>Ga0114931_10000249_pt1 | contig 62957 bp, 57 predicted proteins | sample 2SBtaG_FD_89579 | JGI IMG/M metagenome (GOLD analysis project Ga0114931, IMG submission 89579) | Deep subsurface microbial communities from Kolumbo volcano to uncover new lineages of life (NeLLi) - 2SBTROV14_V59a metaG | ecosystem: Environmental > Aquatic > Marine > Volcanic | place: Kolumbo... | reverse complement strand
TGCGCCGCGCAACGCGGGACTAGCACCGTTTGTTGGGGGCGCAGCAGCGCCCCCTCGGCTTCGCCGAGCCTCCCCCTCGACCGCTCCGCGCTCGTCTAGCCCCTCGATTCATGAGAATCGAGGGGCTAGACGAGCCCGGGTGGCGGCTCGCTGCCGTCGACCAGCGAAAGCCAATCGCCGGCCCGGTCGGAATCGCAGAACAGGAGCCAGGCGCGTTCCCCGACCGCCTGCACGCACTCGCGCACAATCGGCGCAGCCCGTAGAAGGTCCGCGATCGCAAGATCGATGTACGAGTAGCCGAGACCGAGCCCGTTGCCGACGACGCAGCCGGCCTGCGCCTTGACGAGCGCAGCGCCGATCGCGTCCTCGAGCGCGCTGCGCTCGGCGAGGCGCTGGTCGTCCGCCCGCCCGCCGCTGTCGAGCTTCAGGTAGCAGTACAGCTCGCCGTGCCGCGAGAAGCGCCCCGAGTACAGCGGCAACCCCTGCAGGAAGGCCTTGAGCAGCTCCGGTTCCGACGTGGTGGCGAGCACCAGATCGTTCTGCGCGGCGACATCGTCGGCGCGCTCGGGCTCGAGCTCGAACAGCGTCCATTCGCCAGCCCCGGCGCGGGCGTGGTGCGGCGCATCCGGCAGACCGGCGAGGAGACCCTCGATGGCGGCGAGCACGGCCAACTGGATGTCCGCGAGCGGCAGGGTCTGTTCGTCGCCGTCGCCCACGACGTTGAGCGGCCCTCCCCGACCGAGCGGCGCGACATCGATCCCGCCAATCCAGTCATCCACGAGCTGGGCGCCGAACAGCGCATCGGCGACGCGGTCCGCCGTCTGCCGGGCGCGCTCGTCGCGATTCGACCGGAACGCAGGGTCGAACAGTACGAGATCGAGCAGGTGTCCGCGGGAGAAGCCGGCCCGGGCGCGCCCCTTTCCGATCTCGAGGCCGTCCGCGCGGAGTCCGACCAGCGCCGCGTCGAAAGCGGGCAGCTTGCGGAAGCTCTCGCGTTCGGCGGCCACCCGCTCCAGCTCCTCGGCCGACCGCCTTGTGAACAGACCTTCCACCGATTCGATCGGAGCGCCAGCGCCCGGCAGGCGTCAAGTCATGGCGCGCAGCTCCGCGGGATCGAAGCGAATTTAACCCCGGAGCCGCGAGCGGCATTCGAGCTGTAGGCAATACCGCGGCTCGAGCGTTGGAAATATGAACCCACGCGCCGCGCGCGTGTCGAACCTGGATAGAGCTGCCATGACCACCCGGACCCTGTATCGCCCCGTCGGCTCGGCCGAGCTGTCGCAGATCGCGGCGCGCGGGTATCGCCGGTTCCCGCCGCGGCTCTCCGACCAGGCCTACTTCTATCCGGTCCGGACCCGGGCCTACGCCGAGCAGATCGCGCGTGACTGGAACGCCCGCGGGAGCGGCCCGGGCTACGTGGCGCGCTTCGAGGTGTCCGCGGAATTCCTCGCCGGCTACCAGGTGCGGGTCGTCGGTGCGCGTATCCACGAGGAGTACTGGATCCCCGCCGAGCACCTCGAGGACTTCAACGACGCGATCGTCGGCAGGATCGAGATCGTCGCCGAGTTCAGGAACGCCGAATCGGCGTCGGCCTAGCGTCGGCCCATCCGGACGACCTCGACGCGCACCGGGACCACGCCCGCGCGCAGCATCCCCAGCTGTCGTGCGGCCGCTTTCGAGAGATCGAGGATGCGCTTGCTGCTACCGAACGGACCGCGATCGTTGACGCGGACGTACACCGTGGGACCGCGTGGTTCGCGCGTCACGCGCAGCACGCTGCCGAACGGCAGGCTGCGGTGCGCGGCGGTGAACGCGCCAGGATCGTAGCGATCGCCGTTGGCCGTGTGATGACCGGCGAGCGAGTCGGCGTAGTAGGTCGCCTCGCCCGTGAGCACCCGGAGCGAGGGCGCGTTCGCATAGCGCGCGGCCAGCGAGCGCTCGGCAGGCTCTGCATCCGGCGAAACGCTACGGGCGGCGCGGGCGTCGGGTCCGGGCGGTCCGAGCGCGGGATCGCCGGGGGCGCCGCCTCCGGGCGGCGGCTCGGTCATGCCGTACGGTGGGGGATCGCCGCCGTACGGCAGGGGCGTCTCCGGCACGTGCCGGCAGGCGAGCAGCAGCGCCGACGGCGCCAGCAGCAGAACTGGGCGCATCACGCGCATCGGCCCGGAGTGTGAAGCCAGGGCGCCCGGCTCCGCAAGTCTGCTGTGCTCAACCCTGCGGAACCTTCGGGCGCTGAACGCTCTCGGGCACGTAGCGCCACACGACGAGCGCTCCCACGATCGCCGCGAAGCCGGCGATCAAGAACGGCAGGTTGAAGAAGACCGACGCGAAGATGCCCGCCGTGAGCGGCCCCAGCGCCAGCCCCAGTCCGAACCCCATGGTGATGACGCTCATCTGGCGCCCTTCTCCGCCCGTCCGCGCGAGGTCGGCCGCAAGCGCGAACGCTGGAGCGGCGACGCCCGCGGACGCCACACCCTGCACAACGCGGAGCGCGGTGAGCTCTGCCGTCGAAGCCACCAGCCCGAGCGGTGCGGTAGCCAGCGCCAGGAGCAGGAGGCCCCAGATGATCAGCGGCTTGCGCCCGATGCGATCGGAGAGGTGCCCGAGCGGGATCTGGAAGATCAGGCGACTTACCATCAGCGAGCTGAACGCGATCCCGAAAGCGAAGGCGGTCTCCTCGAGCCTCTCGTTGAACTGCTTTTCGAGCGTGGTCATCATGGAAAACGAGGCTGCCATCACGAACGTTGCAGCACCGAGACCCAGGATGCCGGGAGTCAAGAGCTTCCGGTCGAAGAGCGGTACCCGGCGCCCATCCTCCACCGGGACGTTCGCGGCCGTGTCCTTCACCCACAGCTGCACCAGTAGCATCGCGAGCAGCACGAAGGCTGTCGCGGCATAGAATGCGGCGTTGAAACCGAAGCGATCGTAGAGGAAACCGCCGAGCAGCGGACCGCTTGCGAAACCGACCATGCGCATCGAGCTGTAGACGCCCATGGAGCCGCCACGGCTGTGCTTCACCGTGGCTGCCGTCATGATCGCCATGGACGCCGGGATGGTGAGCGCCACGCCAACGCCCTGCAGAGCGCGCAGCAGAAGCAGATGCGTGAAGCGGGAAGCGACCGCGAAGGTCAGTGTGCCGCCCGCCATCAGCAAGAGCCCCAGCTGGATGAACAGTTTGCGGCGGTTGAAGCGATCGGTCAGAAAGCCGCCCACCGGCTGGAACGCCGAGTTGACCAACCCGTAGAGCGAGATCAGGATGCCGACCCGGATGCTTTCCGGTACCGGGAACCAAGGCGCGGGCAGCTTCGCGACGTACAGCGGGATGATCACGAACAGGATGCTGTTGCCGATGGCGTCGCCGAGGCGGGCCAGCGACAGCGCCAGCACCGCGGGATGGGCACCCATGCGCTCGGCGAACCCCGGCTGATCCGCGCGGGCCCGCTCGGCCAGGGACGGGTCAGGCGCGGCGGGCGGCATCCCTCATGGGTTAACGAGATCGCGGCGCGCAGGCAAACGGCTAGCGACAGAGCTGTTGTCGGCGCTCCCGCCGGGCCAGCGAGCAGCTGAAACCGCTCACTTCGCACGACGCCACCCAGCGCCCCTGGTGGCCGCACGCCGGCACGCCCTTCTGCCAGCCCTCGTCCGCCCAGCAGTGCGTCGGGTAGCCGAGGGTGGTCAGCTCCCTGCAGCCCTGGGAAACGACCTCGTCTTTGCGTGTCTGCTGACCGTCGCAGTCGTAGTCGAAGCTGCCGTCGCCGCGATGCTGGGCGAAGTAACGCGTCTGGCCCGGGTGCGCTTCGGGGTTCGAGTCGTAGCAGTCCAGCGAGTTGGCAACGTAGCCCGGCGGCTGGTGGCTCGCGCGCTTCATCGCGTGCGGATCGCCGAAGCCGTCGTGATCGCGGTCGATGTACCAGGCCGGCTCGGCGCATGGCAGCGCGCGATCGTTGGCCAGGTCGGTGAGCCGCCGCTCGAGCGGCTCCGCTACGTCGGCCAGCACGCTGTGCAGTCGGTTGTCCTGCTTCGCGTCGCTGAGCAGTGTCTCGAGCAGGCTGCGGGTCTCGCACACCTGGCGCCCCGGCTTCTTCGCGACCAGCTCGCTGGACGCGCCGTCGAACGCCTCGAGCGCTTTGAGGAGCGAGCTCTGTTCGCTGCTGCTGAACGCGCCATCGGAGTGCGCCACGACGCGGCGGAGCTTGTCCGCGCCGGCCGGCACCTTGTCGAGCTCCCGCCCCGCTGCGGTCTGCAGGCCCAGCTCGCGCAGGCTGGCGATCGTGGTGCGGCGCGTGCGCGCCGCCGCCACCTTGCGGCAGGTGCCCGCGGACTCGAACGCGGGGCGGGCCTGCTCCAGCAGGGCAGCGATGTTCAGCTTCTGCTTGGCCTGGATCTGGAACCGGGTGCTGTCGCTCTGGCTCTGCTTGACCTTGAAACCCGCCACGCCCTTCATCAGCGACAGCCCAGCGCTGGCCGCCTGCCCATCAATGAAGTGCACCGTGATCACCGGGACCGCGGCCAGCACCTTCGCCGTGTACACCAGGTTGCCTTCGTGCCCGGCCGGGTCGCACAGGCTCGTGATGCACGTCTCCAGCGCTTCGCGCGCTCTAGGCTGCTGCTCGGCGGATTCGTACTGCTGACCCAGGATCTCCCCGACGCTGGACAGCACGCGGATCTCGGCGTCGGACAGCGTGACCTTGACCTCGACGCGCTGCCCCGAGCCTCCCGCCGCGTCCAGCTTCGGCGCCCAGGGGCCGAGGAACCCGAGATCCAGCGTGCCGCCGGCGGCGAGCTTGCGGACAGCGCTGTAGCTGAAGGCCATGTCGGCCGCGGGGCGAACGCTCATGCGCACGCGGCTGGCGCGCTTGGCGTCGCCGGCGAAGCAGCCGTTGATGAAGTCCGAACGTTCCGGGTTCTTCGCGGTGCCGTAGAAGCCGGTGGCGAGGAAGTTCGGCACGCTCAGGCACTCGAAGCTGACCGTGTCGGCACCTTGCCCGAGCGCCGCGTGCACGGACGCGCACCAGCTCGGCAGGGTCGGGGGCGGCACGGGTGGAGCGGCCGGCGCGCGCGGCGGGTCCGGTTTCGCGCAGGCGCCAAACGAAAGGAGCAGAAGAGCCGTCAGAGCGGACAAGCGGGACATGACAATCGACGGCGAGGGTAGCACCACCGACCAGCGCCGCCTCGCTCTTGACGCCCCGGCCCGTGGCCGCCATTCCCGAACGCGAGATGCCAAACCCGCTGCGGGCGAGGACTCCTACGCGCGCATGCGAGCCGAGTGGTTCCAGGAGCCCCTCCCCCGACGCGGCGTAGCAGAAATCGCGCGCGCTTCTGCCTGCCCGCGGGCGGCTCTGGGTACTCCACTAGACAGAGCCCCCGCTCCGGCCTCGAGCCGGACCCTGACAACAAGGAGTGACCATGGCTTTCTTTTCGCGCGTACTCTTCCCAGCAGCGCTGGGCGCCTTCGGCGTTGCGATGACGCTCGGCGGATGCGGCGGTTCCAGCAGCGCAAGCCTGGGCAACGGCGGCAGCGGAGCCACCGGCGCGGGCGGCAGCTCCTCCGGCGGCAGCGGCGCGGGCACCGGTGTAGGTGGAGGTGGTCCCTGCTCGAGCACCGGCCAGTGTGCTCCGCCGACCCCGTACTGCGACACGGGAGTCAAGCAATGCGTGCAGTGCCTGGGTGACGCCAACTGCGGCAACTTCGATGGGCAGCACTACTGCGACACGACGACCCACAGCTGCGTGCAATGTACGACCAACGCACAGTGCGGCGGACAGAACCCGTACTGTTCGCCCGACCACCGCTGCGTCGAGTGCCTGGCGGCCGCGAACTGCGGCGGCGGCAACATGACCTGCGACACGCTGACGAACCGCTGCGTGCAGTCGTGCCAGTCGAACGGCGACTGCGGCGGCGAGTTCCCCTACTGCAGCCCCGCGCGCCACGTGTGCGTGCAGTGTCTGGGTGACACGAACTGCGGCGGCAACACCGGCCGACCCTACTGCCTGATGTCGACGAACATGTGCGTGGAGTGCATGACCGACGCCAACTGTGGCGACCCGGGGCAAGCCTACTGCCGGCAGGACCGCCACCGCTGCGTGGAGTGCCTCACGGACGCCAACTGCCCACAAGGCGAGACCTGCGACCCGCAGGACTTCCAGTGCAGAGGCGGCTGATTCACCCGCCGAACGTGGCGAGCGCGCCCGCGACCCAGGTCGGTCGCGGCGCGCCCAGCACGTCGGAGTAGTCGACAAGCTGGAGCTCGTGCACCCCGGCCTGGACGGGGCCGGACCCGAGCAGCGCGCGCAGCACCGGACCCGTGTCCCGGAAATCCGAGCGCACGCGCGTCGACTGCTCGATGAAACCGGACAGGTCGGCGGCAGCCAGCCGCGCGAAGGCGGTCTCGACCCAGCCGCGGGCCGTCGCGAGCGTGCGCGGATCGCTGTCGTCGAGCCGCTCGGGCCCGGGAGTGCCGTAGCCGGCTCCGTGGTGGACGGGATCGGCGGTCGCCACGACGACCGCGCCCGCTTCGCGCAGCCGAACAAGCTCGTCGAGACCGGGAAGCTCCGCCGGGTCCGATCCGACGAGGAACGGATAGCGCGCGATCACGCGCGGCGGCGGACGCCCCTCGCGGCGCGCCGCGAGCACCAGCAGCGCCTCGAAGCCATCGAGCGAGAACTCCTCGGTCCAGTGACCGGCGTCACCAGGCACGCCCGGTCCGTGCACGCGTCGGAGAGCCGCACGAGCACCCGGCTCGCCACGCCGGGCCGCCTCGACGAGCGCGGCGTCCTGCTCCCGCGCACGGTGGAGCACGCCGAGCGCCAGCACGGTGTCGGCGCCCGAGCGTAGAACGGCCTGGGCAGCCGCAGCCGCGAGCCGCCCCGAGCTCGACAGACGCGTGTGCGGGAACACCAGCGCAGCGCTGGCGGGGATCTCGACCCGGTTCGCCTCGGCCAGCCGCTCCTCGAGCCCCGCGGGGCCGAGCGCCGCTCGCTCGCGCTCGTAGAAGCGTTTCCAGCGCCGGGCGCTCCAGGCCATCAGAGAGCCATGCTCGCATGCCGGCGGGAGCGGTAAAGCGTGATACTGCGTCGAGCATGCCGCTCGGGGACTCTGCGCTGCCCGCCGCCGCGGGACACTGGTGGACGGTCCGCCCGCTCATCGCGCATGCGCTCGATCGGCGGCCGGCGCCTGCCGCCACGACGTGGTCGACGACACTCGAGGACAAGCGCTTCGGAACGGTGACGCTACGCGGGCTCCGGGATCAAGGCAGAAGCCGCACCCTCGTCCTGGTGGTGCACGGCCTCGGCGGCAACGCGGAAAGTCACTACGCGATCGACGCCGCGCGGGCCGTTGCGACGGCGGGCTTCGACAGCTTGCGGCTCAATCTGCGCGGCGCGGGGCTCGACGGCGAGGATTTCTACCACGCCGGGCTGTCCTCCGATCTGCACGCCGTGCTCGCGAGCCGGGAGCTGTCGGACTACGAGCGCGTGCTCGTTCTGGGCTTCTCGTTGGGAGGGCACGTTGCACTGCGCTACGCGACGGAGCGCGTCGACCCGCGCGTACGGGCGGTGGCCGCCGTCTGCTCGCCGCTCGACCTCGAGCGCTCGGCCGAAGCGATCGATCGACCGGAGCGCTGGCCCTACCGCCGGCACGTGCTCTCGGGGCTGAAGCAGAGCTATGCGGCGATCGCCCGCCGGCGGCCGGTTCCGGTTGCGCTCGCAAGCGCACGACGCATCCGCCGCATCATGGAGTGGGATGAGCTGGTGGTAGCGCCGCGCCACGCCTTCTCGAGCGCGCGCCAGTACTATCGCGAAGCGAGCGTCGGACCGCTGCTCGAGCGGCTCGCGGTGCCCTCGCTGCTCGTCGCGTCGCGGCACGACCCAATGGTGCTCGAGCGCACGCTGCGCCCCGCGCTGGAACGTATCCCGGACACGCTCGAGGTGCGCTGGCTGGAGCGCGGGGGGCACGTCGGCTTCCCGGGCGACTCCGACCTGGGCGAGGCCGCGCCGCCGGGCATGGAGCACCAGGTCGTGGCGTGGCTCGCGCGGCAGCGATGATAGCTTCCGACGCGCGTCAGGCAGCCTTGCTGCCGCCCCCGGAGTCGACTTCCGCGCGGATGCGCGGCAGCGCATCGGGGTAGTTCTCGCGCACGAAGGCGATGAGCTTCTCCCGCACCTCGCAGCGCAGGTTCCAGGCGTCGCCGGAGTGCTTTGCACTCATCAACGGGCGCACTGTCATTGTCTTGTCGGTAGAGTCGGTCACCTGGACGCCCCAGGTCTCCCCGTCCCAGTACTCGGAGGCGTCCAGAATGCGCTTGAACTCCTCGCGGATCGCCTCGACCGGCACGCTGTAGTCGAGGTACAGGTTGACCGTGCCGAGAAGATTGGCGGACACGCGGGTCCAGTTCTGGAACGGCTTGTCGATGAAGTAGTGGATCGGGACGATCAGCCGGCGCATGTCCCAGACGCGGACCACGACGTAGGTCAGGGTGATCTCCTCGATTGTCCCCCACTCGCCCTCGACGATCACCACGTCCTCGACGCGGATGGGCTGGGTCAGCGCGATCTGGATGCCGGCCAGGATCGTGGCCAGGCTCTTCTGCGCGGCAAATCCGAGCACGATGCCCGCCACGCCGGCCGAGGCGAGCAGTCCGGCACCGAGCTGGCGCACTCGCTCGAACGTCATCAGCACGAAGGCGATGGTGAGCATCCCGACCAGGAAGCCCGCGATGTTCCTGAAGCCGCGCATCTGCGTGTAGACGGCACGCGCGTGCAGGTTATCCTTCGCGCTGATGTCGAAACGATGGGTGACCACCTCTTCGACCACGCGCACTCCCTTGATCGCGATCCAGCCGAAGCCGAGGATCATCAGGATCAGGAGCGTGTGCTTCAAGAAGCCCATCGGCCCCTTGGGCAGCGTGAGCAGTGGCAGCGCGAGGTTCAGCGCGACGAGCAGCCCCATCCAGTTCAGCGGGCGATGCACGTGCTTGGCGATGGCGTCGTCGATGATGGTGTCGGTGCGCTTCGACCAGCGGGCGAGCGCACGCACGACGAGGCCCGACACCAGGCGACCCGCGATCGAGGCGACCACGATCGCGCCGAGCGACCAGAACAGGTCGCGCCAACCGTAGTTGGCGAAGTCGCGCACAAGCTGTTCAATCTGTCGCGGCCAGAGACGCGCCAGGTCAGCCCTCGAAGCTGCCAGCGCCGCTATGCTGGTGGAAGACAACATCCGGATTCCTCCAGGTTGGTGGCGTGCCCGACCCTAGACCCGGTTTTGCCGGCTCGTCACCACGAAGCACGGACGGCAGCTTGCCAGCGGGCACCCCGGAGCCTACCTTGCCGCGGCTGAGCATGAAAAGCAGCCTGCAGCGAAGCCAGGAACGCGAGGATCGTGGCATCCGGCTCGTGCCTGGCGGGCTCGAGCTCGGCTCGGAGCGGGTCCCGCTCTTCGTTGGCAGCGTCCACTACTGGCGCCTGGCACCCACCGCCTGGCGGCCCGCGCTGGAAGCCGCGCGCAGCCTCGGGCTCAAGCTCATCGACACGTACATCCCGTGGGGGGTGCACGAGAGCGCGCCGGGGGAATTCGATCTGGGTCAGCACAACCCCCGGCTCGACGTCGTGCGCTTCCTGAAGCTCTGCGCCGAGCTCGGCTTCTACTGCATCGTGCGCCCCGGCCCGCACATCAACGCGGAGCTGACCTGGTTCGGTCTTCCCGAGCGGGTCATCTGGGATCCCGAGTGCCAGGCCCGTTCGGCCGGAGGCAAGCCGGTAGTGCTCCCGGCGCCGCCGCTGGCCTTTCCCGTCCCGAGCTACGCCAGCGAGGTCTTCCTCACTGAAGTTGCGCAGTGGTTCGGAGCGATCGGCGCGGCGCTGTCACCCCTGCGCTATCCCGACGGACCGATCGTGATGTGCCAGGTCGATAACGAGGGCGCCATGTACTTCCGTGACGGCGTCTACGACCAGGACTACCACCCCGACGCCGTCGCGCGTTTCCGGCGCTTCCTGCAGCAGAAGTACGGCCAGGTGAGCCGGCTGAGAGCCGCCCACAAGAATCCGACGCTCAACTTCGCCAGCATCGATCCGCCGCGGCGGATGTCGGCCTCGACGGCCATGGAGCTCGGCCCGCATCTCGACTGGGCGGCGTTCCAGGAGCAGCTGCTCGCCGATTCGTTCAGCCGCATGGCTGATCTTCTTGCAGAGAGCGGCCTTTCCGGGATCCCGACTTCGCACAACCTGCCGCTCAGCGAGGGAGCGACGCCGCTCGACCCCGAGCGGGTGGGGCGCGCCGTCGACCTGATCGGGCTGGACTACTATCACGGCGCCACGCCGCCGCAGCGTTCCGAGATCGCACGGCGCACCTCGGAGCTGGCGACGCGCTCGGAAGTGCGCGGGCACGCGCCGTTCGCCTGCGAGCTCGGCGCCGGCTTCCCGCCGTTCTTCCCGCCGATAGGGGAGGAGGACAACGCCTTCACGCTGCTGACCGCGCTCGCCTACGGCCTGAAGGGCTTCAACGCCTACATGATCGTGGAGCGGGACCGCTGGATCGGCTCGCCCATCGATCCGCGGGGACGGCGCCGACCCTGGGCGGACTTCTGGGAGCGGCTCATCGGCGCACTCGAGCGAACGCGCTTCCCCGAGCTGACGCGCGACGCGCTGGTGCGCATCGTGGTGCCACGCAGCTACCGGCGACTGGCCCGCGTGTGCCACGCATTCGGCCCGCTCAGCGCGGCGCTGTTCCAGGTAGCTGGCGGCGGCGCACGACAAGGGTGTCTGGAGGACGATTTCGGACTGGGCGCACCGGTGGTCATCGAGGCCGAACAGTTCGCTCGCGAGCTCGAACGCGCGCTCGACGCCCGGCGGGTCCCCTACGCGATAGCGGGCGGCGACTTGATCGAGGAAACGCTGGCGGGCGCGCGTTGGACCGTCGTGCTCGGCAGCGGAGCGCTGGAGCCGCAGATCGTGGCGAGCATCCAGTCGGCGCTCGAGCGCGGCAGCGCGGTCACGCTAGGCCCGCGCTTGCCCGAGCGGGACGAGAACATGCAGCCGCGTTCCCCCGTGCCGAAGCTTCCAGCCGGGCACGCCGGAATCCCGGTGCTTCTGGAGCTCGACCGCAAAGTGATTACCCAGGCAGTCGATTCGGCGATCGAACGGCTCGAGCTCCCGGTACTGGCGGCCGAGCCGGCCGAGGTCCACGTCACCCTGCACCGCGATACCGACGGAGCCCCCCAGCTGTTGTTCGTCATCAACCCGACCGAGAGCGATCTGGAAGCAAGCGTGACCGCGGCGGGTGCCGAACTGGCCGTGGATGCGCTCGATGGCCAACGCATCCGCGCCCGCTCGGGTCGGCTTTCGCTGCGGGTGCGTCGACGCTCCGTACGCATGCTGGAGCTTCGCGAGTATTCGTAGTAGAGCAGCCAGCCTCGAATGCTGCTCGAAATCAATCCGAACAACCCGGAGCCGCGGAAAGTCCGCCGGGCCGTGGAGGCGCTGGAGGCGGGCGAAGTCATCGCCTACCCGACCGACACGGTGTACGGGCTCGGCTGCGACCTGTTCAACAAGAAGGCGGTCGATCGCCTCTACCAGATCAAGGGGCTGGACCGCAGCCACAAGCTGGCCTTCGTCTGCCCCGGCGTCGCCGACGTCTCCCGCTACGCGGTGATGCACGACAGCGTGTTCCACATCCTGAAACAGTACCTGCCGGGTCCCTACTGCTTCATCCTGGACGCGACGCGGGAGGTCCCGAAGATTGTCCAGTCGCCGCGCAAAAAAGTGGGCGTCCGCATTCCGGACCACCCCGTGGCACTGGCGCTGACCGAGGAGCTCGGTCGGCCCATCATCTCGACGACCGCGGCGCGTCACGGCCAGGCGCCCGACCCCGACCCCAAGGAAATCGACCTCGAGTTCCGCGGGCTGGGGCTGGTGCTAGACGCCGGGCCCGGGGGCACGACGCCCACCAGCGTGGTCGATCTGACCGGCCCCACGCCGACGGTGGTTCGCGAAGGCGCCGGCGACGTGTCCGCCTTCGTCGAGGACTGAGCCCGGGCTGGGAGCGGTCCAGCTGACATGGCGCATTGATCTGAAAGCCAACCGGCGCTATCAGGGGCCCTGTTCCCACGTTTCCAGCATGAGGCGCGTCCCCACGACGCGCACGAGGAGAAGATATGACCTTCGTCGTCACGGAGAACTGCAAGGCGTGCCGCTTTACCGACTGCGTCGCCGTGTGCCCGGTGGACTGCTTCCACGGGGACGACGAGATGCTCTACATCGACCCCGATGAGTGCATCGACTGCGGAGCCTGCGTGCCCGAGTGTCCTGTCGAGGCCATCTACGACGAGGCCCAGATTCCGGAAGAGATGACGAGCTGGACCCAGGTCAACGCGGAGAAAGCCCCGGATCTGCCGGTGGTCAACGAGAAGACCGATCCGCTGCCCGGCGCCGAGGAACGCAAGACCAAGCTCGGATTCTAGGTCCGCGACTCTGGACGCCACGCCCGGCGCGAGCGAAGCGCGCCGGGCTCAGTGCCGCTTGGCCTTCCTCTGGGCCAGGTCGAACTTCACGGTCGTCGCGCTCTGCATGTTGGCGACGGGCCGCTGGGGGTTCTTCACCGGTACGATCGGCGCTTGCAGCATCTGGGTCAGCTGCACGCCCGTCGGCAGCGGCACGCCCTTGTCGATATCGACGCTGCCGTTCGAGGTGGAGGCGAACTGGGCCAGCTTCACCTTGCCGAACTTGGTTGGAAGTCCAGGCAGATCGACGTCATCACTGGCGGCGTAGCGCTTGGCGTTGACGCTGAGCTTGACGTGATCTCCCTCGATCGCCTCGAGCTTCACCAGTCGGTACGACACGACGTCGACGCCCGCCACCATACCGCGCGTGGTCACCATCCACATGGCTCCGACACCGACCGGCTTGTCCGGTACGGGGACCGTCATCGCCGAGAACGCCTCGACCAGCGAATCGAGCGCGGTGTCGAGGCCGCTCGCTCGCTTGGACAGGTCGTAGGCGAAGTTCTTGCCAGCACCGTCGGGCAGGATCGAATAGGTGATGTGGCTGCCCTCGAGCCCCGAGATGCGATCGACGAAGGCCGGCGGCACGTTGGCCCGCTCGGCCGAGGAGACCTCCGCGCTGTCGATCGTGGCGACCGCATCGACCGGACCGTGTGAGCCGGGCTTCGCGCCCTTCGGGCGCTTGGTCTCGAGCGATATCGCCAGGTCCAGGGACGGCAACGAGCCACCTCCGCCACGCAGCGTCAGAGCAAGCTTGGCCTTGCTCCTGTACCCAGGCTTGGGCTGCAGCGGCTCGAGCTGTACGTTGGGCGCCCGGCCCTGGCTGCCGAGGACGACCTTCGGCTCCGCGCCGGGTGGCATCGCCTTGTCGGCGGCGCCCGGGGCGAAGATGCCATTCTGGGGCGGTGCACCGGCCTGGTTGCCGGGCGCGGCCTGGGCCTTGTGACGAGCCGACGCCAGAGCGACAGCCTTGGCCAGGGCGGGGTCGACCGCCGACTTGTCGACCCCCGCTTCCACCTCGTCGGCGTTGACTGTCTTCGGCTTGTGCTCGCAACCGGAAAGCGTCACTGCGAAGAGCGCCACGCCGGCGTACAGATTGGTCCGCATCATGTTCATATGTGCCTGGCGCTGGTTTACTAGAGCGCCGTTCCGGGTCCAAGCGGCCTGGCCAGAACCGGGCGTCGCGTGCCTCGCGGACCAGTAAACAAGGAACGCCGCCCTGCATTCCCGACACGACGCGTTGCGTCGCGCTGCCGCTCCGGGCAGGGGCCGGCTGCTCAGCCGTTCCCTAGCCGCCGCACCACCATCAGTGCGGCGAGAACCAGCACGAAAGCACCGACCAGCACCAGGCCGGCCAGTTCCCAGTCGCTACTCCAGGAGCCGACGAGCGCGGAGGTCAAGAGCGCGAGCACCGCGGCCACCAGCGCGCCGAACTGCGGATTTTGCACCGGACTCGGGATCCTCGGGGAGGGCATGGCGGCACATCTAGAATGAGGTCGCGCCGCGAGCCGTCAACCGATCGCCGTCAGAAGGGCGGCGGCTCGTCGACCGACCCCGCCTCGACAGCGACCTGCCGTACGGAACCCGCGTCTACGGGCTGACCCGCGTCGGCCTGTGGCGGCTTCACCCCGGCGCCGGACCCCGCCTCCGTTCCGCCATCCGCCTCGGCGTCCGCGCCCGCATCCGGCGAGGCCATTTCGGTCGGCACGGTTCCGTCGAGGAACTCCTCTTCCACCGCATCCTGTTCGCCTTCGTAGGCAAGATCGCCGGTCGCGGGATCGATGCGCGCCACCACGATGTCGCCAGGGCGCGCGAACTCCGTGGGCGGACGGCCCTTCTCGGCCGCTTTCATGAACTGCATCCAGCCGGGCAATGCCGTTACCGCGCCCTCCTCGCCCCAACCGAGCGGATTGGCATCGTCGTAGCCGACCCACACCGAAGTGACGATGTCGGTCGAGAAACCAACGAACCACGCATCCTTGGCATCGTTGGTCGTGCCGGTCTTGCCGGCCAGCGGACGGCCCATGCTGCTGGCGCGCCGCGCGGTCCCCACCTGCACCACGCTCCGCATCAGACTGGTCGTCAGGTAGGCCTCGGCGGCGGACATCACGCGGCGCGGTGGCGGCTCCTCTGGCAGCGCGACGGGTTTGCCGTCCGGCCCGATGATGCGCGTGATCAGCACCGGCGGCGCATAGGTGCCACCGCTGGCGAAGGAGCGGTAGGCCGCAGCGATCTCGATCGGCTTGACCTCGTACGCACCGAGCGCGAGCGAGACGTCCGGCTGGAGCTTCGATTCGATGCCCAGTGCGTGAGCCCACTGCACCACGTTGGCTGGCCCCACCTGGCGGAAGATATACTGCGCCGCGGCGTTGTCGCTCTTCGCGAGCGCCATGCGGACGCTGATGTGCCGCGTCTCTGCCGGCTTGCCATGCCTGGCGGGCAGCCCGAGCACGGTCGCCGGCGTGAAGCGACGCGAGTGCAGCGCGTAGCTGTACACGAACGGCTTGAACGCCGAGCCAGGTTGCCTGCGGGACTGGGTCGCGCGATCCAGCCCGCCCATCAGCGCTTCATAGCTGCCGATCAACGCCCGGACCTGGCGCGTGCGCACGTCGATCGCAACCAGCGCCGACTCTGGGCCGAGCTCGAGACGCAGCGGTACGGGCGAGCTGTCGTCCTGAGCCGGGTCGGCAAGCAGGCTGACGCGGAGCGACGCGCCTTCCGCGGCGAACTTGCTCGGCGGCAGGCGCCTCGGATCGTAGCGCTCTTCCTTGTCGAGCTTCACCCGCCCGAGCGTGTCGCCGACCTGGACATCGACGGTGTGACGGTCGTCGTCGAGCGCTTTGACGGTGCCGACGTAGATGTGGTTCTTCTTCGGCGTTCCCTTGAAGGGCCGCCCCCACAGCCGGCGCTTTTTCAGGGTGAACGGCGGCTCGAGCTTCTGCCGCTCGGCGTAGCGCTCCAGGTTGTCGCGGACGGCCTCGCGCGCTTCGGCCTGCAGCGTCGGGTCGATCGTCGTCGTCACCTTGTAGCCGCCGTGGCGGGCGCGCTTGCCGCTGACCTGTTCCAGGATGCCCTTGACGTAGTCGACGATCTCCGGGGCGAGCTCGGACTCGGCCTCGACCGCGGGAGCCAGGCGCAGCGGCTCGTTCATCGCCTGCTCGTACAGTTGATGCGTGACGAACCCCTTCTCCAGCATCTGCCCGAGCACGTAGCGGCGACGTGCCATGGCCTTGTCCGGGGCGCGCCGGGGCGACCAGTGCTCCGGCGACGCGACCAGGCCGGCGAGCAGCGCGCCCTCGGCCAGATCCAGCTCCTTCGCCTTCTTGCCGAAATAGTAGCGCGACGCCTCCTCGATCCCGTAGCGCCCGTGCCCGAGGTAGATGTGGTTCAGGTACAGATTGAAGATCTCGTCCTTGGTGAGATCCTGCTCCATGCGCCGCGCCAGGATCGTCTCCTTGATCTTGCGGCTGTAGGTGCGTTCGGGATCGAGCAGCAGGTTCTTGACGACCTGCTGCGTGATGGTGCTGCCGCCCTGGGTCGTGTGACCGGCACGCAGATTGGCGACCAGTGCACGCAGCATGCCGAGGTAGTTCAGCCCGGCGTGCTCGTAGAAGCTCGCATCCTCCGCAGCCAGAAAGGCGAGCTTGACGTGATCCGGAACCTCGCGCAGGGGAATCACCGTGCGCCGCTCGGTGAACAGATTCGCCAGGAGCGTGCCGTCGCGCGCCAGGATGCGCGTCACCTGCGGTGGGTCGTAGCCCTTCTTGAGCTGTTCGACGCTCGGCAGCCCAGCCTCGTAGTGCCGGATGACGAAGAAGACCGTCAGCGCGCCCAGCGACGCAAGCACCGCCATGCCGAGCCCCGTCCACTTGGCGATGCGCCCGACGCGGCGCCAGAAGCTGGGTTTCTCGCTCACGGGATCCGCCGCCCGGGGCTCCGGGTTCTGCCCTTCAGGAACGCCGGCTCCCGCGGCAAGATTCCCCTCCGCGTCCTCTCCATCCGCCATGTGCGCGGGCAGCGTAGCTCTTTTGTGCGTGTTCGCTACTTGCCGACAACGCGCATCACGAAGACGGCCAGAAGCACGCCGGCCACCAGGCAGGCAGCGGCGACGCCGATCAGCAGCCCAGGACCGGGACGCCGCGAGTTGCTGACGCGCATCGTGGTCGTGCCGCCGGGATTGGGCGGCGGCAGCTCGCGTTTCACCTCGGGCTGCTTGGGCGAGCTCGGGACGACGCGCATCGACGCGGAGGGATAGTCCGCGGCACCGAACGGCTTGAGCGCATCGGCGAATTCCGTCGCGGACTGGTAGCGGTCCTCCGGCTTCTTGGCCAGCGCCTTGGCAAGCACGTCGTCGAGCCCTTCGGGGAACGTGCGCTCGGGCACCCGCTCGCTGAGCGGGATGGGCGGCTCGGTGACGTGCTTCTGGATGTACTCCATCGGCGTCTTCGCCACGAAGGGTAGCTTGCCGGTCAGCGTCTCGTAGAGGATCACCGCCAGCGAGTAGATGTCGCTACGCGCGTCGAGGGTCTTGCCCTGTGCCTGCTCCGGCGACATGAACTCCGGCGTGCCGAACACCATGCCTTCCTGCGTGAGGATGACGGAGCCCGGCCGCATCTGCCGTTCGGTCACCTTGGCCAGTCCGAAGTCGAGCACCTTCGGATAATCGGCGATGCCGCCCTGGTGGCTGAGGAAGATGTTCTCCGGCTTCAGGTCGCGGTGCACGATCCCCATCTCGTGCGCTTCCTGCAACGCGCCGCACACCTGGACCAGAACCGGGATCGCGCGTGCGGCCGGCATCGGCCCTTCGCGTCGGACCGTCTGGTTGAGGTTCTTGCCCTCCAGCAGCTCCATCACGATGTAGAGGGAGCTGTCCTCTTCCAGCTCGCCGTACATGAACACCTTCGCGGTGTTGGGGTGCGTGAGCTGGCTCATCGCGCGCGCCTCGCGGCGGAAGCGCGACGTCAGATCCTTGCGTCCGGCAAGCTTGGGATGGAGGATCTTGATCGCCACCATCCGGTTCATCGCCGGTTGGGAGGCCTTGTAGACCGACCCCATACCTCCCGTACCGATCTTCTGGATGACCTGGAACTGGCCGTCCAGAATCTCGCGACCGATAAAGGGGTCCTTGGGGCGCATCTCGGCAAACAGATACCAAAACTAGCACGAGGCTACGAGGGCCAGCGCCCTTCTGCCCCCTCCAACCTGATTTCGTCCAAACCCGGAAAAGCTGTGGAAAACGCCCACTACCAGCAGAGCCCGCTGCTCCAAGCTGCCGGATTCCAGCACGCTTTCTTCACGAGGCGGGGCGGTGTCTCGTCGGGGGCCTACGAATCGCTCAACTTCTCCGTCGCAGTGGGCGATCTGGCAGAGAACGTGCAGGAGAACCTGGCACGGGCCGCCCGCGCGCTCGGCGTCGACCCCGAACGCGTCTATTTCCTGTCCCAGGTGCACGGCCGCGAGGTCAAACGGCTCACAGGCGCCGACAGCCGACAGGAAGTGCTCCAAGAGCGGGGAGACGCGGTGATCGGCACCCGCAGCGATCTGGCCTGCGCCGTGCGCGTGGCCGACTGCGCGCCGATCCTGATCGGTGACAAGGCGAGCGGAGCGGCGGCGGCCGTCCACGCCGGGTGGCGCGGGACCGTCGGCGGCGTGGTGGCGGCCGCCGTGGAACGCCTGCGCGCGGAGCTCGGCGGGCCCGGCGAGCTGGTTGCGGCGATCGGGCCGCACATCTCGGTTGCCGCCTTCGAGGTCTCCAGTGACGTAGCGGACGAGCTGCTTGGCGCCTCGCCCGACCCGGACGTGATCGACCGCACGCGCGGCCCGAGGCCCCACGTGAATCTGCGGCGAATTCTCCGGGCCCAGCTCGTGGAGCTCGGTGTGGCGGACGACGCCATCGACGACGTGGACGGCTGCACCGTCGGCGAGCCCTCCCTGTACTTCTCGTACCGGCGGGACGGCAGGCAGAGCGGCCGCCACATCGCAGCCATCGTGCCGCAGGGCTGCTGAGCCCCCACGCTACTCCCCCTGCACGTCCGCGCAGGGCGCCCGACTTGTGCCCTGCGGAGCCGGAACGTGTAGGCTTCTGTCGTATGTCCTTTACCGTGGTCTGCACCGCGTGCAGCGCGCGCTTTGCGCTGCCGGACGACCTGTTCGAGCGCAAGTTCAAGGACCGCCTGGTGACGGTCCGCTGCAAACACTGCGGCGCGAACATCTGCGTCGACGGCGTCGAGCTCGCCTCGGGGCCGATGCACGAGATCCCCGTGTCCAACCGGGAGAGCGTCGACGCGCCCAAGAGCGCAGAGGTGCCGGTCGACATGACTCCGACGGTTCCGCTCGCGGAGGCGTCCACCGAATGGACGGTCAGCTTCAGCTACGAGGATGATCGCGAGCTCGACCGTGACCAGATCGCGAGCGCGCTGGAGCGCGGCGAAATCGGCGCGGAGACCATCGTCTGGCGCGAGGGCATGGAAGACTGGTTGCCGATCGGAGAGGTTGCCGCGCTCGCCGACCTCTTGCCGCAGAAAGCCGACGCGACCGGAGGGTTCCTCGGGACGGGGATGCTCCTCGACACGGACGGCGGCACGCTGAAGAAGAAGCGCTCTCCGCCGCCGCACCCAGCCAGGCGTCGCTCGTCGAGACCGCCGCGCCCCGGGCCGGCGGCGTCGCTGGGCGCTGTCGCCCAGGGCAAGACGGCGGGCAAGGCGCGTGCGCTATCGGCCGGTACGCTGTTCGTCGACAAGAAGCCCGAACCGACCGCACCGGTCTCGATCGAGCCCGAGTCGATCGAGCCCGAATCGATCGAGCCCGAGTCGATGGACGCCACGCCTGCACCGGCCGCGGCCAAACCTGGACCGAAGCTGCCGACCGCTCCCAAGGCCCCTGTCCCGGCGTGGAAGGCCAACCTGAAGAAGGCCCCCAAGAGCCCGGACGAGGAGCCGCCTAGCTCGGGGACGCCGGCACTGCGCGACTTGATGACCGCGAGCAAGCCGCCCGACGCCAAGCCGGCTCGCAAGGACGCGGATGTCTTCGGGCTTGCCGGAGACGCCGGCTCGCTGCTCGCGCCGCCCGCTTTCGATCTCACCCCGCCGACGATCGACGTCGAATCGCCCGCGCCGCCGCCCGCCGTCGCGGAGGACGCCGTCGAAGTCGAGTTCGAGAGCGAGCCGGCGCCGGCGCCGGGCGTGGCCCAAGCCAGACAGCGCAGCAGCAGCGACTCGGCGCGGACCATTGCCGGGCTGTTGCTGATCGGAGGGGCGACGGCCTTCAGCGTCTGGTGGTTCGGGTTCAGGGCTGCCGGGACCGCGTCGACTCCATCGACCACCACGAGCGCCGCGGTCGAAACCTCGACCCCTCCAGCCTCTTCGACCGCGGCGGCGCAGGCCCCGGCGCCCGAGCCGACGGAGGCCACCGAAGCGCCCGCGAAGAGCGCGGCCGCGCCCACGACCGAGGCGCCGGCCACGGCCGCGCCGACCACCACCGGGCCGCTTCACGCTGCGTCGCAACCCGCAGCGCCGACGGCGGAGGGACATACCAGCGAGAGTGCACACACGACGGCTCCGGCCTCGACCGGCAAGGAGCCCAGCGCGCCGACTGCGGCCGCCCCCACCCCTTCCACGAAGCCGGAAAAGGCGCTCGGACCCTTCAACAAGAGCGCGGCGATCACGGCGCTGAACTCCGTCGCCGCAGCAGCATCCGCGTGCCGCAAGGACGGCGACCCCTCGGGCATGGCGCACGTCGTGATCACGTTCGCGCCATCCGGACGCGTTACTACGGCCCAGGTCAACGGTCCGCCCTTCGCCGGGACCCCGACGGGCGGCTGCATTGCCGCTCGCATGCGCGGCGCGCGCGTTCCCGCGTTCAGCGGCGACTTCGTCACCGTGAGCAAGACGGTCATCATCCACTAGATCGACGCCGACATGCCGCCCGCCATCAGCGTCCGCCGCGCCGGACCCGACGACGCCGATGCGATCCATCGATTTGTCTGCGACCTGGCGCGCTACGAACGGGAGCCCGATGCGGTCGAGGCGACACCGGCGTCGCTTCGCGCAGACCTCGAAGCCGACACTCCTCCGTTCGAGTGTCTGATCGCGGAGTTCGACGCCGAGCCCGTCGGCTTCGCCCTCTTCTTCCACAACTATTCCACGTGGCGCGGGCGGCGGGGCCTGTACCTCGAGGATCTGTTCGTGAGCGAACGCCACCGCGGCTCGGGCGCCGGACGCGCGCTGCTCGCGGCACTCGCGCGGCTCGCCACGGAACGAGGCTGTGCCCGCATGGAGTGGGCGGTGCTCGACTGGAACCAGCCCGCCATGGATTTCTACCGTTCACTCGGCGCCGAGCCGCTGGGCGACTGGACGCTGTTCCGGCTTGCCGGTCCCGCGCTGGAACGCGTCGCTGGCTCGGCCCGCAGCCCGGGCAGCGACGAAGAAACTGAATGATTCCAGTATATTAGTGTCTATGCTCGTTCGCTGCTGCGCGCTGACTGCGCTGTGATAGTTTTCACGCGAAACATTTCCCCCCGACGGAGGTCACGCCCATGGGCGACGCATTCATCATCGACGCAGTTCGCACGCCGCGCGGTCGCGGCAAGCCCGGCAAGGGAGCGCTCAGCGGCATCCATCCGCAGGAGCTTCTCGCCCAGACGCTGAATCAGCTTGCCGAGCGCACCAAGCTCGAGAAAAAGGATGTGGACGACGTCGTGGTGGGCTGCGTGTCGCAGGCCAAGGAACAGGGCGCCTGCATCGCGCGCAACACGATCCTCGCCGCGGGCTGGCCGGACGAGGTGACCGGCGTGACGCTGAACCGCTTTTGCGGCTCCGGCCTGCAGGGCGTGAACTTCGCCGCGATGGGCGTGATGAGCGGCCAGCAGGATCTGGTCGTCGGCGGCGGCGTCGAGAGCATGTCGCGCGTCCCGATGGGCTCGGACGAGGCCATGATGGACGGCCACAACATGAAGCTCCGCGCAAAGGTGTTCCAGGTGCCGCAGGGCATCAGCGCGGATCTGATCGCAACCATCGACGGCGTGTCACGCGAGGACGTGGACAAGTTCGCACTCGCAAGCCAGCAGAAGACCGCCCGTGCCGTCCAGGAGAAGCGCTTCGACAAGAGCCTGTTCCCGGTGCTGGGCGACGACGGCAAGGTCGCGCTCGATCACGACGAGCATCCGCGCCCCACCACAACCATGGACACCCTCGCCGGGCTGCAGGCTTCGTTCGTGATGATGGGGGCCGCACCGATGGGGCCGAACGGCGAGACGCTCGATCAGTTGGCCCTCGAGCGCTACCCGGACGTGAAGGAGATCCAGCACGTCCACCACGCCGGCAACTCGAGCGGCCTCGTCGACGGCGCCGCCGCGGCGCTGCTCGCTTCGGGCGACTACGCGAAGCAGCATGGCCTCAAGCCGCGCGCCCGTATCCGAGCCATGGCCACCGCCGGAGCGGAGCCGGTGATCATGCTGACCGCACCGACGCCCGCCTCCGAGCGCGCGCTGAAGAAGGCGGGCATGCAGGCCAAGGACATCGACCTGTGGGAGATCAACGAGGCTTTCGCCGTCGTGCCGCTGCAGACGATCCGGCGCCTCGGCATCGACCCGGAGAAGGTGAACGTGAACGGCGGAGCCATCGCGCTCGGCCACCCGCTCGGCGCAACCGGCGCGTGTTTGCTCGGCACCGCGCTCGACGAGCTCGAGCGGCAGGACAAGTCGACCGCGCTCATCACGCTGTGCATCGGCGGCGGCATGGGCATCGCGACCATCATCGAGCGCGTGTAGGCGCACCGCCCCGGAAAACGTCCAACTGCCCCGGCGGCTTGCGCGTCGCCGGGGCAGACTTATCTTGAAGGGGTTCATGCGCCGACGAGCCTCACCCCAGCCCGCCCCCGCGCGGCGTCGTTCGCTGCCGGTCGTCGGCAGCACCGTGGCGGCGTGGCGTTTCTTCAAGGACCGCGAAGCGTCGCTGATCGTGAAGCTCCTGTTCCTGCTCGCGCTGGTCTACGTCGTCATGCCGGTGGACGCCGTGCCGGACGTGCTTCCCGTCGTCGGCTGGCTCGACGATCTCGGCGTGGTTGCCATCGCCAGCGCGTTCCTGTGGCGCGCGATCGAACCGTACCGCTACATCGACGCCTGATCAGGGGCAGCCCACCGGGGCGATCGACACGTCGTCGATGTACCAGCCCCCGGTGTTCGGGTGGCACAGGAACTCGGTGTCGTAGCTCGCGAAGCGGAAGCGGACCTTGAAGCCCGCCACCGCGTAGCTCGAGATGTCCGCCTGCGCGTACTGCCAGGAACCGTTGGTTGCGGTTCCGAAGCCGTTCTGGCCGTCGATGGCGCAGGGCTGGCACGTGGGGCCCGCGTCGGCGCTGGTCGAGTAGCATTCGATCTTCGTGCCGTTGTAGCCCGCCGTCGGCGTGATCTTGTGCCACTGCGAGCCGTCGTACACCTCGACGAGTCCGCCGGAGTACTGCGATTTGTCGAGCGTGCAAACCAGGCCGCACAGCCCGCCCGAATTGCACGTGCGGAACGCGTGCCAGTGCCAGAACCTGACCCGTAGCGCCTGCCCCGAGTACGCGCTCAGATCGACAGCCGGGGACTCGAGATACGAGTCCTCGCAGGTGTTGGCCTTGCCGGACAGGTTCGTCGCCCATAGCTGGCCGCCGCCATCGTGATCGCCGCCCGGTCCCGAGCTCGGCACGCCGCAGCTCCAGTCGTCGTTCGTTCCACTATGCGACCAGCCGCCCGCGCAGCTGGTGAAGTCGAACGATTGGATCGCGCAGCTTCCACCGGTTCCGCCGCTGCCACCCATGCCACCCGTACCCGTGCCGCCGCTGCCGCCCGTACCTGTGCCGCCCGTACCTGTGCCGCCGCTGCCGCCGGTCGCCGTGCCGCCGGTCCCTGTACCGCCGCTGCCACCGGTCGCCGTACCGCCCGTCCCTGTACCGCCCGTACCCCCGGTGCCTGTGGTGCCGCCGGTTGCCGCCCCACCGGCCCCGCCGGCAGAGCTACCCGCAGCCCCGCTTCCACCAGGACCACTGCCACCGGTTGCCTGGCCACCCGCACCAGCGGCCGTGCTTCCCGATGTTCCGCCGGCCGCGCTGGCATCCGCGCCACCGTTGCCATCGCCACTGGGAGCCAGCCCCTGGCTCTTGGCGCACGACGACGCCACGACACCAGCGCCCAGAAGCAGTGCAAACAAGCTGGTGTACCGGTGGACCGACCGGCCCCCGGAAAAAGCCCCGAAACGTCCGAGCACGCGGGCAGACTACCTGCTGCCTGTGCACCGCGCCATACGAAGCAGGCGGCACTCCGGAGCTCTGGGCGACACCCGCCTACATCCGAGCACACTGTGCTCGACAGTGCGCTCAGGGGAACGGCGGACCGCGATCGGCGGCCTTGGCCTTGGTGACCATGTCGACCGGTGCTGCGCTGCGCGCAGCGACCTTGGAGGCCTGGGTCAGGATGTCCGGGTCGAGGGCCACGTGCGACTCCAGACCCGACACCGCGCCGTGGCAGTTGCCGCACACACCGTTGAAGAGCTTGTGCGGGAAGCCCTGACGCACGACCTCACCCGGATAGAACTGCATCTCCTCGCGCTGGAAGTGCGTCGTGGGCGCGGAGTCGCCGCCAAGCTGGATGGTGGTGGAGAGCACGATGGGCATGCCGCCCGGGATCTCGAAGCGGCTGGAACCGTCCTCGAGGATGTCCATGGTGCCGAGCGGGCGACGCCGCACGTACATCTTCCCGTATTGATCCTGGGCCAGGAAGCTGCCGCTCTGATCCACGCTCTTGATGCCCTGTGCAGGCGGTAGATCCTCCCACACCTGCACCTGGGTGGTGTTGGGCGGCATCAGACGACCGGAGCGCGTGTTCTGGAACACAAGGCTCGCGAGCAGCGGCATGTCCAGAACGGTGATCCCGGAACGGTCCTTGCGATCTGGAGTCGTGTACACGTGGGTCGCGCCGTTCGGCTCGTCCAGCTTGGACTGGTACACGCCGTGCGGGTTGTAGTGCGCGTACACGGCGACCGGCCAGATCAGGTCGTCCGCGTCGCTGATGAGAGGCGTGCGCTGACCCGTGTCCGGGTCGACCGAGAAGATGTCGAAGTTGCCCTTGAAGCTTGCAAGGTCCTTCACGTTCGCGGCGTAGCTCACCAGGATCTGTGCGTTGGGCAGCGGCGAAGGATCGCGGTACGCGCCCTGCGTCTTGTCGAGCTTGCTGGTCGCCGCGGGGTCCGCCAGCGACAAGGAGTGCTGGTAGAAGCTCGGATTCGGGTAGTCGACCGCGGTCGGATCCTGCAGGTAGTCCTTGGGATTATCGCTGTGCTGGTCGATGCCGACGCTGCGATTGACGAGTGCGAGCGCGCCGGCCGAGTGCTCGGCGCCCTTGGCGCTGACGATCGCCGCGAAGTCCTTGTTGGACAGCTCGACGACGTTCATCAGCTGGTTGTAGCCGATGGTGTCGCGCTGTCCGAACAGCGGATGGTAGTCGCCGCCGTCGAGGTTCTCGCGCCGACCTGCAAGCTGGTAGAAGCCGGGAGCGCGCTTTTCGGTGGTGAAGATGAGGCGGCCGTCGTTCATGAACGACGGAGCCAGCTCCTGGTTCAGGAGGAAGGTCAGCTGGCGGATCTTCCCGTTGTCGACCACGTACAGATTGGCGTTGGGCTTCGACGGGTCGGCGGGGCTCCGCTGCGGACCCTGGTAGTCGAATACACCGGTGTTCATGATGTTGCCGCGCGTGGACGCGAAGACCATGCGACCGTCCGGCGCGAAGGCGGGATCGAAGTTGTGGATGACTTCGCCGTTGGTCGGCAGGGGCTTGCCGCTGTCGTCCTTCGGCGCCGCGTTGACGAGCGGGTCGGGCGCGCAGCTCGTCCCGTCGATCACGTAGATCTTCAGCCCCTCGCTCGCCGAGGAGCGCGCGGCGAACGCGATCTTCGTTCCGTCCCAGCTCACCGCGGGGCGCCGCACATCCGCGGTCGACGCGTTCAGCGCGCACATCGAGAGCAGGCTGGTACCAGCGCCGCCTACCTGCACCGCGCCCTGGGCATCCAGAGACGCCGACGCGCGCATCAGATCCGCCCCCGGCTGATAGGTCGAGTAGTCCTGCGGCGTGTCCGGACCCGACGCGGGCGGCCGCTTCACGTAGACGATCCCGGAAAGCGGCGCGGCCGACGCCATGCGATCGGCACGCTCCTTCTCGATCCAGGCCACGAGCACGCAGTATTCCGGCTGCTGATCGAGCTCGCCGGTCGCCGCGGCGTTCAGGTCGCACTGCGTCGGGTCGCCCCCAGACGCGAGCAGGGGCCCGCCGCGATGGACCAGGCCGCCCTCGGTCGGCGGCAGGTTCTTCTGGATGATGCGGCTGGCGTTGGGATCCGGCGAGTCGAGCGCGATCTGCTCGAGCGTCAGCTCGTAGTTGTGGCGCGTGGTCCCCAGGCCGAAGTGCCCGCTGGTGCCACCCAGCAGACGGTACTCGTGCCCCATGGCCGGCGAGTGACACCCGATCTGCATGCAGCCGCGCTTGACGAGCATCGGCTGCACGCGCTTCGCGAAGAAGTCGAACCCCGCGTCCGTCGGCACGTGCAGCGGGCCCCCACGCGCGTTGGCCCACTTCACGAGCGCCTTGTAGTCAGCGTCGGTGGGCGAGGTGAAGATGGTGCCGCCTTCGTGATACGCGCCGCCCTGTTTGGGATCCAGCGCGCGTCTGAGGATCTCGCTTGCCGAGACGTCGTTCGAGACGTAGTCGCTGGCGGCAAAGTAGTTCCAGCGCTTCTGTTCAGGACTGGTGCCGCAGGTGAGGTAGAGCGAGTTGGACGGCGAGCCGTGGAAATTGCCGTTCGCACAGCGCGTGCCGAGCACGTTGTTCACCGACGCGACAAACAGCCCGTAGTCGTTGGTGGACGGGTCCTTCGTCGAATCGAACAGCTTGTCCGTCCCCACCTTGGTGGTGCACGCCGAGAACGCCAGCTTGGGCGGTATCAGCTGGGCGTTGTTCGCCTGCGCGCCGCGCTGGATCCAGCGTGAGAGCGTCGTGAACGAGCCGCTCGTCAGGTCGAGCAGCGCGCGGCCGGAATGCGCGACGTCCGTCGTAATCTGCTGCGTCTTGCCGTCGTAGGACGACAGCGAGAGCTGGTACGGCTTGACGACCTTGAGCAGCAGCTCGGGCAACTGGTAGGGCCCGTGGTTGATGAACAGATCGCGGCGCAGCGCGAGCGTATTGTAGCTGGACGTGTCGAGATTGCCGAGCGCATTGCCATGGCTGTCGGCCCGCACGTGGCAGCTCGACTTGGTCGGGCTCGTGGAGCACGAGCCCGTGAGGATCGGACCGATGTTGCGGTCGTAGAAGGTGGTCTTTCCTGCCGGCTGCTTCTGGCCGCAACCCACCAGGAAAAGAGCTGCAAGCAACGTCGAAGCCGGCAGGAGCCGGCGCGCTCCATTCCAATTCACGACGGCGATCCTAGCATGGCCCGGCAAGACCGCCCGGGCGTTTCCCCTGGCCTACTGCAACGCAGCATGCCGAGACAGAACCTGCTGCTGACACCTTGCCCGAGCTAGAGACGCCTGAGCGCTATGCTGGCGGCGTCACGAACGAGGCTGTCCGGGTCGTTCTGCGCGGCAGCAACGGCACTCCGACCCGCGGAGTCTCCAATCTGGCCGAGAGCGGCGACCGCCGCGATACGCACGTCGGCGTCCGGCTCGTTGCCCGGATCGGCGAGGGCGGAGAGACCTGCAACAGCGTCCACCGCGTGCATCGTGCCCAACGCCTCGGCGGCGCCGCGCCTCACCATCGACGAGTTGTCGCTTATGAGCTTCACAACCGACGGAACGCCGGTGAACACGTGGACCCGCGTGGAAGCGTCCAGCGCGGCGAGGCGCACGTTCACGTCGGGATCCGACATGGCCTGCGCGATCTCGCTGTTCGGACCCTGGTTGTTCAGCCGCTTCAGCGCCTTGACCGAAGCCGTGCGCACCATCGCCGAGGGATCGTGGATGGCCGCGTTGGCCACCACCGGCACACCCGCTTCCGCGAGGAACTCACCGAGTGCCTGTGCGGCATAGGCGCACTTCGACTCGGACTGGCTCTGGTCCCCGAGCGTCTGGATCGTCTGCTGATAGACCTGCCCCTTGCCGAACACTCCGAAGATGCGCCGCCGGAGCCACCAGGCGCTGATCTCGCGGGTCGTCGTGCTCGGGTCGTACAGGAGATTGGCGACCATCGGGATGCAGTCGAGGCACTCGACCCTCTCGGCGTGCTCGAGCGCCTGCCAGACCTGCGTGGGGGCAACGTTGCCCGAGGTGACGGCCTTGATGCGATCGACTGGGGTCACGTCTTCCAGCGACCCGGGGTCGAGGTCCTTGTAGACCCCCGCGCGGCCCGCGTAGATCGCCTGCGGCGACTCGGTCGACCCGTCGGCAAAGCCGGCGGCGGAAAAGAGCGTGGTCGCGCCCAGCACAAGCGCTCCGATGACGAGGTGACGATGGTTGGCTTTCATGGCTCTTCTCCTGAACTCAGTTCTTGCCCGCGGTCGGGTCATACCCGTACGCGGCGAAGTTGGTGTTCTGGCGGCTGTAGAACTGGCCACCCATGTCGATGGCGCGAACCAGCATGGTCCGCTCGTCGCGCGTCAGCGTCACGCCCACGTCCTCCGGATGCATGGTGCGCTTGCCACCCTTGATGCCGGGGTCCGAGAACGGCTGCGCGAGCGGCCAGGCCGTCTTCTTCGCATCCACCGAGGAAGTCATGTTCAGCTTCTCGATCATCGCGCTCTGGCTGGCATCGCTCGGGATGGCCCACGTGGGCGGGACGGTGCCCTGCACGGTGGTGCCCTGCATGTTCATCTCCATCGCAAGCGCGGACGGGTAGAACAGCGACACGTACGACGCCGGGTAGGAGCCGGTCATGTTGTCGTAGGTGACCGTGAGCGGGCGATCGCTCAGATCCAGGCGCGGGATCTGGTACGGCGTCGTGGTCCCGGTGACCTGGTTGTTCATCGTGACGGTGTAGAACTCCTGCGGCCCGTTCCCGTTCTTCGTCTGGTTGTGGCACTGCACGCACTTGGCGTTGAGCAGCGCCTGGATCTCGTTCGGGTTGTTCGCGTCGTTCGCCTTGGCCCACGGGTACTCGGTGCGCTGGGTGATCGGCTTGTTGAACTCCTGCGGTCCCTTGCCCGCGGCGATCGTCAGCTGCTGGCCTCCGGCGAGGTTGGCCCCCGTGCGGCGCTCGTGGCAGCCGCCGCAGACGCGGGCTTCACCCGGCATGCCCTGGATCCAGGTGGTCTGCGTGCGGATCGACATCTCGAACTCGTCGAGCGGCTGCAGATGCATCGGGATGTAGGGCGGCACGTTCGCGAGCCAGGAACCGTCGTCGTACACCTTGGCCTCGCCGATCATGGCGGCGCCTTCAGCCATGGTCAGACCGAACATGGTCACGCCCGGCGCGGCCTCGCTCGAGAAGCCCTCGATGATACGCACCTTCTTGGCACCCTTCAGCGCCTGGTCCACCGGCGTGTTGTCGAACTGGGCGCCGCTGACGGTGTCGCCGTGGACGCTGTACAGCGAGGTGAGCGTGATATCCAGCGAGCCGAACACGGCCGGCGTGGTCGCATCCTTCGTCGCCTGGATCGAGCCCCGGACGGGCGGCTCGGCGCGCTTGACCACCGGCTCGGCGTACAGCTCCCAGCTGTCCGGGTGGTTGACAACGAGCTGGTTGGCGCGACTGGCCGGATCGTAGACGTAGATGCCGTAGTCGGGCGGGGTCGCCGACAGCACGTTCTGGTCGTTCACGAAGCCGCTCGCCCACGACGCGAGGATGCGGCCGTCGGGCAGCGAGCGGGGCGTGCGGTAACGACCTGCGGGCGAGGCTTCCATCCCGCGCGGCACCGCCGGCGTCAGGACGTCGTACTTCGGGCGCTCTTCGTCGAAGCGGCTCGGGTCGTTGGCAGCACGCGCATCGATGCGGACCAGCGCGCCCGAGTGCAGCGTGCGATCACGCGACGTAGCCACGGCCAGGAACACGTTCGGCGTATTGGTCTCCGCCACCTGCACCAGCGAGTTGGCCGGCTTGCCGTGCTGTCCGGACACCGCGACGATGTGCGTGCAGTCCGGGTCCATCGCGAACAGCTTCAGGTCGTTGACGTTCTCGAGGTGCTCCCAGCGCGAGAACCCGATGCGGCCGTCCGCCATCGAGAACAGGTTCACCGAGTGGGACAGGTTCTGCGCGCACAGCTTGCGGTCCGCGTCCCCGCCCTGCAGCGTGATGGTCGCGATCTGCGTGACCACGCGCGAGTGCTCGTACTCGTCGGCGCGCGTGCCCATCGAGGTGTAGCCCTCGTTCGTGATGAACGCGAGCTTGCCGCCCGGGAGGAAGATGGGATGCAGGTCGTCACGATCGCCGAAGGTCAGCTGGTGGATCGGGAACTTCCCGTTCACCTTCTTCAGCCCCGCCCAGTACAGGTGATAGTGGTCGTTTGCGTCCTTCTTCATCGAGAAGACGACCTTGGTCGCGTCGAAACTCACGTTGAGGCTCGAGATGTCGGCCGTCTTGAACCCCGCGGTGACGTTCTCCGTCTTGCGCGTACCGAGGTCGTACAGCTCGACGCGCCCGCCAGGGTCGTAGCGCAGGTAGTCGACAACCTGGTCGGAGCCGCCGGAAACGTCGATCGTCACCTTGCCGTTCTTCACGACGGTGTGCTGCCGCACCGCGTAGACGATCTTGTTGAAGCTCTGGTTCGTCGGCTCCTCGGTGGGCTGGCCCGAGCAGCTTGCCGACAAGAGGCCAAGACCCGCCACGAAGGGCAACGCGAGGACGCCGAGGTGGCGCTTTTCGATTAGCTTCCGAGCCATGATGCAACTCCTCCGGGGGCGAAACGTGCAACCCATACGTTGGGCTTGCCTGGTACCAAGCAGGATCTGCACCACTTTCAAATCTACATGATTCCAGGCACTTGGAGCTAGACATAGTAGGGGCCAGCCCCCACACCCAGCATCCCGGTTGGGGGACAGCCCCCACAGCCGGCCCCGCGGCGGATGGCTGCGCTCCCCCTCCTGGCCTAGGCTCGCGCTGTGTCGCTCCAATTCGATGAACGCGGCCTGATTCCGGCTGTGGTGCAGGATCGCCTGACCGGACAGGTGCGCATGCTCGCCTGGATGAACCAGGAAGCGCTGCGCCGAACGCTGGAGAGCGGGCGTGCGACCTTCTACAGCCGCTCGCGCGCCAAGCTCTGGGAAAAGGGCGAAACCAGCGGAAATGGCCTGAAAGTCGTGTCGGTGACCGCGGATTGCGACGCCGACACGTTGCTGGTGCTCGCGGATCCGGAGGGCCCCTCCTGTCACACGGGCCGCCCCAGCTGTTTCTTCCAGCGCGTTCTGCCCGACGGCTCGCTCGAGCAGCTGGCGGTCGACGCCGAGCCCTTCCTGGCGAAGCTAGAGGACGTGATCCGGCAGCGCCAGTCGAGCCCCGCGGATCAGAGCTACACGCGCTCGCTCCTCGACGGCGGCGCCGAGCGGATCGGCAGCAAGATCCGCGAAGAAGCGGCGGAGTTGGCCCAATCCATCGCTGGAGAAAGCGACGAACGGGTCGCTGCCGAAGCCGGCGATCTCATCTATCACCTGCTGGTCGGCCTGCGTCTGAGAGGCGTGGAGCTCGCCGCGGTGCTCGAGGTCCTCGCGGCGCGCTCGGGGACCAGTGGCCACACCGAAAAGGCGCGCCGCCGGCAGCGCTGACGGCCAGGACCCGGCAGGCCCTTCGTCAGGGGTTTGACCCCTTTCCAAGTGCCCGATATCGTACGCTCCCCGTGGATCGCGCGAACGCACGCTCCGCCCCACTTTCCCTCCTGCCGAGCAGTCACCGATGCCAACCAAGGTTCTGGTTTTCGAGAGCGATCCTGCCTTCGCCAGCGAGCTGCAGAACGGCCTCGGCCGTTACGACTGCGAGACCTCCCTGGTCGACGACGCCAACGTCGGCCTCCAGGCGGCCGCCAGCGACAGGCCGGATCTGATCCTGCTCTCGATCGAGCTGCCACGGATGAACGGCTTCTCCGTGTGCAACAAGCTCAAGCGCGATCCCTCGCTCAAGAAGGTTCCGCTGATCATCATGAGCAGCGACTCGACGGAAGAGACCTTCGAGCAACACCGGCGCCTTCGCACGCGCGCCGAGGACTACATCCACAAGCCCATCCCGTTCGACGACCTGGTCGGCCGGATCAACCAGTTCGTGCAGCTCGGCACGCCCGCCGACGGGGCACCGAGCGAGGCGCCGATGAGCGAAGAGGTCATCCTCATCGACGACGAGATCGAACTGGAAGGCGAGCCGGTGGAGGAAGCCGTCGAGGAGCCGGAAGCAGCCGAACCCACGTCGCTCGACGACGAGGTGAGCGACTTCGCCGAGCAGGCCTTCGACGCGCTGATGGACGACGGCGCCCCGATGGAGGCCGCCGCGGCCGAACCGGTAGAAGCAGTCGAGGACGAAGTCGCCGAAGCAGTGGAAATCGACGAGGAGGAAGAGGCGGAAGTCGCCGAACCCGAGCTGCCCGGACCTCCGCCCGCCCCGTCGCCCCCACCCCGGATGTCGTCGATCCCGCCGCGACCGGAGACGAGCGGCGACGCGGGACGCTTCCAGAACCAGATCGACAGGCTCACGGGGCGGACCGAAGAGCTGGAGGAAGAGCTCCGCGCGGCGCGCGCTCTCGTCGCCGAGCTGGAGGACGAAGGAAAGCGCGACGCCTCGCGCGACTCGGAGGTCCAGCGCCTGCAGCGCGAGCTGGACGAGCTCAAGGCGAAGGCATCCAGCAGCAAGGGTGGTGGCTCGGCCCGCGAGTTCCTCGACCTGCGCGAATCGCTGAACAAGAAGGACAAGGAGATCCTCGATCTCCGCGACCAGATCACCAAGCGCGACAAGGAGCTGCTCAGCCTGCGCGACGCCTCGCTGGTTCTGGAGCGCGAGAAGGCCGACCTCTCCGATCGTATCGACGAGCTGGAAAGGGAGGGCGCCGACGCACGACGGAACGTCGATGCGCTGCGCGCTGACAAGGAGCAGGCCAGCAAGCGCGCCGACGACTTCAAGCGCAAGGCCGAGAAGCTCGCCGGGGACCTGGAAGCCCGCGGGCAGGAGATCACCGAGCTCAAGGAGAAGCAGGAAGAAGAGCTCGCTACACGGGACGCGCGCGAGGCTGCGCTACGGGCGGATCACCAGCAGGCCCTGGACCAGGCCGAGCAGGCCAAGCAGGCGGCGGCCGAGGAAGCCGAAGAACAGGGACGCCAGAACGTCGTCCAGGCCATCGCCGAGACGAAGGAAACGGCCGCCGCCGAGCTGGAACAGGCGCTGGCCGAGGCGGCCGAGACGGCTGCCAGCGCGCAGGCCGAGGCCATCGCCGAGCGCGAGGCCGAGCTCAAGAAGGAGTCCGACTCCAGGCTGGCCGCGCTGCATCGCGCCAACGAAGACGCGATGAGCAAGCTCAAGGCCCAGCACGAGCAGGCGACGAGCGAGGCCGAGCAGGCCGCCGCGGATCGACTCGCCTCGCGCGAAGCCGAGCTGGGCGAACAGCACTCCACCGAGGTGGCGGAGCTGACCGACGCCCACGACGCGACCAAGGCCGAGCTCTCGAGCACCCAGCAGACGCTCGCCGAGGTCCGCGAAGCCAAGGAAGAGGGCGAAGCCAGCCGCGACGCGAAGATTGCCGCGCTCGAAGGCGAGCTCGGTGAGCGCACGAGCGAGCGCGATCAGGCGAACGAGACGATCGCTGCGCGCGACGCGAACATCGCGGCGCTCGAAAGCGAGCTGTCCACGCGCACCGAGGAACGGGACACCGCAAACCAGACGATCACAGAGCGCGACAGCACGATCGCCTCGCTGGAAGCGGCGCTGGCGGCGACCAAGGCCGACCTCGAAGAGACGCAAACCGCACTCGAGGGCGAGCGAGCGCGTCTCCAGAAAGCGCGCAGCAAGTGGTCGGACGATTCGGCTTCGCTCGAACACGCCAAGGACGCCCTCGCGGCCGCCCTCGCGCAGATCGAGGAAGCCGAAGGCCGACCGATCGAATAGCGACTGGAAGCGCGGCGACCTCAGCCGCAGGCGACAACGACGTCGCGGAGCGCGCGGCACCCGTCGACCAGACGCGGCCCCGGCCGCCCGAGACACGCCTCCGGCACCGAGAACACGCGACGGTTCTCGATCGCCGGAATGCCGCGCCAGGCCTCGCGCCGGTAGACGATATCGGGGCGGTACTTTTCCGGTTTGACGCCGCACCACGAGATCACGATCGCGTCCGGACGCATCGCGCGCGCTTCCTCGTCGCTGATCGGCGCACTCTTCACGTCGCGCGCGCCGAGCGGGTTGTCGCCACCGGCGACCTCGAGCAGCTGGTTCACCCAGCTGTCGCGCCCCGGCACGATCACCGGCTTCGGCCACCACTCGACCAGCACGCGCGGTCGCCGCCCAGCAGGCGGAACGGACGCGTCGAGCACGCGCTGCATGTCGACAACCAGCTCATCGCCGCGGCTGGAGACGAGAAGGCGCTCCGCAACGAGACGGATGTCCGCGTACACGTCCGCCACGCTCACCGGCGCCGGCGCGAGGTATGGCAGCCCGGCCCGCTCGAGCCCCGCCACAACGCGCTCGTGGCCCGGCACGGTCAGCGACGCCAGCACCAGATCCGGCTCGAGCGCTGCCACCTTCTCGATGTCGATCTGCAGATCCGGACCGACCCGCGGCAGGCGCGCCACCACGGCCTCCGGGTAGTCACTGTGGTCATCGACCCCCACAAGCAGGTCGGCACAGCCCAGCGCGCAGACGATCTCGGTGTTCGAACAGGCCAGCGACACGACGCGCACGCCGTGCGTGTTGCCATCGCCGCCCACAGGACGCCAGTAGGCGCCCGAGCTTGTCGACCTTCGCACGAGCGCGTAGCCTTGACCCCGCTGAATGGGTGGTCCCACGCACAACACCGGGCCTGAGGGAGGTGTGTCTGCCGCGGGCGCTCCGTCTCCGGCAGAGCCCGAACCGATGAGCGAGGGCTTCGGTTCGTCGCGCCCGCCGGATTCGCGCCCGAGCCGACCGCCCACCCCCCTCCCGCCGGGCGTGTCGTGGATGTTCGCCGGTTGGGGCAGCGCCAAGAACATCAACGACCTCGACGAGATGGAGACGCCCCACGAGCCGAGCGCCGTGGCCCCCCAGCACAAACTCGGACAGATCCGCGCGACGGCCATCTGCGGCAACGACATCACCTCGTCGGTGCTGTATGTGGCCGCGATCTGCACGACGTTTGCGGGTGTGTACGCGCCGATCGCGCTGGCGCTCGTCGTCCTGGTGCTCTACCTGTTCCGCTCGATCTATGCCGAGGTCGGAAGCGCGCTACCCCTCAACGGCGGCGCGTACAACGTACTGCTCAACACCAGCAGCAAGGGCAAGGCATCGCTGGCCGCCTGCCTGACGCTTCTTTCCTACGTCGCCACCGCCGTCATCAGCGCGAACGAGGCGGTGCACTACGCCCACAATATCGCGCACGTCATTCCCCTGATGGCGGGAACGGTGGTGCTGCTCGGCATCTTCGCCGTGCTCAACATCCTCGGCATCACCGAGAGCGCCGCCGTCGCGCTGGTGATCTTCGCCCTGCACCTCGGCACGTTGACCGTGCTGACGCTGACGAGCGCGGTGCACGTCTACCACGACGGCTTCCACCTCCTGGCACAGAACTGGGCACATCCGCCGACGCAGGGACTGGGCAAAGCGCTGTTCTTCGGCTTCGCCGCCGGCATGCTGGGAATCAGCGGCTTCGAGAGCTCCGCCAACTTCATCGAGGAACAGAAGGACGGCGTGTTCCCGAAGACGCTGCGCAACATGTGGATCGCCGTGTTCGTGTTCAACCCGCTGATCAGCCTGCTGGCCCTCGGCACGCTTCCGGTCGGCGAGTTCGGCAACTACAACACCACGCTCCTGGCCGAGATGGGCGGACGCGCCGCCGGCCAATGGCTCGACTGGTGGATTGGCGTCGACGCCGTCCTGGTGCTGTCCGGCGCCGTCCTGACCAGCTACGTCGGCGTCACGGGCCTGGTGCGGCGCATGAGCCTGGACCGCTGTCTTCCCCAGTTCTTGCTGCACGAGAACCGCGCCCGCCGCACGCCGCACTGGATCATCATCTCCTTCTTCCTGCTGTGCTGCTCGATCCTGTTCATCACCGAGGGCAAGGTCTCCACGCTCGCCGGCGTGTACACGATCTCGTTTCTGTGCGTGATGATGCTGTTCGCCGTCGGCAACCGCCTTCTGGCGATCAAGCGCGGGCGGCTGCCGCGGGTGAGCCGGGCCTCGTGGCCCACGGCGGTCGTGGCGATGGCGGCCGTCGGTGCGGGCCTAGTCGGCAACATCCTCAAGTCGACGCATCAGGCCGCCATCTTCCTCGTCTACTTCTCGATCACGGTGGCGGTCGTCGGCGCGATGTTCCTGCGCGTGCGGATCCTGCAGGCGCTGCTCTACATGGGCCAGGCGATCCAGGAAAAAGTGCGCTCGGCCAACGAGAAGGTCGCTTCCTGGACGACCGGCAAGATCACGGAGATCAACGCGCAGTCGATCATCTTCTTCACGCGCGGCGATGGGCCGGCCAACCTCAGGCGCGCCATCGAGTACGTCCTGGCCAACGAGAGCACGCACAACCTGATGGTGGTGCACGTGTATGACGACGAGAAGGACATTCCGCCACATCTGGCGGAACAGCTCCGCACGCTGGACGAGATCTTCCCCGAGATCCGCATCGACTTCATCGCGGTCAAGGAACGGTTCGGGCCCGATCTCATCGGCAAGCTGAGCAAGCGGCTCGACGTGCCGAGAAACTACATGTTTATCGGCTGCCCCGGCGATCGCTTCCCCCACCAGATCGCCGATCTCGGCGGCGTGCGCTTGATCGTGTAGCCTGGCGCCAACGCGCATGGGCGACTCCGCGAGCTCCAGCACCGAACGCCGCGATCGCTACGTGGCGTGGGGGCTGACCTGGCTCACGTACGCGACGTACTACACCGGCCGCAAGGGCTTCAGCGTCACGAAGAAGGCGATCACCGAACACCTCGGCGTCTCGGTCGCCGCGCTCGGACTCATCGACACGGCGTATCTGGCGGCCTACGCGATCGGGCAGTTCATCAGCGGCACGCTCGGCGATCGCATCGGCGCGCGGCGGCTCATCGGCTACGGCATGCTGCTCAGCGCTGCGGCCTGCGCGGCGTTCGGATCGATGAGCTCGGCGCTGTTGTTCGGCGCTCTATTCTGCGTCAACGGCTTCGCGCAGTCGACGGGCTGGCCAGGCACCACGCGCGCCATGGCGGAATGGACCACGCCGAAGAACCGCGGGTCGGTGATGGCGTTCTGGGCAACGTGCTACCAGGTGGGCGGCGTCGCCGCGACCGCGTTCGCCGGCTACCTCCTGGGGCGGTACGGCTGGCGCGCGGCCTTCTACGGTCCCGCGCTGTGGATCGCAGTCGTGGCGATCCTCGTGCTTCTCCTGCTCAGGCCCGGGCCCAGCGCCCAGAGCCGCGTCAGCGCCGACGCCAACGTGCGCACGGATGGCAGGGAGCCGGCGCCTGGCCCGGACAAGCCGCTCGAAGGCGAGGAACTGCTCGAAGTGCGCCGCCGCGCCCAGCGCGAAGTCCTGAAGAGCCCCGTCCTCTGGTCGTACGGCCTTAGCTATTTCTTCATCAAGCTGATCCGCTACAGCCTGCTTTTCTGGCTGCCTTTCTATCTGGCCAAGCAGCTCGGCTACGCGGAGACCGAAGCGGCGTATGTCTCGACGGCGTTCGACGTGGGCGGCATCGCCGGCGTCATCGTGATCGGCATCGTCTCCGACCGGCTCCGCCGCGTGTCGCGCTCGCTGCTCTCGGCGCTGTGACTGTTCGGGCTCGCAGCGGCGCTACTCGCCTACACGCGGTTGGGCACCCCCGCCGTCGGCGTCAACATCACGATGCTGGCCCTGATCGGCGCCATGCTGTTCGGGCCCGACTCGCTGATCTCCGGCGCCGCGGCACAGGACGCCGGCGGTCCTCACGCAGCGGCCATGGCCACCGGCTTCGTCGACGGTGTCGGCTCGATCGGCGCCGTGCTCGAAGGCGTGCTGGTCCCGTGGGTCAGCAAGCGCTTCGGCTGGCACTCGCTGTTCATCCTGTTCGTCGCCTGCGCCGTCGTCGGCGGGCTGTGCCTGCTGCCGACCTCGCGCCGCGTCCCCGCCCCCCGCACCGACTAGAGCGCGCCGCCCTGCCTCAGCGCTCGAAGCGCCGCCAGCTGCCGTCGATCAGCCGCTCGTGCGGCAGGTAGCGCGCCTTGTACTGCATGGCGTCACAGTCGGTGATGTACAGCCCGAGGTACAGGAAGCGCAGACCCCAGTTCCGGCACAGCTCCACCTGCTTCATGATGGAAAACGTACCGGGGCTCGCGCGCTCGAAGGCGGGGTCGTAGTAGCAGTACACCGCGGACAGCGCGTTCTGTCCGCGGTCGGAGAGCGCTACCGCTACCAGCTCGCCGTCGATCCGGTAGCGGATCTCGAAGCTGTCGCAGCAGCTACTGACCAGAAACTCGCGATAGCCTTCGGTATCGATCGGCGGCTGTCCGTCGCCCAGACCGCGTTCGCGCTTGTGCAGATTGTACAACGCAACCCGGCGCGAATCGACGACCGGCACCCCGATCTCCACGTCGAACATTTGCTGGCCGCGTACGAAGGCACGCCGCTGCGACCGGTCCGGCGAAAACCGGGTCACGTCGACTCGGATGGGCTCGCAGGCGTGACACGCCGGGCAGGCCGTGCGGTACAGCACGTAGCCCTGACGGCGGTCCCCGGCGAGCAGCCGGTCGTCGAGCTCCTCCCGCGACAGCTCGCGCGTCGGTAGCCTGAGCGGCAGGCGCGCGACGCGCCCGTCGAGGTACGGGCAGGGGCCCGGCTTGTCGTAGACGACCAGCTCGGGTGGACTGCCGGGCAGGATAGGAATCGTCACGGCGTCGCTCGACGGTCCCATAGCATCAGCGTGGTGCCTCCCCGGCCACGAGGCGGCCCAGCCGGGGCATGATCTGGTCGACGGCCCCCGGACCCTTGATAGATCCGGCGATTTGCCGCCCGCTGTCGCGACCGTCTTCCGCCGGCACTGCAAACAGCGGGATGTATTCCGAGCGGTAACCGTCGCGCGCCAGCGCCTTGCCGCTCTGGTCGAGGTCGAAATCGATGAAGCGCACGCCCGCCAGCTGCCGGTCGAGCTGCCCCGAGGCGAGTGCCTTGTGGAAGCGCTGACACGGTTCGCACCACGAAGCACCAACGTAGACCACGACGCGCTGCCCGGCGTGCCGCGCGCGCAAGAGCTCGGCGTGGATGAAGGGCGCGACCGAGTCGACGTTCCGCGGCCCCTCGACGAGCTGCGGGCGGAGCGTGACCTTGGCGGGCTTTGCCGAGGCGACCGTCGGTGCCGGAGCGGCGTCTGAGCTCTCGCACGCGACGAGCCCGAGCAGCGCCAGCACACCGACCCATCGAACAACAGCCATCACGCCGTAAGCATAGCAAACCGGACCCACACGCAAGCACGGAGCGCGCGGGCACGCGAGCGCGACGCCTAGACCCCGGCGCGACGAGCGAGCCGGTTCGCCTGGGTGCGCGCTGTCGCCACGACGCGCTCCGCGTCGAGCGTCGTCAGGACGCCGCCGTCTACCACCTGTTCGCCGCCGACGAAGACGTGCTCCACGTCGCGCGCCTGCGCGGCATAGACCAGGGTGCCGACCGGGTCGAGCGCCGGCGCGACGTGCACGCCTTCCGTGCGCACCACGACCAGGTCGGCTTCCTTGCCGGGCTCGATCGACCCGATGCGCGCCTCCAGCCCCAGCACCCGCGCCCCGTCGAGGGTTGCCATGCGGAGCACCTCGCGCGCGGGCAGCACCCCCGGCCCTGCGCGCACGCTGGACAAGAGCGCCGCGTGGCGGATTTCCACCCACGGGTCGAGGTTGTTGTTGCAGGGAGCGCCGTCGGCGCCCAGCCCGACTACCACGCCCTCGGCCCGCATCGCGGCGACGCGCGCGATGCCGCTGCCGAGCTTCAGGTTCGCGCTAGGGCAGTGCACCACGCGGGTGCCGTCGCGGGAAAGCTGCCGCACCTGGCCCGGCGTGAGCTGCACGCCGTGCGCGATCGACGCGCGGGGACCGCGCATGCCCCAACGCCGGAGCAGCGGCACGTCGTCGGCGCCCAGCGCCGCGCGGACGGCGGCGCGCTCGCCAGGGTGTTCGGCGGCGTGCGTGTGGAACAGCGTTCCGCCCTCACGTGCCCGCTCCACCGCGCCGCGCACCAGCGCTTCGGTGCACGAGAGGATGAAGCGCGGAATCCAGGCGTAACCGACGCGCCCCGACGGATGCGCGTTCCAGGTCCGCTCCAGGCGCTCGGCGTCGGCGAGCTCGCGGCGCGTGCTCTGCCTCAGCCGGCGCGGCACGCCGGCTCCGCTGTCCATCAGCGTCTTCCCGCCGACCACGCGGATCCCCGAGCGCACACAGGCGTCGAACACGGCGTCGTGGTGGTGCACCGTCCCGAGATCGAGGATCGCGGTCACGCCCGCGAGCAGCATCTCGGCGAGCCCGACCTCGGCGCTGGCGGTGATGCTCGCTTCGTCGTGCGCCGCTTCCAGCGGCCACACGCGCCGCCTCAGCCAGTCGAGCAGTGGCAGATCGTCGGCCATGCCGCGCATCAGCGCCTGGCACAGGTGCACGTGCGACATCACCAGGCCGGGAAGCACGATGTGGCCCTTCACGTCCACGACGCGCGCCCCGCGCCGCGGCCGCACGCGCCCGACGCCGACGATACGTCCGTCGCGAACGAGCACGTCGCCGCGAAGCACACGGCTGTCCGCGTCGCACGTCACCAGCGTGCCACCCCGCAGACACAGCTCGCTCATCGATGGAACCTGAAGGGCGCGGGCAGGAGCTCGGCCAGGGTCGAGCGACGCTCCGACGAGGGCCCCACGGCGACCACCGGCACGTCGCCGTCCGCGAACTCCATCAGCGCCTGCCGGCAGATACCGCAGGGCATGGCCGGTTCGTCCGCCTCGGTGTACACGGCCACGGCCGAGAGCCGCGCTTCGCCGGCGGCAACCATCTGCGCGATCGCCCCGCGCTCGGCGCATACGGTCGCGCCGTAGCTGGCGTTTTCCACGTTGCAGCCGGTGTACACCCGCCCACTCTCGCCGCGCAGAGCGGCGCCCACCTTGAAGCCCGAGTACGGCGCGTAGGCGCGGCTCCGCACCCGCCTCGCAGCCTCGACCAGCTCGCGCTCGTCCGCACTCATCCCTGTACCTCGGCGTGCGCGAGCTCCACCCAACGCCCGAGCACCTTGGTGAACGCCTGGCGTGTGCGCCGCGCGGTCTCTTCGACTTCCTTGTGGTCGAGCAGTGCGCCCGACAGCCCGGCGGCCAGGTTCGTGATGCAGCTCATAGCGCCGACGCGCACGCCACGGTGACGCAGCGCGATCACCTCCGGCACCGTGCTCATGCCCACCGCATCCGCACCCAGAGTGGCGAGCATGCGGATCTCCGCGGGAGTCTCGTAGCTGGGCCCGAGCATGGCGGCGTACACGCCCTCGGCGAGCTTCACCGACACGTCGGCCGCGGCGCGACGCGCGGCGTCGCACAGCGCTTCGTCGTAGGCCCGCGTCATGTCCGGAAAGCGCGGCCCCGCCGCGTCCTCGTTCGGACCCACCAGCGGGTTCCGCGCCATCAGGTTCAGGTGATCGGTGATGAGCATCAGATCGCCGGCGGCGAGCCGCTCCGAGATACCTCCCGCGGCGTTGGTGATCAGCACCGCGCGGCAACCGAGCGCCGCCAGCAGCCGCACGCCGAACACGACGCGGTCGAGCGGGTGCCCTTCGTAGGTGTGCACGCGCCCCTGGAGACAGGCGACCTCGGCCCCTCCGACGCGGCCCAGGCACAGGTTGCCTGCGTGCCCCACCACGGCCGAGCGCGGCATGTACGGCACCTCGGCGTACGGGACCTTCAGGAGATCGTCGAGCCCATCTGCGAATGCGCCAAGGCCCGAACCCAGGACCAGGCCGACGGCCGGTTGGGCGGGGCGGAGCTTTCTCACGTGGGCGGCGGCTGCCTCGAGCTGCTCGGTCATGCTCCTCCATCGGCAGCACGACGCTGCCGCACGCGAGCGTCACCCGAGGGCGGTGCCGCGAAAAGGGGAAAACGGACGCATCGATGGGGCTCGCAGAGCCCGCGGGCGTGCTATGGTCCGCGGCCCTTCGGCTAAAAAAGCCCCGGCACGGGGCTCATCATCCGTTCAGCAGAGGCCCATGGCAACCAAGTTCGACCAGTTCCTGAACGACAACAAGATCGACCCCCGGCGGGTTCTCGCAACCTCGCACCGCCTCGAGCAGCTGCGCCGCGAGGACCGCGAGCTCAAGCTCAAGAAGAAGCAGGGCAAGCTCGAGGCCGCTGGCGAAGGCGAGGAGCAGAAGCCGCCGCCCAAGCCGCGTTCAGGCCGGCCGGTGACCCGGCGCCTGCTGCAGGACGTGTCGGCCGGCAAGCCTGTCTCGGGCGCCGCCAAGACCCGCCTGCTGAGGGCCGTCAACCGCGTGCTCGAGCAGAAGAAGAAGGATCCCATCGACCTGAGGGCCCTGTTCTAGGGTCGGCTGGCTCGCAGCGCGGGCTCCGCCCGCCCTGGAACTGAAAATCACGGGCCCTCCGGGCATCTCACTCAGGGATGCCCGCTGCTCTCGCTGCCGCCGAACGCCTGTCGTGGAACGCCGTTTCCGTCGAGAACGGGTCCCACACAAGCTCACGGAGTAGACTGGTGGTCGTGTCCGATGGCGACGATCTCGTAGAGCGCTGCCGCGCCGGGGATACCGCGGCATTTCGGGAGCTTTTCAGGCAGCACCGCAATGACGTCGCACGGCTGGTGCACCGCATGCTCGGTCCCAGCAACGACGTCGACGACGTGATCCAGGAGGTGTTCCTCCAGGTCCACCGCAGCGTCCGCGACTTCCGTGGGCAAGCACGTTTCTCCACGTGGCTCTACCGCGTCACGGTCAACGTCGTCTTGATGCACCGGCGTGCCGCCCGCAGCCGTCCGGTGTTCTCCGAGGTTCCCGAGGGCTTCTCGATCTCCGACGGACGCGCGCTGCCCGATGACCAGGTCGCACGCCGCGCTCGCATGCGCGCATTCGAGCGGCTGCTCGAGCGCCTGAGCGACAAGAAGCGCATGGTCTTCATCCTCCACGAGCTGGAAGGCATGGCACCCGCCGATATCGCGACGATCGTCGGGGCGCCAGTGCTCACGGTCCGCACGCGCCTCTTCTACGCGCGCCGCGAGCTGGCCGAGCTGCTGCGCGAGGAGCCCACGCTGTCCGCGCTGGCAGACGACATGGCGGCGCCGCGCCAGAAGAAATCCGCCCGCCCCCGCAACAAGGAGGCGACCTGATGGCCCGTGACGACATCGACGTGCTGCGCCAGCTCATCCGCGAAAAGCGCGACGAGCCGCCTCCGGAAGTCGACTGGGATCGCGTCGAGCAACAGCTGATGGAGAAGGTCGAGAGCGACGCTCCGGCACCGCTTCCGCGTCCCTCGCCCTGGCCCGCGCTGGCTCTCGTGGCGGCGGCCGCCGCCGTGGTGATCGCCGGCATCGGGCTGCTCAATCGCTCCTCCCACCAGGTCACCGCTACCAGCGCTCCCGCCGCGCAGAAGGCGCCGGTGGCCAGGGTGCTGCGCGCGCCGTCCCATCACATCTTCGGCGTCTCGCAGACGAAGCTGTCCGGCGACAAGCTCGCCGTGGGCGACCGGGTCGTGGCGGGCGCGCAGGCGGTGCAGGTCGAGCACGCGGGCCGCGCGACGTGGACGCTTTCGCCGGGCAGCCGCGCGACGGTCGCCCTGGTGGGCCGCTATCTGACGGTGCGACTCGAGACCGGATCGGTCACGGCCGACGTGGTGCCCAGCCCCCGCCCCGAGTCGTTCGCCGTGGAAGTGAAGGGCACACGCGTTGCCGTGCACGGGACGCACTTCACGGTGCAGCGCCTGGGCGATCACGCGAAGGTGACGCTCGAGCGCGGCGTAGTCGCCGTCGGACCGGCAAGCGAGCGCGGCCACACCCAGGGCTGGCTGATGACGGCACCGGCCACCGGCACCTTCTCGCTCGACGGCGCCAGCACCGGCTACGTCGAACAGCGCAAGCCGGCTCCGGAAGGAACCACGGCAGCCCGCACGCCCGCACCGGCACCTGCCGCGCCCGCGCCCGCGAAAGCAGCGTCGGCACAGGCCAGCGAGGAGCCCGGCCCGCTGCCGCTGCAGCCGACCGACGACGAGCTCGCGCGCGGCGCCGAACAGGTGGCGGCGACGGTCAGGAGCTGCTTCGCGAAGCACAACACCGAGTCCGACCAGGGCGTGCGCATCAGCGCCCATTCCAAGCTGTCCATCGACATCGCCGCCGGCGGCAACATCCGGACGCTGCACTTCAACCCGCCGCTGGCCCCGTCGGTCCAGCGCTGCAGCGCTGGCGTGATGCAGTCGGTGCACTTCCCCGCGTCGACGCAGGGCGCCACCGTCACGCGGACGCTAGAGCTCCAGCGATAGCTAACTGTGGCATTTTGCTACACTAACGTAGCAAAATGCCACAGTTTAGTCCTCACGGCGCATCACGACGGCACGTCCGTCGCCGAGCATCCAGCGGATCGAGTGATTGCCGTCGAGCTTGAAGTGGGCGTGATCGACGGTGCCGTCCTTGCGGTGGATGGCCAGCTTCACGTCCCGCTGGTGCTCGCCGACCTTGTCCACCTCGTAGGTCCCACTGCGAGGCTCTTCCGCCGGGATCGCCACCGTGATGGTCGAACCCGCGAACTCCATGCTGGTTCCCTTGGCCCACCCGGTGGCCGCCGCCACGTCGGCCTGGTCGAAATTCTCGACGCGGTCGCCGAGCCAGCGGCCCTCGAGCTTGTCGCGGATCGGATTTCCGCATCCTCCCACCCCGATCGCGAGGGCGGACAGCATCAGGGCTCCAGCCAATCCGTTCGCTTTCAGCTTGGGTTGTGTCATCGGGACAATGGTAGGATATACACCTACACCTGCCCACAAATTGACACGAAACGCAGACCCCGCGGTAGTCAGGCCAGGATCCACCTGTCTTGCGGTAGATTCTGGTTCCTTTCGCATGCAGCCGACCACGCTGACCCTGCCGCAGCTCCGCCGCGTCATCCAGAACACCTGGGAAGAGATCACCGCTTGGTTGATCGCCAAGCCGCGCATCCTCGCGCTGCCCCACCCGGAACAGCAGATCCTGTTCGAGATGGGATGCCGGTTGCGCGACGCCCTGCGCAGCCTCTCCAGCAACGCCGCATGGGACCGGATGTACTTCGACGGATCGAGCTCGACGCTGGGCGCCCACGCGATCGCAGACGCCGTGGGGCGCCATCCGCCGATCTACCTCGACACCCGTCAACTCTTCCAGGTGCATAGCAACCGGCCGCGCGCGGTGAACGAGCCGGACGTGGCCGTGGCGGTGCATGTGCTGCGCTCGTGCAACGAGATCCTCGACCTGGACGACGACGGGCGGCCTCGCCACCAGTCGTGGCTGCCGACGAACCTGCGCGCGCAGGGCTGGCTGCTGGAAGAGCACGTGCGACAGCTCACTGATCTCACGGGCGAGGCCTGTGACGGCTTCCTGTTCGTGATCTACAGCAACGAGGCGCGTCGCCGCACCGCGGTGGATCTGCGCGAGGTCGCATCGTGGGCGTCGTGGCACCAGCCCACCGAAACGTTCTGGTGGGCGTCGCGCCACTTCCGCGCCAAGGGCACGCGCTGAGCGCGAGAAGGCCCGCGCCGCTACCTGCTACTTGCAGCAGCGCACGCCGAGGCTGTAGTCGAAATATTGCGGAGGGTGCGTGCTGATGCGCGATTCGCAGCCGGCGCGCGTGCCGCGCGAGTAGAAGCCGCCCAGGAACGCGCCGTCGGGGTCGTCAACCCATTCGTCGAGATTGCCGACCATGTCATAGACTGCGTCGTCGCCCCATTGGCTGCGACATGCGGGCGTCTGCCCCGTCTTGCGGAGCAGCGGCTCGCCGTGGAACTTGACCTCGTTCAGCCGCGGGTCGAGGTGCCCGATCGAGGCATTACCGTGCAGGATGAACGCGGGGTGGGACGCACGGAACACGTTGCAGACGCCCTGCTGGTACGTGTCGCCATAGGGAAACGGGCGGTCCTGCTCGCCACGGCAGGCCGTCACCCACTCGTCAGGCGTGCACAGCCGCTTGCCCGCCGCCTCGCACGCCTCGCGAGCCAGCTTCTGGTCGAGGTAGCCGTTCGGCAGCACGTTCCGGCGCGAGACCGCCTTCGGCATGAAGTGGCCGTGGAGCTCCCACTCGGGCGGCGCCGGGACCGGCATCTGCCGGGCGCTCGGCGGTCCGTCGCTCAACCGCTTTCTCTGCCAGCGCTCGTACGACGCGCGCACCTGCGCCGGCGTCGGGTGGTAGTACGGCGAGAGCGTCCGACCGCTGTCCGTATCGACGAGCGAGTCCTCGTAGCGGTCGATGCAGAAGCGGCCGTGGACGTCGACCATGTCCGGCGGGCAGCGCGATGGCGCCGCGCCCCAGGGTCCGGGAAGGATCTCGTGCCCCGGTGCCGCCGGCGGAGCGATGTCGCCGCCATCCGGCAGGTACAGAAGCTGGGGCACCGCCGGCCCCGGCGCCGCCGCGACGCTGCCAACGCTGGTCGCGGCGCTGGAGTGCGCCTTGTGCGGCGGCTTCTTGTGCTCGCACCCCGCCGCCAGAAACGCGACCAGCACGAGCAGAGAACCAGCGCGGAGCATCGACTCCGAGCGTAGAAGAGCCACCCCGATGCGCAAACAAAGCCGGGAAGTCCCGCCCAACACTCCCCGGGAAGCCCGCGGCCGGAGCCTACTTGCCGCGGTACACGATGAGGCCGTGCGTCAGATCGTACGGCGAAACCGCCACGCGGACGCGGTCGCCGGGCAGCACGCGGATGTGGTGGCGTCGCATACGGCCCGAAAGCTGGGCGCGCACCACTGCGCCGCCCTGGTCCACCTTGATGGTGTACTGGCCGCCGCCGAGAGCGTCCTGAATGACGCCCTCCATCTCTAGAAGATCACCTTTGCTCATGTGCTTGTGCTGCTCGTTTCTGCAGGGTAAGGCTCGCGGAAGCTGACACAACCCCTGCCCTATTGCAAGATGTGAGCCTCCCGCCACGGCAGTGCGACCGAGCAGGCCGGGGGATCACTCCCGACCGATGCCACCCGCCGTGTTTCCGGCCACCTTGTTCGACTACAACGGCGTGCTCGTCGATGACGAGGCGGTGCATCTGGCAGCTTTCCAGGCCGCGCTCGCGCCGCTGGGCATCGCGCTCACGGAGGCCGACTACTGGGAGCGCTACCTGGGCTTCGACGACGTGGGCGCGTTCCGCGCCATCCTCCGCGACGCGGGGCGGGAAGCCGGCGACGAGCAGGTCCGCGAGCTGGTCGAGGCCAAGAAGCCCCTGTATCTGGCGCGGGCCGAGGGAACGCTGTCGCCCTTCGAGGGCGCGCGCAAGCTCGTCGAACGGCGCGCGGCGGCCGGCCCGGTGGGCATCGTCTCGGGCGCGCTCAGGAGCGAGATCGAGCTCGGGCTCGGCGTGCTCGGCGTAACCCGGCTGGTGAGCGTCGTCATTTCCGCGGACGACACCACCGAGTCCAAGCCGAGCCCGCAGGGCTACGAGATGGGCCGCGCCGCGCTGGCGCGGCTCGCCGGCGCGGACATCGCGCGACAGGCACTCGTCATCGAGGACTCGATCGCCGGCGTCGAAGCGGCGCGCTCCGCGGGGCTCGCCTGCATCGCGGTCGCCCACAGCTACCCGGCGGCGGAGCTCAGCGCGGCGGATCTCGTCGTCGAGCGGCTCGCGGACATCACCGAAGCGGCGCTCGAGACGCTATACGGAGCGCGCCATGCGCATTGAAGCGGCGCTCGTGCTCTCGGCGCTGCTCTCGGCGGGCGCCGCGCGCGCCACACCGCTGTCGCTGCCGCGCGGCGCAAACAGCTGGCGCGACTCGGAGCTCCGCAGCATCCGCGGCGTCACCGTCGGCCCTATCGAGAGCGCGCTCCACCCCGACAAGGGCTACGGCAGCGCGCCCTGCGCCCGCAGCATGCACGAGATCCGGCAAATGGGCGGCAACTGGGTCAGCCTCACGCCCTTCGGCCGCGTGTGGGACCTCACGCCGACCGGCGTGTCCATGACCTTCGAAGCGCCGTACGAGAAGAACCGCGCGGCCGTAGCACGCGCCGTCGAGCAGGCGCACCATGAAGGGCTGCGCGTGATGCTCGTCCCGCACCTGTGGGTCGAGTCGGGCGGCTGGCGCGCGAAGATCGATCCAGGCGACGACGAGGCCTGGGCGCGCTGGGCCGCGAGCTACCGCGCCTTTCTGATGAACTGGGCCGAGGTCGCACGCGACGCCGGCGTCGACATGCTGAGCGTCGGCGTCGAGCTCCGCAGCTGGGTCACCACCACGCACGCGCCGAGCTTCATCGACATCATCCAGGACGTGCGCCAGGTCTACCCGGGCCTGCTCACCTACGCGGCCAACTGGGACGACGTCGACGACACCGTCATCCTGGGCGACCTCGACGTCATCGGCATCAACGCCTTCTATCCGCTCGCCAACAAGAACGGCGCCAGCTACCCGACTCTGGTCGCCGGCGGCCACAAGGTCGCCGAGAAGGTCGGCCGCCTGGCCACGAGCTGGGAAAAGCCGGTGATGTTCACCGAGTTCGGCTACACGACGCGGCCCGACCCCGCCGTGCGCCCCTGGGAGTGGCCGGACAAGATGAAGCACGTCGTAGTCGACCAGCGCGCCCAGGCCCGCGCCTACGCCGCGCTGCTCCAGGCCTTCGTCGACAAGCCCTGGTTCGCCGGCTTCTTCGTGTGGCGCGTGTACGCCGACCCCGACGACATGTCGCAGGAAGCCGAGTGGGGCTTCTCTCCACGCGGAAAGGAAGCGGGCCTCGTGCTGCGCGACGCCTTCCACGCCTGGTGGGCCGCCGACGGCCCCCGCCCCATCGGCAGCGGCCTCGGCAAGGTGTCGGCATGGATCGACAGGCCGTACTAGTACCCCGATTCTCTTGAATCGAGCGGCTAGACGACCGGGAACCCATGAGAAACGGCTACCGGGGCTGTGCCAGACTGCACCACCCGCCGGCGCGCGCTGGCCGCTCTGTCAGTACGCGTCCGGACCGGCGCGCAGGCCCTTCGGCAGCGTGAGGTCGAGCGCGGGCACGGCGCTTTCACCGCCGTCGAGGTAGGCGTAGCGGGCCATGTTGCCGACAACCCGGCCGACGTAGTTGCGCGTTTCGTGGAAGGGGATGCGCGCAACCCACACGTCGAGCGGCAGGTGTTCGCCTGATTCGAGCCAGTGCGACACACGCACCGGGCCGGCGTTGTAGGCGGCAGCGGCGAGCGCGACGCTGCCGCCGAAGGTGCCGAGCACCTTGTGCAGATAGAACGCTCCGAGGCGGATGTTGTACGGCGGACTCCGGAGCAGGAGCGGGTCGTAGTCGACGCCGACCTCTCCGGCGACGGTGCGCGCGGTCGGAGGAATGAGCTGGAGCAGGCCGACGGCGCGGGCGGCCGAAACCACGGCGGGGCGGAAGCCGCTCTCCTGGCGCATCACGGCGTAGACGAGATCACGAGGCAGACCGTTCTTCTTCTCCGCGGCCCGCACCAGCGGCTCGTAGGGGTGCGGGTAGATGCAGTTCCAGATCCAGCGCGTGTCGTCGGTCGGCGCGTTGTCGAGGTGCGACCAGTGCGCGGCACGCTGGCCGACCTTGTAGCGACGCGCGGCGCTGCTGAAGCTCCCGTAGGCATGACACAGCGCTTCGTCGGCGCTGTCGCCGAGCTGCTTCTTGACGATGGGCTCGTACGCGGCGAGCGCACGAGCGGCATCCCGGTCCAGGCCGATGCGACGCAGCAGCTTCACACGGGGCGGCAGCCGGAACGCCGGCGGAGTGTGCGGCTTGCCGCTCTTGGCGGGCTCGATCAGCGGCGGAAGCTTCTGACCGAGCTGCTTCAGACGCGCGGCAGCGGCCAGCGCGGGGAACGAGAGCGGACGCTCGTCGATGACGTGGCGGAAGCGCTCGGCGGCGGCATCCTTGTTGCCGAGGCCGGCCAGCGCGACGCCTTCGAGCTCGTGGTAGCGGGCCTCGAGGCGCGGCTCGTCCGTGGCCTTGGCCAGCACGGCGAAGCGCCTGGCGGCAGGCTTGTGTTTCCCCGCGGCAAGCCAGGTGACGCTCTGCTCGTAGCGCGCACTGTCGACGTAGCGCCCCTTCTTGCCGAAGCGGCCGAGGTAGTGCTGGTAGGCGGCATCGGCCTTCTTCCAGTGGCCGAGGATGTACTCGAGACGGGCGGCCAGATAGAGCGCTTCCTCGGCGTAGCCGCTCCGCGGATAGCGACCGGCGAACGCCTTGTACTTCGCGATGGCCTTCTCGTCCTGGTCGGCCCGCGACAGCGCACGCGCGGAGTAGAACTGATCCTTGACGCTGTCGTGCCCGCCGAGCTTCGCGGACTGTGCGAGGTACTCCGACGCCTTTGCGTAGTCCTTGCGCGCCATGTACAGCGCCCAGCCGCGCGCGTGCAGAAGCTCGCGCTTCGAAACGCCTTTCTTGATGCCGTCGAGCTCGGACAGAGCCAGGTCGGCCTTGCCGGCGCGCGCCAGAGCCATCGCGCGGTCGTAGCGCTGTCGCGGGGCGAGCGCGCGCTTCGGGTCGAGCTTCTGGATGCGCGCCGCGACGCCCTTCGACTCGGGCGCGGCGGGCGCCGCGGTGGCGAGCCAACGCAGGTCGACCACGGCGAGCTTCTTTTCGCCGGCCTTCTCGGCGAGCTCGGCGCGCAGCGCGTGGGCGCGGGCGCGCAGGCGGGTGGAGCCGTGGTGGAGCAGGCGATGGAGCGCGCGGTCGACCTGGGCACGTGCCAGGGCGGGCTTTCCAGCGCGCTCGAACGCGCGCGCCGCGTTGATCCACGCCCCGGCGTCGCCCCGTTTCTCGAAGTAGCGCGCCGCGTCGAGGTAGGGCCCGGCTTCCAGCTGGGCCTGGGCGCGGCGCCGGGCGATATCGCCAGCGAGCAAAGGCAGTTTCTTGCCGAGCCCGTCGAGCAGCTTCACCGCGCGCCGGTGATCGCCGAGTGCGACCGCGGCGCGGGCCCGCGCGTAGAGCACCTCGGGCTGGCCCCGCTTCTTCTTGTCGAGCTGGTCGATCTGCCGCGCGGCGTCGGCCCAGCGCTCCATGCGCACCGCGTCGACCCAGGTGCCGGGGCCGGATGGATCGGCGGGCGGCTTGGCCGCCTTCGCCGAGCTTTCGGGCGGATCGACGGAATGCGCCCGGCCGGGCGACACGCTGGGTCCCGCTTCGCCCGCCCCCGCTGGCGAGCTCCGCGCACACCCCAGCACAAGCATGGCGAGCGCGGCATACAGTCCGACACTGCGCATCGTCTACGCGATTTCCTAGCACGCCCCCCCGGGGGGGCGGCAAATCGGCGGCAGCCGCGCCGACGACGGCTGCGGCGCCGCACCCGGCCGCGCCGCGGGGCTACCAGCCCCAGCGGTATTCCGCGCGCAGCAGCGCGGAGAAGTACGGCGCATCCGCCAGGCTCTGCGGCGGATTGCGCAGGAAGGCGTGGTAGCGGAACTGGGCGCCCATGGCGAAGCTGCGGGACAACGAATAGTCGAGACCGAGCCCGATCGAGGCGCCGGGCTCGGCGTAGTGCCCGAGCGGCGACGGGCCACCGGAGAAGCCGTAGTAGCCGGCCATCAGATCGACGTACGGCACCCACTGGATGATGTCGATCTTGTAGACGACGCCAGCCGAGGCCGAGAGGATCTGGGTGCGGTGGCCGCCCAGGTCGTGACTCGAATCCATGAGCTCGAGCTTGAGGTCGAACATGTCGCTGAGGCCGTAGGCCGCGTACACGCCCAGCGCCGGGTTCACCCCCGACGCGCTGCCCTTCAAGGTCGCGATGCCGAGCCCGCCGCCGAGGTGCCACTGCCGCTCGAAGGCGTGGGCGCGGCTCGTGCCGAGCACCAGGCAGGCCAGGACGGCCAGGGCGGCGGCGAGGCGCTTCATGCCGGGCGTTCTACTACGCGGAGAGCCGGAGGTGCCAGGTCCCGCGCGCTTCAGGGGCAGGCAAGGCCGTAGTAGCGCAGCGGCTGCTCGGGATGGGGGATCTCGAGGCCGAGATAGAACAGGCCGAGCCTGTTGTGGTCGACGACCGGCAGCAGCGCGAGGCCGGTGCCGGAAGCGCCCGGCGCGCTCTCGATCCGGAGCCACTGGAGCTCCCCGCCGGCGACGTAGCCGACGACCCCGGTCAGCTCCGTTTCCAGGGAGAAGGCGGCGCGGCCGGCGCCGGTGCGCACGACGGCGGGGGGCGAGATCTGGGTATGCGGAAAGTCCGCCGACCAGACGTCCGCGCCGTGGGTCATGCGGATCGCGGTGCCCGTCTGGACCAGGAAGCCGTCGAGGCCACCTATCACAGACCAGTCCGGATCTACCGGCGACTGTGTGAGCGCACCCGCCTCGGCGTGGACGCGACTCGTCGAGCCGACGTAGATGTCGACGGCGCCATCGGTTCTGACGCCCGAAAACGACGAGCCGCTCACAACCCGGCTCTGGACGACCTCGAGCAAGTCGTCGCGGATCTCGATCATTCCCTCGTTTTCGGCGATGCGCGAGTAGGCGAGGACCACGTCGTCACCCACGAGCCCGAGTGCCGAGTAGATCGTGAACGCGGGGTCGGACGGAGGATTGCCGACGGGCACGTGGACCACCGCGCCGCTCGCGCGATCGATCCGCCAGAGCTCGACGTCGCCGTTCCAGTTGATGCCCGTCGTGGTGAGCATCACGAAGCGGCGGGCGTCCACGTCGAGTGCTACGGGGTAGACAGGCGAGCCCGGGACTTCGACGCGGTCCTCGACGGCAATCCCCTGGGCGTCGACACCGAGCTTCTCCAGCGCGATGTTGCCGCCCTTCACCTTCAGCGCAACCCACGGCACACCGGCGAGCGCGACGGCCGCGCGCTCGTAGTCGCCGAAGTCGCGGTAGCGCTCGGTACGCCAGCTGGAAAGGTCCTCGATCGAGCAGCCCGGCGCGGCGTCCGGCTGGCCCGGGCCCGCGTCCTCGATCGCCGACGCGCCCGCGCCGCCGCCGGACGACGCGCCCGCGCCGCCGCCGGACGACACGCCCGCGCCGCCGCCGGACGACACGCCGATCCCGAGCGACGAGCGCGCGCCGCACGCGGCGAACAGCGCGGCGACAACGCCGAAGGCACAGAAGTGTGCCGCTCTGCGCAGCGAAGCTCCACCGTCCGTCGCGCAAAGCCCCGCACCCATGCGGCGATTGTCGGGGCGATCGCCCGCGCGGGCAAGGGCGGCCCCGCGGACGGATGCCGCATTTCCGCCTGCACGCGACGCCGCTCGGGACACTCCATGCCGCCCGTCGCGTTTCTGCTACGACCGGCCCCATGCCCCACTACCCCCGACCCGCATCGCTCAAGCTCACCTACTTCGACTTCCACGGCGGCCGCGGCGAAGCAGCGCGCCTCGCGCTCTCGATCGGCAACGTGCCGTTCGAGGACGATCGCGTGCCCCGCGATCGCTGGCCCGGGTTGAAACCGGAAACGCCCCTCCGGCAGCTTCCCGTGCTGGAGGTGGACGGAAAGCGCATCACCCAGTCGAACGCGATCAACCGCTACGTGGGCAAGCTCGCCGGCCTCTACCCCGAGGACCCGTGGCAGGCCGCGCTCGCCGACGAGGCCTGCGACGTGGTCGAGTCCTTCTTCTGCGTGCTGTCCAGAACCTACGGCATCAAGGACCCGGCTGAGTTCCAGCGAGCACGCGAGGCGATCGTCGAGGGCCCGCTTCCGCTGTACGCCGGCGCGCTGGCGGGGATGCTCGCCGAGCGAGGCGGAGAATGGTTCGCCGACGGGCGCTGCACGGTGGCCGACCTCAAGGTGCGCGAGTGGTTCAGGTACCTGAGTGGCGGAATGCTGGATCACGTCCCCGCCGACGCCGTCGGGCGCCTCCAGCCCACGCTCGCAGCCCACCACGAACGGGTCATGAGCCATCCGGGCGTGGTCGCCTACTACGAGCGCGCGAAAGCCTAGCGCCGGGTCCCGCTACCCGGCTTCGCGAATGCAGATCCGGCCGACGAAAGCGATGTCGCTGCAGATTGGAAGCGCGCCCGTGCAGTCGGCCGCCGTCACGCACTCGCCGGAGCAGTAGTAGACACCCTGCGGCCCTTCGACGCACAGCGAGCTCGCACAGTCGTTGCCGCTTGCACACTGGTCGACGCCGTTCTGTCCGGTACCGCGCGGGCCCGGCGCGCACGCGCAACCTGCGTCCAGGTCGCAATCGCAGCGGAGCGCGATGTCGCAATCGCGGTTGAAGTTGCAGGGCGCCCCGGCCTCGCCGGGACCGTCCACCGCGTCAGCGGAGGCGTCCATCACGTCGGGCGAGCCGTCGCCGGCATCGCCCACCACCGGGGCGTCCGCGCCAGCGTCCGTTTTCGCGTCGCCGGCGTCCGGCGCGGCGTGGCTCGTCGTCGCGCTACTGCACGCCGCTATCAGCCCGACGGACACCAGACCGGCGAGCGCGATCGTCACCCAACGTTCTGACCCGGACAGTCGCATCTCTCACCCGAGCAAGCCGCGTCATCTTCCGCCCTTCCTTGCCCGGACGCAAACCTGCCGCGGGACACCGCCGCTCAGAGCATGCTCATCGGATCGACATCGATGGCGACGCGCACATTGCGGTCGGGCTGGGTGCGGGCAACGGCGAGCAGCGTCTTGCGCAGAGGGCCTCGCGCGACCGACCGCAGCATGAAGCGGTAGCGGAAGCGATTGCGCAGGCGCGCTAGCGGGGCGGCGGCGGGGCCGAGGATCTGCACGCCTTCGGGGGCGGCTCGGCGCGCAACTTGCGCGAGGCGTTCGGCTTCGCGGCGCACGCGGTTCTCGTCGAGGGCGTCGAGACGCACGAGCGCCATACGCGAAAATGGCGGGTAGCCAAGCTCCTGTCGATCCTTCATCTCGCGCACGATGAAACCCGACACATCGTGGCGGGCGGCGAAGCGGATGGCGGGGTGCTCGGGGTCGCGGCTCTGGATCATGACGCGGCCGGGCCTGTCGCCGCGGCCGGCACGACCGGCGACCTGCACCAGCAGGTGGAACGTACGCTCGGCGGCGCGGAAGTCGGGCATGCTGAGCGCGGCGTCGGCGTTGAGCACACCGACCAGCGTGACCGACGGCAGGTCGTGGCCCTTGGTGACCATCTGCGTGCCGACCAGGATGTCGACCTCGCCGCGGCGCACGCGATCGAGCACGCGCGCGCTCTTCGCACCAGCAGCCACGTCGCGGTCGAGCCGCGCGATGCGCGCCGTCGGGAAGCGCTCGGCGAGCGTGTGCTCGATGCGCTCGGTACCGGCACCTTCCTGCGCGATGCGATTGCCGCCACAACGCGGACACACGCTGGGCATGGGCTGGCTGTAGTCGCAGTAGTGGCAGTGCAGGCGGTCGCCGCGGGCGCGGTGGTGGGTGAGTGCGACGGCGCAGTTGGGGCACTGGACGATCTCGCCGCAGCCTTCGCAGATGATGCTGGGCGCGTAGCCGCGGCGGTTGAGGAACAGGATTGCCTGCTCGTGGTTTTCGAGCACGCGCTCGAGCGCGCTCTCGAGCGGCAGCGAGAGCAGCTTGCTCTGGCTCTTGCCGGGGCCCACGCGCCTGAGGTCGACAATCTCGACCTTGGGCATGACGGCGGCACGATGGGCGCGCTCGGGGAGCTTCAGGCGTTCGAGGCGGCCGGCGCGTACCAGCGCTTCGCTCGCCAGGGACGGCGTGGCGGAGCCGAGCACGCACACAGCGCCGGCGCGGTACGCGCGCAAGAGCGCCATGTCGCGCGCGTTGTAGCGCACGCCCTCTTCCTGCTTGAACGAGCCGTCGTGCTCCTCGTCGACGCAGACCAGGGCGAGGTTGTCGACGGGGGCAAACAGCGCGGAGCGTGCGCCGACCGCGACGCGGACCTCGCCCTCGCGCAGCCGCCGCCACATGGCGTGGCGCTCGCGATCGCCGAGGCCGCTATGCAGGACGGCAATGGAGTCGCCGACGCGGGCGCGGAAACGCGCGACGAGCTGCGGCGTGAGCGCGATCTCCGGCACCAGCACGATGGCGCCCTTCCCGCGCTCCATGCAGCGCTCGACGGCGCGCAGGTAGACCTCCGTCTTGCCCGAAGCGGTGACGCCGTCGAGCAGGAACGCGGCCCTCTCGCCGCGCTCGAGCGGGCCGAGCAGGGCGTCGACGGCGCGCTGCTGCGCTTCATTCAGCGTGGGCGACGAGTCGCGCTCGACGGCGTCGACGGCGAATGGATCCGCCTCGACCTGCCGCCGTTCGATGCGAACCACACCGAGCTTCTCGAGCCGGCGCACGACGGCGCGCGCGTTCGACCAGTGCTTTTCGAGCTCGCCCACAGCCGCGGGACCGTGCTCGCCGAGATGGGCCAGAAGCTCGATGGCCTGACCGCGCAGCGCCGGCACCTCGACGCCCTCGACCGGGACGGCAAACTGCTGCAGCCGACCGACGGTGGAAACGCCTGCGTCGTCGAGCAGGCCGGGCTGGATCGACTCGGCCAGCGAGCGCTCCACGGCGGGAAGCGCAAGGCGCATCACCTCGCCGATGGGCGCGAGGTAGTAGCGGGCGAGCTCCAGCAGGAAGGCGAGCAGCTCGGCCGGCAGCGCGGGCTCGGCGTCGACCACGGCGCGGAGCGGCTTGATGCGCTCGGCGGGCACGTCGGGCTCGCGATCGCCCACGTCCAGCACGACGCCGAGCACACGGCGGCGTCCGAAATCGCACAGCACGCGCACGCCGGCAGCGACCTTGCCGTCGAGTTCCGGCGGCACGGCGTAGCTGAACGCTTGACCCAACGGAACAGGTACGGCAACGCGCGCGAGCAGCACGGCCTCGGGACCCCGCGCTCAGCGCAGCTCGAAGACCAGCGCCGCCGCCACGATGAGCAGCAGAACCACGACGGCGACGATCACGCCGCGCGAGCTGTTCTCGTCCGGCGGCTGGCTGCGGGTCACCATCGCCTCGAGCGATGCAGGCGGAGGCTCGAAGCGAGCGACGGACGCGGGCTCCTCCGCGGGCTCCGGCTCCGGCGCGACCGGGTCCGCCGAGAGCAGCGGCCCGGCTTCCAGCGCCTTGGCCGCCCGCTCGCGCGCTCGCCGCCGCTCGATGATCTCGCCGCCGAAGTGATCCATCAACCACTCGCCGAAACGCAACGGGCTGGCGATGAGGCCGGCCTCGCCGGCGTAGTCGGACAGCTCACGCAGCATTGCACCCGCGCTCTCGTAGCGGCGCTCGCGATCCTTCTCGAGCGCGTGCATCGCGATGCGGTGCAGCTCCGCTTCGTCGGGGTAGCCGCGCTCGGGTAGCGCCGGGATCACCGCTTCGCGCGCCTGGTCGAGGGACGGCGGTCGGCCCTTCTCGCCCTTGTACAGCCTGCGCCCCGCGAGCAGCTCCCACAGGATGACGCCCACCGCGAACACATCCGAACGGCCGTCGAGCGTCTCGCCCCCGGCGGCTTCGGGGCTCATGTAGCCGGCCTTGCCCTGGATGGCTTCCTCGGGCACGTCCTCGCCGGCACCGATCGCCCTCGCGATGCCGAAGTCGCAGAGCTTGACCTCGCCGTCGAAGCTGATGAGCACGTTGGAGGGCGACACGTCGCGGTGCACGACGCCGAGCGGCTGCCCGTCCTCGTTCTTCTTCCGGTGTGCGTAGTCGAGCGCGCGCAGCGTCTCGATCACGACCAGCAACGAGAACTCGACGGGCAGCGGCACCTTCCCCTTGGAGCAGTGACGAAGCAGGTCGCGCAGGTCGAAGCCCTCCACGTACTCCATCGCGATGTAGAGCTGGTCTTCCTCGCGGCCGAGGTCGAGCACCTGGGCGATGTTGCCGTGGGAAAGCTGGGCGGCGAGCTTGGCCTCGTCGATGAGCAGCTGGCTGAACTCGCGGCTGCTCGACAGGAAGGGCAGCATCTGCTTGACGACGGCCAGGCGCTCGCCGCCGAGCTCGGTGCGCTGGCGGCCCAGGTAGATCCGGGCCATGCCGCCCTCGCCGATCTTGTCGAACAGCAGGTAGCGTCCGAATCGGCGCGGTAGAGCGTCGGCCCCGGCTGCCTCGGAGGATTGCACGCTAGCCGCCTTGATGGCAGCCGGGCTGGGCCCGGTCAAGGCAGAACCCGGCCGGCGCCCCCAACGGGATAGAACCGGGGGGCGAGTCGCGGTATCCATCATCGACAGAGCCCTCGGCGCCGGGGCAGAACGGAGCCCCCACCCCCCCATCACGAGCCATGTACCTGCTAGTCGGAATGCTGTTTCTGGCCGTCCTGGCCGTCCCGCTGGTCATCGCGATCCGGCACTCGACGGAGCTTTTCCAGATCAAGGTCGACAAAGGCAAGGCGTCCCTTGTGCGCGGACGGCTGCCCCAGCGCCTCTACAACGACATCAAGGACATCGTGCACCGGCCGGCGGTGGCGCACGCCACCATCCGCTGCGTCGCCGAATCGGGCACGCCGCGCGTGCTGCCCGACGAGGGGCTGGACGAAGGCCAGCTGCAGCGCCTGCGCAATGTGGTCGGGCATTTCGAGATCGCCCAGATCCGCAACGGCAAGCTCCGCAGCTGACTACGCCGCCGAGTCCGTGCGCAACCGGGCGCTGCCGACGCGGACCCAGCCGTGCGACGCGAGCCGCTGCTCGGCTTCCGCGGCGCGGGTCACGTTGATCGCGACCGTCAGCACGTCACCTTCGCGGAACTCGAGCTCTTCGTCGACCGGTCGCGTGCGGCCGGCGCGTTCGATACCGAGCGGGAGCGACAGGCCGCGATGCGCGTTTTTCAACGCAATCTCGCTCGAATCCGGCGGCCGGTTGGCGGCCGTTGCGTCGACGCAGCGCCAGCGCTCGGCCCGTGTCTCGCCCTGGTCGATGCGGGTATTCCACGCGTCCACGTCGTAGGCCTCGGCGAATAGCACGCTGCCGTCGATGCGGCGCACCATGTCCGGCGTCACGCCCTCGCCGATGCTCTCCAGCGCGACGTAGAGCGCCACGCTGCGCGATTGCTCGCGCGCCTTCTGGCAGAAAAGCAGATTCACTTCCTCGACGGGCGTCACGCCGATCACGCCCGCCCGCGTGTCTATCTCGGCGAGCTCGAGCGTGCGTTCCTCGAGCGCATTGGCGTGCAGCACCTTGAAGCCGCGCTCTTCGGCATCGCCGCAGGCGTCGGGATTCGAGTCGATACACACGACCTCCTCGCCGCCGGCGCGCAGAGTCTCGGCCAGCGCGCAGCCGACGGGCTTGGCGCCGAGGATGACCCAGCCCACGTCGCGCGGACGGGAGACGCCGCAGAGCCTCGCCACGAGCCCGCCGCCCAGACCTGCGGTGCTCACCGTCACCAGGATGACGAGGAACACCATGGCGCGGAGCTCGACGCCACCGTCGATCCCGGCCCGGCCCAGCTCAGAGGCAAAATACGAGGCGATAGCCGCGGCCACGATGCCGCGCGGACCGATCCACGCCACGAACAGCTTCTGCCGCTTGGAGAGACCGGAGCCCCGGGTGGACAGGAACACGCCGAGCGGGCGGACGACGAACATCAAAATGACGACGGTCAAGATGCCGGCGGCACCCAGCGCGGCCAGATCCGCCATGCGCACGCCGGCCGCGAGGAGCACGAACAGGAGCCCGATCAGCATGACCGTGAGCTGCTCCTTGAAAGCGTACAGCTCGCGCCACACGCGGAACTCCGTGTTGCCGACGACCAGGCCGGCGGCGATGACGGCAGCGATGCCGCTCTCGGGCGTGACGGCGTTGGACACCTGGAACAGCGCCAGCACCAGCGAGAGCGTGAGCACCGTCTCGAGGCCGTCGGGCACCAGCCGGCGCGCGCGCAACACGAGCGCGATCAGCGCGCCGCCCAGCAGGCCGAACAGCCCGCCGACGCCCAGGCGCATCAGCGCGATGAGCGGCCCCTTCGCCAGGTGCTCGCCGGTCGGCGCGAGCGCAACCTCGAGCGCCACCAGCGCCACCACGGCGCCGACGGCGTCGCCGAACACGCCCTCCGCCTCGAGCAGCGTGCTGACCGAATGCTCCACGCGCAGGCGGCGCAAGAGCGGGGTTATCACGGTCGGCCCCGTGACGATGACCAGCGTGCCGAACAGCACGGACGGGCGCCACGCCCAACCCAGCACGAAATGTGCGGCCAGCGTGCCGCCCACAGCGCTGATGGTCGCCCCCAGCGTGATCAGCGCGCGGATGGATCGTCCCTGGCGGCGGATGCGGCGCAGGTCGAGGTTGAGCGCACCCTCGAACAGGATCACAGCCACGGCGAAGTTCACCAGGGTGAACAGCGCCGGGCCCAGCGCGTCCGGCCGCACGATACCCGCCACGTCCGGACCGAGCAGCACGCCCGTGAGCAGCAGAAGCACGATGCCCGGAATGCCGAGATGGGTCGCGACGATCTGCGCGAGCATGCCCGCCGCCAGCGCCACGGCGACGGTCAACGCAGGGTTTCCAGCGACAGCGTGCACCTCGGCCCAGCATAAGACCGCCGCGGCCGGATGCCCTCCCCAAAATGCACTACGGGCCAGGCAAAACGGCCCGGCCCGTAGCTTCGCGCCAGCTGCCCTGTGTTACGGGCAGTCGTCGCTCTTCGGCGTCAGATCCGTGCACTTGTCGCGCGGAGCAATGCTGTAGTCACAGTAGTCGAGGTAGACCAGACCCACAATCTTGCTGAAGGTCGTGGCTTTGGCGTACTGCCAGGCGTTGGTCGGATTGCCGGGATCCGTCACGTCGTTGTAGAGGATCTTGTCGCTGGCCTGGATGTTGTAGTTCGAGAACGAGATGACGCCGAAGGCGCCTACGATCCCGCCGCCGTCGACCGTGTTGGCGGTGGCGTTGTCGAGCTCGACCAGCGCGCCGCCCCACTTGGCAAGCGTGGTGGTGTCGGTGCCCGCGGCGATCGCGTTGGCCGTCGCAGCGTCGAGAACGTACGGGGCCGGCAACGTGGCAGTGCCGTTCTTGGTGATGGGGCACTTCTGGGCGACCGACAGCTGGATCGCGCCGACGGTGCCACCGGTGCAGGTGCTCGGCGCGTACTGGTCGGTCTTGCCGGCCATGATGTCTAGCTTGTCGCCCGGCTTGACGTCGTCGGGGATGGCGTCCGTGCCGGTCTTGCAGGGGCCGACAGTGCCAGCATCGGTCGAGACGGCGTTGTCACCGTACGCCACGATCATGAGGCTCGTGCTCGGACCCTCCGTCGTCTGACCGCCGTCGGTGGCGAACACGGCCCACAGGCAGGAGCCCTTCGATTTCGACTTGTAGGTCAAGAACTTCTGGCTGGTCGCCACCACGTCGGTGAGCTGGACATACTGCCCGACGCCTATCTTACCGGTGTCGATGTCGTTGATGCTCGCGGCTGTGCCGGGAGTGCAGACGCCGGCATCCGTGCCGCCGCTACCGCCCGTGCCCGCCGTTGCACCGGTGCCGCCCGTGCCGCTACCGCCGGTACCGGCCGTTGAGCCCGTGCCGCCCGTGCCACTGCCTGCGGTGCCGCCCGTGCCGCTGCCGCCCGTGCCGCTACCGCCCGTGCCGCTACCGCCCGTGCCTCCGCCGCTGCCGGAGCTGCGGCACGCCGCAAAGCCAAAGCCCATCACCACTGCTGTACCCAGCACTGCCAAGCTCTTCATCCTCATTGGTCTGTCCTCCAGCGCCGGTGGCTCCCGCTCGGCGGGCATAAGGGCGCTCTCAAGATTCCGGAAACCTATGGTGCTTCGACTTTCGGCCGAGCGCCACTCTTGTCGAGACCGAACCCCTCGTGCAGCGCGCGCACGGAGAGCTCGGTGTACTTCGAGGCGATAACGCAGCTTACCTTGATCTCGCTGGTGCTGATCGCCTGGATGTTGATGCCCTCGTCGGCGAGCAGCTTGAACATCCTGCTCGCGACGCCCGCGTGCGAGCGCATGCCCAGTCCCACGATGGAAACCTTCACGATATCGGGGTCATACTCGATCGCTGCGCCGCCGATATCGCGAGCGCACAGCTCGATCAGGTCCTTGACCCGGGTCAGATCGTTCTTGTGCACGGTGAACGTCACGTCCGTCGTCGCGCCGCCTTCACGCGATGGACTCTGGATGATCATGTCGACCGAGACGTTCTGCTCGGCCAGCAGGCCGAAGATGGTCGCGACTACGCCGGGGCGGTCGGGAACGTTGATCATCTGCACCTTGGCTTCGGTCTTGTCGTAGGCGACGCCGGCGACGACGACCGATTCCAGCCCTTGTTCGCCCACGACCATGGTGCCGGGGCGATCACTGAATGACGATCTCACATGCACGGGAACTCCGTATTTCATGGCGACCTCGACCGAGCGGAGCTGCAGGACCTTGGCGCCGAGCGAGGCCAGCTCGAGCATCTCCTCGTAGCTGATGCGGTCGATCTTGCGGGCGGACGGACAGATGTTCGGGTCGGTCGTGTAGACGCCGTCCACGTCCGTGTAGATCTCGCACACCTCCGCGCCGATCGCCGCGGCGATGGCGACGGCCGTGGTGTCGGAGCCGCCGCGGCCGAGGGTGGTGATGTTGCCCTCGTCGTCGACGCCCTGGAAGCCGGCCACGACCGCCACCCGACCGGACCGCACCGTGGACAGCAGCTTCGAGCCCTCGATGGTCCGGATGCGCGCCTTGGTGAAGGCGCCGTCGGTAGAAACGCGGACCTGGTGGCCGAGCAGGCTCTGCGCCTGGCCACCGATAGCATGGATGCTCATCGCCGTGAGCGCCGAGCTCACCTGCTCACCGGTGGCCGCCAGCGCGTCCAGCTCCCGCATATTGGGCGTGGGCGAAACCTCGTGCGCCATTCCCAGCAAGCGGTTCGTCTCGCCCGCCATGGCGCTGACGATGACCACGACCTCGTTGCCCTCGCGCTGCGTGCGCAGGGCGCGGTCCGCCACATTGCGCATGCGCTCGAGATTCGCGACGGAAGTGCCGCCGTATTTCTGGACAACGAGAGCCACGGGTAGCTGCCTTCGAGGCGCCCGGACCAACCGGGCCGCGGAAGCTAGCGCCGGCCACGGAGCGGGTCAACGCGCGCGGCGGAAGTGCCTGCGGCGCGACCGCCGCAGGCGGAGTCCTGCTGGATGGCGGGACCGCGGGTGCTGCCCCTGTCGTCCGTAGCGCCGCCGTCCGCCGTCGCCCCCGAGTCGGTCGCGACGCCACCGGCGTCCACGGTGGCGTCGCCACCCGCGTCCACGGTGGCGTCGCCCGCGTCCACGGTGGCGTCGCCCGCGTCCACGGTGGCGTCGCCCGCGTCCACGGTGGCGTCGCCACCCGCGTCCGGGGCGGCTGCGTCGGACGCCGCCCCGCCACTGTCATCGCAGCGGCGCAGGCGCGGGGTTCGGCGCAGACGCGGGGTTCGGCGCAGGCGCGGGGTTCGG
>Ga0114931_10000248_pt1 | contig 62967 bp, 59 predicted proteins | sample 2SBtaG_FD_89579 | JGI IMG/M metagenome (GOLD analysis project Ga0114931, IMG submission 89579) | Deep subsurface microbial communities from Kolumbo volcano to uncover new lineages of life (NeLLi) - 2SBTROV14_V59a metaG | ecosystem: Environmental > Aquatic > Marine > Volcanic | place: Kolumbo... | reverse complement strand
GCGCAACGCGGGACTAGCACCGTTTGTTCGGGGCGCAGCAGCGCCCCCTCGGCTTCGCCGAGCCTCCCCCTCGACCGCTCCGCGGTCGTCTAGCCCCTCGATTCAACAGAATCGAGGGACTAGCTACCGGGAATCCAGGGCTCGAGAGCGCCGTATCACTGGTCTGGTCGGGCCGACCGTGCTCGGCTAGGCTCAAGCAGGCTCGGGAGGTCACACGTGCAGCAAGGTCCGCCGGGATATGGGCCGCCGCCGGGCGGCGGTTACGGTGCTCCACCGGGAGGCGGGGGCTACGCGCCGCCGCCGGGCGGCTACGGCGCTCCTCCTGGCGGTCAGCCGCCGCAGGGCGGGTACGGCGCGCCCCCCCCGAAGAAGAAGGGGATGAGCGGCCTGACGATCGCGCTCATCGTGCTCGGAGGGTTGGTGGTTCTCGGATTCGGCAGCTGCGCGGTGTGCGTTGGAGTCGGCGCCTACGCCGGGAACCAGGCCGCGACGGCCCCGCGCCCGGCACCGAAGGTCGTCGACATCCATGCGCTGCTCTCGGAGTACAAGGACAACGAGGTCCGGGCGGACGCCAGCTACAAGTCGAAGTGGATCCAGACCGAGGGGCTGGTCAAGGACGTCAAGAAGGACGTGTTCGACCATCCCTACCTGCTGCTAGGGACGGGCGCGTACTTCGAGATCCCGAGGGTGCAGTGCCAGCTGGACGCCAAGAGCGCCAAGACGGCGCAGAGCCTCTCCAAGGGAACCCAGGTGACCGTCGTGGGCAAGGTGAAGGGCCTCACGTTCAACGTCCAGATGCAGGACTGCGAGATCACGGCCGTCAAATAGCCCCAGGGGCCCCCGGCGGCGGCCCGTCCGGAGGCGCGCAGTCACCCGGAATCGCTCCCCTATCCTGGTGGTAGGGAGTCGCCGTTCATCTGTGCTAATACGCCCCGACCGTGTTCGAGGCTCTCACCAAAGGCTTTCGCGAGGCGCAGAACCGCCTCGCCGGGCTGACCGAGCTCAACGAAGAAAACGTCAAGGCAGCGCTGCGTGAGGTGCGCCTTTCGCTGCTGGAGGCCGACGTCGAGCTGGGCGTGGTCAAGCGCTTCCTCGCCCATGTGGAGGAAAAGGCGCTGGGGCAGACGCTGCAGACCCGCGTGAAGCACGGCGGCGAGGTGCACAAGGTCTCCGCGGGCGAGCAGTTCGTGAAGATCTGCCACGACGAGCTGATCGAGATGATGAGCTCGCCGGAGGAGCCGATCGAGTACGCTCCGACCGGCCGCACCGGCGTGATGATGGTCGGCCTGCAGGGCTCCGGCAAGACGACCACAGCCGCCAAGCTCGCGCGCTGGTTCGACAAGCTGGGCAAGAAGCCGCTGCTGGTCGCGGCAGACATGCAGCGCCCGGCCGCCGTCGAACAGCTGGAGGTGCTCGGCGAGCAGATCGACATCCCGGTCTTCAACATCGCTGGCGGGAGCCCGGTGACGATCTGCGAGCAGGCGGATGCCGAAGCCAAACGCCTCGGTCGCGACATCATCATCTACGACACCGCCGGGCGCCTGGCGATCGACGAGCCGCTCATGGAGGAGCTCGGCGAGATCAAGTCGAAGGTCGCACCGGAGAACATCTTCCTGGTTATCGACGCGATGATCGGCCAGGACGCCGTGAAGACCGCCAAGGCCTTCAACGAGCGTCTCGGCATCAGCGGCGTCGTCCTGACCAAGCTGGACGGCGACGCGCGCGGCGGCGCAGCGCTCAGCGTCAAGGAGGTCACCGGGGCGCCCATCTCGTTCGTGGGTCTGGGCGAAACGGTGGACAAGCTCGACTCGTTCCGCCCGGAGGGCATGGCGAGCCGCGTGCTCGGCATGGGCGACGTCGTCGGCCTGATGCAGGACTTCGAGCAGGTCGTCGACCAGAAGCAGGCCGAAGAAGACGCGATGCGGATGATGTCGGGCGAGTTCACGCTCGACGACTTCCTCAACCAGGTGAAGACCATCCAGCAGATGGGCTCGCTCAAGGATCTGGTCGGCAAGATCCCGGGCATGGGCGGCATGATGCCGCCAGGGGCGGACCTCGACGACAAGGAGCTGGTGCGCATCGAGGCGATGATCCAGTCGATGACGCGCGCCGAACGCCGCGACCCGAACGCGCTCATCCGCGAGCCCGGCCGCGTCAAGCGCATCGCCAAGGGCTCCGGCCAGCAGGAGCAGGCGGTCAGCGAGCTCGTGCAGAAGTTCCTGTTCATGCAGCAGATGATGGGCGGCATGGGCGGCATGGGCGGCATGGGCGGCATGGGCGGGCTCCTGGGGCGCGTCCCGGGAATGAAGAACGTCAACATGGCGCGGCAGATGCGCCGCGCGATGAAGAGCGGAAAACTGCCCGAGGGCATGGGCGGAATGCCCGGCATGGGCGGGATGCCCGGCATGGGTGGAATGCCGGGAATGGGAATGCCTGGCATGGGTTTCCCTGGCATGGGATTGCCCTCGTCGGGTGAGGGCGCGCCCCTGCCGCGCATGAAGACGCTCAGCAAGTCGGAAAAGAACGCGCGCAAGCACCAGCGAAAGCGCGAGCGGAGCGCCCGCAAGAAAGGCAAGGGGAAGAAATGAGCCTGGGTCCAGCAGTGTCGCGGAAACTACTGGTGGCCGCCCTCGTCGGCGCGCTTGCCGCCGGCTGCGGCAAGGCACAGAAGAAGTACAAGCCGGAGAAGGTCGCTCCGGCGCTCCAGGCCAACGTGCTCGACGCGGTCCCGAGCGACATCCAGCATCGCCTGTTCACCGACTTCGGCGGCAAGGTGCACCTGCTCGGCTACAACCTCGAGCCAGAGGGCGTGGTCGCGCCCGGCAAGAAGTTCAAGCTCACCATGTACTGGCAGCCGATCTCCCGGCTCGGACCGGGATGGAAGCTGTTCACCCACATCCTGGACGCGAGCGGGCGCCTGGTCGCCAACGACGACAACGAGGGACCGCTGCGCACCCTGCAGAACAACGACCAGGCGCTGCCGCCCAGCAAGTGGCAGCGCGGCAAGGTCTACGTCGACGAACAGGACATCGAGGTCCCGGCGAAGGTCGAGTCGCCCGAGATCACCGTCACCGTCGGCATCTGGCGCGGCAACACCCGACTGGACGTGCTCAGCGGACTGTCGGACGGCAAGCATCGCGGCATCGTCGCGCACGTCAAGACGGGGCTTGTGCCACCGAAACCGGCGCCCGCGCCCACCAAGCCGCCCAAGAAATCCTGACGAGAAAGATCAACGGAGGGAATGACATGAACCGCACCATTGCGGCGCTATCGCTTTTCGTGCTTTCGGGCTCCGTAGCCCTGGCCGGCTGCGTGGGAGGGTCGTCCGACGTGAGCAAGAAGGAGAAGGCCAAGCTCAAGGCCTACATCCTCGACAAGCCACCGGCAGCCCTCCCGCACAAGCTGAACGTCAACTACGACAACAAGGAAATCCTGCTGGGCTGCAAGGTCTCACCGGCCGGACCCCTAGCGCCGGGTCAGAAGGTCAAGCTGACCATGTACTGGCAGGCGAAGAAGAAGCTCGACGACGGCTGGCAGCTCTTCACGCACGTGCTCGACGGGTCGGGCGAACGCATCCTGAACATCGATAACGTCGGCCCGTTGAGAACCGTCCGCGGCGATCACCAGATCCTGGCTCCGGGCGAGTGGACGCCAGGCAAGGTGTATGTCGACGAGCAGAGTTTCACCGTGCCGAAGAAGGTCAAGACGAATCGCATCCAGGTGGTCACCGGCATCTGGAAGGGCAACGATCGCCTGAAGACGCTGAGTGGCCCGCACGACCGCGAGAACCGCGGCATCGTCATCAACATCCCGATCAAGCGGACGCACCCCACCGCCGCGAGCCTCGCCAGCGCGCGCGTTCCGACGCTGCGTGTCGACCAGCTGCCCAAGGGCGCGAAGATCAAAATCGACGGCAAGCTGGACGAGGACGCCTGGAAGACTGCACCGACGGCGGGGCCATTCGTGGATGTCCGCACCGGCAAGCCGAATCCGGCCTTCCCGGTCGGCGGCCGCGTGAAGATCCTCTACGACACGAAGGATCTGTATCTGGCCTTCGACGTGAACGACAAGAACATCACCGGCGGGTTCAAGAAGGGCGACAAGGACCCGCACCTGTGGACCAAGGACACCGTCGAGATCATGGTCGACCCCGACGGCGACGGTGACAACAAGGACTACTACGAGATCCAGGTAGGTCCGCAGAACCTCGTCTTCGACTCGCAGTTCGATGACTACAACAAGCCCGAAAAGAAGCCGGACGGACCCTTCGGGCACCAGGAGTGGTCGGCGAAGCTGACCAGCGCCGTCACGCTGAACGGCACCCTCGACAAGCCGGGCGACAAGGACCAGGGCTACGTCGTCGAGATGCAGATCCCGTGGAAGTCGTTCTCGAAGGCGAAGAACGCGCCGCCGAAGACGGGCGACACCTGGCGCATGAACTTCTACGCGATGAAGAACAACAGCGGAGTCGCCTGGTCGCCGATCCTGGGGCAGGGCAACTTCCACAAGGCCTCGCGCTTCGGCAGGGTGCTGTGGGCGGAGAAGGGCTGGAAGCCCCCGGAGGCGAAGAACGCGCCGGGGACCAAGCCGGCAATGCCCCCGGGCCTAAGGCCGCGGTTGAAGCTACCGCCCCTCGAGCACGCGCCGAAGTTCAAGGCGCCGCCTGTCGGCACGCACGCGGCCAGGTAGCCGCTAGTAGCGCCGTTCGACGGCGCCCTGCAGATCCGCGCAGTGGTGCGCCTGGCGCTCGGCTTTTTCGAGCTCCTGCTGCGCGGAAACGAGGCTCGCGGCAGCGCTCGGGGCTACCCCCGGGCCGCTGTCACCCTGGAGCTCGCGGCGCACTGCGTGGGTGGCGGACAGCGCGTGGATCTGGTGTCGGTAGGCGTCGACACACGCGCGCTTGAGCTCGCACAGGTCCGGCGCGCTGCACGACATGCGCTCGAGCGCAGCCAGGTAGGGCGCCTTCGTGTCGTTCGACACATTGCGCAGATTGTCGACTGCGTGCGAGATGCGACCCGCTTCAGTGCGACGCGCCTGCTCGGCTTCGCCGTGACAGCCCGCGATCAAGAGGAGCGCTGACAGCGCCCGTGCAGGGCTGCGGAAGCCAGACCCCACCGGACGAGAGCCTGCGCCTCAGTCCGCGGCCTTCGGCGGCGGCCCCATCTGGATCCGCTCACCGAGGTACGCACCGATCAACGTGAAGAGCACGCCGAGCGCCGACATCAGCGCGTACATCCACCACGGCATTGTCTTGACCGTCTGGCTGCGGAACAGCAGGAAAGCCGTGGGAATGGCCACCAGGAAGACGGCGACAACCGGTTCGACGAACGTCTTGCCGGGCGAGATCAGGCCCGTCAGCATGCCCCCGACGAACCAGACGGGGATCGAGATCATCATGCCGGCGGAGCCCTCGAAGTCCAACGCCGGGACAACCATCGGCAGGCCCATGACCAGCGCTGCGGTCAGTACGCCCGTGATGACGATGGAGATGGCGAACCACAGGACGCTGAAACCTTCCTGCTGGTAGCGCCGCTCGAGCTCTTCCTGACGGGAGAACGACCGCTTGAGCTCCTCGATCTTCGCACCGCACGAAACGCAGCGGCTGTTCAGGAGCGGAGCGGTATTCCTGAAGCCACAGGAGGGGCAGATGATGTTCTTCGCAGCAGCCATGGGACTCCGTAGGGGCCCCAGCCTAGCCCAAGTCAGGTCGGGCGGAAAACCCAGGAGCGCGGTCCAGCCCGCCGGCATCCCACCCACCCCCGCCGTTTCGCGGTATACGACACCAGAGAGGCGGTTCAGCCGGCCGGAACCTCGTGGTTCCAGCCGGTGTCGGACCCGAGGACCCCTTCAAGCCGTCAGAGACCATGTCCCGCCGTTCTCCAGCAGCCGAATTGACCCTTCCCCCGGGCGCAGAGCCCGATCCGGAGCTGGAAGCCCTGCCCGAGCCCAGGCGCCCGGGACGCCGGCTGACCCTGGTCGCGATGACGCTCACCGCGGTGGCCGCGCTGGCGATGGCTCTGACCCTGCGCGGCGAGGCCAGCTACGCGCTCGAAAAGGGGCCCCCGGTCGAGCTCGACGACCTGACGCAGTTCAAGCCGCGCCCGGAGCTCGCCAACCGCTGGGTACATGGGGAAGCGCTGCTGGGCACGACCGGCGCCATCCGCTACGGGCGCCCCCTCGACGGCGACACCTTCCGGCTGGCCCCCGTCGCGGGAAACGACCACGTCTGGGCCGAGGTGCGCGTCCCCGAAGGTATGGAGGGTCCGCGTTTCGTTCCGCCCACGTCGTTCGTGGGGCGCTTGATCCCGTTCTCGCGCGCGGGCCTGCGCCACGACGGGTTGCCGGAAGCCGTCGCGGATGCGGGCAGCGCCCAGGTGCCGGCCGGCTCCTGGCTGCTCATCGACGGCGAGTCACCGAGCTCGACGCGTTGGGCGTTCGGGCTCATCGCGCTGTTCGTCGGGTTCGCGGGCTTCAACCTGTGGGGGCTGTACAGGCTGCTCAGATCGGTGCGGGATGGCTGACAAGAAGACACACAAGCGCGCCGACGTGCTGATCGTCGGCGGCGGTATCATGGGTTGCGCCAGCGCGTGGGAGCTCGCGCGCCAGGGGCTCTCGGTCACGGTCCTGGAGCGCAGCGTCCCGGGCGCCGAGGCGTCCAGCGCCGCGGCGGGCATCATCGGCGCGCAGGCCGAAGCGCACGTCGCCGGCCCGATGACGGACCTGTCGCTCCTGAGCCGTGCGCGCTATCCGCGCTGGCAGAAGGCCCTCCACGCCGCGACGGGCATCGACGTCGGCTACCGGGAGAACGGCCTGTTGCGCGTGGGCTTCGACAAGCAGACCGTCGACGCGCTGGCCACCGGAATACGCTGGCAGCGCCGGCAGAAGCTCGGCGTGGAACGCCTGGGCTCGCGGCAGCTCCACGCGCTCGAACCTTCGCTGGGCGCGCGCGCGATTGGCGGAGTGCACTTTCCCGGCGACGGCCGCGTCGATCCGCGGCTGCTGCTGCGCGCGCTGCATATCGCCGCCCAGCAGGCGGGCGCGGAGTTCCGGACGGGCGCCTACGTACGCCGCGTGCTGGAAAAGGGTGGACGCGCCCGCGGCGTGGAGCTCGAGGACGGCAGCGAGATCCCGGCGGACCAGGTGGTGGTCGCCGCCGGCAGCTGGACCACGCTGGTCGAGGGCGTACGACTGAGGTCGGGCGCGGTGCGGCCGGCACGCGGCCAGATCGTCGAGCTTGTCGCGCCCAGACCGTACGTCCAGCGCGTGGTGTTCGGCCCGCGCTGCTACATCGTGCCGCGCGACGACGGCCGCATGCTGGTCGGCTCCACGCTCGAGTTCGTCGGCTACCGCCGCGAGGTCACCGCGCGCGCGGTGCGCGATCTGCTCGACGCCGCGATCGAGCTGGTGCCCGAGCTCGCCGAAGCGACGCCGGGAGGCAGCTGGTCGAACTTCCGCCCCTACACCGACGACGAGCTGCCGCTGCTCGGGCCGAGCGGCGTGGCGGGACTCACCCTGGCCACGGGCCACTACCGCACGGGGATCCTGCTCGCTCCCATCACGGCCGAGATCGTCAGCGCCGTGGTGCGGGGCAAGCGCCCGCCGCTGCCGCTCGAACCGTTCGATCCGCAGCGTCCGGGCGCCGCGGCCTGACGCGGCATCGTCCCGCGCCCTGACACGGGACACGCCCCGTGCCGGGGTGCTATGGACGCGGCTGATGGCGATCACGTACCGGGAGGCGGGCGTCGATATCGGCGCAGGTGAAGCGCTGGTGGAGCGGATCAAACCGCTGGCCAGAAGCACGCGCATCGCCGAGGTGGTGCAGGACGTGGGCGGCTTCGCCGGCCTGTGCGGCCTGCCCGGAGGCATCGAGGACCCGCTGCTGGTGAGCGGCACCGACGGAGTCGGCACGAAGCTCAAGGTCGCGTTCGCCACGGGCGTCCACGGCAGCATCGGGCAGGACCTCGTGGGCATGTGCGTCAACGACGTGGTCACCACCGGCGCGCGGCCGCTGTTCTTCCTCGACTACTTCGCCTGCGGGGAGCTCGACCTGGACGTGGCTGAAAGCGTGGTCGCCGGCATCGCGGAGGGCTGCCGCCAGGCCGGCTGCGCGCTGCTCGGTGGCGAGACCGCCGAGCTGCCCGGCATGTATGCAAAGGGCGAGTACGATCTGGCCGGCTTCACGGTCGGTGTCGTCTCGCGCGGCGCGCTGCTCGGCCCGGCGCGCGTGGAGGCTGGAGACGAGCTGATCGCCGTCGCCTCGAGTGGGCTGCACTCGAACGGCTACTCGCTGGCGCGCAGGGTGCTCGAGAAGGAGATGGGGCTGTCGTTCGACGCTCGCCCCGAGGGGCTCGACTCGACGCTGGGGGAGGCCCTGCTCGCGCCGACGCGCATCTACGCGCGCGCCGTCGCGGCAGCGCGCGCGGCGCTCGGCGACGCACTGCACGCGCTCAGCCACATCACCGGCGGCGGGCTGCCCGGCAACCTCCCGCGGGTGCTGCCGGATGGCACGCGGGCCGAGCTGACCCTGCCGGCGCCCCCCGCACTGTTCGAGCTGATCGCCCGCGGCGGGCCGGTGGCCGAGGACGAGATGCGGCGCACCTTCAACCTGGGCGTCGGCCTGGTTGCCGTCGTGGCCGCCGGCTCCGCCGACGCGGCGATCGCCGCCTTCGAAGCCTCGGGAGAGCGCGCATTCCGCCTCGGACAGGTCCACGCCGGGCCCGCCGGCTCGACAGCGGACGTACGATTCGTAGGCTGAACGGCCATGTCGGACCGAGCCCCCTCGCTGGATCTCGGCGTCCTGGTCTCGGGGCGCGGCTCCAACCTGCAGGCCATCCTCGACGCTATCGCCGACGGATCGCTCGACGCGACGGTGCGCCTGGTGATCTCCAACAAGCCGGGCGCCCAGGCGCTGGAACGCGCGGAGAAGGCCGGCGTTGCCACGCGCACGCTCCCGCACCGCGGCTTCGAGTCGCGGGAAGCGTTCGACGCGGCGCTGGTCGAGGCGCTCCGCGAAGCAGGCGTGGAGTGGGTCGTGCTGGCCGGCTTCATGCGGCTGCTCACTCCGACGTTCCTCGGCGCGTTCGGCGGCCGCATCCTGAACATCCACCCGTCGCTCCTGCCGGCATTCCCCGGCGCCCATGCGCATCGCGACGCGCTCGACTACGGCGTCAAGGTCACGGGCTGCACGGTGCACCTGGTCGACGAGGGCGTGGACACCGGTCCCATCGTCGCGCAGCGCGCCATCGCGGTACGCGACGACGACGACGAGCAGCGCCTCGCCGCCCGCCTGCTCCACGAGGAGCACGCGCTTCTGGTCGAGGTGCTGCGCTGGATCGCCGCCGATCGCCTGACAGTGGAGCCGGGCAGCGACGGTCGTCGCCCACGCGGCATCACGAGGCCGGTGTGACGACGACGCGTCACTACGACGTCGTCGTGCTCGGCCGATCGCTGGGCGCGCTATCGGCGGCGGCGCTCCTGGCCCGACGCGATTTCCGTGTGCTGCTGCTCGGCCAGGGACAGCCGCCGGCGGACTATCACTTCGATCGGCATCTGCTCAAGCGCCGCGCCTTCACGCTGCTCGCCGGCTCCTCGCCGGCATGGCGCCGCATCCTGCACGAGCTGGCGCAGAGCCCCCGCTTCCGGCGCAGGACGCAGGCGCTCGACCCGATGTTCGTCGTGATGAGCGAAGGGCGCCGGGTCGAGGTGCCGCCAAACATGGAGCTGTTCGCGCGCGAGGTGGAGCGCGAGTTTCCCGAGGTGCGGCAGCTGGTCGACGAGCTGTACGCCAGCTTCGCGCAGGTCAATGCGGCCGCCGACGCGACCTTCGAGCGGGACGCCGTCTGGCCACCCGGAAACGTATGGGAACGCATTGAAACCGGACGCGCTGCCGCTTCGTTACCCTTCGTCGGCGGCGATTGCCAGCAGGAGCTGCTCGGCAAGTTTCCCGCCGGTCACCCGTACCGCGAGCTCACGGCGCTGCCGGCGATGTTCGCCTCCCATCTGTCGGTCCCCGGGGATCAGCTTCCCCAGTTCGCGCTGGCACGACTGCATGGCGCCTGGACGCGGGGCGTGCTGGCACTGGAGCGGGGCGAGGACGAGCTGGCCGAGTTCTTGATCGATCGCATCCAGGCCCACGGCGGCGAGTGTCGCCTCGACCAGCGAGCCACCGAGCTCGTGATCCGGCGCGGCGCCGTCGCCGGCATCCTGGAAGACGGCGAGGAAGCGCCGACCGGCGCCAGTGCAGTCATCAGCGACCAGTCCGGCGAGGCCCTCGCGGATCTGGCTGCGGGCGAAGGCATCACTAAGCGCGCGCAGCGCGATTGGCCTCGTCTCTCGCCTGCGGCAGGTCGTTTCGTGGTGAGCCTCGTCGTCGACAGCGGAGCTCTACCCGAACCGCTGGCACGGGAAGCGTTCCTGATCCCGCCCGGAACGGGGCGACCCGATCCGCGACGCCCCGTCGTGCACCTGCAGCGACTGCCGCATGCCGCCGACTCACAGTCGAAGGCCGAAACGGTGCTGGTCGCCGAGACGATCCTGCCCACCCGCGGCCCGCTCACGCTACTGGAAGCACGCGAAGCCGTGCTGGGCACGCTGCGCTCCCATCTGCCGTTCCTCGACGAACACCTTGTGGTCGTCGACTCGCTCCACGATGGCCTGCCCCTGTTCGATTTCAGTACAGGAGCGCGGCGCGAGATCGATCGCATCCACGTCCCCGATGGATCCCCTGGACCTGAGCCGATGCAGTGGCAATGGACCGTGGACCCACCCGGATACCTGGACCTCGCCGGTGAGCCGGTTCGCGGCCCCATCCCCGGTACCTACCTGGTCGGTCGCACCGTGCTGCCCGCCCTCGGACAGGAAGGCGAGCTGATCGCCGCCTGGGGCGCCGCGCGCCTAATCACGAAGAAGGACCGGAACCGGCAGAAGATGCGCCGGCAGATGTGGACCAAGATCGAAACCGGTTGAGGTCGCCGCAAGCCCGCCGATCAGGTCCCTCCGTCGCGAAAAACCCGTTATAGTCCACGGGATGATGCGACGTATCTTGACCGTCCTGGCCCTGCTTCTGGCGACACTGGCTGCGCACCCTGCCCGCGCCCAGCGTGCGAATTCGCAGAAGGTCCAGGTGCTGACCCTCATGAGCGACAAGGGCTTCCAGCAGGCCCAGGCGCTGACCATCGCGTTCAAGCGCGCCGTCACCCGCGCCGACGGCTGGAGGCTGGGCAAGGGCGACTTCTCGCTCGAGGTGCTGGTCGCGGCGCTCAACTGTCCGTCGCCGCCGAACAGCGCGTGCCAGAAGAAGATCAGCGCCAAGGTGGGCACCAACCGCTACGTCTGGGGCACGCTGAAACTCGAAGGCAAGCAGGTCGTGGCGATTCTGCATCTGTTGGAAAACGGTTCCGAGAAGCAGCAGGCCACGCTCCGGTACAGCGCCAACCTCACCGATCCCTCCGACGACTCCCTGCTCAAGATCGCCGAAGACGGCTTCTCGAGGCTCGTCGGCGCCGCAGAAGGCAAGCTCGAGCTGACCGCGGGAAGTGTCACCGGCGACGTGCTGGTCGACGGGCAGCGCGCAGGCGGGATCTCGGGCGGGCGCGCCGAGCTCAGTCTGCCCGCCGGCGATCACGAGGTGCGTGTGCGGGCCAGCGGCTACCACGAGGCCACCGGCACCGTGACCATCAAGTCCGGCGGCAGCGCCCAGCTGCAGCTCTACCCTTCCGCCGTCGCGGGCGCCGGCTCCCCCGGCGATCACGGCCCCTCGGGCCCGACGGACTATCGCAGCATTGCCGGTTGGGCGACGCTGGGCGTCGGCGGCGCAGTCGCCCTGACGGGCGGCTACTTCTGGCTTCACAGCTTCCTGCAGTCGGAGAATCCCCCCGACTACTACACGGAGTACAAGAAGGGGGATGTCGGCAACAGCAAGTACAAGTCCGATATCTGCGCAGGGGCGCGCAGCAAGGATTACCCCAACCCGCAGGTCGCCAACTACTGCGACAAGAACACCAAGACCAAGACCGTCGCCTTCATCCTGGTTCCGGTCGGCGCGGTGATAGCTGGCGTGGGCACCTACCTGTTGCTCACGGACGAACCGAGCAAGGCGGAGAAGGACACGGGAAGGCTCCAGCCCAGCTTCGCGATCGGGCCGGGCGGCGGCCGCTTCGACGTCAGCATGGCGTTCTGAGTCGGGGTGCGGGTCGTCGCCGGAGCCCTGCGCGGTCGTCCCCTGCGCGCGCCGCGCGGCAGCCGCACCCGCCCCACAGCTGATCGGGTGCGACAAGCCCTGTTCTCCGTGCTCGGCGACATACGGGGAGCGCGCGTCGCCGATCTGTACGCGGGCAGCGGTGCGCTGGGGATCGAAGCACTATCGCGCGGCGCGGAGCACGCGGTGTTCGTGGAGTCGTCGCGCGCTGCGCTCGATGCGATCCGCCACAACCTGCATTCGTTCGGCATCGAAAAGCAGGGCACCGTGCTGCCGTTGCGCGTCGAACGCGCATCCCGCGCGCTCGACGAACATGGCTCCTACGACCTCGTGCTGTGCGACCCACCCTGGCCGGAGATGGACCGGGCCCTGGCCGCGCTCGGGCGCGCGCTCGACCCGGGGCAGCTCTCGCCTGGAGCCCGCGTGGTCATCGAGCACCCGGCCCAGCGGCCGATCACGATCCCCACATCGCTCGGGCTAGAATGTTTCGACGAACGGCGCTGGGGAGATTCCGCTGCTTCCCTGTTCGTCCGCCGGGAAATCGACATTTCTCGCTAACCCCCTATCGTCGCCGCGGCGTGGAAAGCTATAGTTCCGCTCCAGTCGGAATCTAGAGCATTGTCCGGAGTACTTGATGCCTGAATCGTCCCTGCCCCCTCCGCCGAAGCACGGAGGCAGCAGAGGCTTCATCGCCGCAGCAGTCGTGATGCTGCTGTTGATGGGCGGCCTCATCTACTGGAAGGTGAGCGGCAACAAACCGCCGCCTCCACCGTCGCCGCCGCCGAAGGTAGCGAGCCAGAAGGCGCCCGTGCTGGAACAGCCTCCTCCTCCGCCGCCACCGAAGCAGGAGGTAGAGGAAGCCGGCACCGCGAAGGTGGCAACGCACCACGGCACCTACCACGGCCACAGCGGCTGCAGCGGCACGTGCAAGGGCGCGGCCACGGGCGCCCTGCGCTCCGCACTGCGCGGCAGAGCCGGACAGGCCCGCGGCTGCTACGAGCGCGCGCTCCGCACGAACGCGACGCTGAAGGGGCGACTGGTCGTCAACGTGCGCCTCGGCCCGCAAGGTCAGGTGTGCAGCGCTTCAGTGGGCTCCAACGGCCTCGGCGACCCGGCCGTGGCCGCCTGCGTCGCGCAGATGTTCCGCAGCGGCAAGTATCCGGCCCCCGAAGGGGGTTGCGTCGACACCGCAGTTCCGATGAACTTCGTACCGAAGTCATGACCTACCCTGTCCACCCCCGGTTTCGTTGGCTGCTCCTCTGCGCGCTCGGGGGCTTCGCGGCCTCCGCCCTGGTCACAGGGTGCAGCTCCAAGGGCTACTCGCCTGATTGTCCCAACGACGTCGAGCTGTACAACGTGGTCGAGGCGGGCGCGACGAAAACCCCTACCGCGTCCATCAACAAGGGTTGCTGGACAGCGATAGGCCACGCCACCAGCGGCGCCGGCGGCTCTGCCCCGGTCATCGACGCGGGCAGCGACTGAGACCCCAGCGGGGCGGCGACGGATCGCACGCCGCCCGCCAGCGCGCGCTGCGGGCGCGAGCTAACGGCATGGCCTACGGTGTGCTGCTCACGGTCGCCTACGACGGCGCTCCGTTCTCCGGTTTCGCCCGTCAGACGAACGCGCGCACCATCGCGGGCGAGCTCGACGGCGCAGTGCGCGCGATCGATCCGCGCGCGACCCCGGTGCGCGGGGCGAGCCGTACCGACGCGCGCGTGCACGCACGCGCGCAGCGCGTCGCGTTCGACACCGCGCAGTCGATCTCGCCGCGTGGCTGGGCGCTGGCACTCGCCCAGGAGCTTCCGGACCAGATCTCCATCGTCACAGTCGCGGAAGTGGAACCCGGCTACGACCCGCGGCGTCACGCGCTCGACAAGACGTATCGCTATGTCATTTTCGAGAGCCAGTCGCGGGATCCCTTTCTCGTCCATCGCGCCTGGCGCGTTGGGTACAGGTTGAACCACGAGCTCATGCGGAGCGAAGCCCAGGCCCTGGTCGGCGAGCACGACTTCCGCGCGTTCCGGAGCTCCAAGGACGTGCGAAAACACACCGTCCGGCAAATCCAGCATGCCGCGGTGCAAGTCTGCGCGGGCGACCCACGCTGTCTGGATATCGAGATCACGGGAAACGGCTTCATGCACCGGATGGTGCGCATCATCGCGGGTACGCTCGTGGACGTCGGTCGCTCGCGGCTTGCCCCGGGCACTGTCGCCCGGGCGCTCGAAAGCGGCGAACGCGATGACCTCGGCATGACCGCGCCGCCGGACGGCCTGTTTCTGGAGCAGATCGTCCTTTCCGACGCGGGCTGGAACCCCTGGCCCAACGGCTAGCGCCCGCCCGCCTGCGCGGCAGCCCAACCGCCGTTTTGCAGCTGATAGGCCGCATTGACGAAGTTGCGGCGGTCGCGTAGCTTGCGCCTGCCGCTGGCTGGCACGCGCCCTGCTTGTCTGTAGGTGCTGGCTAGATAACAACGCCGGTCCGTGGCAGACCGGCGTCCGCGCCCGGTGCAGGCGGCCGGAGTCGCGAGGAGCAGCATCAAATGGGCTTGAAGCAATCAATCGTGGGGCGAGGCAAGAAGATCCTGCTGAGCCCATCGGTCATGCGATGGGTCTCCGACGACCGCGTCATGAAAGCGGCCGAGGGCGTCATGGACGCCAGGAGCCGCGTCAAGGCAGCCGTCAGCATCCTCGTAAAAGGTCACGAGCTGCCGAACATCGATCCGGCGCTGGACGAGTACCCCGAGGCACCCGCGCCCAGGCCTGCGTCGAAGAAGAACGGCGCCGCGGCGCCCGCGGCGAAGACGCACGGCTCGGACGACATGACCGAGTCGCTCAAGGAGCGCAACACGCTGTCGGGCATCGGCAGCAAAGATGTTTTCGAGAAGTGCTACAAGTTCACGGCCGCCGACAACGCGCGGAAGATGGGCATCTACCCCTACTTCCGCCCGCTGGACGTGAACGACGGACCCGAGGCCGAGATCGACGGCAAGCGCGTCGTGATGTTCGGGTCCAACAACTACCTCGGCCTCACCACTCATCCGAAGGTGCGCGAGGCGGCCAAGTCCGCCATCGACCGCTTCGGCACCAGCATGACGGGCTCGCGTCTCGTGAACGGCTCCATGAAGCTGCACGAGGAGTTCGAGGACAAGCTCGCCAAGTGGATGGGCAAGGAGAGCGCACTCGTCTTCACCACCGGCTACCAGGTGAACCTCACGGTGCTCTCGGCGCTGCTCAGCAACAAGAAGAGCGTGGCCGTGATCGACCGCAACGTGCACGCCTCGCTCTACGACGGCGTGCGCCTGGGCCAGGCCGCGGGCGCACGCATGGTGCGCTACCGGCACAACGACCCCACGTCGCTCGACCGCGCGCTCGAGAAGATCGAGGACGACGAGGGCGCCTTCGTGATCACCGACGGCGTGTTCAGCGCCGAGGGCGAGATCGCCAAGCTGGACGAGATCGTCAAGGTCGTGAAGAAGCACGGCGCGCGGCTGTTCGTGGACGACGCCCACGCGCTGGGCGTGATCGGCCCCGGTGGGCGCGGCACCGCGCACCATTTCGGCGTCATGGACGACGTGGATCTGGTCGGCGGAACCTTCTCCAAGTCGCTCGCCAGCATCGGCGGCTGGCTGGTCGGCGAGCGCAAGGTGCTCGACTACGTGCGGCACTTCGCGCCGAGCTTCATGTTCGCCGCGGCCGCAGCTCCGCCCAACGTGGCGGCGGCGATGGCGGCCTTCGAGGTGATGCAGGAAGAGTCGTGGCGCATCGACAAGCTGCACGACAACTTCAACTACATGCGCGACGAGCTCAAGAAGATGGGCTTCGAGCTCGGCCACACCGAAACGGCCGTGATCCCCATCTACATCCGGCAGGATCTCCGCACCATCATGATGTGGCGCGACCTGCTGGATGACTACGGCATCTACACCAACCCGTTCATCTCGCCCGGCGTCCCACCGAAGAACGCGATGCTGCGCACCAGCTACATGGCCACGCACGAGCGCGAGCACCTCGACCGCGGCCTCGAGGCGTTCCGCATCGTCGGCAAGAAGTACGGCGTGATCTGAAGAACAGAGACGCGCCGGGCTAGCCGCCCTGGCGCTTCACCTTTGCCAGCGCGTTCCTGTACGTCGCGGCTATGCGTCCGGTGAGGAAACGCCGGGGCACGAACGGCGCGAACGCCAGGCTGAGCCGATTGCTCATACCGGGAGCGTAGAGGAAGCGCCGGGCGCCGAGCGCACCTACTCCCTCGCGCGCGACCTTGTCTACCGGCATCAGCCAGCCGCGAAGCTCTCCGAAGTCCTCGCCATCGGTCATCTCCGTCTGGATGCCGCCCGGAACGAACGTCGTAACGGACACGTTGCGTCCGTACATCTCGTGGTGGAGCGCACAGCCGTAGTTGACCAGGAACGCCTTCGTGCCCGAGTAGGCCGTCTGGTACGCGACCGGTACCAGGCCGGCCATGCTGGAGACGAGCATCATGCCGCCGCCCTGTGCGCGCTTTTCCAGGTACGGGACCAGCCGCGTGCTGAGGCGCACCACGCTGCGCACGTTGACGTCGAGCATGCGCTGGAAGGCATCCCACTCGAGCGCTTCGTGACTTCCGATGTGGGTAACGCCGGCGTTGAGAATGGCAGCGTAGAGCTCACGACCGCCTGTCGCCTGCTGGAAGACGCGGTCCACGTCTTCCAGGTTGGCCAGGTCCGCGGCTACCGGCAGCACCTCGACTCCTGCCGCCGTCTCGAGCTCGACCTTGAGCTCCTCCAGACGCTCGCGGCGGCGCGCGGCGATGACCAGATTCGCACCGTGCTCGCGCGCCAGAAGCCGCGCCATCTCCCTGCCCAGACCGGACGACGCTCCAGTCACCAGAACCCACCGCGAACGGAAATCCATGCGCTTCATCGCCCGGAGTAGAGCCACAAACGGCTCCGACTTTCCACGCCCAAGGCAAATCCAGCGGAAGGCCGGCTACGATCCAGCGCGAAAGAACGTCGCGCCGCCGGCCCGGAGCGGCGTGGGCGCGTTCCTCAGCTTGCGGCCGAGCGCCTCGACGGCCTCCGTGTCGACGTACAGTCCGGGGCCCCAGCCCGGTACCTCGGCGTCCTCGTCGAGACGCGTCGCGGTGTCCGCGTACAGCGCGCGGCGCAGCGGCTCGCTGGGAAACGAGACGTGCAGCAGCGGCACGTCGCCGGCCCAGGCGGGCAGCGCCACCGACTCGGTCTCTTCAGGCACCCAGCGGCTGCCGTGCGTCAATACGCCCACCGTGGAAAGTTCGCGTCCGGCGAGCCGCGCGCGCACCATACGCAGCCAGCCGAGCGGATCCTCGACCTGGTCGCCCTCGGAGAGCTCCACGTACACCGCGTGACCGAGGTGCACCGCCCGCGCGGCGCGACCGAGCGGGATTGCCTCCAGGCACTCGACGACCGCGGTGCGGAACGCGGTGAAGCGCTTCACGAAGTCGCTGCGCTCGAGCGCGTACTCCTCGTCCTCCGCAGTGAAGTACGAGATCAACAGACCGAATGCGTTCTCGTCGATCATCCGTCCCCCGATTATCCCGGCGCGCACGCGATGGCCAGCGCCACGGGCAGCACCGGCAGGTGCTCAGCCGCTCGAGCCGCGCTCCAGCGGCGCGCGCCCGGCGCGCTGGCGCAGCCGGTTCAGCGTGCGGAACACGGGCTTCAAGGCGAGGATACGCCGCTGCAGCCGGCGCTTTCCGGGGAAGTCGACGAGAAACAGCGAGGCCAGGATGGTCAAGACTCCCTGCCCGGGCAAGACCAGCATCGCGACTCCGGCCATGAACACCACGGCGCCGAGGATGTTCTTGAGGACACGCAAGGCGACGCGCCAGCCCGGCTGGTGGACCGTCCTCATGCCGAGCTCGCCGCGCTCGCGGCGCGTGAAGTAGTCGGCCGGGACGCGCGCGAAGAACCACGGCACGCCGACCACGCTGAGCACGAACATCGCCACCGACCCGACGGACAGCACCACCAGCACGTGCGGCGTCAGGAGCCAGTGCAGGCAGGTCTGCGCCCAGGCGGGGAGGCGTTCCATCATGCCGGCAGCAACGTAACCACAGGACCGCCGCGACGCCGTATCAGGCCCGCGAGCGGGCGGCGTGGATGGCGGCCAGCGCCGCGCGCGCCTTGTTGCGGGTCTCCTTGGCTTCCAGTTCCGGCACGCTGTCGGCGACGACGCCCGCGCCGGCCGTGACCTCGAACCGCCCGTCGCGCATCACCACGGTGCGGATCGCGATGGCGAAGTCGAGGTCCGTCCCCCCCGTCACGTAGCCGATCGCGCCGCCGTAGGCGCCCCGCGGCCGGCGCTCGAGCTCGCGGATGATCTGCATCGCCCGCACCTTGGGCGCGCCGCTGAGCGTGCCGGCGGGGAACGTGGCGCGCAGCACGTCCCATGGCCCCTGCCCCGCCGCGAGCTCGCCGGTGACCTCGCTGACGATGTGCATCACGTGGCTGAAGCGCTCCACCTCCATGCGCTGGGCGAGCGTCACCGAGCCCGCGCTCGCGATGCGCCCGATATCGTTGCGGGCCAGATCGATCAACATCACGTGTTCGGCGAGCTCTTTCGGGTCGGCGAGCATCTCGGCCGCGAGCGCGTCGTCCTCCTCGGGGCTCAGTCCGCGCCGGCGCGTGCCAGCAATCGGGCGCAGCGTCACCCGCCGCCCCTCCACGCGCACCAGCGTCTCGGGGCTCGCTCCCGCGATCGCCACGGCGGGCGACCCGGGGCGTGCGGGCAGCTCGATCAGGTACATGTACGGCGCGGGCGAGAGCACCCTGAGCGCGCGGTACACGTCGAAGGGATCGGCGCCATCCGCAGGCACGGAGAACGTGCGCGCCGGCACGACCTGGAACGCGTCCCCGGCGCGGATGTACTCCTTGACGCGCTCGACGCTGTCCCCGAACTCCTCGTCGCTCGTGCCGACCTCCACGTCGGGCGGCAATGCGGCAGGGTCGGGCGGCAGGAGCGGCGACAGCGGGGCCACGCGGGACAGGTCGCGCTCGGCCCGCGCGAGCTCGGCTGCGTCCGGCGCGGCGATGGTCGCGGTGTGCGTCAGATTGTCGAACACGACGACGGTCGCGTCGCCGACCAGCCGCGCGATCGGGTCGCCCGGCGCTGGCCACGGCTCCACCTTCGTCGCGTAGTGCACCAGGTCGTAGGCGAGCACGCCCACGTGCGCGCTGGCGAAGCGCGCCGCGACCTCCGCCTCCACCCGCTCGCCCGTCGGAACCAGCTCCGCCAGCCGGGCAAACGGATCCACCCCCGACTCGCCGTGCAGGATGACCTGCCGGCGCGGGTGATAGCCCAGGATCGAATAGCGGCCCCAGCGCTCGCCGGGCACCACGCTCTCCAGCAGGAAGGACCCCTCTCCCGCGTCGCGGCGCAGGGCGGCATAGGCGCCCACCGGCGTGATGCCGTCCACGACCAGCGTCTTCAGTTCCGCCATGCGAGAGAGGGAGCGTAGCGCCGCCACCCGGGGCGCGGGACCGGGAAAAGCGCCGGGCGTGCAGCCCCCGGGCCGAGCGGCTAGCATGCCGGACCGTGTTCTTCCGACGCGTACTGCTCCTGGGGGCGCTCGGCACCCTGGCCGCCGGATGCCGGCACGACCAACGCCTCGAACTGCACGATACCGAAGCGCGGAGCTTCACAGCCGAATGCTCGAGCGACACCGGCTGCCGGCTCGAGGCCAAGGGCGCCGCCCTGCGCGCGACGGGGCGCGTCGTCGCCGTCTGCAACACGCCGGCCGGCCGTGCTCCGGAAGCCAGCGATTGCCGGGCCCTGACCTGCAAACACGACGCGGACTGCCCCTCCCGGCATGGGCTGCCCCACGGCACCTGCCTGGACGAGCTGTGCATAGAGCCTGCACATTCGATCAACGTCGACGACGCGGTGATGCTGTGCCTGGCCGGCACCGGCCTCGGCAAGAGCGCCCCAAAGCAGGTCGAGCGCTACGCGCTGGCGCTGAACTGCGGCACGCCCTGCAAGGTGCTCAGCCCCTGCCGCCAGCCCTGAATCCCGCGCCGCGGTGGCGGCGGGCGCCGGGAAAAACGCGGCGGGAAGGCTGGAACAACGGCGGGCCGTCGGCTACGCTCCGCGCGCCCGCATGCCCGATACACCCTCGTTCCGGGCGAGCATCGCGCTCGCAGCCTATTCCGAACCCCTGGTCGATGGGCGACGGGCCGTGGTGTTCGGAGATTCGTCGTCGTAACTGGCCGAGCATCTGCTCGAGCGCGGAGCACGGCTGGTCCACGTCTACGACATGGAGCCGACCCGCGTCGCCGAAGCCGCGGCCCGGAACACGTCGCGCAACATCAGCTACGCCCCGCTTGGAGAGAGAGGCGCTGCCGTGCGCGACGGCGCGTTCGATCTCGCGATCGTCGAGAACCTCGCTGCGGCGTCGGATCCGGCCGCGCTGGTGAAGCGCGTCCACCGCGCGCTGTCTCCGCGCGGCGCAGCGCTCGTCGCCAGCGCGAATCCGGACATGCGCGTGCAGCTTCTGCCCGAGCTCGAGCAGAGCCGGTAGAGCATCGACTACTACGCTCTGTACGACGCCGTCGCGTTGGAGTTCGAGCAGGTGCGCATGCTCGGACAGACACCGTTCGTGGGCTACGCGATCGTGGACTTCGCCGCCGACGGCGAGCCGGCACCCGCGCTGGATGCGGGCTTCGTGCCGGGTGGAGCAGAGGAACCGGAGTGGTTCATCGCCCTGGCCTCCACGGAGCCGGTAGAGCTCGACGATTTCGCCGTCGTCCAGCTGCCGTTCCTGGCTGCCGTGGGCGCCGGCAAGAGCCGCAAGCTGGAAGATCAACTGCGCGCCGCGCGCCGCGCGGAGCGCCATGCGCGCGAGCGCATGGCCGAGCTGGAATCGGACAACGAACGGCTACGCACGGCCGAACGCACCCAGAAGCCCCAGCGCGACCACGCCGGCGAGCTCGACAAGCTCCAGAAGGAGCTCGAGCAGCGCGACGCCTGGATCGCCCAGCTGGAAGCACGCGCCGCGACCGCCGACGCCCGCGCCGACGAATCGCTGGCCGAGCTGGAGCAGGAGCGCGCAAGCGCCAAGCAGGCGGCGCGCGAGCTCGAGAGCGCGCGCCGGCGCGCCGAGCAGGCCGCCACCGAGGCCCGCACCCTGCGCGACCAGGCAGAAAAGTCCGCCACGCGCCTCGAAGAAGCGGAAGCTCGCGCGGGCGCGCCGGCCGAAGAGCTCGAGGCCCTGCAGAAGCAGCTCGCCGCGCAACGGGCCACTGTGGAGCAGGCCGAACAGCAGCGCGACCGGGCACGCGAAGAGCTCTCGAAGCGCGAGGCCCAGCTGGCCGAGCTCACCGACGCCGAACCCACCGACCTGGGCGCCGAGGTCGGGCAGCTGGAAGCCCAGCTGCTGGAACGCGGGCGGGAGCTCCTCGGGCGCGAGCGCGAGCTCCGCGAGGCCGAGCGCATCGGCCGCGAACTGCTCCACGAGCTGGAGAATCTGCAGGCCGGCCCCGGCGAGAGCCCCGGAGCCACGGTTGGCGCCGAGGCCGCAAAGGCTGCCGGAGAGCCTTCCGGACGTGAGGCCGAGCTCGCCCGCAAGCTGGACAGCCTGGCGCGGCTCAACGCGCAGAGGGAAGCGGATCTGGAGACAGCCCGCTGGAGCATCGCGGAGCTGGAGGGGCGCCTGGCAGACGGGGGACCGGATACCGGAGAGCGGGCAGAGCTCGAAAGCAACCTGCAGCGCACCCGCGCGGAGGTCCAGAAGCTAGCGGCACTGGTGGCCCAACTCAGGGCCAATGCTGGCTCTGGAGAGGCGGAAGTCCGTTGACAGCCCCCTGGCCGGCCTTAGTTTGGCGCGATAGTGGGCAGTGGGGGTAGCGGCACCCTGGCATGAGCGAAAAGCGCGACTATTACGAGGTTCTGGAGGTCTCGCGTGAAGCGAGCAGCGACGAGATCCGGCGGGCATACCGCCAGTGCGCGCTGAAGCATCACCCGGACCGGAACCCCGGCGACAAAGAGGCCGAGGAGCGCTTCAAGGAAGCCACCGAGGCCTTCAGCGTGCTGTCCGACGACGAAAAGCGGCAGGGCTACGACCGCTTCGGCTTCGCCGGCGTCAGCGGCGCGGGCTTCGATTTCTCCTCGGCCGGCATCGGCGACATCCTGAGCCACTTCCAGGACATGTTCTCCGACTTCTTCGGCGACTTCAGCGGCAGCGGGCACCCGCGCGGCCCGGAGCGCGGGCAGGACGTCCGGGTCGACGCCAGCATCTCGCTCAAGGACACGATGACCGGCTGCAAGCACGAGATCGTCGTGCAGGGCGCCGCGGCGTGCGACGACTGCGGCGGCAGCGGCGCCAAGGCCGGCACGCAGCCCGAGACGTGCCCGCAGTGCCGCGGCTCCGGCCAGGTCACGACCCAGCGCGGCTTCATCATGTTCAGCACAACCTGCCCGCACTGTCGCGGCACCGGGCAGTTCGTCAAGGATCCGTGCGGCAGCTGCCGGGGCAGCGGCTACGTGGAAAAGCGTCGCAAGGTGCTCGTGACATTCCCCGCGGGCATCGACTCGGGCCAGCGGCTTCGCGTTCCCGGCCAGGGCATGCCGGGGCCCACCGGCACTCGACCGGGGGATCTGTACGTCGACGTGAGCGTCGAGCACGACGATCAGTTCGAGCGTGAAGGCTACGATCTGATCGCCCACGAGCCGGTGTCCTTCCCCGAAGCAGCGCTCGGCGGGGAGCTGCACCTCACGCTGCCGGACGACACGGAAGTGTCCGCCACGGTGAAGGCCGGCACCCAGCCCGGCACCATCATCACGCTCTCCGGCAAAGGCATTCCGCGGCTCGATCGCCGCAGCCGCGGCGGCTTGCACATCGTGGTCGACGTGCAGGTCCCGAAGAAGCTCAGCCGCCGCGCGAAGAAGCTGCTGCACGAGCTCGAAGCCGAGCTCGGCGCGCCGCACAGTGCGCGCTCGGCCGCCGGCTAGCCGCCAGCTCCGGATGTCAGAGCTGGCGGCTTGCGTGCCCATCGCGCGCGGAGCTACCGGGCGAACCCGTACAACGCCGACAGCGCCGCGAAGACCCACAGCACGTAGGTAAACCGCCCCCCGATCGGACGGGTCCACTGCGGCACCCGCGAGAAGGCCGCGCGCCAGACGTCGCGCGACTCGCCGAGCGCGCGGTCGGGCATGAACACCAGCTGCGTCCGGATGCGGAACAGCACGCCTTCCGGACGCACCGCGGCGCCCGCCACGTCACCGAGCGGCCACTCCTGGGCGCGACCGCTCGCGTCCTCGTAGCGCAGCGTTCCGCGGCGCAGCGACACGCGCACCCGCCGCTGGTCCTCCGGCAGCTTCGACAGCCCGCGGATCTGCAGGGCGCGCAGACCGAGCAGCGATGCGATCCAGAGCCCGGCGATGACCAGCCCCGAGAGCACGCCGAACAACGGCCCGGTCTGCTTCGCGGACATCGCGATGCCGATGTACACGAGACAGAACGCGACCGGCCAGCGCAGCACGTTCAGGCTCGCGCCCGGCACCAGCGTCGCCGCCAGCCCGAGGTCACGCGCGCCGAAGCACCATTGTGCGCGGAGCTCGGGAAGCGTCGTCAAATCCGCGTCGCTCATCGCGGCCGACCGTACTTGAATCGCGCGGACGTGAACATGCACTTGACCCTTCGCCCCGCCGCTTGAAGCATGAAGCCAGGCGATGCGGGATATCGAAGCGCACTACAGCGACGGCGGCCTTCTGGAACGCGTGCTCCAGGCGCTCGGCGCGCTGCATGGGGATCTCGCAGAGCTGTCGGTCGACGACCTCGCGCCGGTCGACGAGTTCCACACGCGTGGTCGCGCGGCCACGCGCGAGCTGGCCGAGCTCGGCGGACTCGAGCCGGGCCTGCGCGTGCTCGACGTGGGCAGCGGCCTGGGCGGACCGGCACGTTTCCTCGCGGCGCATCGCGGCTGCGATGTGACCGGCGTGGATCTCGTCGCCGAGTTCTGCCAGGTGGCCACCGAGCTGACCCGGCTCACGCGTCTCGAAGATCGAGTGCGCTTCCAACAGGCCAACGCCCTTGCGCTGCCCTTCCCCGACGCGAGCTTCGACGCCGTATGGACCCTGCAGGCGCAGATGAACATCGCCGACAAGCGCGGCTTCTATCGCGAGATCGCGCGCGTGCTCGCACCCGGCGGGCGTTTCGTGTTCCAGGACATCTGCGCCGGCAACGGCGAGCCACTCGAATTCCCGGTGCCGTGGGCCACGCAGCCCCCGCAGAGCCATCTCGTCGCACCGGATGCGCTGCGCGCGCTGCTCGGCGAGCTCGGACTGCGGGAACAGACGTGGCGCGACGTCTCCGCGACCACGCGCGCCTGGCGCGCCGCACGCCCCGCCCCCGCCACGCCGCCAGCGCTCGGCACCCATCTCATCATGGGCGAGCGCGCCGCCGAGAAGCGCAGGAACTCCACCGGGAACCTCGACCAGGGCCGCATCGCGTTCGTGCAGGGCGTGTTCGTGCGACCGTAGCGAGCGGCGCGGAGGCATCGCGCTCCCACGCGCCGCTGGGGGTCGATCGCCTGGGGGTGCCCCGCACGATTCCACGACACAGCACGAGCGGCGTGCTCGCTGTCGCTGCGCGCGCCGGGTCCCCCAAGGGCTGGCGCAACGCCCGCCCGGGGGCCCAACGCCCAGGTCCGGACAGACGTGCGGTTCCCCCTGAGCGCGCGCAGCCGCGAAGCGGCGAGCACGTGATTTGGGGCAACCCCGACGAGAACGCGCGCTACGCCTTCGCGAGCTTCGCCAGCGCTTGCACGGTGCCTTCGAAAGGCTCGATCTGGCGTGCGTCCTGCTGCAGGAAGCGGTTGACCGCGGGGAGCGCTGCGATGGCGCGGTCGACGGCCGCGTCGCTACCGGCCGCGTAGGCGCCGAGTGCGATCAGGTCGCGCTTGTCCTCGTAGGCGCCGATCAGGGCACGCACCTCGCGCGCGGCCGTGCGGTGTTCCGGGCTCACGACGGCGTCCATCACGCGCGAGAGCGAGACGGGCACGTCGATCGCCGGATAGTGCCCGCGCGCGGCGATGCGGCGATCGAGGACGATGTGGCCGTCGAGAATGCCGCGCACCTCGTCGGCAATCGGCTCGTCCATGTCGCCACCCTCGACGAGCACGGTGTAGATGGCGGTGATCGATCCGCGCTCGCCCTGTCCGCTGCGTTCGAGCAGCCGCGGAAGCATTGCGAACACGCTGGGCGGATAGCCGCGGCGAGCGGGCGGCTCGCCGGCAGCGAGGCCCACCTCGCGCTGCGCGCGTGCGAAGCGCGTGATCGAGTCGACCAGCAGCATCACGCTCTTGCCCCGATCGCGGAAGTGCTCGGCGACGGCCGTCGCGGTCTGCGCCGCGCGGAGTCTCTCCAGTGAAGGCGAGTCGCTGGTCGCGACCACGACGACCGAGCGCTTGCGGCCTTCTTCGCCCAGCGCGTGCTCGAGGAAGTCGCCGACCTCGCGCCCGCGCTCGCCGACCAGCGCCACGACGACCACGTCCGCACTGGTGCCGCGCGCGATGGCGCCGAGCAGCGTGCTCTTGCCAACGCCGGATCCCGCAAACAGCCCCACGCGCTGTCCAACCCCGACCGTGAGCAGCCCGTCGATGGCGCGCACACCCGTCGACAGCGGTTCGGCCACGGGACGGCGGCCGAGCGCGGGCGGCGGTGCGCGATCCACCGGCACGCTCGTGAGCCCGCGCGGCTCGGGGCCACCGTCGACGACGCGCCCGAGGCCGTCGAGCACGCGGCCAAGCAGCGCCGCTCCAGCGCCGATGCTGAGCGGCGCGCCCGTCGACTCCACCGCGTCGTCGGGCCCGACGCCGGACAGCTCGCCGAGCGGGATGAGCACGGCCTCGCCCTGGTCGAAACCGACGACCTCGGCCGGCAGCGGCTCGCCGCGGCGCTTGAGCAAGACCACGTCCCCGATGCGCGCTCCGGCCAGCATCGCCCGCACGCTGAGCCCGGTGACGGCCCGAACGTGGCCCACCGGACGGAGCGCCGGGGTTTCCTGAAGGCTGGATCGGAGCGCGTCGAGATCCACGTGGGCGAGGGTAGCGGCGCCTCGCGCCGGACACCACCGTCCCGGCCAGAAGTTGCCTTCGCGCCGTGAACGATGCCACGCTGATCACCGTGCGGATCAAGGGGCTAGCACTGGTTTTCGTTCTGGCCGCCGCAGGCTGTCACGCCTCGGTCAGTGCAGACGTCAAGGCAAGCGGCGGCGCCCAGCAGGAAAGCCTGGATGAGGGCACGCCCGAGCCCGGCACCAGCCAGCCGCTTGTGGGAGAGCCCGACGCCGAGAAGCCGTCGGGCCCGACGGCGTTGCTCGGCGCGCGCCACGATCTGCGGCTTGCCGCCAGCGTGACCCAGCCTACCTGCACCTGTGTGGCGGCGGCCGTCGGGCTTCCGGACAGCCCCTCGTTCGCGTGGGAAGACGGCAAGCCCGCGCTCGACCCGAGCTCCCAGCAGGTGATGGCGTTGCGCTCGGAGGGCATCCAGTGCAGCGCCGAGATCCCGAAGGACACGCTCGGGGCGTCGTACTGGGGCTACAAGGTCAAGGGGAACGACGTGATCGTGATCGTCGAGAACGCGCGCTTCGGCCGCCCCATCACCGGGGGAGCGATCATCCCCAAGCCGCAGCCGGGCGGGCACGTCTACCTCCAACCAGCGAGCAGGAAAGTGCCCTATGGGCGACCGCTCCCGGGCGGCGGGAGCCGCTGCCAGCTCCAGTAGAACGTAGCAAAATGTCACAAATATGTGACATTTTGCTACACTAAGCCGGGCCTAGAGCCGCTGCGAGCGCCGCGCGGCGTTCCTGCATGTGCGCCCCCAGGTGCGTGACGAGGAACTGTCCGAGCTCCCGCCGCGGCAGTGGCGAGCACACGTCGGCGTACGCGGACTGGATGGCGCGGCGCATCTCCGCCGCGGTCTGGAAGCGCTCATCGGCATTGCGCGTCATGGCGCGATGGACGATCTGGGCCACGGCGCGCGGGGTATGGGCGGGCAGGGGCCGGATGGTGTCGCCAAGCTTGATCTGTACCAGCACCTCGCCGAGCGACCCCGGATACGGCATCTGCCCCGCCACCAGCCGGTACAGGACGACGCCGGCGGACCAGATGTCGGTACGACGGTCGATGCTGTCACGCAGCACCTGCTCGGGCGCCATGTAGCTCACCTTGCCCTTGAGCACGCCCGAGCGCGTCTGCTCGCTGAGGCGCTGCGCGGCCCTGGCGACGCCGAAGTCGATCAGCTTCACATCGCCCTCCGCGCTGATCAACATGTTCGATGGGGAAATATCGCGATGGACGACTTCCAACGGGACACCACGAGCATCGCGGAGCTCGTGTGCGGCGTCGATGCCAAGACAGCAGTCGCCCACCACGCGCAACGCAAACGAAAGCGGCAGGTCCTTCTTGCGCTTTTCCAGCACCTTGAGCAACGAGGAGAGCGCGTCGCCGTCGACCCATTCCAGCGCCACGTACGGCAGCCCGGAGTCGGTGCCCACGTCGAGGATCGCGACCACGTTGGGGTACTGGATCCTCGAGAGCAGCCGCGCCTCGTCGAGGAACATGCTGACGAACGTCTCCTCGCTGGCCAGATGCGGCATCAGCACCTTGAGCGCGACGACTTCACGCCGCCCGTCGCTTCGCTGCCGGAATGCGACCCACACCGTGGCCATGCCGCCCCGAGCGATCTGCGTGACCAGCTGGTAGCGGCCGACTTGCATGCCCGGCTCTAGCGTCGGCAGCATGGAGGGCGGCGGCGTCTGCTGGGAGCTGGCCAGGACGACGCGGCGCCAGCGGTGCGAGAGCGGCATCGCGGCTTCGCTGGTCGTGTCCCAACGCCCGCGCGAGGGTGGGCGCGGTCGATCGTTATCGTCGTCCGCAGACATCGAGTGTGCGCGCCGAGCCGAAGGGGCCAGCGACGCTATCAGGATACGCTGGTCCCCTGCCTCCGGCGAGCAGACAGGAAATGTCCGGGCTCGGGAGAACTCCTGCAGACTGGACGCGCGCGCAGTGTTATGAAGGGCGCAGATCATGGACCTGTCTCCTTCCGATCACCCTTTGTTCGCGAGTCTGGCCCAGCGCTCCACGGGCGCCGACGCAAGTCCGGGCTCTCAGCCGGGCTATGCCTTGTTCCAGGGCAACGCCGTCGAGTGGCTGCGCACACTGGGCGACCAGAGCGTGGATCTGGTCATCACCGATCCCCCGTACGAGTCGCTGGAGAAGTACCGGAAGATCGGGACGACCACGCGGCTCAAGCACAGCAAGGCCTCGAGCAACGACTGGTTTCCCGTGTTCCCCAACGCGCGCTTCGGTGAGCTCTTCGCCGAGCTGTACCGCGTGCTCGGGAACGGCCGTCACTTCTACCTGCTGTGCGATCAGGAGACGATGTTCGTCGCCAAGCCGATCGCCGAGCAGGCGGGGTTCAGGTTCTGGAAGCCGATCGTGTGGGACAAGCGCAAGATCGGCATGGGGTATCACTACCGCTCGCGCTACGAGCTCATCCTGTTCTTCGAGAAGGGCAAGCGGAAGCTGAACGACCTGTCGGTGCCGGACATCATCGAGGAGCCGCGCATCCGCGGCGGCTACCCGGCGGAAAAGCCCGCGGCGCTGAACGAGGTGTTGATCCGGCAGAGCACGCAGGCGGGCGAGCTCGTCATCGATCCGTTCATGGGCTCGGGCTCCGCCGGTGTGGCGGCGGCGCGGCTCGGGCGCGGCTTTCTGGGCAACGACCTCAACCCGGCGGCGCTCGACCTCGCAGGTCCGCGGCTGGAACAAGCCGGTGCCAGGTTCGCCGAGCGGCTGTATGCTCGCGCCCGACGATGACCGGCAACGAGTACAAGCACCGGATCGCGCGCTATGTGATCAGCGCCTACGCGCGGCGCGGTCTGTCGGTCTACGACGAGGTAACGCTCGGCACGTCGATCATCGGCAAGCGGAGGCGGATCGATCTGTTCTTGCACGAGCGCGAAGGCAATCGCGTTCTCGCGCTGGAGTGCAAGTACCAGGATTCCTCCGGCACCGCCGACGAGAAGATCCCGTACGCACTGGACGACCTTGCGGCGCTGCGCGTGCCCGCCTGCATCGTGTATGCGGGTACGGGTTTCTCGGCCGGCGTGCTGCACCTCTTGCAGGGTTCGGAGCTCGCGGCCTACTGCATGCCCGACGACGACATGAAAACCGCGCCGCGGCCACAGACGGGCTCGCTGGATGCGGGAACCTGGCAGCTCGATCACATCCTGGCAGCGACTTTCGGCTGGTGGGACATCGTGCTCAGCGGCCGGTCGCCGCTGCTTCTGTAGCGGCCGCCACAGCGCCGGGCCCGCGGGGAAAGCCCAGGCGCGCCATCGGGTGATGCGATATGTTGCCGCGCATGCAGGCACGCCGATGGTTGTGCGTCGCCGCCGCGGCGCTTCTGCTCGCGGCAGGCGGCTGCCACGAGAAGAAGAAGCCCGCGCAGGACACGGGCAGCACCTCGGGAGGTATCCAGCCCAAGGACCTGAAGCTGGACATGTCCGGGGCACCCGGGTCGAAAGCGAACCCGCTCCCCAAGGCCGGGACGATGGGGATGACGCTGGACCAGCTGCAGAAGCGCTGGAACGACAAGGCAGAGAAGCACGACACACAGAAGATCTCGATCTGGCAACGCCAGGCCATCCCCGCGTTCCAGGCGTGGCGCGCCACCACGCCGCTAGGGCGGGGCGTGCAGCTCGAGGTGATCGGCATCGGCAAGGGCCAGGTGCAGACGGCCCGGGTGTCCGCCGAGCCGCTGAACGATCACAACAGGAAAACATTGTTCGACGCGTGGGAGACGCTGCGCACGGCCATCACGCCGGACATCTCGCAGGAGCAGCTGTACAAGGGGCTGGATCTACTCTCGAAGCCCACCGCCCGCACGCGCTACATGACGGCCGGCGGCTACATCTGGCAGGTGAACTACACGGCGCTCAGGCCCGCACCGAGAGCGCGCATCACGCTGACGGTGCTGCGCGCGCAGCCGAAGCCCGATGCGGACAAGCCATTTTCGATGCTCGTCACGCTCGGCCGCACCACCACCTTCGGCAGCATGGGCTCGTTCTCGGTCGAGTACTCGCCCGCGAGCCGGGGCAAGACCTTCGAGGAGGCAGCCCAGCTCTGCGACAAGCAGGGGCTCTCGCTCTGCAGCGACGCGCAGTGGCACCGCGCCTGCTCGCAGCTCGGGGACATGTCGGAGTTTTCCACATGGACGGCGTCGTTCAACAAGGACCAGACGAAGCTGCAGGCGCGAGGCGGCGAGAACTGCGACTCGGGCGATGCGGTCGGCGCGAAGGACAAGGACCCGAAGCGCGGCGCGCTGTGCTGCACGCGCAACGTCGCCATGACGGGCATGGGCAGCACGGCGATGAAGGGCATGTTCACCCTGCCTGTGCTGGTGCTCGAGCAGGCGCAGAACCACAAGAACTGGAAGCAGCTCGCCCAGTCGCTCGCCCCCAAGCTGGGGCATTTCTACGACCTCACCGACGCCACGCGCGCCGACGCGATCAAGCTCGCCAAAGGCAACGCCCAGGAGCACCCCGACCGCTGGTCGGAACACCTGAGCTGCGACCTGAAGGGCGGCGACCGGCAGATGCACTTCCTTCTGACGTGCAGGGAAGACGTCTTCCAGGGGGATCAAGGCATGGCCAGAGTGGTGCAGTACGGCGTCAACCAGAGCCACATCGAGCTGGTGCAGCAGATGAAAGTGCTGCGCAAGATGGGGCCGATGTAGGCGTCAACCCGGTCGCCATTCTGATTGCCGACCAGCGTGTTTCAGCGCGCCTGGCGCCGGGCCTCGAGCTCGGCGCGGATCTCGGCACCGTGCTCATCCAGAACCGGCGGCGGCCGCACTTCCAGCTCCGGCGTGCCATCGAAGTTGTAGGGCGGCCGTACCGTGGTGAAGGTGCCCAGCTCCGACGACGGCGCGCTGACCTTGATATCCAGATGTCGAGCCTGCGGGTCTTCCAGCGCCTCGTCACTGTCGTAGGCAGGCGAACAAGGCACGCCGGCAGCCGCCAGTTCGGCGCACCACTCCTCGCGGGTCCGGGTCTTGAACACCGGCGTCATGATCTCTATGAGCTCATCCTGATGCTTGCTCCGCTCGAGCCGCTCGGCAAAGCGTGGATCTGTGGCCAGCTGGGCCTGGTCGGTCGCCTCCAACAAGCCCGTCCAGAACTTCGGCGGGCTCGACATGTGGATGGCCACCCATTTCCCGTCCGCACATTCGAAGGTGTAGCTCTGGCTGACGACGGGGCGCGACAGCGGGCCCATCACCTCCCCCACGCTGTAGTAGTGGGTGAAGCTATCAAGGTTGAAATGGCACATCGCCTCGAGCATCGAGATGTCGATGCGCCGCCCCTTGCCAGTGACGCCCCGCTCGACCAGCGCCGCGAGAATCGCAAGTGCCGCGTATTGCCCCGTCACTGCATCGGCGATGGCCGGGCCGATCACACGCGGGTTGGTCGGCGGCGTCAAGAGACGCAGATAGCCGCTCGCCGCCTGGGCCACCGTGTCATAAGCCGGCCGGTCGCTTGACGGACCGGTGCGGCCGAAGCCGGAAAGCGCACAGTAGATCAAGCGCGAATTGACCCGCCTGAGCTCCTCCTCCCCGGCGCCGAGCTGCTCGGCCACGCCGGGGCGGAAGTTCTGTATGAAAACGTCCGCGCTCTCGATCAGCTGGTGCAGCACCGCCCTGTCCCCGGACTTGGTCGTGTCGAGAGCAATCGAGCGCTTGTTGCGGTTGTAGGTCTGGAAGTGCGGCGAGTAGAGCCCGCCCTCGAACGCTCGAAACGGATCGCCGGTTATCGGGCGCTCCACCTTGATGACATCGGCGCCGAGATCGGCCAGGTGCATGCTCGCAGCCGGGCCAGTGATATAGGTGCCAAGCTCGATCACCCGGACGCTCTCGAGAATCTTCGCCATCGCGCTCTACTCCGCCGTCTTCGTGCCCTGCGCCGGCTTGCCGTCGTAGGCGCTCACCTGGTCAGCCTTGCACGACATGACGCATCCGATCGAGCGCAGCGATCCCTCGTAGAGATGGGCGGAAAGGCCGGCGGCGCGCGCCAGCAGTACGCACCGGTCATTTCCGCGCATCCTCGAGGCTTGTTGGCGTGACTGCGGACGATTAGGGAGGCTCCACACGGAGGCGGCTACCCCGAGCCGCGCGCGCCATCAACACTGGCATCGTCCAAGCTTCCGTCAGCGCCGGCGGCGTCAACCGAAGCGTCGGTTCCAGCGTCCTGGTTCTCGCAGCAATCCTTTGAAGCCCTCCAGACTGAAGCCCTCCAGACGCTCGCACCCACCCCAAGGTTGTAATTCGTCCAGCAGACGTAGCCGGCGTCCAACGCCAACATGCATCCTCACCCGTCCATGGCCGAGGTTGCCGAGCGGAGCGGTCGCTCAGCCGGTTCGCCCCGGCGCGATCAGTGACTCGGCCGGAATGCCCAGCTTGTCGTGCAGCGCCCGGATCATCGGAAGCGTGAGGTCGCGCTTGTGGTTCAGCACCTCGGTGTGCCACGCGAGACGCGGCTGCTCCGCATACTTTCGTCCCGGTCTGGTCCCGAAGGGTCGCAAAGTACTCTTGGCGATGACCCTCACCGGAACAACACAGCTTGCTCCCAAGGTGGGATCACACCGCAGTGCACGAGGAGGGACTTGAACCCCCACACCTTGCGGTACCGGAACCTAAATCGGCTGCGCTCGCAGCGAACGGATGCGAACCGAGGTGATCCGCGGCGTTGCGGGAGGGCGATCAGCGCCGTTGGGGCTCGTTCGCGTCAGTGCCGACGATTCGCCGACGATTGGAGCAGGCTCACTTCGGAGTGAGCTTCATGATCGTGCTGCCGTTCGCCCAATAGACGCTGGTGGCGTCAACGACGATGCCGAGCGGCCCGACTTGGCCCGATGCGAGCGTGACGGGTGTGCCACCGTCGATTCCAACGCGCATCACTGTCCCGGCGTGCTGGTCCGTCCAGTAGACACTCGCGGCATCGACGGCGATAGCCAACGGCTCGTCCTGTCCCGATGCAAGGACGGTCGGGACGCCGCCTTTTACCGCCACCTTCATGACCGTCGCATTGCCGGTGGGGATGACCGGGTTCGTCCAGTAGACGTTCTTCCCATCAACGGCGATGGCCGAAGGATAGCCCTTGCCCGACGCGAGCGTGGTTGGCGTCTGGCTGCCAGGTGCGAGCCTCACCACGCTGCCCGTCGCCGAAACGCCCCAGTAGACACCAGTGGCATCAACGGCAACGTCCTCGGGATGGTGTTGCCCGGACGCCAACACGATCGGCGCTCCTCCCCCAATCGCGACCTTCATCACGCTGTCGCCGTAGAGGTTTGTCCAGTACACGCTGGTGCCGTCAACGGCGACACGCTCGGGATAGTTCTGCCCCGATGCGAGCGTCGTCGGCGAGCCACCATCCCGACCGATCTTCATCACGGTCCCACCGTACAGGTCGGTCCAGTAGACGCTGCTCGCGTCGATGGCGATGCCGTCGGGGACGAGCTTTAGGAGTCTTTCCCAGATGCGCTCAGCTTTCGTGAGGTTTGCCTCCACACGGTCGAACTGCTCCAGCGCCTTGTCCAACGAGATGGTCACAGTCGCTTCTTGTTGCTGCCGTCACTGGCGTCAGTCAAGCAGCAGCCGGTCTGGTCTTGGTCGCGGGCCCGATCCCCTCGATGCCCGTCACCCGAGGACCGCCCGCTCGATGACCTCGTCCACCTTCTCGACGACGCCGTCGCCGCCATCGATTCCGTGGAACAGCACGTTCACGTCGGACTTGCTGATCTGCCCTACCTTCACCACGACGAACGGCGGCCGGTTGACCATGGCCACGAAGGTTCCGCCTGCCGGTGAGAAGTCGGCAAAGCCGTAGCTCTCGGGAAGCAGGTACTCGGTGCCGATGCCGAATTGCCGGAGCGCAAGATCGTCCCGGTTGCCGACCAACCTGAGCGTTTTGCGGATCCGTGAGTACCGTGGATGTCGAGGCCCGGCGGGAAAGGCCGGGATTGAGCGGCCAGCCCAATCCTTGAGCCACACGAGATCCCACTCGGGGAAGACGGCGTTGGCCACGACGGCGCTGACGTGATCGGCGCCGAGGTCGATGTGCATCAGGGCGCTCTCGGCTCCAGCGAACCGGACTCGGGATACGTCGCCCTTCTCGGCGATCCCCTGGAAGTCGTGGACGACCTCGTGGATGGCGTACATGACGCCGAGGGCTCGTTGGACATCCGGGTCGTCCGAGACCCCAAGCAACCCCTGGAGCGGATCCTTCGACACGACGAGCGCATCGCCTCGAACAACGAAGGCCCGCTAACCGTCGAGCTTTTCCGCCTTGGCCCTCGTCGCCCCGTTGACTGCTTGCCGGAAGTCGAACCCGCAGACCAGTGGGCCGTCGGCTACGAGAGCACACTCGATCGCCTCGATGATGTGCTCGATGCTGGCGGTCGTCTTGGTCGCTGGCGCCCCGGGCCGCTTGCCCTTGAGCAGCTCCAGTGCGGCGAAGACCACGCTCTCGTCGGTTCCGGGTGACACGAGCATCGTGCGGACATCGTCGAGGTGGGGGTCGGTGGAAGCGTCGGCTGCCTCTTTCACCGCAGCGTGGACACCGGCCATGACCCTCCTTTCGTGACCGGCGCAGTTCTGGAGGAGTCGGATGTCTTCTGCATCCCGTGTAGCCAGGAGGTCCGTGGCGTCGAGGAATCCACGGGCGATGGCATGTCCCCAGCCTCGACGGTCGGGGTGGATAGGATTTCCTGGCAGCTCGTTGTGGTACCCGATCATCTGGCGGTGAAGGCCAGCAGCAGCCGACCTAGCCACTGGTGCGCTGGCAAAGGCACCCTTCACCGGCGGCCCGGCAACGGCCTGCATCCACGTCGTGACTGGGTCCCTCGGCTCGATCTCGCCGTTCGTCAGCCGACGAACGATATCCTGACGACTTCGCGGAACGTGAGCCCAGTCGAGCAAGACCCGGTGCAAGTAGGCTTCCAGTGCTGGAGGTTCGAGCGCCTCGACCAAGTCACCGACGATCGCCGTCGAGCCAGAGGTGGTAATCACCTGCTCGATCGCTGGCAGCAGCTTCTCGACGGTGTTGACGCTGTGGGCGTCCGTCTTGAGCTTGTGCTCGTTGTACAGGACGTACCGGATGGCGGGAGCAAGCAGCTCGGCGTCACGGTGTTCGACAACGAGTGGGACAAGTTCCGCCACGAGCTGCGAACGGCGTCCAGACCGCAACTCCGAGGACCCGTGGGTCAGCAGCCACTCGACAAGCGGAACGCAGTCCCGCCTGAGCGTGCCCTCCCGGTCGTAGACAACGTGCTGAACGACATCGGCGACGACGGGCACGTCGTTCGGGCCAGCCTGCTTGAGCAGCCACTTTGCGACGGCGTCGGCCTCCTTGAGTGGTGCCGAGTGGTGAAGGTTGAAGATGCCGGGCAAGACCGCGTAGGCAGCGTCGTCGAGCTTCCCAGAGAGAACACTGGCGACCAGCTCGGCTCGAAGCTCGATGGCGGCGACCTGACACTCGGGATCGTTCCAGAAGAATCCCCACGATAGGCCGGTCATCCAGGCGGTCGGAGCATCCTTCCACGATCCGTCGCGAAGCGGTTGCGCCAACAGATCCAGCCCCTCCAGGCGGTTCGTATGGGACTTGGCCAACAGGCAGTACGCGTCGGGATCGCCTTTGAACGAGATGGTCCCCATGAACGATGGAAACGGTCGAGGCGGCTGGCGTATTCACGAGCGGCGGCGGCCGGGCCACCACCGCGTGGTGCTTTCGGCCTCTCCTACGCTTGATCGGCGTTCTGCCGGTTCGACAATGGAGGGTTGAACCTTGACGACATCTACGTGATCCCGCGCTCGCCCGCACCAACGACTGGTTCGAGCTGCACGGTCGTTGGGACCGTCCCTTCGGTGACTTGAACAACCGGCTGGGTGTGCCGCCAAGTGGATGCTCGACGACGGGACGGTTGTCCGGTGGGGACGAGCGGACGAGTGCTGAGCAAGCCCTCGTCGTGCCCCGTGGCTCGTGACGGTGTACGCCGAGCTTGCGGGTTGGGAGCCTGTAGCCATCTCGGAGTGCTCGCCACCAAGCCGACCAGGACTTGCTGTGGTGGGGAAGAGAAGCGTGAAGCGGCGCTTCCTCCCCTGAATGGCTTACTCGGTTTCGATCGATGACTCCGACCGCACATGGTGGATAATGTCGCCCCGTGCCGGAGATCGATCGAGAGGAAAGCCTGCAACGGATCAAGACGTTGGGGGAGAAATACGGCGGGAACAAGCTGGCGGACGCCAACGAGGCGAAGACCCGGTTGCTCGTAATCGACGCCGTGCTCGAAGCGTTGGGCTGGACCAAAGAAGACTTCAACCCCGAAGAGGCGACACATCGAACCGGGTACACGGACTACTTCCTCCGAGCGGACGAGGTGCCGCGCCTCATCGTGGAAGCCAAGCGGTACGACCACACGTTCCACTCACCCACGAGCACGCTCCGAAAGAGCGACTACACAGTCGCATACATGCGCCGGGCGTTTGGCCCTGCACTCGCCGACGTGCTCGAACAGGCGGAGCGGTATGCCCAGGAGACCCAGGTTCCGTTCGCCGTGATCACGAACGGCCAGGAATGGGTGCTGCTGCAACTGGTTCCCATGCCGGGCTCCACGCTCAACGACCTGCGCTGTGTGTACTTCGGGAACCTGTTCGGCGCTCACTTCGTCTTCGAGCTGTTCTGGGAACTCCTATCGAAAGCCGCCGTCAGCGAAGGAGCACTGGAGGACTACTTCTCCGACCTCAATCGCAAGGAGGCCGAGTTCTCAAAGGCGCCGAAGGCTGAACTCGGCGATCTCCGTTGGGCCGGTCCCCCCGAAGCGCCCGCCCTGCTGAGAGACTTCTACAACCTGTTCTTCGACGAGATCGTGGATCCCGGGCGGAGACGGATGTTGCAGCAGTGCTTTGTCAGCGACAGCCGCCTAGACCAGTACAAAGGCGAGCTGACCAGGGCTTTGAAGGACTCCGCGCCAGCCTACATCCCAGACGCACGGGACATTTCGCCGTCTGACCGTGATGCCCTCGCGCCGAAAGCATCTGGGGATCAAAAGGGCCGGGTCATCATCGTTACCGGGTCGGTGGGATGCGGGAAGACGACGTTCGTTAACAAGGTGCTCGTCGAAGCGCGGCAGGCAAAGGACGACCCCAACTACTTCCTGTACGTGGACTTGATCGACGAAGTAGGCGATGCCACGGCCGATTTCGACACGAAGGTCTGGCGTACACTCCGAGACGAGTGGTGCCGTCGCCGCCCTGATGCGGCGGAGTACGACACTCTCACGAAAGTGTTCGGCCACAAGATCCGCGAGCTGCGGAAAGGGCCGAGAGCAAGAGTCTTCGAGACCGGAGCGGAGGAATATCGCGCCGCGGAAGCGACGCTGCTGGAGCAGCTCTCTTCGGATCCAGAGGCGTTCGTCTCAGCAAGCTGGCGGCACTGCCACCAGTTGGGGCACGGGGTGAGCGTCGTGTTCGACAACGGGGACCGTGCCTCCGAAGACTACCAGAGACACGTGTACGCCTTCGCCCACCGCGTCGCACGCGAAACCGGAGCAACCGTAATCATCACGATGCGGGAAGCGACCTTCTTCCGAGGTCAGGGTCGCTTTCTGGACGTTCGGTCGAGCGACACAGTTCTGCACCTGAGTGCGCCGGACCTGGTTCGGCTGATGTCCAAACGCATCAAGTACATCGAAACCGAACTGGAGCAGGATCATCGGGCCGGGAAGTGGCGCAAGAGCTACGACTGGGACGAGTTCAAGACGAGCGTCAACGCCTACGCCTCGACACTGAAATGCACCTTCCTGACGGGGGGCGCCCCAATGCGGGAACTCCTGGCGGCTGTCTCGTGGCATGACGTGCGCCAATTCTTGATGCTTGTACGTCGGCTCCACGTGACGCTGGGCATCGAGGTCGCTGCTTGGGATTTCAAGGCAGTGCTTGCAGCCCTGATGGCGCCCGGCGCGAATCCCGAGCACATGGTGGCGGTCGTCCCGAACATCTATGAGCCGCCCTTCCCGAACTACGACTGCTATTTCGTGAAGCTGCGGATCCTTGCGCTGCTTCATTACGCACTGCCACCCGCTGAACGACGGCGGGGCAAGGAGCTGCCATTCATTCTGCGAGTTACTCGGATGTACGGATATCAGGAGCGGTGGACTCGCAAGGCAGTACGCGATCTCGTTCGAGAGAGATGCCTGGAGTGCATCCAGGCTCCGGCCGCAGCCGAGTACGCCCGGAGCTACGAACTCGACGACACGCACACGTTCCGAGTGTCTCCCCTGGCCGTGCTCCTGCTCGACAGTCTAGCGTCGGACGGCGGCTACGTTGCGCTGTCTGGCAACGGCCTTTCGTTCCATCGCGAGGATCTCCTTCGCAAGTATGTCGAAGTGTTGCAGGACACCGGCGTGGCATCAGGCTTGACGGTCGAGACCGTTGGGCGGCTGATGGCGAGCCAGGCTGCACAGATCGTGGGCGCTTACCTCGTTGATCGTCTTGCTATGGAGACACCACCGAACGACGTTTCCAGAGCCCTCCCAGAGGCGCAGATGATCGGAGAACGGATCCGGGCGCTGATGGCAACGTGGAGCCAGCCCGGAGCGACGCAGCAAGCACAGCAGCAGCAGCCGACCGACACGCCCCAGCTCCCGTTGTTCGGCCCGCCCGTACCTGGAGAGCGAGATGAGGGAGGTCGCGACGCGAAGCCTCACTTGCCGGGCCGCGCAACCCTCAGTCCAAGTTTCAGGGAAGCCGCGTCGTCTGCGAAGATCGAAGGCTCGACTCTCGGCCCGCTGATCTTCGCTGCTCTGGCATTGCTCAAGCATGATGGGATGCTGCCGACGACCGGCGCCGAGATCACACGAACCATCAACACCCACCTCGTGGACGACCACCATCGGAAAGAGCCGACGAACGTCTCCCGAGCACTGCGTCGTCCCGTACTCCGTCGGCAGCCTTGGCTTGCCGTGTCGGTTGCCACGGGATCTGGCGCCCCACGCTACAGCCTCACCGCAGGCTGGGAGCAGGAATGGGAACGATTGTTCGGCGTCTCGTACTCGCCAAAGCTGCTCGACGAGACCGATCCGCCGCCACAGTGATGCCCACCGCCGCATTTGCGGCGGATTTCGGGTGCTCGGTCTCACCGTTGCGCCTTCAATCGTGGCGACCGGGCCGGATATTCTACCATCGCCTCATGTCGGAAGTAGACGTACCGATCGTAAGCGTCCAATGCTCGATGACCCCCCCAACAATCACCGTGGGGGGATGCCAAACAGCGGGACGCTATCCCAACGACGCCGGAGATGTGCCAGGAGGCCAAGGCCGTGCTGGCAAAGAACGGCCGGGCTGTGGCGACGGTTCGGTATGCGGCCGGAGGAGGTCGGGAGGTGATCAGGGTCGCTTAGGTTTGCAGCGGACGTGCCGCGGGGCGCAGCACGCCGCGGCTACAACCCGAGCCGCTGCACAGCGCTGGTCTCGAACAGCGACGCTCGCCGGATGTAGCCCCTCAGCGTGACCAGCGAACGATGGCCGCTGGTCGCCTGGATCTCGGCCTCCGGCACGCCGCTCATGGCGGCGCTCGTGACGAACCCTGATCGAAGCGAGTGTCCCCCAAGAGTCGCCGGATCCAAGCCGACTGACTGACCCAGCCGCTTGACCAACCGGGCAACGGTTCGGTCCGAGAGGCGTCTGGACCTCACGTGGCCGTTCCGATCGATTGCCCGAAACATAGGTCCCGTCTGAATGCCGGAAGCGGCAAGCCAGCGGCGCAGGGCAACCACAGGGCATGTGCCGGACCCGCTTCCATATTCGAGCCCGATGACTCGACCTTCGCCCTCCTGGTCGGTCTTGGATCGCGTGATCGTGATGGCGACCCCAGATGCCTCGAATGCGAGATCCTCGACATCGAGACCGACGACCTCCGAGCGACGGAGACCAGCGGCGAAGCCGACAAGTAGCAGTGCTCGATCACGACGACCGCGAAGATCGTCACCCAGGTGATCGAGACCGGCTCGAAGATCCCGCACCAGAAGAGCCGCCTTCTTCGCAGGCCGCACACTGTGGACCCTCCGGATCCCGGCCATCACGGTGGCGACCTCCTTGGATTTCGTAGGTGGCTCGAAACCGCCCAAGACGTGCCCATACCGGATCGCCGCCACGGTGACATTCAAGGTGCTCACCTTGGCTGCGCCTGCGCGATCCGCGATGAAGGCGGCAACCACCGCGGGCTCGGCCGGTAGTGCCCGGAGGCCGCGAGCGTGGCACCAGCACTCGAAACGCTTCCAGGCGGTTCGATAGGCTCGTCTGGTGCTCGGGGCCACCGCCGCCCTGGAGTAGTCGGCGACGCGAGTTGCGAGGTCGGCGGTGATCGCGACGGTCGTGGTCGGGTCGATGATGGCGAGGTCCATGGTCGGGTTCCTTGGGGTCGAACCAGGGGTCGGGAACCGAGAACGTTCACTTCTCGGACGCTGATACTACGACCTGACAGACCCTCGATTTGCACCCTGGGTCCGCTCGCCCCGGAGCCCCCGAACCCTTCACCGCGGATCGGAACTAGCTGCCCCTCCGCTACGCTTCCCGCTCCGCCACGAATCGGACCGCCACGTCCGCTGCCGAAGTTGTCGTCGGCCACCAGGCGGGGCGCCGGGGGCGTGCTCGTCCGCTGAGTCACCTCGAAAATCCGGACGAATTCGTGAGCGGCTACGCGTGCTTCCGCGGCAACTACGGCAATTACCACTTCTTCCGGCACTGCTCAGCGGTGCCGACGTGCATCCAGAATTGAACAGATTTTTGTGCAATTTGGAGCGGCCGATAAGGGAGTTATCAATCTGGAATCATTGCACTTTTTGCCTTGACGTGTCCCTGGCCTGACCTCATAGTATCTGGCAATCGGAGACCCTCTCTCGCCCTCCCTGGAGGCCCACAACGAGAGCAGCCTGCGAGATCCCGACACCGAGGACGGCGTCGGACGAGCGTGTCCGTTTGTCGGAAGGAGTACCCATGGACTGCGACCACCCCCTAGTCATCCAAGCATGCGAGCGCGACCTGTACCGACGAATCGCCAGTGTGTTCGACCTCCCAATTATGGTCACCAAGGAACGGGCAGACGAAGTGACTGTCCGCCTCAACTCAAAGGTTCTGAGGATCCTCGACTACGCTCTATCCGAGTACAACTCGTACCTGATCTCCGAGCTGCGGAAGTCGTCCGGAAAGGATGCCGAGGATGCCGAGGAGGCCGAGGAGGCCGAGAATGCCGAGGAGGCCGAGGAGGCCGAGAATGCCGAGGAGGCCGAGAATGCCGAAGCGATCCGCCGCGTCGTCGCGAAGCTGCGTGCCGTCGCCCGTTCTGCCGAGCCCGGACACGACTACGGACTCCGCTTTAACGATATGTGTGACTTGCCGCCGGAGCTGAGCTGAGCACGCCATGAGGCCCGAGGATCCGAAACACGTAACGACTGCGGACATGGCGGCGCTCCTGTCCGTAAGCCAGCAGACGCTGCATAGCCTCGCTGCCCTGCCCGACTGCCCGGTCGTTCGAGTCGGACGCGTCTACCGCTGGCCAGTTCAGGACGTACTCGCGTGGCTCAAGAGCGATCGACCGGAGGCCCGCCGATGAGCGGCAGGTCCAAGAGGAAGCGTGTCCGGACGCATCGGCTAGAGGTGTACCTGTCCGACGCTGAGCTGGCCGCACTCCAGGCGGTGTCCGGACACTCCGGCGTCTCAGTCAGTGAGTGCGTCCGGAGATTGATCACGAACGCTGGCGTGTCCGGACACCACGGCGTTGGCGATCAGCACGTGAACGCGGACGTGTCGTTGCCGGGTCTGCCCCGTCTGCGGGATCCGCGAGAACCTGATCCGAGCCTGGTGGCCCTCGGCATCAGCGTGTCCGGATACAAGCCGAACCCATTTAGCGACGAGTGGACCATCGCCGAAGTCGAAGCCGTGTTGGCGGACCTGCGCTCAACCCATAGGAGACGACATGCAGATCACACTCACTGACAACGTGGCCGAAATCGTCCAGCGACTCGCCGCCGCGGACGGGACGACACCGAACGAGTACGTCGTCGGGCTGATTCGATCGCGGGAGTCCGAACACGACAGCCTACACGAGTGGACCCAGGAGTCGGTCGTCCCGTCGATGCCGTACAGCGAGTGGGTCGATCTCGGCACGGTCCTCGCCGAGGCGTGGTTGGACTTCGACCACCGGCATGTGCTTCGCGCCGCCCTGGATCTCGCCGTCCGAGAAGGCTGGGTTGAGGCCCGGACGACCGGGGGCACCGCCGAATACCGCCGCGTCGTCCCGGTCGAGGAGGAGGACGACGACTAGACCCCTTGGACGGTCCTGCCGCCCACTTTGCCCCCACGAGCCTCAATACTTCTTCTCTAGACCCTGGTTACAGACATGCAGAACGCGAAAACGGTCACGGTCTATGGCACGACGGCCCGGAGCATCGAGGAACTGGCCCGCACCTGCCCCACTCACACGGAGCACAGGGTCGGTGTCGCCGCCCTGCGTGTTGGCCTCCAACGGCTCGTAGAGCAGCCCGAGCTGCTGGAGAAGGAGCTGGCCGCCATGGCCCACCACCATGACGAGGCTCGGCCGTGAGGACTCCCGGGAACGCAGTGGAGCGCCGTCAGCAGCGCCGTGAGGCCCGCATGAATGCCCGGCGGCTGCCGTGGCCGATCCGTCGCTTGCTCCGACCGATCCGGAACCCCCAGCTCGCAGAGGCTGTGCTCCAGCAAGTCGAACGCGATGTGCTGCTTGCGAGCGGCTACTCGGAGGCCGACCTGTGCTCGACGGAACAGGTGAAGCTGCACGAGGCCGACCGCGACCGGGTGCTGGACCGCCTTGCAGCCGACAATAGCTACCTCCGACGCGTACAGAAGCTAAGCCACCGCGCCCGGCGGGTCGCCCATCTCGACTGGGTGCATCGGTCCGACCGCGAGGAGTTGCCCGAGCACGTCCCGACGATCCGGATCCCCGAGAAGGGCACGTGGCAGGTGCGGGAGGACATGAGCATCGGCACCTCGCCCTATCTGGAGAGCATGCCGGACGAGATCGCCATCGGGCTAGTGCAAGAGCTGGCCCGGCGTGTCACGTGCAACACCACGTTGGACGCCGTGCTCGACGACCAGATGTTCACGGACATCGGCATAGGCGACGACGCCAAGACCAAGCTCAGCCTCTTGGTGATCGGCGCCGGGCCCTGCACGCTGGGTCACGCCGTGGACGCCGTGAACGACCCGCTCGTGAAGTTCCAGGTCGTCGAGGTCGAGCCCGTGCCGTCGGAGCGGGAAACCCTCTGCGTTGACGCTCGCCATGAGGACCTCGGTGCCGTGCTCTCCAGCAACGACCAGTACGACACAGTTGTCCTGCATCTCCCCGCTCCAGCAGGCCCTGGAGGTGAACGCCATCGCTGGGTGTACTACGAGCCCAGCCTTTACGGGATCCCGGCACTGGATCTGGCCCGGCTCGGGCCCAAGAAGTGGATGGTATGGGCCGAGCGCATGGTCCAGGTGCTGCCGCTACTGGTCCGGCAAGGTGGCGTAGTCCACGTCTATAGCCCCTGTGGTGTCCGGACGCGACGGACCTACCAGGGGGACGATCGCCTTCATGCCGCCGTCCGCGAAGCCGTCCGCTCGATCGACCTCGACGTTTGCAGGGACATCGAGGTCGTTCCGGACGGCTCAGTGAAGCAAGCCTTCGTCGCCAACGAGCGGTGTCGGTGGCACCTGTTCTCCGGCACGTCGAAGAACAAGGTCCTGACCAACGAGGACCCCGCCGATGCTTGAGGCGGTCCGGCAGCTCGATCGGGGCCAGCGCCGAGAAGGACGGCCCAAGCACCGGCCCGCGGACGCTCTCACACTACTGCTCGATCACGATCGCCATCTCGACGCGGCCGACCTCGGCGGCAACCCCGCCTATCACCATGCAGATGCGAGAAGCCGAGGGCAGGACCGACAGCGGCTTGTAGACCTCTACAGGAACACGACCAAGAAGGAGCGGGCCGCCATGCTCGCCGACCTGGTGGGCCTGCCCGCGACCAAGTTCGCCCAGAAGGTCCCGCCGTTGTTGATCAGGACGATCAACCAGGAGGGCGTCCGGGCTCCATGGGGCCCGTGGGGCGACCCCACCTTCACCGAGATCGGCAACGAGGACTGGCACGGCTTGCGCGGCAGCGGCAAGCCACGACAGGTCGCGATCCCATGTCCGACCAGGAAGATGCTCGACACCTTGTTCGAGTCGATCTTGGTCGACACGGCCGATCACCTGCTGCACCGGACAGCTTGGGCATACCGACCCGGGAAGCACGATGCCGTATCCAAGGTCATCAAGGAGGTTGTACGCGTAGTCCGAGAAGGCGCCCGCTACTACTGCAAGCTCGACCTCAAGAGCTTCTTCCCGTCGATGCCTTGGAGATTGATCCAGCAGACGCTGAGAGACCCGCCGTTCATCTACCAGGCCGAGTTCGTCGCGAAGGTCATGGCCCTCGTGCAGGCCCCCCTCGTAGACGAGAACGGCACCGTGATCGCCAACACGGCAGGGTCGCAGGCAGGCACGCGCATCAGCGGCGTGATCGCCAACATGGTCCTTCGAGACCTCGACGAGCTGATCGATGAGCGGTTCGGCAACAAGGTCCGGTACTGGAGGTACTCGGACGACATTCTGATCGTCGGCCGCCATCGGGACGATGTGATCGCGGCGGTCCACGTCATCCAGAAGTGGTGCCGTGAAGCCGCGCTCCAGCTCAAGGGTGTTGGGCAGCGCTTCTCCACCCAGTCGCTCGTCCGTGACATCAACAAGCACCGCATCGAGATCCTCGGCACAGAGGTCAACCGGCGGGGTGACGTGACGCCGCAGAAGGACCGCCTGGAGAACTTCCGGGCCCGGCTTGCACACCGGCTGGCTTGGATGCTGGACGGAGACCGCCGACACCTGGCGCAGATGATGGGCGACAACCACGCGGCGTGGTTGCAGGACGAGCACGAGGTCGTCGTTGGCATCAGCAACTACGACACGCGTTTCGCCAAGAGGGGCCGCTACCGCTACGACCTCCACGACGTGCTGGCTCAGCTCGACCAGTTCGAGCAGCACTGGGCCCCGCTCAACCGGGCCTTCACAACAGAGTTCCTTCGCACGTTGTGCGAAGAACACGCGATCGACCCGGGCTATTCGAAGCCCGGGCTCACGACCACCTGGGTGGCCCACGTGCCGACCGGCATGCGATTGTGCCGGGCCCGCCCAGGGGACCAGCCGGACGAGGCCAATAGGGTCCGGCTGGTCAGTGGGTCACGATCGCACAGCACCATCGCCGACCTCTACTCGGCGGTGGCCTCGGACTGGCCGCCGGACCCGGGAAACCGGAGCCGGTTGCCGTTGGGCGATGAGGAGGACGAGACGGAGGATCTCTTCGGGGATTTCTCCATCCATCCTGATCAGCACCCGGCCGGGGCCATCGACGGGGACGAGGACGGCGACTCCATGTGCCGACAGGGCACCCGGGGAGGACGTTCTCCGGATGCTCGGGGGCTTCCCTCGGAGGGGCACCAGCACGGCACGGACGGAGTGGAGGAGTCACAGCGTGAACATCCTCTACACCGGATGGTGGAAGCTACGTACAGCTTCGAGATTGCTGCCCCGGAGTCTTCCTGTAGGGAAGACGAAGGGCACAGCAAGATGTCCAGAGGCGATCTCCGGTCGATCGTCAGCGGGAGCCTGGCCTCCTCCCCCTGGGCATTGAAGAGACGGGTTCTTCGACTTCACACCACTATGAGCAAGAGCCACGGGAGGGTCGCCACGAGCGTCTTCGTGGAGCTGGCCGACGAAGACCCGTCTGCCCCCGACAAGCGCGTCTACGACGGGCTGAGGCCCGTCGCTGCCCTCGTGGAGCTGTTGCTCGACGAGCTGGTGGTTGCTCGCGACGACGGCGTCGAACTGCTGGTGGTGAGCGTGGACTCGAACTGGCTACCGAAGGCCCTCGTGCAGCGCACCCGCCGGTTTCGGCATCCCGGCCTGTTCAGCCGGGTACTCCGCCTTCATGAGGTGGTCCGGGCCTGCGGCGTCGAGCTGCTCGTTGGCGGGCCTTCGTGATCCGTCCTCCCCCTTTCTGGATGGCAATCGGATCAGTCGTCGTTGATGGCCGCGAGCAGCCAGAACAAGGAGTAGGTGGCGAGGACAACCTCCCGGTCGAATCGCTTCGACAAGGTGGCCCAGGCGAGCTTCTCCGCGGCTTGCTCGTGTCTCGCTACTGTGCCCTTGCCACCGTGCGCTTCGTAGAAGTTCGCGTGTCCAAGTTCGTGCAGAAAGACCTTCGCCAGGTAAGCGTCCCAAACCTGCTTGGTAAACGCTGGCGTGAAGTGCTTGGGCAGATGGAAACGCAGGATGTCGGTCTCCACGTGCTTCATCGATGCGGGGTCCGGATCGTCCAGAAAGATCACGCCGAAGCTCTGGCGTCCCTTGGTGCCGCGTTGGCAGCAGCCAAGGTCGTTCAAATTCCGATTGCGCTGACCCGTAAGGACAACAACCGCAGCCGACCGTGGCGGCATTCCTGGGGCTTCAACGATTTGGTGCCACTTCTTCGCAAACGCCGTCGAGCGACCCACCGGCAAGAATCCGCCGCGACGCTCGATTACGTCTTCGGAGTCGTACTTCTGCTTGAAACGGGTGACGAATGCGTCGGACGGCATTCGCAGACCGTACACGATCGAGCACGCCACGGCGACGGCGGCCGTGCCGGAGACCGTTGGACCACCTGGAGTTCGGCCGCTGATCACCGGCGCCGAGCTGGTGGTGGGCGGGCCGTGAGGGACGCGGTTCGGTGCGGTCACCTGGATGTCGTCGTGGGAAGCGGTCTGGCCAGTCCCCGAACCTGGGAGTCTGGAAGCCGTGCCACTTGTCGCCGATCTGCCTGACGAGGTCGAGGATGGCGCCGAGGACGGCCCTGGCACCCGCATGCTCGACCTTCGCAAGCGTTTCGTCGGTGAAGGTGCGGACATGTTCGAGGGAGGCCAGACAGGATTCCACGACCTCGATGTCGTAGTCCGCGAAAAAGACCCGCCGCTCATCAAGGCGTCGAGCCCATTCGGCGAGCAACGCCCGCTCGGCGACAGTCGGTCGTCCCTTCCAACGCCGGAGCCCGCTCTGGACGGCCGGGGCGAGCTTGAGCAGCCCGAACATGGTCTTCACGGTCTGGAAGGTGATCGGCATCGTGTTCAACCCGGGCGTGGTTCCTACGCAGGCAGCGTGGCGTTGATGCGCTCGAACAACTTCTCGAACCGCTCCAGGGTCTCCTTCGAGAGCTTGCCCAACTCGGCACGCGGCTTTCGCAGGAGAACATCGGCGGGCCGCCCGTGGTCGTAGCGATCCACGCCGTGGGCACGTGCGAGACGACGCACGATCGGATCCTCCCCCTTGAGGTTGGCCTCCTTGTACTTGGTCTTGAACGCCTCGTTGAACAGAAGGAGGTACTCGGCGACCTCGAACAGATCCTCGATGTCGGCCTCGACCTGCTGCGTGATCTCACCGACGCCGATCACCCTGCTCTGCTTGAGGATTCCGTGCTGGACGATGGCGTCCAACGCCTGATTACCCTGCTTCGCGGAGTCGATCAGCACCGTGGCGTCCACGTGGCTGCCGAGCAGGGCAGCGAAGGTCGCCACCTTTCCAGCACCACCGACCGGCACGATGGTGCAGCGGCCGTCGAGCCCGGTGCGGCCGACCTCGTTGAGGTGGTCGCTCAAAAGCTGCAAGTAAGTGTAGTCGGAGATCCCCTCCACGATCAGGTTGTAGGGCCCAACGAACAAGTTCTGGGCGAGGTCGTAGCCCAGAGCACCCTGCAACGGGAACACGGTGTCGGCGTCCGTGCTCATCACGTCCTTGGTGATCTTGGAGCCTTGCTTGCGCCCCTTGTCCTCGACCAGTCGCACTCGCTCCAGGTGCTTCGGCTGCACCATGAACGGGCTGTGGGTCGTGTAGATGACCTGGCAGCGAGGCGCCAGCTTCTCCTCGATGTACTTGAGGAAGTCCCGTTGTGCCCTGGCGTGGAGACCCAGAGCGGGCTCGTCCAGAAGTAGGATGAGCGACTCGTTGGAACGCCGATATCGAGAGAACGCGCAAAGAAAAGAGAAGAACCACTGGAACCCGCTCGACCGCTCCACGAAGGGCAGGGTCGCCATGTGTTCGCTGTCGTACAGCCGCACGTGCAGGTACTTCACGACGGGCTGGTTGTTCGGCTGGGCGACGTGCTCGTCGTCGATCTGCACCCGGATGTTCGTATTCTGAGTCCAGTATTCGAGTACTTCCTGGGTCAGGGCATTGGCGGTGTCGTTCAGTTCCCGCGTCCGCCGTTCGTAGTCGGGTCCTGTCGCCACCTGTACGTCTGCGAAGCTGAGGTCGAGCAGCGCCTTCGCAATCTGCTCGTCCTCAGTGAGGCTCTCGTAGGCGGTCCCAGCTACGCGTTGAATGTCGATCTTGCCGGGCAACGTGTCGTAGCGGCCGAAGTACAACGACTTGGGAAGGCGCTGTTCCAACCACCGCTCAACGGCCACCCTGGGCGTGAACTTGTCGGTCGCTTCCTGCACGAGCTTGGTGTGGGCCTGGGCGGCGATGGGCCGACGGTCGTCCTCGCCTTCTCCGGGGGCCTTCTGTGCCGCCGCTTGGAGAGCAGCCGCCAGCTTAGCGGCCGTCTTCGGCAGGGCCGCTGGGTCGATCAGGGCCGCGCCGTCCTGTTCCACAAAGTTCCGCACCCAGGCAGCCTCGTCGAACTTGAACTCCAGGGCGAGCGTGCCCCCATAGGACCGGACGGCGGTCACTGTCGTCAGCTCTTTGGTCGCGTCGCCGAACTTTGCGGCTGCCTCTGTCTTTTCGTCGTCATCGAGAACGAAGACGGCCCGAACAGGCTTCTCGTCTTCCAGCTTCTTGCCGTCGAGCCTGTCGGCCTTGGACCGCCACGCGGGGTAGTCCATGATGTTCAGCGGCTTCGCGACGGCCGGGTTCAGGCCGTGAAGGGCTTGGAGAAAGCTCGTCTTGCCGGATTCGTTCTTCCCGACCAGGCAAGTGATGTCGTCCTGAATCTCGACATCGTTGCTGTCCTGCACGTTCCGGAACAACACGACCTGCGCCGACTTGAGCTTCATGCTTACCGCCCTCTCCACTTCGTCCGACCATGGACGGTCGGCTCCGTGCCGGTCGGCGTCAAGAACCCGTCGTGTTGGTCTGACAGACAATGTCTCACACCACGGGGTGATGCTTGCCCGCGGTCATGGTCTGCCGCTCCGCGGCATGACCCGGCAGATCCACCGCGATCCACCTGGAGCTTGGCTCCTGGCGCTCGCCGGGCGAACGCACAGGGTCGAGAGCGCCCTCCCGGTATAGGAGGCGGCTCTGCCCGGTTCTTCGCATCTTGGCAGAGGTTCCGTCGCGGGTCCCGCCGACATCACCCTCCCTGGCGTCCTGGCGTTCCCGACGCACGCGAGATCCCCTACGGTGCTGCCTGTCCCCTGACGGCGCCGCCAAGTGGCGCCCCAGCTTGCCCGAGACCGACGCCCATGCCCCTGACGCTTCCCCAACTCGAACGCCACCTCTTCGCTGCCGCTGATCTGCTCCGCGGCAAGATGGATGCCTCGGAGTTCAAGGAGTACATCTTCGGCGTTCTCTTCTTGAAGCGCTGCTCCGACGTGTTCGAGGCCCGGTTCGAGGAGATCGTCGAACGGGAGACCAAGAAGGGGCGGTCCAAGGCCGACGCCGGGAAGCGGGCCAACCACCCGAGCTTCTACGCCGACACGTTCTACGTTCCCGAGAAGGCTCGCTGGGCCTACCTCCGCGACGAGCTGCACAAGGACGTGGGCAGCGGGCTGAACAAGGCCCTCGCCGCCCTGGAGGAAGAGAACACGGCCCTCGGTGGTGTGGTCACGCACATCAACTTCATCGCCCAGGTCGGCAACAAGCGGCTGCTGCCGGACAAGAAGTTGCGTGATCTGATCATGCACTTCTCGAAGCACAGGCTTCGGAACGAGGACTTCGAGTACCCGGACCTCTTGGGAGCCGCCTACGAGTTCCTGATCCGCGACTTCGCTGACTCTGCCGGGAAGAAGGGTGGCGAGTTCTACACGCCCAGGCCCGTTGTGAGGATGATGGTGCGGATCGCAGAACCCCAAGAAGGGATGCGGATCTACGACCCGTGCTCGGGCTCGGGCGGCATATTGGTCTTGTCGAAGGAGTACCTCGACGAACACCGGCTGAACTCCAAGAACCTCGGCCTCTACGGGCAGGAGTCGAACGGCGGCGTCTGGGCAATCAGCAAGATGAACATGCTGCTGCATGGCATCCCCGACGCCGACATCCGCCACGAGGACACGCTCGCTGATCCCCAGCACACGGAGGGCGGCGAGCTGATGCGATTCGATCGCGTCATCACGAACCCGCCGTTCAGCCAGAACTACACCAAGGAAGGCATCCCGTTCCCCGAACGGTTCCGCTTCGGCTTCTGCCCCGAGAGCGGCAAGAAGGCCGACCTGATGTTCGTACAGCACATGGTGAGCGTGCTGCGGCCCGGCGGCATGGTGGCGACGGTCATGCCCCACGTCGTGCTCTTCCGTGGCGGTGCCGAGAAGCAGATCCGCTCGGGCTTCCTCGACGAGGACATCCTCGACGCGGTGATCGGCCTCGCCCCGAACCTCTTCTACGGCACCGGCATCCCCGCCTGCATCCTGGTGCTGCGAGCCCCCGGAGCGAAGCCGAAGGAGCGGCGGGGCAAGGTGCTGTTCATCAACGCCGACCGCGAGTTCTACGAGGGCCGGGCGCAGAACTACCTCTACCCCGAGCACATCGAGAAGATCGTGTCGGCGTGGAAGGCGTTCGAGGACATCGAGGGGTTCGCCCGCGTCGTCACCCGCGAGGAACTTCGCGACAACGACGATAACCTCAACATCCGCCGCTACGCCGACAACGCCCCGCCGCCCGAGCCGCACGATGTCCGTGCCCACCTCTACGGCGGCATCCCCAAGAGCGAGGTCGAGGACAAGCGCCCCACGTTCAAGGCCCACGGCCTTGATTCCCGGCATCTGCTTGTTGAGCGTGATGAGCGCTACCTCGACTTCAAGGACGACCTCACCGAGAAGGCCGACCTCAACAAGTGCATCGAGGCCGACAAGGGCGTGAAGAAGAAGGAGCAGGCGCTCTCCGACGCGGTGTCGGGATGGTGGGAGAACGTCCAGTCGGGGATCGCGAATCTGCCCGAGTCCAAGGAGTTGATGAAGCTCCGAGCCGACATGCTCACGAGCTTCGAGGAGGCCCTTCGACCCGTGGGGCTCCTCGATCGATTCCAGGTGGCGGGCGTCGTCGCCACCTGGTGGCACGAGATCCAGAACGACCTCAAGACCGTCGCCGCCCGTGGCTTCGTCGGCCTCGTCGAGGCGTGGGAGACGAGCATCCTCACCGCGATGGAGGACAAGAAGTCGAAGGACAACCCCTTCGACCACCGGCTCGTGAAGCGGCTCCTACCCGAGTACCTCGACGCCATCGCCGAATTGGAGGCGAAGAAGGCCGAACTGGACGCCACCATCAAGGGCGCCACCGCCTCGGGTGACGAGGACGAGGACGACAGCGAGACCGACGACGGGGAGGCGCTCTCCGAGGCCGAGGTCAAGAAGCTCAAGAAGCAGCTCTCCGAAGTGAAGAACCAGCTCAAGACCAAGGAGGGTAGCTTCACCAAGCGGCTGAGTGAGGCCCGGTCAGGACTGGACGATGAAGCCGCGTGCGACCTGATCCTCGGCATCTTGCGAGCCGATCTCGGCGCCATCCTCGGCCGCTACGTGGCCGAGCACCGTCAGCATGTCGTCGCCGCGTTCGAGGGCTGGTGGGACAAGTACCGGGTCACGCTCACCAGCATCGAGCAAGAGCGTGATGCCGCAGCGGAGAAGCTACGGGGGTACTTGGGGGAGCTTGGGTATGGGACCTGAGATGGTTGCCGGTCTTCCCTCTGGTTGGAGAAACTCGACACTCGGCGAGGCGGGTTCATGGCTGAGCGGCGGGACCCCATCGAAAGCCCGCGAGGACTACTGGGCAGGCTCGGTGCCGTGGGTGAGCCCAAAGGACATGAAGCGCTTCTCGCTCGGCGATACGCAGGATCACCTCAGCGAGCAAGGGGCTGCCAACGGGACCCGAATGGTCCCTATAGGAAGCGTCTTCATCGTGGTTCGAGGGATGACCCTCGCTCATACGTTCCCAGTGTGCGTCGCCGAACGCGACATGGCTTTCAACCAGGATGTGAAGGCCATTCTGCCAGCGGACGGTCTTGACGGGCGGTTTCTGGCCCACTGGCTCCACGGTCGTTCCGACGCGATGCTCCGGTTGGTCACGGAGGCCACACACGGCACGAAACGCATCGACCTCCGAGACCTTCAAGCGCATCCGTTGCCACGGCCGCCCCTCCCCGAGCAACGCCAGATCGCCGAGGTGCTCGACACGGTGGACGAGGCGATCCGCCGCACCGAGCAGATCATCGCCAAGCTCAAGCAGGTGAAGCAGGGCTTGCTCCACGACCTGCTCACCCGAGGCATCGACGACAACGGCGAGCTACGCGATCCCGACCGCCACCCCGAGCAGTTCAAGGACTCCCCACTGGGGCGGATTCCGAAGGGGTGGGGCGTCGCCGCCTTCGGCAGCCTGTGCGCTTCTAGCGCCTTTGGTCCCCGCTTCTCTTCCGACCACTACTCGCCCGACGGCGCCCTCGCGACGCTCCGCACCACCGACATGGACGATGAGGGCAACATTTGCCTGGACACGATGCCACGGGCGGCGATCAACCCAGCCTCCTTCTCCAGCCACCTACTCGAAACGGGCGACCTGGTTATTTCTCGCAGTGGAACCTGCGGCATTGCGGGCGTCTTCCAAGGCTACGAGGTCGCGGTGGTTCCCGGCGCCTTCCTTATCCGCTTTCGGCTTGCGAAGACCGAGCTTGCACCGTTCTACCGGCGGTACTTCAATTCCTCGATCGGGCGGCCCCGTCTCGCAAGGCTGGCAGTCGGCGGCGTTCAGAAGAACATCAAGGGGAGTGAGGTGCTTGCGCTTCACGTTCCCGTGGTTTCTGAGCCTGAGGCTCGGGGCATCGTGTCATCGATCGAAGCCAAGGAAAAGATGACCGCAACGGAGGAACGCGAGACCGCAAAGCTCCGCCTCCTCAAGACTGGCCTCATGGAGGACCTCCTCACCGGCCGAGTCCGGGTAACCCCCTTGCTGGAGGACGCAGCGGAATGAGCGGCGGCCCCGAGTTCCTGGAGGTCGAGCAGCCGTTTATGGATCAGCTGGCCATGATGGGCTGGAAGCTCGTCACAGGCAGCCTCGACCATCCCTCGGTGACGGGCCGCGAGACCTTCCGCGAGGTCTTCATCCTCGACGACCTCAAGAAGGCCCTCAAGCGTATCAATCTTCGTGACGGCAAGCCCTGGCTCGACGACGCACGAGCTTCCCAGGCCGCGGCGGCTCTCGAACGCATCACCAGCAAGCGCCTGATGGAGGCAAACCAGGAGGCGACCGAGCTGCTCCTCAAGGGCACGTCGGTCGAGGGCCTGCCCGACTGGGACCAAGGCCGTCCGCAGACAGTTCACTTCATCGACTGGGACAGACCCGAGAACAACGTCTTCACCGCCATCAACCAGTTCAAGGTGGACTGCCCCGGTGGGCTCTCGAAGGGCTCGATTCGCCCCGACATCACGCTCTTCATCAACGGCATCCCGGTGGTGGTCGTCGAGTGCAAGAGTCCCACGGTCTCGGAGCCCATCCCGAGCGCCATCGATCAGCTCCGTCGCTACCACAACGCCCGCAAGGCGGCGGGCGAGGTCGAGGACGACGAGGGCAGCGAACGGCTCTTCTACACGAACCAGTTCCTCGTCGCGACGAGCTACGACGAGGCTGTCGTCGGGACCATCCGAGCCGACGCCCAGCACTACCTGGAATGGAAGGACACGGCACCCATCCCTCTCGATCAGGTGAAGGCCGAGCTGAACAAGGAGCAGCTCTCCAGCCAGAACCGGCTCATCGCGGGGATGCTCCGCCCCGCCCACCTGCTCGACATCATCCGGCACTTCACGCTCTACGCCCAGGTGTCGGGGCGGACCATCAAGATCGTCTGCCGCTACCAGCAGTTCCGGGCCGTGCAGGCCGCGGTGAAACGGTTGGTGGAAGGGAAGACCAGGAACGAAGACGGCGAGCACGATCGCCGCGGCGGGATCATCTGGCACACCCAGGGGTCGGGCAAGAGCCTCACGATGGTCTTCCTTGTTCGCAAGATGCGGTCGCTACGGAAGCTGCGCCGCTTCAAGGTCGTCATCATCACCGACCGCAAGGATCTCCAGCGACAGCTCTCCGACACGGCGACGCTCACGGGCGAGACGGTGCAGGTCGGCCGCAACATCGGGCACGTGAAGAGGCTCCTTGCAGCCCAGGGGCCGGGGCTCGTGTTCGCGATGATCCAGAAGTACCTGGATCGTGATCTCGACTCGCTGTCGGCCGAGGACGAGGTCGGCGATCTCGGACAGCTCAACGACGACGAGGCGATCCTCGTGATGGTTGACGAGGCCCATCGCTCCCACACGAGTGCCCTGCACGCCAAGCTCATGCAGGCCCTGCCCAACTGTGCCCGCATCGGTTTCACCGGCACGCCCATCATCATGGGGGCGAAGAAGCGGACCCACGACATCTTCGGCGAGTTCATCGATCGGTACACGATCAAGGAGTCCGAGGCCGATGGCTCGACGGTGCCGATCCTCTACGAGGGCCGCACCGCCGAGGGCGCCGTGTCTGACGGCCGCGACCTCGACCAGCTCTTCGAGGACATGTTCGACGACCGGCCCGAAGAAGAGCTGGAAGCCATCAAGCGGAAGTACGCCACCAAGGCGGCCATCCTTGAAGCGCCGAAGCTGGTGAACGCCAAGGCGAGGGACATGCTCCGGCACTACGTCGAGCACATCCTGCCGAACGGCCTCAAGGCCCAGGTCGTGGCCTACAGCCGCCGAGCCGCCGTGCTCTACCAGGAGGCGTTCGAGCAGGCCCGCGACGAGCTGGTGCAGGAGGCCATCCAACTCGACGAGGCGACTCGCGTTCTCGACGACGTGGCGCTTGAAGACAAGCCTCGCAAGCTCCGGGCTGCCGTGAGGGCATGGCGGAACCTCGACCTCGTGAAGACGCTGGAGTTCGCGGCGGTCATCTCGCCCGACAACAACGATCCGCCCGAGTGGAAGACGTGGACAGACGGCGGACAGGTCGAGGCCAGGATCGCCCGGTTCAAGAGGCCGTTCCTCCACGACGACCCCCAGAAGGCCGACCCACTGGCGTTCCTCATCGTCAAGTCGATGCTGCTCACCGGCTTCGACGCCCCCATCGAGGGGGTCATGTACCTCGACCGACCCATCCGCGAGGCCGAGCTTCTCCAAGCCATCGCTCGCGTGAACCGCACCGGCCACGGCAAGACCGCGGGCATCGTCGTGGACTACTTCGGCGTGGCCCGCCACCTGACGGAGGCCCTGTCCGCCTACAGCGACGAGGACATCGAAGGCGCCCTCCAGAGCCTCGACGACGAGATCCCCAAGCTCCGCGACCGCCACCAGCGAGTCCTGGCCATCTTCACCAGCCGCGATCTCGATCCGCACGAGGACATCGAGGACTGCGTCCACCTCTTGAAGGACGAGAAGCTCCGGGCCGTCTTCGCAGTCAAGCTCAAGCAATTCCTCGCAACCCTCGACCTCGTGCTTCCCCGGCCGGAGGCGTTGCCCTTTGTCAACGACGCCGCCCTGTTCGGCGAAATCTACACGCGAGCCCAGAAGCTCTACCGCGACGGCCTGCCACCCCTGGGAAAGGCCATCGGCCGCAAGGTCCAGCGGCTCATCGACGAGCACGTCATCTCCCTTGGGATCGATCCCAAGATCCCACCGATTGCGATCACCGACGCTGCGTTCGATGGCCACGTCGAAAAGCAGGTCTCTCCACGAGCCAAGGCGTCGGAGATGGAGCACGCGGCCCGACACCACATCAAGAAGAAGCTCGACGAAGATCCGGTTCACTACACCAAGCTCTCGGAGCGCCTCGACGAGATCATCGCCAAGTTCGGCGAGGACTGGGAGCAGCTCGCCCTCGCCCTCAAGCCCTTCGTGCAGGAGGTCGTCGGCGGTCGGCAGAAGGACAACGGCCTCGGGCTCGATCCCGAGGTTCAAGCGCCGTTCTTCGACGTGCTCAAGGAAGAGCGGGAGAAGGAGGCCCCCGTTACCGGGGCCGACATCACGTGGCTCGCGGACAAGACCAAGGAGCTGGTGCAGAACATCCGCCAGAGCGTCAACGTCGTCGGCTTCCTCAAGAACTCCGTCCGCCAGGAGGAGCTACACGGACAGCTCTTCATCTTCCTGACCGATCACGAGATCGTGGACTTCGACAACGCCGACACCGTGGCCGATCGACTCTTGGAGCTGGCCAAGGCCAACCACGCGAAGCTGGTGACGTGATGGACTCCCTCGTCGTCGATGACCTGCACTTCGAGGTCCGCCGCAGCCCACGGCGGCACACGGTCCAGATTACGGTGTGCCGTCATGGTGAGCTGGTCCTCTCCGCTCCCGACGCGTGCCCCGTCAAGAAGATGGAGGGCTTCGTCCGAGAGAAGCGCTTCTGGATCTACACGAAGCTCGCCGAAAAGGAGACGCTGCTCACGGATGCCCCGACGAAAGAGTACGTCAGCGGCGAGGGCTTCCCGTACCTGGGCCGCAGCTACCGGCTCCTGCTCGTTGACCACCAGGATGTCGCGGTGACGCTCGACCGGGGGCGGTTCAAGATGCGGCGAGACCTGGCGGCGACGGGGCGTGCCGAGATGATCCGTTGGTACACAGAGCACGCCCTCGGCTGGCTCCCGAAGCGGATCGATCGCCTCGCTGGCCGCGTAGGCGTCAAGCCCGCTGCCATCGCCGTGAAGGACCTTGGCTACCGCTGGGGTTCATGCGGCAAGAACGCGAACCTCAACTTCCATTGGCGGACGATTCTGCTCCCGCCCCGCATCGTCGAGTACATCGTCATCCACGAGCTGGCCCACCTGCACGAGCCCCACCACACGCCGGAGTTCTGGCGTCGGGTCGAGCGGGCGATGCCGGACTTGCCGCGAGGAAGCAGTGGCTGGCGGAGAACGGCGGACAGGCGATGGGGGTGTGACTGGTGGGTACGCAACAACGAAATCATGGCTGTCGTACCGCCCCGCAACAGGTCGGCGATGAAGCCGAGCGCAAGGTCACCGAGTTTTCCAAGATGTACAAGGACTGGTGGGCGGACCACGCTCCGGTCCTCCGTGAGCGAGCCTACGCCCTGCAAGACCGCGTGACGCACGCGATGGTCGGCGACGCGGGTTGATCCGATGTCGAAACGATCCCCGCCTCGCCTTGGTCTCGAGCCGTGGAAGACCCTCGACGGGGTGACCTTCACGACGTGGGACTTGTGGCTTCTCGTGCTCGCCGTCAGCGGGGACAAGATCGGCCTCGACGGGGTCGCCGCCAAGCTCCGAGAGCGTTTTCGTACACCTGGCGGGTTCGCCCGGGACGACTCCGAGGCGAAGCTCGTGCAGCTCGATGACCTCCGTGAACGCCTCACCAAGCTCGACCTGACACCGATGGATCTGGTCGCCCGGGAAGCCAAAAACAAGGTCATCGTGGCCAGGGCCAAGCGGAAGCTCTTCGACCAGAACGCCCCTGCGAAGGACTACACGCCCGCCATGAAGGTGAGCCCTCGCAAGCGGCTCGAACGTCGGGCGAAGGACGGCTACTGGAAGATGTTCCCGGTGAACCCGGAGAAGTACGCCGACGATCTGATGTCCATCGTGGACGAGTACGGCTACTGCGGGGAGAGCCAGGGGACCAGGCTCGCGTGGGATCTCGGTGACTGCTGGCGGACGCTGACCAAAAAGGCCGCCAGGAGCCCGAAGAACCTGCTCGCCCTCCACCGGGCGATGCTCACGGCCTGCCTCAGCGCCCAAGAACAGGCCGACGATTCATTTGGCGAGATCGGGATGGTGTTCTCGGATGCGATCCGGCAGTACGCCGTCGTCCCCTGGGAGCAAGCCAAGATGGATCCCGAGGTCTTAATCCGTGACGCCGTCGAGTTCGCCACCTGGGAGGACTACGGTCAGGGCGACGAGCTGGAGGCGATCTTCCGCAAGCTCGACAAGCGACACGGTGACCTCGCGCTCCGCATCTTCGACGAGACCGTGGCCGAGCTGGAGCACTACGGCGTGCTCGACTACCAGGTGCGTGAATCGCTTGGCTTCAAGTCCGTCGTGCTGATCGCCCATCGGAGGTTCGACGAGTTCGTCCCGTTGGCGACGAAGCTCGGTTCATCGGCGTGGAGGCCCATAGTGAAGATGGCGGAGGCCGCCATGAACGCGAAGAAGTCCGACCTGGCCCTCGCCATCTTCGCAGCGGCGAACCAGCCGGGGATGCAGCGGGAGTACCTGGCTGAGCAGTGCGTGAAGATCACAGGCAAGAAGGTGCCGACGACGGGCTTGCGGCTCGTGAGGTGATCCCTGTGATCCCCACCTCCGCTCGCCACCTCCGTGACCAGTTCCTGGCCACCGCTCGCTCGAAGGGCGTCCCCCTCGAAGAACGCTTCTTCCGCCTCGAACTCGGGCTCCCTGTTCTCCACCTTCGCCTCGGTGATCGTCCGCTGCGTGGATGCCATGTCCGTTTCCCCGGCGATCCAGCCGTTGCCGAGTACGGCAACCCCGATGTGATCACGGTCCACGGCTCCGGTGAACGCTCCTCGAAGATGTGGCCGAGGAAGATCGATGGGACGTTCAACATCGTCGCCGCGACCGATCACCTCCTCCACCTGGTCGAGGTGGAAGTGTCGCGACGCGTACCGGACCTGGACGTGCCCCGACGTATTCCGCCCGGGCTCTCGGGCCTCTATGTCATGCACCTGGCCGGGGTTCGGCTTGGCAAGTTCCCGGCGACCTCGAAGCCGGAGATCCCGCTGGAAGCCCTGGACGAGACGACCAGGGCGAGGATCGAGAACAAGATCGCGAAGGGCATGCTGATCGAGGCCGACATCAGGAAGCTCGACTTGCCGAACGAGCTGCACTTCGGGCGGGGTAACAAGATGGACTTCGACCCATTCCACATCTACAGCGACCGCTCGCTGCCGGTGGTCGTGCTGGGACGGAACACGGGCACGAAGGTGGAGCGGAGGTTCGTCCTGGTGATCGACGACCACGACGGCACGAAGTACACCGTGGCGGATCCGGCTGGGGACGGGCTCGTGGAGTTCACCAGGGCCGACCTGGAGGAAGCCTGGAAGCTCGGTGCCAGGAAGGGCGTGAAGTGGGCGGGATCGCTCTGGGTGGGATGATTGCGAGCAACCGTCGTTCAGCTTGTTTGGGTCCCCGCGACCGAACCGATGTCCCGCGTGCTGGGAGCGGGACGCGAGGTGCTTCTTGGCTGAACCCCCTGACCCGCCACGAGATCCGCTCCGATCGGAGCCACGAGAGGCGGACCGGCGATTTGGTCATGGTGCCGTTCGCTGGACGATCGGGGGCGGAAGACGAGCAGCGATTCGAGCGTTCTACCCGAACAAGGGGAGAATCACGATGAGCTTCCGTCCTTTTGTCCACCTGCCGTCCATCCAATACCTGAGCAACGACGGTCCTGACATCGGTGCAGGTCCGTACAGCTCAGTCACACCCGCCTGCATGAGAGCCGAGGAGATCGACGCAAGCCTGGCGGTCTTGTTCGAGATCGCTCAGGCGCACAAGCAGGACGTTGAAGAGAACCAGGACTGGTTGCCGGAGCGCGACAGCACGAATGTGGACGCAATCGTCCACCTTCGGCATGTGGGCATGCGACTGCCGCGGTTCAAGGCCCGAGAGGTCTGGCGCATAGGCTCCTACGTCATGTTCTGGTGTTCGCTCGAAGACGTGGTTGAGCACGAATACCAGGCGCTGCTCAGCCTCTTGGAGCGGCTGGCTCCAGACATCCGTGCCCGGTTGCAAGTGGAGTCAAGCGCTGATCTGGAGAGTCGCAGCGACGAAGTCGAGCCCATCCGCGAGTACCGGAACAAGGTCTTCGCCCACACTGCCTATGCCAAACCGCTCAAGGTTGACGACAGCTCGACGCAGCTCACGAGCTTGGTTCACTTCACCGGGAGTGACTACCTGCTATCGAAGAGAGGGCTGACGCTCGGCGGCACGACGGTGATTCCCGACGAGTACGGGCTCGCACCGCATTTCCTCAGTGGTCCACAACGGTTCAAGGAAATCAGCGTCAGCATTCTCGTCGAACGAGCCGTGCCGCACTTCCTGGCGTGGTGGTCGATGTACAAGACGGTGCTCACGCCATTGTACGAAATGCCAGAAACCGAGGTCCGGGCTGCGTGGCCAGCAGTGGTTCGCCGGATTCGCCGACCAGATCTGGGCGTTCCGGCACCCGAGGTCGGACCGCAGGAAGACCTCGCGTCGCCGGGCTGACCGCCACTTGTGTGGGAGGCGTCAGTTCGTCAGGGTCGTACTCGATGGACACCCGATCGTGGTGAGCGCGGCTGCAAGTCCAGCTCGGCCCCCGACGTAGTAACGGGGTGAACCCCAAGAAACGCCCGCACCTCACCGCCGACATCGTCGCCGACGAGCAGCTCCTCGCGAAGGCCGTCGAAGCCCAGCTCGTCGAACACCCGGACATGGTCCGGCACCGGCGCCGGATCGTCCGGCATCAGGAGGAGCTGCGGCGGGTTGCGAGCGGCAAGGCGTGGAAGGCGTACCTCAAGGTCGAAGAGGCCGTGAACGCCCGGTACGACCTCGCCTTGCGGCTCGTGGCGGCGTGGGCGTTCGAGGCGGGCCGCAAGTGCGGTCGCTAGTCGTCGTTCTTCTTGGGGCGTCCTGGCCGAGATCGGCGACGCTTCGGTGCAACGAAGAGCTGAGCAAGGTCAACATCCAGGGCGTTCGAGATCCTGACCAAGGTGTCCACGGTCGTGTTCAGCCGACCCTGTTCGATCCGGGCGTAGTTGGACGGAATCATTCCGAGCTTTGCTGCGAGCGACTCCTGGGTGTGACCTTGCTCACGGCGCAGCTCCTGAATGCGGTGGCCCAGCGCTCGAAGGACTGCCTCGGTCTTGCGGGTTGCCACCGCCCGACCGTTGGGGTTGCTACGCCCCGGGAAACAGAGTCATATACGACTAGTTTTCGCGGGGGCTTGATATCTGCCTTCGCCAGCAAGATCGGGAGCCAGCACTGGGGATCCGTGAGGTAGTCATGCAGAACTGGAAAGCCATTGCCGCAGTGGGTGCGGTCGTCGTGGTTGTCGTGGTCGCCATCATCGCGGCGAGGGACGTTGTGCGACCCTGGCTACGCGAGAGAAAGACAAAGTCCGACAGCGTCGCCTACCAGGCGGACACCAACGTCACCGTCGGGCCCGCGGCACCCGTCCAGCATGCTGCTCGGGCGAAGACCTGCGAGGAGGTGATCTCGTCCTACCATGGCCCCTCAACCGGCCCTGACGAACAGGCGGACAAGCAAACGGCCGCCGTCCTGAACGACGGGCACTACCTGGGACGCTGCCACGTTCCAGACACGATGGCCGTGTCGGTCTGTGCCGCCGTAGAGCACGGGGTCGCAGTCGGGGTCACGGTCACGACCGAGCCGGGGAACCCCGCTATCGCCGCCTGCATCGACGGGCAAGTCCGTGCCTTGCGTTTCCCGTCGAGCCAAGGGCTCTCGATCGCCCGCACGACCTTCAAGGCCCAACCCTGACGACGTTGAACAACGTGCTCTTCTCGGCTTGCGTCGTCGTCGCCTGTGCAGGGCCCCAGGAGCCCGTTCGCGAGCCCGACGAGTCCACGGTCGCACCCGAGGCCACCGAGGCGCCAGCGGCGGCGCCAAGCGCCTCTACCGCGGCATCTGCCGAGCCGACGGCGGACACCGGGGGCACGGAGCCGGAGGCACGGACGACGAACACATCGGCACCAACCACGACAACGGTGAGCCCGCCCTCCGGGTCACCTTCCGATCATTCGTGGGAGGGCCTCGTCAAGCGAGCCGACGGACAGTGCAACAAGGAGTGCGCCGACGCGGAATCGGGCCAGTGCTACACGTTCTGCGTCAACAGCAAATTCCCGTGCCGATCGGAGTGCAACGACGACTGCCGATCCCAGGCGCTGACCATCAAGTGCATGAACGCATTCGACCGCGGGCAGCATCCGCCGCACTGCGACGACGACTCGTCCAGCGCGGCCTGCAAGAGCTGCCTGGAGCACTGCGACTGGGATCCGAAGTAGCGGTTCCATCGAGCGGGCAATCACCGCGGAAATTTTGCCACCAGGAAATTTCTCAGCCGCAGGGAACCCACGGATGGGACCCATCGAAGGGGGCCCCTTTGTCGATTTCGCACCCTTGAACCACAGGCGGTCGTGCGCCGACTGGACCGATACTCTCCCCCCTCGGCGGCCTACGCCGAAGTATAATGGAGCGGAAATACCGGCGACCTTACAGCCACTGCCGAGATGCCCGGGACGCAGTGGAGCGGGGCCGTCACCAACGGGAATGCGTCCCCTGGGATCTCCTCGACGTAGCGGATGACCGCCGGGACATTCCTTGCAAGCCGCCAGAGCTGATCGTCCACCAAGACGGCGACGACGTGGTCGTTCTGATGCTCGACAACGCTGGCAGCGAAGAACCTGCACAGGACCTGCTCAACCAGAGTGTC
>Ga0114931_10000247_pt1 | contig 62981 bp, 47 predicted proteins | sample 2SBtaG_FD_89579 | JGI IMG/M metagenome (GOLD analysis project Ga0114931, IMG submission 89579) | Deep subsurface microbial communities from Kolumbo volcano to uncover new lineages of life (NeLLi) - 2SBTROV14_V59a metaG | ecosystem: Environmental > Aquatic > Marine > Volcanic | place: Kolumbo... | reverse complement strand
GGGCTGAAGCCTCGCGCACGCATCGTGGCGGCGGCGCTCGTCGGGACGGAGCCCACCATCATGCTCGTCGGGCCGGCGCCCGCCACGCGGAAGGCCCTCCGCCTGGCCGGCATGACCCTCGCCGACATCGATCTCATCGAGGTCAACGAAGCCTTTGCGGCGGTGGTGCTCAAGTTTGTCCGCGAGATGGGGCTCAACGGCTTCGACCGCGTCAACGTCAACGGCGGCGCCATCGCGATGGGGCATCCCCTCGGCGCCACCGGCGCCATGCTCCTCGGCACCCTCCTCGACGAACTCGAACTCCGTGATCGGACGACGGGTCTCGTGACGCTGTGTGTGGGCGGGGGGATGGGTATCGCCACCATCATCGAGCGGGTCTGACGCCACCCGGCACGGTCAGGCGCGCCTCCTCGACGGGCATTGAAGCACGGGTGGCGGCCCGACGGCAACGATAGTATATTCGCTCCGGTGTTTCGTGGTTCGACCCGCCGATATTCATGGCCGCGGTGCCCGGATGTGAGTGGCATCTCGACCGCCCACGTCGACCGTCCGGCCTCCCGAAATGAAGAGTGATAATCGAGCATTGGATGAAATACGTATTATGGGTCGTCGTCCTTCTGGCGGCAGGATGTGCTTCACAGCGCGGGACGAAGAGCGAAGACACGGCGGCGAAGCAATTTGTACGCGAGGTCTATCCCTTTGTGGTCAGTGATACTTCGGGCGTGCCGTACGACCATCCCTTCCTCGGTGGTTTCAACGTCCCCCGACCGCAGTTCATCGACATCGACGCCGACGCCGACCTCGACCTCTTCGTGCAAGAACGCACCGGGCAGTTGATGTTTTTCGAGAACACCGGCGACGCCCGCCACGCGCATTACGTATGGCGAACGGACCGGTATAAGCACCTCGACGTGGGCGAGTGGACCCGCTTCTTCGACCTCGACGGCGATGGTGATTACGATTTGCTCGCCGAGCAAACCTTCAGTTTTATCCGCTATTATCGCAATGACGGGAGCCCGACGCTGCCGGTATTTACGCCCGTCGTCGATACCCTTCGGGATGCCGTGGGCGAACCACTTTTCTCCGACCGGCAAAATATCCCCAACCTCACCGACATCGACTGTGACGGCCGCCTCGACCTCTTCCTCGGCCAACTCGACGGCACCGTCACGCGGTATGAATCGGTGGGGCTCGATGCGCAGTCGGTGCCCCGATTCCAGCTCCTCACCCGGCGGTTTGAGGACATCTCCATCGTGGCACAGATGAACGGCAGCCTCCACGGCGCAAACACGCTCGCCCTCACGGACATCGACGACGACGGCGATCAGGACCTGTTCTGGGGTGATTTCTTCGAACCCGGACTGCTCTTCATCCGCAATACGGGCACGCGTGAATCGCCTTCACTGCGTGGCACACCGGTGCCTTTTCCGCCGGATGACCCGTTCAAGACGAGTGGCTATAATGCCCCGTTCTTCGCCGATATCGACGGCGATCAGGACAAGGACCTCTTCATCGGCGTGCTCGGGGGCGCATTCAATCCGAATCTCACCGCCTCGGATAATTTCTATTTCTTCGAGCGAGATGAAGGCGGCCGATTCACCCGCCGCTCGACGCGGTACCTGACGAATCTAGATGTGGGCAGCGAAAGCATCCCGGCGTTCGCGGACCTCGACGGCGACGGCGACCTCGATCTGCTCGTCGCCAACAAAATCGACCCGGCCGACTTCAATGCGGCTCGGGTGTACCGGTTCGAGAACACCGGCACCCCCACCGCCCCGGCCTTTCGTCTGCGCGGCACGCTCGACCTCGCGCCCGCCTTCCACTACGCGCCCGCCCTCGGCGACCTCGACGGTGACGGCGACCTCGATATGCTTGTCGGCCAATGGTCGCGGGGCAAGATCGCTTTCTATCGCAATGAGGGTACGCCGCAGGCGCCGAAGTTCGTGGCGGAAAACCCCGAATATGTGCGCCTTTCGCGGGGAAGCAATGCGACCCCTGCCCTCGTGGATATCGATGCCGACGGCGATCTCGATCTGTTTTCGGGTGAATTTTCCGGCACCGTCAATTTCTATCGCAATGACGGCACACCGGAGGAAGCCGCCTTCACGCTCGTCACCGATGAATACCTCGGCGTCGATGTGGGGCAGCGCAGTTTCCCGGCCTTCAACGACCTCGACGGCGACGGCGACTTCGACCTGATCGTCGGAAGCGAGGCGAAGGGGCTGGCCGTTTTCCGCAATGACGGCACGCCACAGACGCCCGAATTTGTGCCTGATTCGACGTTTTCAATCCCGGTGCCCACGCTGTCCACCCCGGCCTTTGTGGACCTCGACGGCGACGGCGATTCCGAATTCGTCACCGGCGGTCTCAGTGGGGGATTGTGGTATTATGAATACCGACGCCCGTAAAAGACAGCCTCGCGACGCGGAGACGGGCGTGCCGGTTCGCTCAAGCTAAAGGGGAGGACAACAGGCGCGACGCAAATAATGAAGGTAGCCGCAATCTTCAGGTTGCGCCACGCCGACCGTAATGCGTGCGCAACGAGCCCCGAGCGCAGTCGAGGGGATGCGGCTACAAGGGCACACTGATCGGCTCTATGCGTCGATCTATTCCACCGCCTTAACGCTGTCCATGAGCGTGAAGAAGCCCTCGGCCAGGGTTGGGTGGATGTAGACCGATTTCTCGAAGAGCGTCCATGGTGCGTCCGCCATCATGAGCGCCATCAGAATCTGCACGAGCTCGCCGCCCTCGGAGCCGAGGATGGCGGCACCGAGGATGCGGTCGGTGTCGGCATCGATGACCACCTTCATGAGCCCGGCCGTCTCGTCACGCTCGATGGCTCGTGCCACGTGGCTCATGGGAATCTTGCCGATCTTCAGGTTGAATCCGGCCTTTCGAGCCTGTGTCTCCGTCAATCCGACGCGCCCCAGTTCCGGGTCGGTAAACAGCGCATACGGTACGAGTCGACCCGCAATACTACCGTCCTTCCCGTGAATCAGTTTGTCGAAGATGACCATGAAGTCGTCGTAGGCGATGTGGGTGAAGGCCGGCCCGCCTTTCACGTCGCCCATGGCCCAGATGCCGGACACGTTGGTTTCGAGCCGGTCATTGACGGTGATGTAGCCGCCCGCATCGGAGGAGATACCCGCGGCATCGAGCCCGAGGTCGTCCGAATTGGGCACGCGCCCGATAGCGACGAGGAGGTGGGAGCCAGTCAGCGTTTCGGTGCCGCCTTCGGGGAGGCTGAGGGTCACGGCGATGCCGCCGTCGGTGCGGGCAACCGATGCGGCGCGACTGCCGAGCCGGAAAAGCATGCCTTCGGATTCGAGCGCCGTCTGAAGGGCTTCGGCCACATCGGCGTCCTCGCGAACGATGAGTTGGTCGAGCGCTTCGATGACGGTGACTCGGCTGCCGAATCGGCGAAACATCTGCCCGAATTCGAGACCGATATAACTGCCGCCGAGCACGATCAAATGCTCGGGTAATTCGGTCACATCCATGACGTTTCGATTGGTCAGGTATTCGACGTCATCGAGGCCCGGGATCGGGGGGACGCGGGGCCGGGTGCCGGTGTTGATGAAGATGCGGTCCGCTTGCAGTTGTTCGCCGTTCACGCTGATGGTACGAGCATCGACAAACCGGCCGTGTCCCCGAAAAAGATCGAGCGTCGGGCGTTTGGCCACGTTGCGCTCCTGTCCACCCCGCCATTGCGCCACGATCTTGTTTTTCCGATCGACGATTTCGGGCAGGTTGATGGCGACCTCACCGGTGTGGACGCCAAACTCGGCTGCTCGCCGTGCATAATGGGCAATGCGGGCACTCGCCACCATCGTTTTGGTCGGTGTACAGCCGTAATTGACACAGGACCCGCCGAGGTGGTCCTTTTCAACCAGAGCCACCTTCCAGCCCTGATCGGCGAGTTTATGGGAAAGCGGGCTGCCGGCCTGCCCGGAGCCGATCACGATGGCGTCGTAGTGTTTCATTTCGGTTCTCTTTCGGCGAAGGGAGGCGTGTAAGATACCGGAAAAAGCGACGATTCGCATGCCCCGCCATCACGGATGGCGGGGCACAGCCCGAAGAGCCTGCCCCGAGCTCATTCGAGGAGATGCGGCTACGGGCTTAAGACTGATGGCGTTGGCCGTAAATATGTCACACCTACAGCGTTCGGGTCTCTTGTTCGGGCGGTCAGCTACAAATATATCACGCCTACGACTTTGGGGTTGCGAGGGACTCGGGCCTGTCGATGCGGCCACTTCCATGCTCGCTCTTCCTTGATGGGGCAGCGTTTTGTGGGGGCGGTTCTGTTCCTCCCTCCGGCACACACGTCGGCATGGTGATGGCTGGTGGCTTTTTTATACAAAACAAGGGGAACCGCCCGGCTGAGCCGGCACCACGGTCTGCGTTGCGCATCCTGAAGAGCCTGCCCCGGGTGGAATTGAGGGGGGGATGCCTTGAAGACGGCTTTTGGGGAGCAGTGCATTTTGCCTTCCGACCCCGGCGGCACCCGTACGACGGAACGGTCATTTGTCGTCATTTTGTGATCGATCCGTGCAATGATTGAAATAAAAGTTTGGTATGTTATCCAATATTCACTCTGAGCAATGATGAATGTAATGATGGGGCGCACATGCTTCCACGCTTCCCTTTATTCATATCCCTGACGCTCCTCGCGGGTTGCGCCATGCACGCGCCCATGAGCGAAACCATCCTGTTTCACGATCCCGGACGGACGCACCCTTCGCACAAGACAAGTCTCACGATGGGATTGTCGGGTTCGCATAGTCTTTATTCCAACGCATTCATGACGCGGGTCGCCCGCGAGCGTTTCGACAAAAGGGAGAACGAGCACATTCCGGCAAATGTGCATAAGAATGCACTCGGATTGTATGTCAGTTCCTATAGGAAAGGGGTGGGGTTTTCGGCCACACTCGGCCCGGCAGTTCTCGGTGCCGACTTCACGGCGAACTTGTGGCGGCGTAATTACTTCACGGCGAGTGTGTCGGCTTCTGGCGGGACGGAGATGATACTCCACCATCGCACCTTCAACAGCCCCTATGTGGGCGCATCGCTCGGTCTCGCTTTTCGACACGAGAAGGTGTACTTCAGTGCCGGTTCGGGAGCCGGCATTCCGGCTTTCGATGGGGTAGGCATCAACTCTGTGGGACTGCGGGCCATCGGAATTTACCGCACGGCTCCCACCGATAGCGGGGTATTGCACGGCGGGCTATACGTGGGGTATGCGCCCCGCTACCGGCAACCGATCGTTTCCCTCAGCGTGAGCTTCGGCGGGTTCTGAAGCGACTATAGCCGTGCCTTCAGCGTGGGATCGAAGGCGTCCGCTTAAGGTTTGGTAACGCTGTTGCGTGTTACGTAAAGAAGGTGCCCATACGAAATACGTTTTACTCAAACAACAATAGGGCCCCGGAATTGGAATAATGATGTCCTTAATGCAATCTACCGCCGCCATGAAAAGGGCGCCTGTCATATTGCACAGCCGCATTAGGTTGCACCGGCACTACGGTCCGAATGGCGCAACCTATAGGTTGCGGCTACGGGCTTACGCATGGAGGGTGTGAGGTTGGACTGCGCGGCTACAAGAACGTTTGTGGGGATAAGTGCATTTTGTCATGCGCCGCCATGAAAATCCCGTAGGGATGAAATGTTTATAGACTTGCCAGTCAATGAACGAAGGGAACGCCGTAGGCGTGACATATAACCCGGTCATCGTGATGCCACAATGCCTTGATTATCCGAATGGGATATAGCACCATCCTGTATTGATAATGTTAATTGTGAGGTTTAAATGCTGTCGCGTCTCCTTTTCCTCCTATCCCTGACGCTCCTCGCGGGTTGCGCCACGCACGCGCCCATGAGCGAGACCATCCTGTTTCACGATCCCGGTCATACGCATCCCTCGCATAAAGCGTCCTCTACGTTCGGTTTCACCAGCACGCACGCGCTGTGTTCTACCCGATTTATTCGAAAGGAGCTCAATCGTGGGCGCCCGAAGGACGCGGATCCACGGGAAATCCAGAATGCCTGCGGCGTCGCGGGCGGCATCTATCTAAGTTCATACAAGGGGGGAACCGGCTATTCGGCGACGATTGGCCTGGGGGAATTGGGTGCCGATGTCTCGAAAAAACTATGGGGGCGTAATTACTTGACAGCGAGCGCATCGGCCTTTGGAGGATGGCAGGTGATCCTTCACCATCGTACTTTCAACAGTCCTCACGTCGGCGCTGCCTTCGGGATGGCCTTACGACAGGACAGACAATACTACTTTGTTCGGGAGCACACCGATGCGTTTGATTTCAGTTTCGATCCAGGCGATGCAGTACTCATCAATTCCATCGGGATGAGAGCCGTCGGGATCTACCGATCAAAGCCATCGAACAGTGGGGATTGGTACGCCGGACTGTATATTGGCTATGCGCCGCTATACCGGCGGCCGATCATTTCACTCGGAGTGAGTTTTGGGTGGTTCTGAAGCCCCATTATAGCCGCGCTTTCAGCGTGGGCTTGAGGCCGGCGCGCCCATCGCCGCTCGGCGCTGCGTCACGGAGGTAATGAATGACATCGGCGGCTGAATACGAGGGGTTGTCTTCCGACGCGAGGGGTAGGTCGACGAGCGCGTCGCCGCCGGTAAAGAGCGGGCGTTCGTCGCCGTAGTCACGTCGCTGGCCGAGCCCGATGTTAGCGAAGAGGCCGTTGCACAGGCAGCCGCGCCCGGCTGTGTTCTCGCATTTCCCGCCCTTTTGGATATACGTGTCCACGGGCTCGGAGGGGCACCGGCCCTGTACGCGACCCTTCTTGTCGAGATAGGCGTGCTGGAGGTAACCGAGGTCGCAGATGCGGACGCGCTCCTTCTGGTTCTCCGGTAGCCCGAGAGTGCCTTCGGCTTCGAGGACCTTGAACGGATACCCCGTCGGCGAGACGTTGCCGTCGGTGCGGACGACGACTTCGTTGCGGTGGATCTTGGCGATGAGGTCGCGCTTGAAGTCCATCGGGTAGCCCGACTCGTCGGTTAGCGAAAAGAGGGAGCCGACTTGTATTCCAGCGGCGCCCCGGTCGAGGGCTTCGCAGCGTTTCTGGGGCGTGCCGAAGCCGCCGGCGAGGTAATAGGGGTAGCCCAGCGCCGCCACGCGGTCGAGGTTGACGATGTCCTTCTCGTCATAGATCGGATGGCCGTTTTCGTCGCGTTTCTTGCCGCGCGGCGGGGCGTTGTGCCCGCCGGCCACCGGGCCTTCGATGACCCATCCCGTGATCAGACCCTCGGGGAGTTTCTTATCCAAAATACGCGCCAACAGGTCCGAGGCGATGATCGGGTAGAATTCCGGGCGCTGTAATACCGGGGGGTCGGGCAGGATGTCCTTCGGATCTAGAGTGTAAAAATAGGCCTTCTCGGGCTCGGCGCATTGCGACGTATCGACGTCGAGACGCAGTTGAGCTGGCTCTCCAGCGGCGAGACGAGCGATTTGTTCGGCTTCCTCCTTCGGTATGCCGGCCCCCATGAAGATGCCGTCCACGCGCGCGAGCATAGCCCCGTAAAGGCATGCGAGGGCGTGTCGCTTGAGCTCACAGAGCAAGTTGATACCCACATACCCGTCATGCCCTTCTTTGGCCAGCATCACTTCGCTGAACGCGGCGGCACTGAGAATCCGTTGCGAGCGCACCTTGGGGCGGAACCGATGAATGGGCAGGAGTTTGTATGACTGATTGGCCGGGATGCCCCCCTCCACATAAAATTGATCCGTGATGTAGCGGACGATGTCCTGATCCGGATACGTGGCGAGCGCGCGGAGCCGCCCGACCGGGTCGCCGTCCTGCAGTTCGCGGACCATCACGGTGTCGATACAGGTACCGGAGACAATGCCGATTTCCCCGTGTTGTGAGACACTGCGGGCCAGCCGCCAGTTGGATACGGCGATGCCCATGCCACCCTGGATAATGGACGGGGCTTGGAGGTTCGGTGGTCCGGGCACTACTTCCATTTCGGCGTATATTTTCATGGTCAAAGGTAGAATAAATCCAGACTCCTATTGTGTCGTCCAATGAATGTTTCACATCCCAGAAAGCTTCCGGATGACTGCAAAAATGCGGATTACGGCTTAACAGTGTAAAGCATGCTCATAGGCGTTACAGATGGGTGATGGCGCCAATTGTGAAAAGATCGCGCTCAATGCACGTGCCGCATAAACGGCCGGACGCGGGGCCAGAGGTGAAAGGCGAAGGCCGCCACCGCGCCGATCTCCAGGCCGCGACCCGGCGCCATGGAGAAGCCGGGCATGAGCGCACCCGCACAGACGAGCACGATGCCGGCGTTGAGGAGGAGTGCGGCCAGCATCAACGCACGGGGACGCGCATGGGCCGCCGTGCGAGGCAGGATCCAGCTTGCCACGCCGAAGACGAGATGCACCATCCAGCCGAAGAAGAGGAATTCGATGTGGATGGGGAGGAGCGCCCACAGACGCAGGGTTCCCCCCAGTCCTTTCTCCGCGAGGAGTGCAGCCCCCAGCACAATGCCGGCGACGAGGTAGCACAGGGCGATGCGGATGAGCTTTTGACTGAGCGGCGGCATGGGCTATTTCACCTTCACGCGCGGCCAGAGATAGACGGCGTACAGGCCGACGGCCAGCGCCTGAAGCAGCCCCGATACCACGAGCACCATGCCCCATGCCGGGTATGTCGCATGGAGCGGTTCGCCCACGACGCGAAGGAGGAGCCCGGCGTTGAGAAAGATGTACGATGCCGGGACCATCCATGGATGCGGGCCATACGGACGTTCGCGCGAATGACGGGGGAAAAGCCAGTACGCAACGCCGAAGATGAGTTGCGTCAGCCAGCCGACGACGAACAGGTGGATGAACACCGGCCCAAGCGGTACCGACCGGAGAAAAGCAGGGTCAAGCGCGACGAGCATCCCGGTTGCGAGTGCGAGGATCAGATAGATCAACGCCGTCTTGATATACCAGCGGGCGATGGTGGGCATGGCGGGGTACGTATTGCGTATTTCGTATCGCGTATTGCGTACGGAGGTCTGAACCTCAGCGTCATTCCATTCCTCTTCGGTGTATCGAGGCCGGATAGGGTGGTATGGTGGGCAGGCATTCCCCCTCTGAGCGCGTCATGGTACGTTGGAGAACAGGCCGTATTGGAAGCTGAGTCCAGTCTGCCGATACGAACAATTATCTGTCATCCTATGCTTGATTCAGGTTGCCACGAGCGGGGGTACTCGATGACACGGGAACGGCGGTTTGGCCGGCACACGCAAGGACGCCTTGAAGAAACACCCAATACGCACCAAAAACTACGCAATACGAAATACGAAATACGAAATACGCACGCTTACCCCACCGCCTCGCCGACCTCCGCGAGCCGAACGCCGAGGAGTCCCATGGCCTCATACGTCGCGCCGGCGAAGGCGCCGTATTGCGCGGCGATCTCGTCCATGATAAAGCGTGGGCCCTTGTACGTCATCGGGTGTCCCGCCCGTGCGGCGATGGCCGGGAGGCTGACCCATCCGGGCTGGCAGTCGACCTGATGGTCCTCGTGGTGCCAGCGGTCGAACGGGGTGCCGTGCTTGTCGGCGCGGGTCTTGCCCATCTCCATCATCAACGTCCGGTTGACGCCGTGAATGGCCTTCGCCGGGCGTACGCGCTGCGCATGACCCTCTTCGTTGACGTACGTTCCCACGGTCTCGACGACCATGGCGGCCGGCAGCGCGACGTCGGCGACGGGGAGCGTCCGGTTGGTGGTATTGTAATGGTGGAGGATGACCGGCACCTCAGCCAGTTCTTCGGCCGTGAACAGCCCGGCGGCAACCGGGTCGTCCTCGAGCACATAGACGGCGTGGATCTCACCGGCGGCCATGCGGGCGCGGATCGCGGCTTCATCGACGGGCGCGATGCCGAGGCGTCGGCAGCCCTCCGCGTTGGGCGTGCGGTCGTCGGTGCGAAGCCAGCCGTCGCTGTGGCCGGGCTCGACGTGCGGCAGATAGCCGGGCGCCTCGGCACCGACGGCCTCGGCGAGCCGGGTTAGGAGGTAGTTGTCCTCGACGGTGGCATGGGCCGAGCCGAGGAAGAGGATATTCGCGCCATCGGTGCCGGTCAATAGCTTCGACGCCGCGTCATAGGCGGCATCCCACGCTGCCGCATGCCCGCCGACGTGCGGTGCGTCCGGCCGGTTTTCATTGAATCGGTGGTATTCGATGCGGTCCTCATCGGGGAGCCAGTCGCCGTTGACCGCCGGATTTGAGCGGGGCGATATCTGGAGGACGAGGTTGTCCTTGACGCGATAGAAACAATTCGAGCCCTTCGCATTCGAGACCGTGATGGACGGCGCTTTGGTCATCTCCCAGGCCCGCGCCTTGAAGCGGAAGTCGGTGGAGGTGAGCGCACCCACCGGGCAGATGTCGATGACGTTCATCGAGTACGGCTCGTCGAAGTCGATACCCGGCGGTGTGGCCGGATAGTTCTTCACGCCGCGCCGTATGATGGTAAGCTGGTGACTCTTCGAGATCTCATCCGTGAAACGAATACACCGCGTGCAGTTGATACAGCGTTCGCCGTCGAGCTTGACCCTCGGCCCGAGGTCTACGTGCTTGGGTTTGTGGACCTTTTCGAACTCGAACCGAGAACCTTCAGGGCCATATTTGTAGGCCTGATTCTGAAGCGGACAATGACCGGCCTGATCACAGATGGGGCAGTCGAGCGGGTGATTGATGAGCAAAAACTCGAGGTTATCCTTCTGGGCGCGTGCCACAAGGTCGCTCGTCCGGTGGGTTTTCACCACCATCCCGTCGGAGAGGTCCTGTGAGCAGCTCGTCATCAGCTTCGGGAAGAAACGAATGACCGGATTACCCTCCGCGTCGAGCTTCGGTTGCCGGGTCTCCCGGTCCATCTCGGGGGTGCCGATCTCCACGAGGCACTGCCGGCAATTGGCCGGGATCGAGAGGGCCGAATGATAACAGAAATGCGGCAACTCAAGCCCATGATCGAGGCAGAACTGGAGCAGTTTGGGCCGCCCTTCAAACTCAAATACCTGATGATCTATGGTGACTTTCGGCATGGCGATTTATGCAGTCTGTATCTGCCGCGCGAGGACGGCATGAACTAAGAATCGTGTCTGGATTTTTCCACCAGTATGCCACCGGCGGAAAGCTGTAATGCGGGAGTGCTTCCGGCCGACGCCGATGGGGGTATCTCGGTGAGTTTGCCCTGAATCACGGCGCGGCGGCCGTCGAGGTCGGCTGGCACCTCGAACCGGCACGTGGCGCCGGTGCTGTCCATGAGCGTGACCCGTATCGGTGTGCCGGTCGCCCGGAGGGAGAACGAACAGGTCCCGGGCTCGAACGCGCCGGTCACGGTGCCTTCCACCTTTACATTTCGCCCCACATAATGCGTCGGTTCGGCGAGAACGGCCTGAACGGGTACCACGCCTTCGGGAGAAATCGCGATACCGAAGGCGTCGTACGTCGCCACCGGGTCGATATTTCCGGGCGCGTCGGGCCGGCAGGCGGCTAACGCGAAGGCAAGGGGCAAGATGAGGACGAGGGTTCGGCGCATCAGCTTCAGTTAGTCTCGAGGACGCCGCCGGTGGGGATGAGGCTCGGACGGCATTTGGCCTCGAACTCCGCGCGGAAGCGGGTGATCGTGTGGCGGACGGGCCATGCGGCGGCATCGGCGAGGGCGCACACGGTGCGGCCCTCCATCTGCGTGCAGAGGTCGAGCAAAAGGTCGAGGTCGCGGAGGTTGCCCTGCCCTTCGTCGATGCGCGTGACGAGGTCTTCGAGCCAGCCGGTGCCCTCTCGGCAGGGGGTGCATTGCCCGCAACTTTCATGAGCGTAAAAGTGGGTCACACGGCGCAACCACGAAACCACATCGACATCTTCGTCCATGACGAGCATGCCACCGGTACCCATCATCGAGCCGGCGTCGCGGAGGGTCTCGGCGTCCATCGTGACACCGTCGATCATGTCGGCGCGGAGGATGGGGGTGGAGCTGCCGCCGGGCACGACGGCTTTGAGTTTCTTGCCGCCCCGGATACCGCCGCCGACCTCGTAGATCATGTCGGAAATCAGCATGCCGGTCGGGTATTCGTAGACGCCCGGCCGGTTGACGTGGCCCGAGATGCCGTAGAGTACCGGTCCCGGATGCCGCTCGGCCCCGAGTGCGCCATACCACTTCGCCCCCTTGTTGATGATCAACGGGGCACAGGCCAGCGTCTCGACGTTGTTGATCGTCGTGGGGTAGTCCCAGATGCCTTTCTGTGCCGGGAAGGGCGGCTTCACACGCGGATAGGCGCGCTTGCCTTCGAGCGAATTCATCAGACTCGACTCTTCGCCGCAGATATAGGCACCGGCGCCTTTGTGGATGACGAGGTCGGTCGAGAAGCCGGAGCCCATCATGTTCTCGCCGACGTAGCCTTTGGCATAGATTTTTTCGAGCTCGCCTTCCATTTGCCGGATCCAGCTCGCGAATTCGCCGCGCACGTACAGGTATGCCGTCTTGATCGACATGGCATAACAGGCCAGAAGGATGCCCTCAAAGACGAGGTGCGGGTTGTACTCCATGAGCTGCCGGTCCTTGAACGTACCGGGCTCGCTCTCGTCGCCATTGCAGCACAGGAAGCGCGGCACGTCCGGATCGACGGGGGGCATGAAGGTCCATTTCAGGCCGGTCGGGAAGCCGGCGCCGCCGCGCCCGCGGAGGGCGCTCGCCTTCACCTCAGCCGTGACTTTCGCCGGGTCCCAGTCGTCGCGCGTGAGGGCCTTGCGGAGCGCCTCATACCCGCCGTTGGCTTCGTACACATCGAGCCGATGCAGGTCCTTGACCGGCGGGAGCAAGACCCGCTCATAGGCGCGCCAGTCACCCGCTTTCGTCTCTGCGCCGTTGGTTGTTTCCATGATCTATGCTAAAGGATATACTGAATGATCCACCGTGCGTCAGTCCAGCGTCTCGGCGATGGGGCGGACGCTATACGCTTCGATGCGCTCGACGTCGGTGCGGCGGTTGCCGTCCATCTCGTCTGCATCCTGCGGCAACGTGACCGACTCGAAGGCCGGCATCTTGCCCGCGCGCATCTCGGCGAGGAGGGCATCGAGCTTGTCTTTGGTGAGATTGTGGGCGTAGGGGCCGTTCGTAATTTGAACCACCGGGCCGGAGCCGCAGGCCCCGAGGCACTCGGCCTCCTGTATCGTGAAGAGGCCGTCGGCGGTGGTCTCGCCCGGGCGGATTCCGAGTTGGTCTTCGAGGTGATGGAGCATGTCGTACCCGCCACAAAGCTGACACGAATAGCACGTGCACACGTCGAGGACGAACTGCCCTTTCTTCTCCTTGAAATACTGCGTATAGAACGTCGCGACGCCATAGACTTTGGCATAGGCGAGCTCCATCGCGTCGGCGAGGAGGCGGATGACCTCCGGCGCGAGATAGCCGAATTTCTCTTGCGCCAGCCACAGCCCTCGCATCACCGCGCCATCCGCCGTGGGATAGCGGCCGATGTACGTGGCAATTTGCTGTTTTTCCTCGTCCGTGAACACGAGCTCTTCCGGGGAAAAGGCCGGGCGATGGTTTGTCGAATCAGCCATATGCGTGTCTAATTGTGGGCGCGAAAAATGGGGCTCGCATCCGAACACCGCGATTTACTTCATTGAATGTGAATCCTATTTGTCCGCCTCGCCCATGACGGGGTCGACGGTGCCGATGAGGATCACCATGTCGCCCATCATCGCCCCTTCCATAAGGTACTCGAGGCCCTGCAAGTTGGTAAAGCTCGGCGTGTTGATGCGCACACGCGTCGGGATGCCGGTGCCGTCGGACTGCAGGTAGAAGCCGAGTTCGCCCTTTGGGGCTTCAACGGCGTGATAGCTCCATACCCCTTTCGGGGGGCAGACGCCGGTGTCGGTGTAGAGGAAATCGTGGATCAGGCCCTCCATCGAATAATAGACTTCGTCTTTCGAGGGGTAGGCCTTCTTGGCATTGTCGGCACGCACCGGCCCTTTGATCGACGGCAGGCGGTCGAGGCACTGACGGATGATCTTTGAACTCTCCTTCATTTCGTCGAGACGCACAAAGTACCGGGCCAGGGCATCGCCCTCGGTACGAATCGGGATGTTGAAATCGACCTCCTCATACATGAGATACGGTTCGAATCGGCGGAGATCATAGGTCACGCCCGAGCCGCGCAGGTTGGGGCCGGTCATACCGAGGTCAATGACTTCGTCTTTGCTCAAGAAACCGATGCCCTGATTGCGGTCGATCCAGATGCGGTTGCGGTTGAGGAGCTTTTCCCAGCCCACGACGGCCTCGTCGAACTTGTCGAGGAAGGCGCCGATCATGGCGAACGCCTCATCGGTGAAGTCGCTCGCGACACCGCCGATGCGGCTGTGCGAGACGGTCAGGCGGGCGCCGGCCGTGTGGTCGAAGACGTTGTAGATGTCCTCGCGCAGTTCAAAGGTCCAGAGAAAGACCGAGACCGCCCCGGCATCCATGAGGCCCACGCCCATCCAGAGGAGGTGCGACGAGATGCGGGCCAACTCGCTCATCATCATGCGGAGCCACTGCGCCCGCTCGGGCACTTCGATGCCGGCCAGCTTTTCGACGGCGAGGCACCACCCCACGTTGTTGGCGTACGGCGCGAGGTAGTCCATGCGGTCGGTATAGGGCATGAACTCCTGAAACGTCTTGTTCTCGGCCACTTTTTCGATGCCCCGGTGCAAATAACCGAGGTCGAGGACACACTTGTCGATGGTCTCGCCGTCGAGCTTGACGGCACAGCGGAGCACGCCGTGGGTGGCCGGGTGCTGCGGCCCGATGTTGAGTACCATTTCGTTGTCGAGTGGATCGGTGCCGAGGCCGTCGGGCGAGGCATGTCGATCTTCAAGCCACGAGTGTTTGCTTTCGAGTCGCTTATACAGCGCCTCGTTGTGCCGGGGCCAGAAGCGCAGTTGCTTCTCTATGTCGATCTGGGATAGGATGCTCATATATTATTCGCGCTTATGAAGCCGGGGCGCCACTCACGCCTTTTTGAGGTCGGAATCGGATTCCTGAAAGCTTTTCACCGGCTTCGAGCCGTGGGCCGCCGGGAACGGGTCGCCGGTGATTTCGCCTTCGGGCGTCTGTGGCGGGAGGGGAAGCGAACCGGGAATGCCCAACAGCGGAAACTCCTTGCGGAGCGGGTGATATTCGAAGTCCTCCGGCATATACATCCGTCGCAGGTCCGGGTGTCCGTCGAAGAGGATGCCGAACATGTCGTAGCATTCGCGTTCCTGCCAGTTGGCGGCCCGCCACAGACCGGTCACCGAGGGGACGTGAGGATGTTCTTCCTCGGTACGGAGCGTCAAGCGGAGTCGTTGGCCGGCATCCATGTTTACGAGGTTGTAAAAGACCTCGAAACGCTCGTCGTCGGTGAAGCGGTCGACGGCGCTGAGATCCACGAAATACGTGAAGCCGAGTTCTTCCTTTAGGAAGCGCCCGATTTCGACGATGCGGTCTCGTGCCACACGGACGGTATGCTCGTTGGCGTAGAGCGTAACCTCAACGATGTCATCGCCGAAGCGCTCCTCAAGGGCCGCCACCACTTTGGGGACGAAGGTGGTCGCTTTGGCGTGGGGGTTTTGTAATGCGTCGTCGGCTTTCGGCGGATCGACGGGCGTAAAGTCGAACGATAGCGAGGCGTTGGGCGTCTTCGTGGGAGATGCTTCTGACATATCGAATGTGTTTCAGGTTACGGGATCCGTGAATTTGGGCCACGGATCGGGAACTACTCCTGATGCGACAGGGCGTCGGGCGAAATGATGCGTTCCCCGACAGGCGTGAGAATCTTCGGTTGGGCGGGGGCAACGGCCGGGCGCGGCTTTCCGTGCGCATAATCTTCGGCGATGGAGTAATCGTTGCGGATCTTCTCCTGAATGTCCATTAAGGCATGAATGACGGCCTCGGGGCGCGGTGGGCAACCGGGGATGTAAACATCGACGGGGAGGAAGTTGTCGCAGCCTTGCACAACACCGTAGCAGCGATGCATCCCGCCCGAGGAAGCACAGGCCCCCATCGCGATACACCACTTCGGGTCGGCCATCTGATCCCAGACACGGCGGATGGCGTGGGCCATTTTATAGCTGACCCAACCGGCGACAATCATCAGGTCGGCCTGACGGGGCGAGAAGCGCATGGATTCGGCGCCGAACCGGGCGACATCGTACTTCGGCGCGGCGAAGGCCATCATCTCGATGGCACAGCAGGCCAGTCCCATCGGCATGGGCATGAGCGAGTTCGAACGCGCCCAGTTGACGACGGTGTCTACGCGGGTGGTCAAAAAACCCTCTTTGGTGAGGGCGTTATCTAGTCCCATGGTATTTCGGGATAAAGGATGGTTGAGGGGTTTCGGGTCCGAATCAATCGAATTCCAATCCCCCCTTCTTGATATCGTAGAGCAGGCCAATGGCGAGGATGATGACGAATAGCGTCACCACACCGAGGACACCGGGGCCGGCACCGGCATCCAGGAAATCACGGAAGCTGACGGCCCAGGGATAAAGAAACACGACTTCCACATCGAACACGATGAAGATCATAGCCACGAGGTAGAACTTGACCGAGTAACGGGCGCGGGCCGTTCCAATGGGATCCATACCACTTTCATAAGGCCGCTGCTTTATAATGTTTGGGCGTTTGGGGCCGAGAATGGCTGCAAAACGCGTAAATGTCCATGCCAGTGCCCCGGCAAGAACCATGCTGACAAACAGCGGGAAAAAGTCTGAAAACATCTCTCTGGAGTATCCGGCGAAATCCGTAGTGCGGGGAATACAATGAATTTCCCGGCGCGACGTTCAACGCCTCTTGTACCGGTCCAAGCCTAAAGACTAGGTGGGAACCCGAAAAGGCCAAAATTGCAGGATTTGAAGCTACCGAATCGGCTTCTCGGAGTCAACGAGGGCAGGCTTGAAGAATGTACAAATACAACGGACCTCCGGAAGTGTCCTCCGGAGGTCCGTCGCAATTACAAGAGGTGTTGTTCCAGCGATGGGCCGATCATTTACTCAAAATCCGGGGAGCGTGTACGTGAGCCGTGCGATTCCCATGCGCCCGAGTTTCGGCGCACCGATAAATTCGTGGTGGCTGTTGTCGAATATGTTCGACACGCCGAGGTCGAATCGAAGCCCCGGGGCGTATTGGTCAAAGTTGTAGCCGGCACCGACATCCAGGAGGAAATAATTTTTGACCTTTCCGACGTAAGGCCCGGAGAGGACTGGGAAGCCGTCCACATATCGACCGGCAGCGTTGAAAGAGAAGCCTTGCTTCGAATGATAATCGAAGCCAAACTTGCCCTTGAACTTGGGCGAATTCAGCGCCAGCGCAAGGCTCGTATTTGTTTCGTTTAATTCCCTGTTATTGAAGAAATCGTCATTGATGAAAGAGATGTTGCCGAAGAGGCTCAGTTCATCGGTGGCCAACACCTGTACATCTGCATCGATGCCCCAGTAATCAATCTTACCGAAGTTGCGGTACGAGAGCATGAGCTCGGGTACTTGACCCACGCCGGGGTCGTTCTGAGCCGCCTGAACGATGGCCACGGGTGTGGCGGCATCGGGGAGCGCGCTTCCGGCAAGTTGCAGCATTAGCCCGGCGACCTGTTCACTTGTTAGCCCCAGCGCTCCAAGCGCACCGGCCAGCGTTGCATTACCGGCTATGCCCGTAGCAATGGCGCCAGTAAGGTCCGTCTGCAACGTCGGGACGAAGACGAAGGGCGACTCGAGTGACAGGGGGCCGACGAAATCTTCCTTATGCGTGTAATACCCGTCGATGGCAACGAGCACGCGGTTACTGAAGAGACCCTTGTAGCCCACCTCTAGCGTCTGGCTGATGGTCTGGTCGAGCGGCTTGATGTCTTCCAGGTCATTAACGATTTTGGGCTGCTCGGAGGGATTTGACAAGTTGATGATCCCCATCTGTCCCTTCGAGAATCCATTCACCGCCGTGCGTGAGGGATCCAGTAAGAATACAAGCTGGCCCACAGTTGCGTCATCGACAGGCAAACCCTGTGCCTGGAGTGTGGCTGTGAGCACAGGGATCGGAATGGCTGCGATGCCGGCGTACAGCGAAGCATACGTTGCATCCAACGGGAGACCGACGGGCGTCTTCACGCCCAGCGCGGCCGGATTCAGGCTGGAAGCAACGAGGTCTGTTCCAGCGATAGCACCAAACGCGGAGTTACGCTCCCAATCGAAGCCCTGCCCCGCGCCGCGCCCCCGGATGGTGATGCCCGTACCGGGAATCTGGCCGGCGACGATGTCGAGAAAGAGCGAGTTGACACCTGGCGACGAGAACGCACGGTTGTAGGTGGCGCGAAACGTCTGATTTGGGATTGGTTTGAATACGAATCCGGCACGCGGTGAGACCTGGAACGTAGAGACGATATTATTGTAATCGCCGCGGACGGCAACCGTCAGATCAAGTTTCGGCGAGATCGCCGTCGTCGATTGTACATACCCGCCATACTCATTGATGTCGTCGTTATTTTCGTTTCTGCCGAGTATGGTGCCCCGTGTATCGGGACGCGTGAGTTCGAGGTCTGCGCCGACGATAATTTTCTCACGCCCTTCGGCGAGTTCTAAGTCATATTGTGCCTGCGTGTTGATAGAAACGCCCCTGTCAACCACCTTGCTGCCGCCATAGACGAAGGAATCACCGGCACTGTTTTTATTGACATAGGCCTGGGCGAAAAAGTTGTCCATCCGGAAGCGAAGCTGGCCATAGCTATAGCCAAAATTGTCGGCCTGAACGGTGCCAATACCGGAAAGCACCGAAGCCTTGAGGGCGGAGTATCCGCCATTTGCAATCAACGAAACGCCCTCGCGCGGACGGTACTCGAGCGTGCCGTTGACGTTGGTCTTCCAGAAACTATTGTTGCGCGTCCGCCCATCTTGAGCAATTTGTCCCTTATCGATGGCGTCATTCGGGTCGAGCGTCCAGTCATCGGCTTGTCCGTACGTGCCCGTAATTTTGTAGCCCACTTTGTCGCCGATAACGCCCGCTTGACGCCCTGCAAAACTAAAATACGAACGTTCACCCCCACTCACGGATATTGTTGTTCCCGGATGGGAGAACGGATCTTTGGTAATAAAATGGATGACGCCCGCATCTACCCCGGCGCCGTAAAGGGCAGAACCCGGACCACGCACTACTTCGACGCGGTCAATGTCGATTCCCAGATTTGGCATGATGCTGTATATATTAACCCCAAGCGACGGGACAGCTGCCTGGCGGTAATCCGTCAGTACGTAAGCGGCGCCGGAGAAAGCATTGTTGAAGCCGCGAAGCACCACTTCCCGCCGGTCGATGCCCGTCTGTGCCATGTCGACGCCAGTAGTGTTGCGAAGGGCCTCTACGGAATTGGTACCCACGTGTCCCTCAACATCCTCGGCACTGAGTACCGAAATAGAAGCCGGGGAATCAAGGGCTTTTTCTTCCCGGCGAGAGGCCGTGATGACAACAGTGTTAAGTTCAAAGCCGGCCTGACTCAGAGCTACATCCAGCGTTCGGGCTTCGCCCGTGGCAAGCGTCACCGAGAGATTGCTCTCTTGATATCCTATGAATCGAACACGGACAGCATACGTCCCCGGAGCCAGACCCGAGATCGTGAATTTACCGTCGATGTCTGTTGCGGCACCCGTCGTCATGACTTCATTTTGAAGCAAGACGACGTTGGCACCTGGCAGCGGATTGCCATCCGAGGCATCGGTGACGGTGCCTGAGAGACGAGCATTCTGCGCCCATACAGTTGGAGAAAGTGCGAAGAAGAGGAGCGCCAACAGCGCGCCCGTGCGATTAGCGAGGTTCATGGTATCACCGAGAAATGATTGAAATGGGCGCAGAGAGTGCCCAACAATCGCTGAATTTAGGGCGAACTAGAAAAAAAACAATATTAAAATCGTAATTTCGAAAACGCTTCCAGAGAGATTATCCTCGTACAGACATGCGAATTCGGGCGGTGACACATGCTGAGAGAGCTGCTGGCAGAACGGCGAGATTTTGCGGAAGCCCTATCGGACGAGCATAAGAGAACGATGCGCACTGAATTGATTCCCGGAGACTTGCAGCAGGTAAAGTCCACTCGGCCATGATGTGCCTTCAACGACAAATGGATGAGCAGTACCCGGCTCAAGGAGGCCGTCGTACAGAAGTGCGACCTGCCGTCCTGCTGTGTTATAAACCGTGATTCGCACATTCTGTCTAACGCCGACAGAAAGAGAGAATCGAGATCGGTTTACAAATGGATTAGGAAAGGAGGGCACGAGTTCGAAAGCACCGGACACGGAAAGCGATACTGAAATTTCAGCGCTCAAACTCGCCGCACCGTCAAAGTCGAGTTGCCGGAGACGAAAGCGGTGGATACCCGAAGTGAGTCCGCGAATACGATGGGAATATGAGTGGCCCACCGAGGTGGTACCGGCGCCGGCCACAAAAGTGCGCGTTGCCCACGCGCCGTCCGCGAAATGTTGGATCTCAAAGCCGGCGTTGTTGGATTCTGAAGCCGTTCGCCAATGCAAGATTGCGTCCGCACCATCCGAGAAACCAGTAAAATTCACTAATTCGACAGGTAATGAGACGATGTCATTTCTGTAATACGAAATCGTGCCGATCGCCGCACCCACAAAGGCGTCGCGGTCTCCGTCTCCATCGAGGTCGGCAAAACTGGGCGTGCTTCGGCTATCCACATCGACGAGATCGAGCGGGTTATCGGTGCCGATAACCTGGACGAATGCAGGCGCTGTTGCCGTACCCGTGTTATCGAAAAAGAGGATGGATCCGTCGTCTGATCCCACAAAGGCATCGGGGTCTCCGTCCCCATCCACGTCGGAAAATGAAATGGTACTCGAGCCCGACGCGCCGGTGAGCCCGAACGGGTTGGTTTGTGCGGCTGCACAGACCGGAGCGTTGGCGGTGCCCGTGTTTTTAAGGAAGAGGATGCTGCCTCCCGATTCCCCGGCGACGATGTCGATGAGCCCATCGCCGTCGAGATCGACGAATTCGGGCGCAGCATTTGCTATCCCTGTCAAAGTGCAACCGAATGGGTCGGTTTGAGGGGAACCAAATACTGGATCAGTGCCGGTTCCGGTGGCGAGGTTTTCAAAATATTGGAGTGAACCGCCCTGTTCACCGACCATCAAATCATTGTCACCGTCGTCGTCAAAGTCCGCCAAAGAAGGATGCGAATAAAACCCGACTCCGGAAAGTCCGAAGGGGTTGATTACGGCATCGGCAAATGCCGGATCGCTCACAGATCCAGTATTTTGAAAATAAAATAGACGCCCATTAATCCCAATGGCGGGACCCTGCTCCCCAATAAACGCATCGACATCGCCATCCCCGTCCATATCGGCCCATGCGGGGGCGCTGAGGGACCCGACTTCAACGAGACCCATCGGATTGGGCATGTCGAAGACATACGCGGGTGTTGAAATAATACCTGAATTTGTGAAATATTTCAGATGGCCAGATATCTCACCGGCAAACGCGTCAAGGTCGCCATCGCCATCTGCATCTACAAAAGCGGGTGTAGAAAACTGCCCCGGGTTTTCGAGTCCGAAGACGTTGCTCTGTTTAGGAGCGAATATAGGGATTGAATCGATGCCGATATTCTGGTAGTAGAATAAATCCCCGAGGAACCAGCCGGTAAAGAGGTCAAACGTTCCATTCCCGTCAATGTCGGCAAAAAACGGCGAACTGAATGTCCCGGTATCGACAAAGTCAAGCGGGTTGGCTGAGCCGGTGCGTTCGATGAAGGCCGGGGCGACGGCACTTCCCGTGTTCTCGAAGTAAAAAATTCTGCCATATCCTTCCCCAAGAAAAACGTCGGCATCGCCATCGTCGTCAATGTCTACGAAAGCAGGGCTTGCATAAATGAGGCCCGGTGGAGAAAGCCCAAACGGATTTTGCTGCGGCGCGCTAAAAGCGGGCGCGGATCCAAACGAAGGATCGGTATTTTCGAAATACTGTACATTACCAGCGTCGTCGCCGACGAAGAGGTCAAAATCGCCATCTCCGTCGATATCGACAAAGTCGGGCGCGCTATACCCCGAACCACCGCTGAGGCCGAAAGGATTGAGTTGCACCGTATCGAAAGCAGGGGCGTTGGCGTCGCCCGTGTTGTCGAAATAGTAAAGGTTGCCATCTGCCGAGCCCTGCAGGAGGTCCTGATCGCCGTCACCATTCAGGTCTGCAAATGTGGGCTTGTTTCGAGCGCCGACATCCGACAATCCAAAGGCGTTATTTTGATCACTGAAAGGAACACTGGTGGAGGTATGATGCAATACCGATGTTGCCGTGGATATGGCCTGCGTAGTTTGCCACGGGGCAGGGAGGCGATACCAGGGATGGGCGTCGGCTGAAGGTGCATTCGGGCCGGTCGAAACCGTCGTTCCCATCCCAAGGCACAACCCACCTACTAGGAATGGTCGCAGATGCCGATGATTTTGTCGGGCAGAATGTATCGCGTCAGTTCTCAAGAATTATACCTCCGTCACACGTGCATTCATGCGCAATTGGATGGGAAAGGAAAGGACAATACGAATATGTGCCGGCGGCAAATGAACGAATGAACAAATTAACGACACCCGGCTTCTGGGAGGCGAAATCTAATGGCTGCACGCTTGCGGGTCAAGTCACTTAATATTTGATAGTTATTGTAAATGTGTATCAAGAACCCATCCGTTTCGTGTGCTTTTGATATAATGTCATTGCTGGAGATACAATGTCATAGAGGATTCAAGCAGCGCATGATGATGCTATTCGGTAACAGGTTAGAGAAATTGTTCGCCATTTTTCTGCGTGTATGCGAACGAGGCATTCGCGTTGTCCTGTGGGTATGCTTTGTACTTCTTGCCATGCCCGGATGCCGTTCGGAAAATGATGCGGAACCCATGGCTTTTCCTGTGCCGAAATCAGGAGTGGTTCCTGTAGTTTCGTTCGGAAATACCGACGGGACAATCGACTATGTTGGCGACGAGGCGTGTGAATCTTGCCACGAGGAGGAATTTGCCGGATTTCGGGAGCACGGCATGGCCCATTCGTTTTACAAAGTGACCCTTGCCACAAACCTTCATGGTACTCGCACCCCGATACACGATGCCGAAACGGGCTATGAGTACGTTGTTTTCCGCGGCCGAGACGGGTGGTACCAGCAAGAATCACTAAGGGCCGCTGATGGAACGGCGATGCACACCTTGCGCCGCCGAATGGACTATGCCATGGGGAGCGGACATGCCGCCCGGACCTTTATGTCGTCCTTCAATGGTCGACTCTTCGAGCTACCGCTTACGTGGTACACACAGAAGAAAAAGTGGGATTTCAGCCCGGGATATAAAGTCCACAACGGTCGTTTCGACCGTCTGATCGGCGACCGGTGTATGGCCTGCCACAACAGTTATCCGTCAGCCGTGCCGTTTACCGACGGTAAATACACTTCGCTCCCCGAAGGCATCGGCTGTGAGCGGTGCCACGGACCGGGCGCACTGCATATCGAGGAACGGCTCAGTGATCCGGACTTCGACCGCGATGTGGATCCGACGATCGTCAATCCGGCCCACTTGCCTTTCGAGCAGCGGCTCGACGTGTGCCGGCAGTGCCATTTCAGCGCCACCGTGATGGTGCTCCGCAATGGACGCTCGGCCTTCGACTTTCTGCCCTCCGAAAAACTCAGCGATCATATCGCCGCGTTCGTCGCCCCCTCCGACAACGAGGCAGGCGTGGGGGTGATTTCGCACGCCGACCGGATGCGGCGGAGCCGGTGTTTTCTCGGCTCGCTCAATGCCCCGCATCCCCTCGAATGTGTGACCTGCCACAATCCGCACGAGGGTTTCCGCGACAAAGGCTCCGGTTATTTCAACGGAACCTGTCTGAAATGCCATTCGGGCGATGCGCTCCGTGCGCGCGCCTTGACGCCGGAACACACACCTGCGTCCAATTGCATCGCGTGCCACATGCCGCGTGTGGAAGCCGAAGATGCGCCCCACGCTTCCTTCACGGACCATTGGATTCGTGTGGTGCGCGATTCCCCGCCGCCGGCATCTGTAGTCTCCAGCGATCCGCTCGTGCCGTACTTTTCACGCGATGTAAAGAATCGGACCGGGCAGGCCTATCTCGGCATGGCGCTCGTCATGCGCGGGCGGCAGTCTAACGACCTCTATATGATCGCGCAGGGTGCGGCCACCCTCGAAGTGGCCCTGAAAGCCGATACGACACTCGGCGAGGGCTATTTTCTCCTCGGCATCGCGCACAAAACACTCGGAGAGATCGACCGTGCCGTGCCACCGCTCGAACACGCCTTCCGGATGGATCCGGGTAGCCCACAACGGCTCGATGCCCTCGCACAGGTCTATACGCTGTCGGGTCGGGGCCCCGGGGTCATCGAACGGTTGTACCGGCAGGCACTCCGTATTCAACCTGCCTCGGCCGAGGTTCGGGATCATTACGGTTCGTTTTTGCTTGCACGCGGACAGGCTGCGGCGGCCGCCCGTGCCTTTCGGGGAGCCACAGACGAGCGGCCCACGTTCGATCCGGCTTTCGTCCACCTCGGGCTGGCCCTCACTAGCCTCGATAGCCTCCGTGCCGCCGCGACAGCCTTTCAGGAGGCGCTCCGGCTGAATCCGCTCCATGCCGAGACGATCAACCACCTGTTCGTGGTCGAAGGGGTGGGGAAGGGGCATTCGGCCGTGCGCCGGTGGACGCCGTTTCGCGATCTGCTGCTCACGGATGCACAGGGGCGTTCACCAATCCGCCTCATGGTGGATGCAGATGCTTCGCGGATCCGCTTCGAGGGCATGCCGAACAGGGCTGCATTGACCATTTACTCGGACGCGGGGGCGCTCATTCGATCCCTCCGCACCGGAGAAATGACCTGGGATCTGCGTGATGCGCAGGGCGAACCTGCCGCAAGCGGGGTGTATCTATCGCACGTTCGTGCCCCCACAGCAAATGGCCGGCCGGGCGATGCGCGGGTGTACCGCTTTGCACTGGTCCGAAAATAGTGGTACCGCACCATAGCGAACCGATTCGCATACAAAGGGCTCGTCGTCTATCTTGCGCGGCATCGTAAACGGGAAACAGCTCGGACAACAATCGGTACGCTGCCCATGAAGAGAAGTCTGGGATTCTGGCGGACATGGGCCCTCGTGGTCGGAACCATGATCGGCTCGGGCGTGTTTCTCCTGCCGGCCGTGCTGGCGCCCTACGGCAGTTATAGTCTCCTCGGGTGGTTCGTCTCCGGGGCCGGCACGTTGTTTATCGCGCTCGTCCTCGGCTCGCTGGCCCGGCGCATTCCGCGTATCGGCGGGCCGTATGCCTATACCCGGGAAGCCTTCGGGGATCTCCCCGCCTTTCTCGTCGGCTGGGGGTACTGGATTTCCATGTGGTCGGCGGGGTCGGCGATCGCCGTTGCCTTCTCCGGATATCTGAGTTCGTTCGTTCCCGTGCTCAACGCAGTGCCCGTCGCCGGAGCCATTGGAGCCGTGGCGGTGTTGTGGTTATTCACCGGGGTGAATATCGCCGGGGTGCGTTCCGTCGGCATCGTGCAACTCATCACGACGGTGCTGAAACTCCTTCCACTCGTGGCCGTGGCGGCCGCCGGCCTCTGGGTGGGCAATGTGACCGATATTCCGGCAACCAACCCGAATGGGCAGTCCCTGCCGCTCATGGTGGCTGCCATGGCCATGTTGACGATGTGGGCGTACGTGGGACTCGAAGCGGCGACGGTGCCGGCGGAGGATATCGTCGAGCCAGGCAAGACCATTCCGCGGGCGGTCGTCGTTGGGACGCTCACAGCGACGGTGGTCTATATCCTCGCAACGATGGGGGTGATGGCGCTCATGCCCGCCGCAGATCTGGCGAAGTCGGCGTCGCCCTTCACCGATGCAGCCGTCGCGGTTTTTGGGGCATGGGGGGCCAAATTCATCGCCGTCGGGGCGCTCATTGCCATCGCCGGGGCGCTCAATTCCATCGTATTGCTATCCGGTCAGGTACCCCGGGCCACGGCCCTCGACGGACTGTTTCCGCGCCGGTTTGAAGCCCTCAACCGTCGTGGCGCCCCCACCTTTTCCCTGGTCGTCTCGTCTATTCTCGCCTCCGTACTCATCGCCATGAACTACACCCGGGGCCTCGTCAGTGCATTCACGACGTTGATTATGATTTAAACGTTGACGACGCTCATCCCCTATGCCGCCTCGGCAGCGGCCGAATGCCGGCTGCAATGGCTCGATGCCGAAAACACGAAACGGGGACGCTCGCTGGCCATTGCCGTGGTAGCCTTGGCGTTTTCGCTCTTCGCCATCATCGGATCCGGTGTCGAAGTGTTTCTCTACGGCATGGCCCTCCTGGCGGCCGGGTTACCGGTGTATTTCTGGGTCAAGCGGCGGGGATCATCGGAGCATTGAGGGCACTCGATGGCATCACCCGCGTGTGCTTTTATCGCCTCGTCTTTCCTCCGGCAGTCCGTCGAGGGAGACGTTGGAGTGAGGCCGGCGGTGCCGTATCAGGATCCGGGATTCTGTGTGCATCGCCAAGAGCGGATTAAAACTGCGGCGGTGGCATGCCTGGGGCAGGCTCTCCTGGCAGGTACGTATGGGGCAAAAAAACGCCGAAGACGTGCCAGGTTCAATGCCGTGTGGCACGTGAAGGCGAATGGGGATCCGGTTCGGGAGCCGTTCATGCGTGCCGGGCGAGGATCATGAAAACGATAATTGTCGGAAGACATGCCACGCCTACGGCGTTCCATTCTTTGACGGACCGGGCAGGCTACAAACAGGTCATCCCTCCGGGATTGAGATTTGGGGGGTGGCATGCCTGGGATAGGCTAGCCCGACGTACGATCGAGGCCAAAGTAAACGCCGTAGGCGTGCCATGTTTATAGCCCGGCAAGGTGAAAAATCACGCAACGCCGTAGGCGTGACAGGTTTACAATTGAGTGCCTCCGGCCACAAGCCTCCGGCCAACGGTTTTCCTCCGTCGCACACAATCTCGGATGAAAGGTCAGCTCAACCGAGTTTCGCGAGTGGAGACACGAGGCCCCTTCGACGGCGCTCAGGGCAGGCTCCGCCGGTTGGCGGAGCGAAGCGGAGAAAATCTCACCGATGAGGACAAGCTATACCTAACCGGTGAGCGCTCTCTTTGCTACGGTCATCGAGATGACAACGGGATTGTGTGAAGCCACCGGGCTTGAGCCCGGATGAATAGAGAATGTCCGACAGTGAATGTCGAATTACGAAGTGGACTGCCACGATCCACCAGCCTCTCACAGCCATTACCCTTCAAAATGCGATGTCCGACGCGTCGTCGCCCTCAACGAAGTAGTAGGTCATCGTCTTCTCGTCGGGGAGGTGCATCACCTTGAAAATATTCTTCTGATCCGAGAAGGTCTCGAAGAGCAGCGTATTTTGGACGGAAAAGCGATCCAGCGGCGTATCGGTGGCAAACTGCATGACGTACCACCAGACGGGCTGATGTGCATCTTCCTCTTCGCCGCTCGAGACGATGGAGGCGGTGAGCGGCTTACCGTCGTGGGTCAGGATGAAATGTGCGTTGAAGTAGGAAGTGAAAACCGAATCCACCCGAGCGTCCGCCTGCATCTTGAGGGCGTCCGAGCCTGAAGCAACCTGCAGGCTTTTCTCGAGATCGTCTCTGAAAAAACGCACCCGAAGCATCGCTTCCGCGCCGTCGATGGCTAGTCGGCTGTACGTGACGTGAAACTTGTGCGCGGCGGCCGAATGTGCCGGAGATCCGATGGAAAGGAACAGAAGAAGCGCGATTACAAACATGATCGAACCAAAAAAGAAAACGGGGACGCGAGATGCGCAAGGCTCTCACGTCCCCGCGGGTTCAACGTTCCGTTAGTCCTTTCCGGACTCCGTCTCCGCCGGGACACTCGGGGCTTCCCAAACGTTGTTGTCCCGGTCGATGTCGGCGAAGGACTCATCCGGATCAATCACGACCTTCGTCACCTGTTTGTCGGTGAAGAAGCCCTTCTTGAATGTCTGCTCGTTGTTGCGCCAGATATCGACCGGCAGGTTCATCCGCTCCGTCGAGCCGTCATCATAAGTTACCTCCAGCTGGAGGGGCATCAGCAGCCCGCCTTTGTTGGCGACTTCGATGCGGTAGTAATTTTGCCCGCGGTCAGAGTTGCCGATCAGCGAGTCCGCCGGTTGCTCGGTGACCGAGGTGAGGGCCTGATCATTGGCAAAGGTCGTATAGAACCAGCCCCGCCAGAACCAAGCGAGGTTTTCGCCGGAACCTTCCTCAAGGGTGCGGAAGAAGTCCGCGGGCTGCGGGTGCTTGAACGACCATTTTCGCGCATACTCATGGAAAGCCTCGTCGAAGGCTTCCGTGCCGAGGATGTGCTCGCGAAGCATCACGAGGCCGGTGGCGGGCTTGGCATAACCGTTGTTGCCGAAGTCCTTGTGGATCAGATCCGACTCCGTCATCAGCGGTACCTGATCCGGATCGCGCATATAGTTCACGATATTCTTCGCCGGACCCCGACGACTCGGGAATTCGCACGCGTCATTCTGAGTCCAATATGTGCCGCAATAAGTCTTCGCGTATTCGGTCTCGCCGTAATGCTGAAGGAACGTATTCAGGCCCTCATCCATCCATGTCCATTTTCGTTCATCAGACGCCACGATCATCGGGAACCAGTTGTGGCCGACTTCATGCACGGTCACACCTATGAGCGCGTTTTCGAGGCCGTCCGTGTACGATCCGTCGGGCTGTGGGCGGGCGCCGCAAAAGGCCACCATCGGGTATTCCATCCCGAAGACCGGTCCGTGGACATTCGAGACCTTGGGGTATGGGTAATGAAAGGCAAGTCGACCATACGTTTTCAGGGTCTGGAGCACGGCTCGGGTCGAAACCTTGTTCCAGAGGGGCATCGCATCACGGGGGTAGAACGAGTACACGGCAATGGGCGTGTCGCCCGGGTTGTACCGGAAGCCAGCGGCATCCCACACATACGTTTGCGAGGAGACCCACGCGAAGTCGCGCACGTTCTCTGCCTTGAAATGCCAGGTCAGTGTGCCGTTGTGTTTGGGGCGGCTCGCCGTCGTCATCACCTCTTCCGGTTTGATGATATACGTCGGCTCTTCGCCCTGCATGGCTTTGGCGAGGCGTTCCCGTTGTGTTTTCGTGAGCACTTCGTCGGGATTCTGGAGCACGCCGGTTGCGTTGACGATATGATCCCACGGCACGGTGATTTTTACATCGTAATTGCCGAATTCGAGATAAAACTCGCCCCGGCCGAGGAATTGGTCGGTTTGCCAGCCATTTACGTCGTCATAGACCGAGAGGCGCGGAAACCACTGCGCGATTTCATACAGCCAGCCGTCTTTGACCTTTTCTTTGGCTCCGCGTCCGTTGTTCGGTACACGGAAGTTCCAGTCTATTTCAAGCTCCGTCGAGGCTCCCGAAGGGAGGGGGTCGAGAAGATTGACCTTCATGATGGTGTTGTCGATACGATACCGGGCATCGACGAGGTTTCCGTTGGCGTCCACGACCTGAACGCGCGTGATGTTGTCGCCGCCGTCGAATTTGTCGAGACCGAGGAACCGGAGGAATCGCGGATTGATTTTTTGGGGGAGCGCGCGTTGTGCCTCATACGAACGACTATGTTCTAACGAGCGCACGTTCTGGTCGAGTTGAAGCCAGAGATAACGGAGCTCATCCGGTGAATTATTGTGATACGTGATATGCTCGGTGCCAGAGACGGCTTGTGCGGTGGTATCGAGCGATGTCTCAATCAAATAGTCCACCTTCTGTTGCCAGTAATCCGTGCCGGGTGAGCCGGCAGCATTGCGATAGTCATTGGGGTCGGGCCACTGACCCATCCCGCGGAACATGGAGCGGTTGGTGCGCGAAGAGTCGTCATGGAGCCAGTGCTGGGCAAACACGCTTGTCGCGGTCGCGAAGAGGAGCAGGCTAGCCAGCATAATGATCATGCTGACTTGACGGAAGTGGTTTCGATACATTGCAGGTAATTCCTCCAACATTGGATGAAGTAAAAGGGCGAGGTTTGTCGTATCCTCAACCCAACAAAGGTAGCATACGTTCAATCATCATCGTGACGGCAATGCCGGCGGTGGCGCCGGAAAGGACGAGGCTCCAATCGCGAGCCGGCATCCTCACCCGCTGCACCATTATTGTCGAGACGGAAAGGATGGCGAGAAGGATGGTAATCTGTCCAAATTCCAGCCCCACATTAAACGAAAAAAGCGGAACCACGATGCTCTCTTCTCCACCGAGTACGGCTCGCAGGAAGTTGGAAAAGCCCATTCCATGAATGAGGCCGAAGCCGAGAGCTAGGACATATTTAAAACGTTCTGCGCGTTCACGGCGTTCGTTTTGTGGTTCGACGATATTAATGATACTCGTTGCGAAAATCGTCAGTGGTATCAGAAATTCGACAAGGTTGTCGTTGATGGTGATGAGACGAAGTGTGGCGAGGGCCAGTGTAATGGAATGACCTACCGTAAAGGCGGTCACCAGCCATAGAAGATGACGCCATTCCTTCAACTGATAGACGGCACACAACGCGGCAATAAACAGAATGTGGTCGTATCCTTTGATATCGGAGATATGCTCAAAACCCAGCCGTAGGTAGACGAAAAACTCCGAAGCCATAAACGACCCTTTACGTAAATCCCCAGGCATACACGAATGCAGGGGCAACCCGGGCGATCAAATATGACCTCAACCATACGAGCCTAGCACGCTGTTGATGCACCGGTATGAAAAACTGTACACGGCCTCGAATGCAGCCGGATGGGGGAATGTTTCGAAGTACGCAGATGTGAATCATGCATCGTGAAGACGGATGGAATGCTTCTCGTGCAGATCGTAGCCTTTGGAGGCACATATACTGATGCGTTCAGATCACAGGAGGGAATTCCTTGCGGATGGGCCTCAGGGCAATTGCTCGGATTGAGTTTTTTCGCGTGTGGTACGAAGGGGCCATGCATCGGGCGGGAGCCATGCTGGAAATGACGGTCGGGCCGCGTTTAAGGCACGCGCTGTCGGGTACCATCCCATACCTATGCGGTACGTCTTCTTCCCGTTGCTTTTGCCCCGGTAGATTTGGCATGAGGCCCCCCTTTCCCGGCACCGCGCGACAATCGTTTCGGCTATCGCCAGTTTCGAAATGGAGGCAATGACCAACGTATAGCCGGAGCGATTCGCGTCCGTCGATGGGAGGGCCGACACCGATGAGGAGGCAGTAGTGGATGGGGCTTCTTCGGCTTGCGTTTTCGTCGCCGCCATTATGGATGTGGCGGCCAGGGTAAGCGGCCATGATGAATCGGGCACCCAGGCCGGCAGGCTATCCCGCGCTGCCCTCATTGCCTTTTGATTTGGGTACCATCCCAGGGCAACCCGGTATGTCAGGCGTCCACTGGCGCGGCCGGGAAGTACCCGTACCGGTAATCCTTGCCTACGAATCCATGCGGCGAGATCGTCGGCTATTGCCCGCTCCGGCTCCGATGCCACAACCCATGCATAGCCATTTTCTATTCGTGACGATTTTTTCGACCCGTCGGCGGGTATCACGGAATCAGCCGTCGTTTGGGGCGCGTCTTCAGCTGTTGGCTCCGTCGTATTAGATGGGGCAGCGGGCGCGTGGCCCGACGGGCGCCGCTGAGGCGGGGCGTTCGTATCGGCCGAATCGCCGGCCACAAACGCGATGAGTTCCGGGTCCAGCGAGGCTCGGCTTTGATGAAAGGCGACGAGTATGTCTCGCGAACGGCCATTAATCGCCTTTACCAACTTCCGCGGCATATGCGAGAGCATTACGGCGTTTGGTAGCGGGTCGTTGATTAAATAGACGCGATAGACCGAGTCCCCGGCATGAAGCAAATGATTAAATAAACTCAATCGAACATCGCGCCAGCCACTGTTTGTCAGCGTGGCCACTACCTGATCGATCCGCGTTTGTTCTGCCTCCGGGCTCGGGTGCGTAATCAAGACGTCGGTGGATACGACGGAGCTGTCCTGGAAGTAATAGGCGAAACTTTCGGTGAGGTCGGGGCCGGGGTAAAGCCACGTCACACCGCCGTTGTCGGATTGCTCGCGAACCGGGTCGCCAAGCTGCGCACGCATCTGGGCGGTCGTCATACCGATCTTGCCCGTCTGTGCACGGCACACACCGGAAAGGCTAACGATCAGTATCAGACAGAATTTGAGCCGCATGGGTTCGACATGCGCCGTTAATGTCGTCGTCGATAATACCGGGCTTGAGAACAAAATAACTCTCGCAATTCGCCGGCGTTCGTCACTCCCGAAAGAATCACATAGCCCGTTAGACGGCCCGCCGGATGATGACCCGCAAGGTACGTAACGAAATTCCCGAACGACGTCTACCTCGTGCCGGTAACCTCCTGTGTTCCTGGCCTAAACCGAAAGAGGGCAGAGGAGACGGCCAGTGTTTTGTCGGTATTAAAGTAGGTGTAAATAGCTGATACCAGCCCACCGCGTGCATCGATTCCATTATAATCGCCGAAAAAAACCGCGTCGTCTGTTCTAAACGGTGCCTGATCGATGGGGTGGTTGACGAATGTGCGACCCCCGTCAATGCTTCGGGCGAGAATGAGGCTGGTCTCGGTATCGTTGAGGTTGCGGCGATCGTAAAAAACAACGTTGACGGCCCCATCCACCGGATCGACGGCCATCCAGGTGAAGAACTGATCCTTGCCGTTGCCCACCGGGTCGTCATTGACGCGTACTGGTGCCGTCCACGTCTCACCGCCATCACGGGTGGCGGCGACGAACACATCGGGATCGCCGTTGCGGGTGTCGATCCAATTGACATACAACGTGCCGCGGAAGGGTCCGTCACTGTGATCCACGCCAGTGACGGGCATCCCGTTGCTCCGGCTGATGCCGGGGATGTCCAGGTCCCACCCGCCCGGCATCTCGCCGATGACGCGGTCCGCGCCGAAGGTCCAGCCGCCGTCGGTGGAGCGGTCGAAGACGAGCCCGCGCGGGCCGGCCCATACGACGTACACCTCGCCGTTCGTGCCGACGGCCGGGACGGCACCCTCGACGGTGTTGTCGCCGTCGAGGCAGTCGCCGCCGGAGTCGGAAATGCGCCGGGGCATCGAGAACGTGCGGCCGCCGTCGTTGGAGCGGGAAAAGAAGATCTGCGTCGAGTCCGCCGGGTCGGTGCTGCCATATTCGTCGAAGCGGGTCCACGCGAGGTACAGGTTGCCGGTATTCGGGGAATCCGGCCCGTCATCCGAGGCAAGGTACGGTTTGTCCTCGAACGGGAGAACCGTATTCAGGTGGTCGACGATGGGGACGGGGGCCTCCCACGTGCGCCCGCCGTCGCCGGAGGACTGCACGAAAATGCCGTTTCGAGCGACGGGGGGGCGTTCCTGCCGGATGCCGTCGAACGAGATATAAGCATGAAATGCGGTACCGCCGGCATTCATGATCACGGCGTCATCGCCCTGAATGCGCCCGTCGGGGTTATGCGAGGCGACGGTCTCCCACGTCTGCCCGCCGTCATGGGTGACATAGGCGACATTGCTCACCCGTGGCTGCCCGGGCTTGCCGTATTGCAGCGAGACCCCGACGATATTGTCGGGGTTCTGCGGGTTGATAGCAATGGAGACTTCGGCCGGATTGATGGCATCGTCGGCCGAAAGACGCACCACGCGCTGGGTCTGGGCCAGGAGCACGCCGGGCAACGTCAGGGCGAGAAGGGAGATGCTGCAATATCGAGACGGCTTCATACGGATTCGGAGAGAGGAAAGAAAACCATAGCACGCCGCCGCCACCGGATGGATCCGGGGAACCGGCACGCGGCTGGCGCTTTGCCATGGCCACCGTAATAATCGCGCGAGGACCTCTCACCATGGCTGAAGGCAATCCCGACCTCATCGACGCACTCCGCGAATCGGCCCGGCGGCTCGAAAACGGCGCGCGCTATGAATGGGGCCATATGGGCCGGTGCAACTGCGGCCACCTCGTTCAAAGCCTCACGCATATGACCGACCGCGAAATTGTCGTCGCCGTCGATCATGACGTCGACGAATGGACCGAGCACGCCCACGATTACTGCGCCGGCACCCGGCACAAGGCGGACGACCTGTTCCGCACCCTCATCGCCGTCGGCTTCACGCCCGAAGATGTGATGCACCTCGAATACCTCTCGGACACGACGGTTCTCCGCCGCCTGGCCCCGGATCGGCGCCACCTCGAACGTAACCGACGCGAAGACGTGTCGCTCTATATGATGACGCTGGCAGACATGCTCGAAGCCGGGACCCCGGGCTGAGTCCGATGCTTCGTTCTGGGCATCGTGGGGATTGAGTACAGCGTGGGAGGGCGGCTCCTCAAACCGAGCGCTTACTCACTCCCTCATCCGCTTCACCCGTAGATGCGACGGGTGGGCCGCCGAGCGGTAGATACGCTGCGTGGCGGATTGAAAATCGGCATCCGAGGCGCTGTAGATGTCGGTGAACGTCTGCGGGTTGCGGTCGACGAGGGGGAACCACGAACTCTGCACCTGCACCATGATGCGGTGCCCGGCTTTGAACGTGTGGAAGATGTCGGGCGTGTCGAAGGCGATTTCGGTGACTTCGCCGGGCGTGAGGGGCTCGGGATGCTCGAAGCTGTGGCGGAACTTGGCGCGGAAGACCTGCCCGCGCACCATCATCTCATAGCCGCCCATCGGCACGTCGAGGTATTTGTCTTTCGGCGTCTGCCACTCCGGCGTGTCGTCCGGGTAGACGTCGATGAGCTTCACGACGAAGTCGGCGTCGGTGCCGGTTGAGGAGACGAAGAGGTCGGCGGAAATCGGCCCGGCAAAGGTCATGTCTTCGGTCAACGGTGAGGTCTGATAGACGAGCACATCCGGCCGTTTGCCCGCGAAGCGCTGGTCCTCCACCATGTACTCCCGCGTCCGGTCGATGCGCTTTTCCTGCGTGTAAGGCACCGGGTTGGCCGGGTCGCTCACGTACGCGTCGAAGGCCTCGTCGGTGGCGGAGGGGCCGGCAAAAGTAACCGCGCCGTCGTCGGTGAGATAGAGCGAGACGTCTTCGGCTTCCGACGGCGGCCACGCATCGAGGTGGTGCCACTCATTCGAGCCCGAAGCAAAAGCGAGGACCTCCGACGGATCCCACGTGCCTTTGTCTTTCAGATAATAGTTGAAAAACGGCAGGTCCACGTTTTCCTGATAATACACCGAGGTCTTCTTCTCGAAAGAGACATCGCCGAGGTGGTCGCCGTCGGCGCGCACCCATCCGCCGTGGAACCACGGCCCGAGCACGAGGATGTTGTTGATGCCGGGGTTATTCGTCTCGATGGATCGGTACAGCCCGACGGGCCCGTGGGGGTCCTCGGCATCATACAGACCGCCGACCGTCATCACATTGGCCGTGACGCCTTTCATGTGGGGGATGAGGTTGCGGCTTTGCCAGAAGGCATCGTACGTGCCGTGCGTCATCATCGAATCCCAGAAAGCCACCTTGTGGTGGAAATACCGGTCGTTGGCATTCGGGAGGGCGCCCATGTCGAGGAAAAACTGGTAGGCGTCGTCGGTCTTGAAATCGAAGCGCGGTCCCCACAGTTTGCCCCACGCATCCGTCGGGTTCGGGCCGGGGCTTTCGAAGAAATACAGAAAGGCAAAGGCATCCTGAAGGTAAAAAGCGCCGTTGTGGTGAAAATCGTCGCCGACGAACCAGTCGGCAATGGGGGCCTGGGGGGAGGCCGCCTTGATGGCCGGGTGGCTGTTGATGATGCTCGCCGCCGCGTAAAAGCCGGGGTACGAGATGCCCCAGATGCCCACGCGTCCGTTGTTGTGGCCGACGTTATTGAGCAGCCACGCGACCGTGTCGTGCATGTCGGTGCTTTCATCCACGCAGTCCGGCGGGTCCGTCTCGGTGCAGGCGGGCGTCATGTGGCGGTACGTACCCTCGGACATGAACCGCCCGCGCACGTCCTGATAGACGAAGATATAGCCTTCCTCCGCGAAACGATTGGTACCGTTTGGACCGAGGTGGCCGGGGTATTTCCCCTTTTCGTATGGCCCCGAACTGTATGGAAAGCGCTTCATCAGAAAGGGATAGTTCTGCGTAGTGTCCTTTGGCACGTAGACGGCCGTATAGAGCGTCGTGCCGTCGCGCATGGGGATGTCGTAGGCGTACTTCGTGTAGTGGGTCTCGGTGCCAGAGCGGAAACATCCCGAGAGCGCGAGTGAGGAGTAAAGGACGAAACCGAAGAGGCGGATACAACGCTGCATATCGACGAGAGGAAATGAGGAATTGAAAAGGCCGCATCAGAATACGGATTTCCCCCGTCTAATTCTTGTCGGCATCGAGGTTAGAGAAAAAGAGCGCTTTGTCCCCGATCTGCGTCTGGGAAGGACTGAACTGAGCCCATATTGCGATCTACTATTTTTGTTGGCAAAGAAAAAAAGTGACGAGTTCGTATCGAATCGTGGAGCGGTTGCGCGGCCCGTCTTGAAAAACTTTCGTTTCATTGCCTGAAGATTCAGGTACCCGAGATGGGTCGGTCCGTCGTTTCCTCGCAATCCGTCACTTCGATCGACTGCCGACGATATCCTGGGTCAGGCGTTTTCGTTCGGACTCCAATTGCGGAAGCAGCGTTTGATACATTAATTCAATTTGTGTAATTAGGTCCTCGGCAGCCTCAAGTGAACCATCACGACCACATTGCTCAAGGACTTCACTGAGAGAAACAACGGGCTTTAATATGGGGCCGAAACAGCCACCCTTGAGCTTGTGGGCCTCAAACTCTATCTGACCGGCATCACCCGCCTGGTAAGCATCACGTAAGTTTCTGATTCGTTCCGGGATGCGAATCAGGATTTTGTTAAGGAGTTCGTTCATCAACAATGGCGGCAATTCGGGTGGTTTCTCAGGTCGATCCGGGGCCGGCTGATTCCGTACGATGTGCGCTTCTTTTACCGAATTCGTCGTGGGTGGCGGCGCTTTTTTGGAGGATTCTTGGACCATGGTGCCGTCGATCCAAAGATCAATTTTTGTTCGAAGGTCCACCGAACGAAACGGCTTGGAAAGGATATCGTCCATCCCGCATTCCAGACACTTTTCTTTAGCGGCATCGACCGTATGCGCCGTGAGTGCAAGCACCGGAGTACGTCGATTCCCTTTTTCGCGCTTCCGAATTTCTCGGACGGCTTCATACCCGTTCATAACCGGCATCTGGCAATCCATCATCACCAGCGCATACTGATTTTCGGCCACAGCCTCCACTGCTTCTTGGCCGTTGTTTGCCACATCAATTTGTTCGAAACCCAGTTTTTTCAGATGGGCAACGGCGAGTATCTGATTGATTTCATTGTCTTCTACCACAAGGATTTTACCCGATTTTCCTTGGGGGACATTCGAATCGATTACCGGGGGAGAAGTTGTTGCGATGCTGGATATAGGGCTATCAGTCAGAATGGTTCGGATTAATTCACGGAGTTTGGGAGGGAATACCGGGCGTGTAATCACGAACGCGGAATCGACACCCTCGGTTGAGGCGAGAGAACCGCCAATGGGCTGTACCGTAATCAGATGTGTTCCTGATTTGTCGAAAGCTTCCAGTAAAGCACGTCGGTTTGATCCGGGTTCCGGGGCTTCGGAGATACATATATCAAAATGCGAGGCCGCCATTTTCTCGACCGCAACTTCAGGGTTTTCAGCGACAACAACGTTGAGGTCGAAATCCCTCAACTGCTCCTCTAATAACGTCCGAATGATAAGGTGTCGATCTAAGACAAGGATGCTAGCTTCTGGCATGGGCGGAAGCGAAGGGGAAGGATTGGTCCGACCCAACGAAATTGAAAAATGAAATGTAGTCCCCACCCCCAATTCACTTTCTAGCCAGATCTTACCCCCCATCATGTCGACAAGTTGTCGGCAGATTGCCAGTCCGAGACCCGTTCCACCGTAAACGCGCGTATCGGACACGTCCGCTTGAGAGAACGCCTCAAACAGATGGTCTTGTTGTTCCTCCGAGATTCCGATCCCCGTATCTCGCACAGAAAAATGTAATCCGACGCGCTCATCGTCGATTGATTCGAGGCTGACACGCGTTACGACCTCTCCCTCGGGTGTAAATTTAATGGCGTTGTTGATGAGATTCGTCAGAATCTGGCGTAGCCGATATGGATCGCCGACAAGCTTTTTCGGGACGGTCCGGGCGATATGATAAGCCAATATGAGCCCACTGTCCTCAGCCCGAAGCATGAGCATTGTCACCGTATCATGAATCGTCTCAAGTAGATCGAAGGCGATTGTCTCCAACTCAAGCTTTCGCGCTTCTACTTTTGAAAAGTCGAGGATATCGTTGATCAAATTGAGAAGCGCGTCGCCAGAAGTATGGATGGCCTCGGCATACCCACGTTGCTCGTCATTCATTTCGGTATGCATCAAGAGATCCGCCATTCCGATGACGCCGTTCATCGGCGTTCGGATCTCATGGCTCATGTTGGCGAGAAACGAGGACTTGATTCGTGCTGCTTCCAGTGCCGCTTCCCGCGCCTCGATTAATGCCTTCTCCTGTCTTTTTTGAAGGGTAATTTCGCGAGAAACGGCCACGATCTCCTCGAGTTCACCCGCACCGTCATAGACTATTTTTCGCGTCGTCTCAAGCCACACATAGTGCCCATCATGGTGCCGAGAGCGGAACGCATAACGAGATGAGGTTTCTCCCGCAGCGATAGCTTCCGCCACAGGGCGGATCATCTTGAAGTCTTCGGGATGAATCCTATCATGAGGCAACGTGCCGATCAACTCTTCCGGTTCATAGCCTAACGAATACCGGCAAGCAAATGAAACATAGGTATACCGGCCCTCTTCGTCGTGTCTGCTAATGATGTCCGTTGCATTTTCAGCCAGAAAGCGATAGCGATATTCGCTTTGCTGAACGTCGCGATGTGCTTCTTCCAACTTTTGATTCGCTTCAACAAGCGCCTTGTTTTTTTCTTCCAGTTCTCGGTTCTTGAGTACGGCCGATTCGAATGTCGAGAGCAAGAGATCGATGACCTGCATCCGGTCGGCCGTCAGATAGTGCTTTTCCCCTGCAAAGTAGATCTCCATGCCGAGATTCGTCCCCGAGGTCTGCCGGAGTATGCGATTGGCCAGTAAATTCTTGATCCGTGTCAGTAGGAATGGTTCGTTGAATGGCTTTACGATAAAGTTGTCCGCGCCTGATTTCAATCCCTCAATGACATCTGCGGGGTCCGAGAGAGACGTCAACAAAATGACCGGGATATCTTGCCACCGTTCTTCCCCTTTTATCCTGCGGCAGAGTTCATACCCATTCATTACCGGCATAACGATATCGCTGACTACGATCGTGGGAATCGTGGTCTCCAACCAATGAAGTGCGGCGTTGCCATCCCGTACGACGGAGACTTGAAAACCGGTGTTTTCGAGGGCAAAACGAAGATGCTCGGCCTGCGTGAGGCTGTCTTCTACAACGAGGACATGTACATCTTCTGCGTTATACATCATCCAGGACATCACTTATTTCCTGTGGGTTGAAATTGCAATTTTGTACTGAAACTTCCTTTCTCGGCCACACGGTTTCCGGCATGAAGTTGTGTGCGTAAAAAGGGGTCAATCTCGCTGAGCGGCAGTTCGTGAGTGACGGCGCCGATTTGGGCCGCCACGCCGCGCATGCCATAGACTACGCAAGATGCTTCATCCTGTCCGACGGTGAGTGCACCTCGCTCGCGCATAACCTTGAGTTCGGCAGCGCCGTCTTTTCCCATACCCGTGAGCAATGCGCCCACTGCATTTGCGCCGTAGTGTGTCGCTACCGACCGGAACAGGTGGCCGACTGAGGGGCGGACGCCATACATATTTGAGCTGTCCTTTAGCACGATGGTTTGGTTCGGCCCCATTTCCATGTGGAAATTGTCAGGCGCAAGATAGACGACTCCGGGCCGGACTGTTTCCTCGTGCTGAGCCAGACGAACCGACAAACCCGTCGTGCTTCGAAGCCATTCTGCAAATCCGTCGATAAATCCCGCAGTGATGCGCTGTACGAGAAGAATCGGAACAAGTAGAACCGCCGGCAGAGCCCTCAGCACCGTTTGTACGGCTTGCGGCCCACCAGTAGATGCTCCGATGGCGACCACGCTTATGGCGCGAACGCCGAGGCTTGCCAAGGTGGATACGAAGGTCTACGACAGGAACTACCTCGCCCTGTACCACGATGGCGCCCGGCACTACGTCCGGCGCTCCCGGTAACGGAGAGATGGCCACTGCTGGCACGACCCGGTCGACATCGGCGACGTCGAGAGCCATACGGTGACCTTCCAATAAAAATGCGAGATACGTGCGCTTCTGAACCACGAAAACTTTTAGGATGGACCAAGAAGAAACGCTGGGCACCGGCGACCCGGCACGACGTTACCCGTCTACCAGATGCAAATAGGCCGCCATCCGGAAACGTCCACTTACCCAGTGCTCCTGCGATGCACGTTAGGGTCGTGCAGGCCCACGATATGACTTGAGAATGGGAAATCTTCCCTGGAGCAGGACGGATTCGATCAAAATGCGGCCATGCCACAGGACAAATTCTTCCCCTTGTATCGGAAAACATGGCCTTCTTGGAGGCAAGATCTCCTTTTCGTGGCGAGCAAGGTTGCAATCAATGAAGTGGCCTGCCCACCCGACTATGCGGCAAGCATGGCCGCATAAGTGGGCAGGGTGTCGAGGAACCGATAGTCACGGCCTTCATGGTCGATCGCACAGCTATAATGCACCATTCCGTTCGTCACCACCAGATAGCGAGCGTGGACGACGGTATTGTACTGTGCCACCTGATCGAATGCCGCCTGCCGAATATCGACCTCCGGTGCCTTGCATTCGACCATCATCATTGGATGCCCCATTCGGTCGTAGACCACGACGTCGGCCCGGCGCCGCATCGCCTGATACCGGAAACCCATCTCGATAGCGACCAGCCCGCGCGGTGTACCCTTTTCATCGAGAAGGAAACGCACGAAATGCTGTCGCACCCACTCCTCCGGCGTCAACCGGACATATTTCTGCCGGATGTCATCGTAGATTTCGGCTTTGCCCTGATGCGTCCGGGTGCGAAAACTGGCCGGAGGCAAGCTGAGTTCAGGCAACAAGGCTGTCAGGTCAGACATGCTTTCAGTCTCCTAAGTCTCTTCCCGCGTTTTTTTCGAAAATGATCTCTCCGTAACGCTGATCTGAAAGCCGCTTTCCCGTCCGATCAAAATGGACCGTTCTCGACTTGTTGTTGAGATAATCGGAATCAAGGGGAATCACCGAAAATCTATTTGAGAAACCGACATCGCAGAAGCGATAATTCGTGTGTTCAATAATCAACAGACCACCGACCGATAGCATTCCATCCAGCCGGTAAACCTGTTCCTCGAACTTATCAAATGGATAGCTCCTCCAACAATTACTTACGTCAGGTTGATTGTTTTCGGAGCGCTGAAGCACGGCCATACAAAAGATCGCATCGAAGAACTCCCCGAATTTGTGCAAATTTTCGGGCTTCATAAAGTGTATTTTCGAATCACTATTTCTTTGACGACCTATCTTGAGATTCCACGGGTTAATGTCGACCCCGATCAGTTCGGCCTCCGGGAAATAGCGTCTCAGGGTAAATACTTCTTCGCCCGTAGCACATCCAAAAGATAAAATACGCAACGGGGCGTCGCGGGTAGACAAATAGCCTCGGCAAGCAGCAAAAATCTCGGGGTAGCGATCCATCCCGGATGAGTTGACGATCTGATGAACAGCCTCGCCGTGAAAAATCCGGAGCCGTATCAAGGATCGATATTCCGCCTCATGAACAATGCGAAGCACCTTCCTCAGGCGCTCAAGCTGCGAGTATCGCTTGCGAACCCGTAATTCCCACGACAGGTGCCGGAAAAATGCCCTCATCTGTATCCAATGACTAACTGCCCGGAACGACGCCGGACTCTTCGTATCCCGTAAGTTCGACATATCCAAAACCGGAGATCGCTGCGCCGGCGTCCGTTCCTTCGAAGCGGACTGCCCCCTCCCAATACCGAACGGTCCCACTGAGTTCCTGATCGGCGATGAGCGGGGTCACAGTAAGGTCGAGGCTTTCGGTTCGGAACCGCCACCGGGCGGGATATTCGGCGCCGCTATGCGGACTTTTCCACCGGGCGAGCACGGTAAGGTTCACGCCGGCATGCTTTAGTCTCCGGGCCGTCCCCTGAGGATCCACCTGCATGCCCCCGCTCGTCTCGCTGATGCTTCCGTCCCGGTTACGGAGTTGGTAGTACATCAGTTCACGGCCGTCGGTGCGCTGCAGGGCAAACCAATCCCATCCAACCTGCCCGTCGTCGAGGGCGCTCGTGCTCCATTCCCGGTCCATCCAACTCAGCCCTTCGGCTTCATACGATTTGCCATTTACGGTGATAGCACCCTTCGTTTCGAGACGCGTCATGGAGTAGTAATACGAAGCATTGCCGAGGCCCTCTCCTTTGCGATCCAGCCCCCGGTCGCCCTGAAGGACGAGGGGCTTCACGGGTCGGAGTGTCAGCCCGATCGCCGTCTCACCTTCACGGGCCTGTATCGTCATCGCTGGCATGCTTTCATCGGAGGCGGCGACCCGCCAATCTTCCAGCCATACGCGAAATGGGTCGGCCCTTGCACCGGCAAGACCCACAGCACCGCGGCTGAAACGTTCGAATGATTCGAAATGCCCCCCGTAGACGTCAGTCACGGCGAAATGGGCCATATATAGTTGCCTCGTTGCCCAGTGCGAAGTACGCGTCTGGACAGCGGAATCGGGGGGCGTGACGGCAAAGCGAAATACCGTCCATTCATACCCGAAGCGCCTGCCCGAGGGTGTGGCGAGGTTGCCGGTGAAATACCACCACTCGTTCTTGAAATCAGGGTGCGGACCGTGGTCTGCGGGGAATGAAAAGCGGTGCGGGGCCATCGCCCGGGCATAACCCACCGTATCCGAGGCTAGTGCCCGAGCAATATTGACCGGCGCAACTAGCGGCGTCTCGTTAGGCCGAAGCCAGAAGACGCCGGCAATCATGACGATGATCACGACGAAAATAATGATGAGGAGTCGGGACAATGTGGTCTCAAAATTTGTTGGATGATCTATATTAAATCGTAAGCGGTGCTCCTATGCTTCCCGTAGTGCTTCGGCCGGGTGTGTCTTTGCCACATGCCATGCCGGATAAAGCCCGGCCAAAATTGCGGCCACGAACGCTACGAGAAGGGCCTGCCACAGTATCTCGGGAGCCACGGAGAATTGCAACGTCCAGCCGAAGGATCGTTTGTTGATTACGAAAACAAGCACAAGTGCCAGTAACAAACCGAGCGGTAGCGAGAGCACGCCGGCCATGATGCCCATCAGGCCGGTCTCCATCGTGACGTACCGCCACAATTCGGAGGGCGTGAGTCCTGTGGCGCGGAGCACGGCAAATTCGCGAATACGCTCGATCTGAAGGGCCATAAGGGCGCTTAGCACCCCGACAAAAGCGACCAGCACGGCAAGGAAGCGCAGTACGATGGTGACAGTGAAGGTCCGGTCGAAGACTTCGAGGGAAGCCTCGCGAAGCGCCCGATTCGACCGGATCGTGACCTTTTGTACACCGGCCGCACGTTTTCGCAATCGTTCGATGAGCGCATCAAGGTTCGTCCCCGGCGCGGCATAGAGCGCCAGCCCGGAACGGTGCCGGTCTGTATAGTAGTATTCAAACAGGGGGCGCCCCATCATCACGACGCCCAGGTCGGAAGCGTAATCATAATAAATCCCCACCACCCGGAAGACGTGCGGGCCGTGGTCGGTCGTCAGCGATAGTGCATCCCCGAGGGCAAGGTGGTGTCGATAGCTGTACGGCTCGGAAATGATGACCGCATCATCGTCGCCGAATTTTTCCCAGACGGTCGCCGGGTTGCCGGCTTTGAAGCGAAAGGCACGCTCCGTGGAAGGCGCCACATCGATGGCGACAAGGCGGGTGCGGCCCAGCGGGGACGATACGTCGAGCCTTCGGATGGTATACGCGTTGGCGACGCCGCTTGTGGTGGTGAGCCGGCGTATCACCTCAGGTGCCAGCGTGGCATCGTTCTGCCGGGCCACGAGGCTTGGCGGCTGCACGTAGACGTCAGCCTGAAGTGCATAGCCCAGCCACGTCTCTACCGTCTGCCGGAAGCTATCAACCATCACACCGACGCCGATGGTAGCCGCGAGGGCGACGAGAAGAGCGGCCACCGCCACGGCCGTCCGGCTGAGCGCCGCTTCGATCGCTCCTGCCGCCATGCGCCCGAGAATCCCAAAAGCCTTCCCCATAACGGGCCGAAGCATCCGCGCTAGTCCCACGACGGCCGCCGGCGTCAGGAGGGCATAGCCCATCATGATCGCAAAGAGCGCCAAATAGGCGAACGCGATGCTCTGCCCCGAAAGACGTAGAATAAGCCATCCAATGAGCCCCAATACCGCTCCAGCGAGCGCCGCACGCGGGACAATTCGGCGCGCCCTCTCTTCGATGTGCGAGCGCCTCAGGATGTCGGTAACAGGCACATTCATCGCATCCCGTGCCGGAGCCAGCGCGGCCACGAGCGTGGCCCCGACTCCGAGACCGACGCCCTTGGCCACGGTCCACGGCTCGAGACTGAGCCTATGCACGGCAACGACGTAGTACAGGTCATTGATCGTTCACGTGACGAGCGTTACGAGGCCCTGTGCCAGTTCAAATCCGAGCATTATTCCGAGGCCCGTGCCGAGCACCCCCACCGCGGCGGCTTCCCCGAGTACGAGTGCGAATACCTCCGCCCGCGTTACGCCGAGCGCTCGGAGACGCCCCATTACCGGTCGTCGCTGAACGACCGAAAAAGTCATGGTATTGTAAATGAGAAACATCCCCACCACGAGGGCCAGCAGGCTCAACGCCGTGAGATTCATTTCGAACGCGCGCGTCATCTGTGCGACCGTCTCGGTGCGGGCGGACGAGCGCACCACCTCGGTTCCCGGTGGCAGGATGGACCGGATACGGGCCCGCAGGTCGCGCCCCGGATTGCCTTCGGGAAGAATCAGGTCGATGTGGCTGAGCCGGCCCACCATGCCTAGTATTTCCTGTGCTGTGGAAATATCCACGAGGATCAGGTCGCGTGTCGCTTCTGCGCTGCGTATGTCCGTCGGGTCCATCACCCCAAGCACCGGCAGCCGCTTCGCAACGCCCTCTACCATGACCGTAATCGTATCCGAGGGCGAGATCCCGTGAGCTGAGGCCGTCTCGGACGAGAGGACGCCGCCCCACCGCATCCACTGCCCGAGGTTCGGCGTCATGCGCGGGCCGACATAAGAGCGAAACGGGCCTTCGGCCAGTGGATCGACGCCCATCATCCGAAAAACTTGACCATCAAATGCGGTCACATAGCCCTCAACCACCGGGGAGACCGTGCGCACCCCTACCTCGATGCGAAGCCGGCGATAGACGGCTTCCGGTACCGCGTCTTCCGTCGCGCCCACGATCTGATGCGTGGCACGCCCGGTGACCGTCTCGGCCGAACGTGAGAAGGCCCGGCGGGCACTGCTGTTAGTCAGGTCGATGCTGACGACCACAGCCACCCCCATCGCCACACCCACTACGGACAGGATCAGAAGCCACGGATGACGCAGCAAATACCGCAGACCCGACAGCCGTAGCAAAGGAAGGAACATGGTCTTTTCGCGGGTCATGAATTCATGCGACGGGGCGTTCGGCGGCAAGGTTCGAACGATCCGTCAGCACCCCGGCTTTGAGACGCAGTACCCGGTTAGTCAGCGGCAGAAAGTCGTCGTCGTGCGTCACTACGAGCATTATCGCTCCATTTTTCCTAACGATTCGGTGGAGAAGCTCCATTACCTGCCGTCCAGTTTTGTCGTCGAGATTACCTGTGGGTTCGTCGGCGAGGACCAGGAGCGGATTGTGAATGAGCGCACGGGCGATGGCCACACGTTGTTGTTGCCGCCGGAGAGGCGGTCGGGGAAGCTCCGGCTGCGGTCGCCCAGTCCGACCTCGGTGAGCATGGCTGCGGCTTTTGCCCTGCCACCACCACGCCCGCACAATTCGAGCGGCAACATCACATTTTCTTCGACGGTGAGCGTCGGGATGAGATTGAACGATTGGAAGACGAAGCCGAGGTTTCGGCGCCGGAATAGCGTCCGCTCCCGCTCAGAGAGGGCGGTCAGGTTCACGTCGCCCAGAATGACCTCGCCGGAGGTGGGCAGGTCGATGCCGCTGATGAGGTTGAGGAGCGTACTTTTTCCCGAGCCACTCCGTCCGAAGAGTGCGACAAAGGCGCCGGCTTCGAGGGTCAGGTCGACGTCCCGAAGGACCGTTTGCCGGCGTTCGCCTTCTCGGTAGGTCTTCGTGAGGCTTTGGAGGCGAACCAGTGGCGTGGATTCGGCATGCACGTTGAGGGACCGTCGTCTGGCTCCGGGGATGCGATGCCCCTCGGACGCATGCTCCCGGCGAAAGTTCGAGGAGTAGAAGCCGCCGGGAACAGTATCGAGAAGGCGACCCATTCACCGGGGAGACTCCCGGAAAAACAGGGGGGCGATGCGTGTGCCCGCATCACCCCCGAATTACACTATACCCGCGTCTGGCGTCTAAACCACTCCGTAGGCCAGCATTGCATCGGCGACTTTTACGAAGCCGGCTACATTTGCCCCCCGGACGTAATCGCAATAGCCGTTGGTGCTGCCGTATTCCACACACTGTTCGTGGATGTGGTGCATGATTTCCTGGAGCTTGTGCTCAACTTCGGTTCGAGTCCACGAAAGGCGCAGCGAGTTCTGCGTCATTTCCAGGCCCGAGATCGCCACACCGCCGGCATTGGCCGCCTTTCCCGGCCCGAAGAGGGTCTTTGCCTCTTCGAAGAATTTGGTGGCCTCATACGTGGTGGGCATGTTGGCCCCTTCGGAGACAAGTCGGCAGCCATTGGCGATCAGTGCTCGCGCATCACCGGCATCGATCTCATTCTGCGTGGCCGAGGGAAAGGCCAGTTCGCCCGGGACGCGCCAGGGTTTCTGCCCGGCGTAATAGCCACATCCGAAACGATCCGCGTATTCCTTGATGCGCCCGCGCCGGTTGTTTTTTAGATCCAGCACGAAATCCAGTTTCTCCCGATTCAGCCCATCCGGGTCGTGGATAAAGCCCGACGAATCGGACAATGTGACGACTTTGGCACCGAGATCCATTAATTTCTCGGCCGTATACTGGGCCACATTGCCCGTGCCGGAGATGAGGCAGGTCTGGCCTTCGAAGTCCTCGCCACGCGTTTGCAGCATCTCCCGCGCAAAGTACACGTTGCCGTATCCGGTGGCTTCCGGGCGAATGAGGCTACCTCCGTAGGCCAGCCCCTTGCCCGTCATGGTGCCGGTGAATTCGTTCCGCAGGCGCCGGTATTGCCCGAAGAGATAGCCAATCTCGCGGCCGCCCACGCCGATGTCGCCTGCGGGCACATCCACATTCTTGCCGATGTGCCGGAAGAGTTCCGTCATGAAGGACTGGCAGAAGCGCATCACTTCCCCGTCGGATTTACCTTTCGGGTTGAAGTCGGAGCCGCCTTTACCTCCGCCCATCGGGAGGGATGTCAGGCTGTTTTTCAGAATCTGTTCGAACCCGAGGAATTTCAGAATGCTCAGGTTTACTGATGGATGAAATCGCAGCCCGCCCTTGTACGGCCCAATGGCACCGTTGAACTGAATCCTATAGCCACGGTTGATCTGGATTTTCCCCTTGTCGTCCTCCCAGCATACCCGAAAGATGATAACACGGTCAGGCTCCGTAATCCTCTCCATGATACGAGCCTGTCTGTATTCAGGGTGTTGTACCAGAAATGGCCACACCTTTTCGGCAACCTCCTGAACGGCCTGATGAAATTCAGGCTCGCCTGGATTGCGCCGCTTGAATTCAGAAATGAACAGATCGAGATCCGAAGAGACGAGTTCCATGGATGTCCTCCGTTGGTTGTAAAATCGTTTGGCTTAGGAAACACACGGTGGATTTTGCCTGCACTATCATTTTCGGAAGCGCTTCCGAGCGGTTAAAATGCAAGTGGGTAATGCAATTCATTGAACAAAAGGTTAGCAGAGAAGTCAGGTAGAGGCGAGGTCGGAGTAAGGGGCAAACATGCGATTTCGAATGGAATCATACACTATTGACGAAACGCGGCTTCCCCCGAATTTTACGACGGGATAACGATACGTCGTACACCCACCATTGTCAAGCACTTTTCCGTCATTCAACCTATGGTTTGCCCTATGTGCTCAATGGTATCACCTCCCTTCCTTCATTTAACGGATCCAAATTGAATTTTTGTGCAGTCGCATCGGAAATTCTACGTGATTGCCGGACGTAATTTGTGGTGACCCACCGTAGACAAGATCCCACTCTTTGCCTCGAAGTATGAAAGGTTAATTCCGAAAAGCGATGTGGGCGGTTGTGGTATGCGTGCCGTGGTGGAATCCCGGAGGGGTATCGTGGCGGCGTGAGCCCGTACGTACGGAACCGATCCCGATGCCGCCCTTCTAATCCTCCCCGTCAACATCCGACGCTCCGCAGTGCCGACCAAAGACACCGTTCTCCGCTACCTCGATCCCGTCATCATTTCTCAGCTCAGCAATATGGAGTTGCGGGCGCGGCTCATCGTGGAAGGCTTCATCACAGGGTTGCACAAGAGCCCGTATCATGGTTTCTCTGTCGAATTTGCCGAGCATCGGCCGTACAACCCCGGCGATGAACTTCGCCACGTAGACTGGAAAGTCTATGCCAAGACGGACCGGCACTATGTAAAGCAGTACGAGGAAGAGACCAACCTCCGCCATTACGTCGTACTCGATACATCGTCGTCGATGCGATACCGGCATACGGCCGGGGTCTCGAAGCTCGAATACGGGTCGTACCTCGCGGCGGCATTGCACTTTATGATGGTCAAGCAGAGTGATGCGACCGGCCTCATCGCTTTCGACGAGACGATCCACACGCTCCTCCCACCCCGGAGCACGCAGGGCTATCTGCGTCGTCTGCTCGCCGCCCTCCAGCGTTTGGCCGAAACGCCTGAAGACGGCAAGCGTACGGGGGCCGCCTCGGTGCTCGACGAGGTCGCCGAACGTATCTCGCGCCGTTCGCTTGTGGTCGTTATCACCGACCTCTTTGAGAACATCGCCGCCCACGACGATCTGCTCAAGTCGCTCCGGCACCTCCGCTACCGGGGCCATGAAGTGCTCGTATTTCATGTCCTCGAGAGCGACACGGAGCGTCGCTTTCAATTTCCCGACGTCCCCATGCGCTTCCGTGATATGGAGACGGGCGAAGAGGTCACACTCCAACCTTCGCAACTCCGGGCCAATTATGCCGAAGCCGTGCAGCTTTTCAGTGAACGGTTCCGCCTTCGGTGCCGCGAATTCAATATTGATTTCGTTGAAATGGATACGGCCGAGCCTTATAACACCGCATTATTAGCCTATCTAAACAAACGCCGTACGTTGATCTGAGCGACGATCTGCCGGCGTGCATCCTCTTGCGTGCCGTCTCGTACGCACCCGGGATTCGCTCTTCGGATCGTCACAACTTCCTTTACCGATCAAACCGCATCCTACCCATGCACAACACCCGCAGACCATGGATGGCGCAACTGGCTGCCATTTCCCTGCTCATCTTTGCGCCTTCGCTTTGCTCAGCGCAGGCAACGGACAACAGCCCGACACTGGCTGAACTCGCCAAGACCCCGACTGTCTTTGATGACCCCTCCGTGGTCGAACGGTATCAGTCCACCATCACGCCGAACGACCTGGCCGCCCACCTTTATTTTTTTGCTTCCGATCTGTTTGAAGGGCGGGAGACCGCCACGCGTGGCCAGGAACTGGCCGCTAATTATCTTGCGTCTCAGTATCGCAAAATGGGGCTCACCCCGAAAGGCAATGCCGCCAATGATAACCCCTTGGCACCGCAGGCTTATTTTCAGCCGTTCAAAGTCTATGGGCAGCGTCTGGATCAGGCCAGCCTCATCGTCAAAAACGGTGGACAGACAATTGCCACAAGCACGACCTCGCCCACCGATTTTAACGACCAGGCTTATTTCGCTTTTGGAACGATTGCAGAAGCAACTGGTGGCCTCGTCTTCGGCGGATACGGTATATCCGACAACGCTCTCGGCTATGACGACTATGCCGCGCTTGAAGCACAGGGTCTCGACTATTCGGACAAGTGGCTGATGCTCCTTCGCGACGAGCCGCTCTCGGATGCCGAAACCAGCCTCCTGCCGACCGACGACCACAAACCTTCGCAGTGGACCACGAACCAGAATAGCAAATTCAGGGCCCTCTTTCAGAAAGGGCTACCCCGCGGCATCCTTGTTGTCGGCGACAGCGGACCCCGCGAAGCAAAGCCGATGGCCGAGCGCGCCAAAGCTGCCATGGCCGCGCAGAAGGGCGTCGGCAACCTATCGCTCAAGCCGGGTAGTGGTGGTTTTCAGTTTCCGCCTTTCTATATCATCTCCTCCGAGATGGCCGACAAAATCCTCGCTCCCTCGGGCCGGAATATTGCTGACGTGCAGTCGGCCATTGACGAAAATCTGAAGCCGGTGGTCTTTGAGGCGCCAGGGATCACGGTGGAAAGTACCGTCGCAAACGAATTAAAAACGTACACGACGGAAAACGTCGCAGCGTTTATCGAGGGGTCCGACCCGGTGCTCAAAAATCAAGTCGTCATTCTTTCGGCCCATTATGACCACATTGGCATGAACCCGAACGCCGAAGGAGATAAAATCAATAACGGCGCAGATGATGACGGCTCGGGCACGGTGGCCGTGCTCGAAATGGCCGAGGCTTTCGCCAAAGCCAGAGCCGACGGGTTCGGTCCGCGTCGCTCTGTGCTCTTTCTCAACGTGACCGGTGAAGAAAAAGGCCTCCTCGGTTCGGCTCATTTCGCCGATGAGGATCCTCTTGTGCCGCTCGAATCGGTGGTCACCGACCTCAACATCGACATGATCGGCCGGCACGACCCCACCCACCCGACTGACAATCCCAATTACGTATACATTATCGGCTCAAACCTCATCTCGAAAGAACTTGACACGATCAACAAGCGCGTCAATAAAGTCACCGGCACGGATCTGGAATTGAACGAGCGGTTCAACACCAAAGACGATCCGAATCAGTTTTATCGACGCTCAGACCACTGGAATTTCGGCAAGCATGGTATCCCGTTCATCTTCTTTTTCACGGGTACGCATGAGGATTACCATAAGCCCGGCGACGAGCCCCAAAAAATAGACTACGACCGGATGGCGACCATTGCACAGCTCATTTTCGGAACAGCCTGGCAGGTGGCCAATCAGGATGCGCCTCCGGCTGTTTCGGGACAAGGCTTCAATTGATTCCAACGTGTAATTTACAGCGCTGTCTTTTTCGTATTGCCGAACGGTGTGACGGATCAAAGGCCGGGGGATTGTGAGGCCTCCGGCATAGATTCCTCACCTTCGGATGGTCGAACGACGTCGGCGCCGAGATGGCGCAAAGTTCGCCGATGTGCCGGTTGAATTTTGTCGCTGGGATACAGAAGTTATCAGTTCCCACGCACTCACCTTCATCGTGCCATGAACCGGCAATGCAAGGCCCTTTCCGAGGCGATCTTCCCCGACATCGTCCGGCTCAGGCGGCTTATTCATCGCCGACCCGAACTCGCTTTTGAAGAGCACAAAACGGCGCAATTGATCGCGGAGACGCTCCGCCCGCTCGAACTCGACGTACGAACCGGCGTCGCTCGGACCGGTGTCGTTGCCGTGCTCCGGGGCGGGCTCCCGGGTCCGACAATAGCACTCAGGGCAGATATGGACGCCCTACCCATCACCGAGGAAAATTCATTCGACTTCGCCTCGGCGTATCTGGGAAAAATGCATGCCTGCGGACATGATGCGCATACGGCATCGCTCCTCGGGACGGCCATGATACTCGCTAAACTTCGGCGTCATGTCCGAGGGACTGTCTGTTTTATTTTTCAGCCCAGTGAAGAACGTGCTCCCGGTGGTGCTCCGGAAATGATCGCTGAAGGTGTGCTCGACGCCCGGGCGGACGTACCTGCCGCGAGGGCGATATTTGGCCAGCATGTGCGCCCGGATCTTCCCGTCGGCAAGATCGGCATTCGAAGTGGTCGATTCATGGCGTCATCGGACGAATTGTTTTTTGCCATCCGCTCCTTAGGCGGACACGGCGCTGCCCCGCACCAATTGAATGCCGACGTAGTCCTGGTCGCGGCACAGCTAATCGTCTCGCTTCAAAGTGTTGTCAGCCGCAATTGCCCCCCGGATGTACCGAGCGTACTTTCGATTGGCCGTGTACAGGCAGACGGGGCGACGAACGTCATTCCCGACGAGGTCTTCCTTGAGGGTACGTTTCGCGCCATGGATGATCAATGGCGTACCCGCGCGCACGAACTCATTCGGCGGATCGCGAAGCACACCGGAGCGGCATTTGGAGCTGAGGTCGACCTCAAAATCGTTGTCGGATATCCAGAACTCGTCAATGACCCCGGCGCAACTGATCACGTTCGAAGAGCGGCAATCGAGTATGCGGGTATCGACAACGTTTTGGAGGTTGATCTCTGGTATGCCGCCGAGGACTTCGCTTGTTATCTCCAGCGGTGTCCCGGAAGTTTTTATGTGCTTGGAACGGGAAATGTCAAAAAGGGAATAACCAGCGCGCTCCACACCCCTCGATTCACCATAGACGAAGAGGCGCTTCGAAGCGCGCCTGGCTTTATGGCTTTTCTTGCTATAAAGGCCGGTGATGGACTTGAGTAAGATTTGCCATCGTAGTTTTGGATGCGCCTCGCCCGCACCCCCTTCTTGGTGGCCAATCCATTTCGGTTGATCCCGGAGGCAATAAGCTTCAGCGGCCTCCAGACAAAGATCAGGAGAATCCGAATACTGCCACGCTCCTACTTCGCTCAGGCCCGTTCGGCCATCTCTTCAGCGAGGGCTTCCCATTCGACATACAATTTCCCCAGTGCATGGTGCACGACGTGAAGCGCCTCGGTGGTGGCCTGCGCGCGGGTGGGGTCGGCGAAAAGGGCGGGGTCGGCGACGGCGGCTTCGAGGGCCGACTTCTCCCCTTCTTTTTCCAGAATGACGGCCTCGGCTTTTTCGTAGGCCCGCTTGAGTTGAAACGCATTGAGGTGACCAAACCGCGACGCCGGATTGCTTTTCTTGGCCTCGGCATTGCGTTGCCGCTCTTCGGCTTCGAGACGCTTTTGCGCTTTGGTCTTCGGGCCTTTGCTTTTCTTCGTGTCGGCGGCTTCGGCCCGCCCATTGATAGCGGTCGCCTCGAACCGACTCGCTGTGCCGTGTTCGATCTGCCACAGGTATTCGGTATAGTTGCCGAGGTAGGCGCGGACCTGCCCGTCCTCTACCCGCCACACCTTGTTGATGATTTGGTCGAGGAAGTGGCGATCATGGCTGACGACGACAAACGTGCCCGTATACTGTTTGAGGGCTTCGATGAGCACATTGATCGACTGGATGTCGAGGTGGTTGGTGGGCTCATCGAGGATGAGAAAGTTGGCGGGGGTGAGGAGGGTGCGGGCCAGGGCCACGCGGCTCTTCTCGCCACCGGAGAGTACGGCGATGGGCTTGAAGACATCGTCGCCCCGGAAGAGGAAGGCGCCGAGGAGCGAGCGGATCTCGGTGTCGGTCTGACCCTGTGCCTGCTCGCGGAGCGCGTCGAGGACGGTGTGCCGTGGGTTGAGCGTCTCGGCCTGATGCTGTGCGAAAAATGTGAGGTCGGCGTGATGGCCGAGGGTGCGGGTGCCGCCGAAGGGCTCGGTGCCGTGGAGGATGCGGGCGAGGGTGGATTTGCCGGCGCCGTTGCGCCCGATGAGTGCGATCTTATCGCCGCGCTCGATGGTGAGCGGCCCCGTGCGGTCGAACACGGAGATGTCGCCCTCGGGAGACGGGTAGATCTTGGAGAACGAAGAGACCTCCATCACCACTTTGCCCGAGCGGCGCGGCTCCGGAAAGCGAATCGTGATGGCGGCTTCATCCGAGGGGGGCGGGGCGAGCCGGTCCATCTTTTCCAGCATCTTGATGCGGCTCTGCGCCTGCCGGGCTTTGGTGGCTTTGTACCGAAATCGCTTGACAAACCGCTCCATCTCGGCAATATGCTTCTGCTGGTTGTCGTAAGCATTTTGCTGAAGCACGATGCGCTCGGCTCGCTCTTTCAGATAAAACGCATAGTTGCCCGCATACTCGGTGATGCGCCCCCGTGTGAGATCGGCGATGGTGTTCACCATGCGGTCGAGGAAGTATCGGTCGTGCGAGACGATGATGACGGCGCCGGGGTAATTCTTGAGGTAGCCTTCGAGCCAGTCGATGCTGTCGATGTCGAGGTGGTTGGTGGGCTCGTCGAGGAGGAGGACGTCGGGGCGGCGGAGGAGGAGGCGGGCGAGGGCCACGCGCATACGCCATCCGCCCGAAAACGTGGAGAGGGGGCGGTCGAGGTCATCGGCGGCGAAGCCGAGCCCGGTGAGGACGGCTTCGCAGCGGGGCTGCATGAGGTGGGCTTCCCGGCCGGCGAGCTGCGTGTGGACGCGGTCAAGGGCGTGAAGCAACTGCTCGTGGCGGGGGGTCGTGTGGTCCGTCTCGCGCTCGAGGTCATCGGCGATGCGGTCCTCTTCTTCTTGCAGTGCAAGTACATCCTTGAAGGCCTGCATGGCCTCGTCGAGGACCGACCGCTCGGAGGACATTTCCTGCGCATCCTGTTCGAGGTATCCGATGGAGACGCTGCCCGTGACGAGCGTGCCTTCGTCCGGCGCATGTTGCCCTGAGATCACCCGGAGGAGCGTCGATTTGCCGGCGCCGTTGGGCCCGATGAGGCCGATACGACGCGTAAGATGGACCGTCCACGTGAGGTCGTCAAGGACCTGTTGACCGCCGAAGGCGAGGGAAATGTGGTGAAGCTGAATCATGGTGGGGAATGCCCTACGGGGCGGACCTGTCTGCTGATTTTTTCGCGGGCATGCTTACGGGGATCGATAAGAAATGCTCCAATCCTTCGAGTCGCTCCGTGCTAATTCTTCGTTGACTAACGGCGGACCGGATTACTCTCCGTCGCCCGTCCACGGACGAACTGTGCCCTTCTCCCGCCGAGATTTTCGCGCACTCATCGCACCCGACCCTGCGCATCCACGGTCCACGTGTCCACGACTTTCTCCCCGTCGACGACAAAGAGGCGGTCCTGCGTATTGACGACCACACACGCATGGTTGGGCACGAGCCGCACCCGGTCGCCGACGTTAAGGGTCGCGCCGCCTTTGATTTTCACCCAGCCATGTTCTTCTGAAAGCCCTGTGATCTGCGCGTGTGGAAGCGGCTCCATCAATCGGGCACTGTAAAGGAGGCACCCGTAACCCGAATGGTCATAGGCGCCGTCCGAGGTGAGGACCTTCTTGCCCGCGTCGAGGAAGAGGCGCTCCTGACCGTCCGGATCGCGGTGTTTGCTGATGACAGTGGCGAGCACGGTGAGGGCGCAATCCTTCAAATCGGCGGACTCCAGCCCCACCTGCGTGAGGTCGTGGAAGACATAATTCCCCGGGCGAATCTCGGTGATGGAGAAGCCGTCGACGGTGCGGTTTTCGAAATGACGCATCGACGGGGTGGAGCCGATGCTGATTTCGAAGGAGCTGCGCTCGATGCCGGGGAGTTCGGCGAGGCGTCCGGCGAAAGCGAGCATCCGGTCGCGTTCCTCGGCGCTATACCGCCGAAGCGCCGCTTCTTTCGTCTCGTCCTCGTGCGGGCCGTTGTACGACGTTCCGTGGTGCGTCAGGATACCCGTCAGGCGGAGCCCCGGCAGTGAGTTGACATAACGGGCGAAGGCGAGGCTGTCCGGTTGGTCCCACCGCACGCCGCACCGGCCATAGGCGGAGTCGACCTCGATGAGCACTTCTGCACGCCGACCGTGGGCCGCGTAGTATTCGGAAGCAGCCCTGGCGCCCTCGGGGGTATCCACGCAAAACGAAATCCGCGCCCCGTCCATGAGGGCCATGAGGCGTTCGTGCTTTTCCTGTCCGACGACCGTGTACGCGAGACGGACATCGTCGAGGCCGGCTGCCACATAGATTTCGGCCTCACCGACTTTGGCCACTGTTATGCCGCGTGCGCCGAGATCGATCTGTTGCCGCGCGATCTTCACGCATTTATGTGTCTTCGTATGCGGGCGAAGGACGACGCCTTGGCCGTCCGCTTTCGCCTGCATTCGGGACAAATTTGCCTCCATTCGGGTTTTCTCGATGATGACACAGGGTGTCGAGAGCGATTCGATGAGGGGTGCCGGTATGGGCATGGATGATCGGGTTTGTGGGAAACGGAGGTGGACGCGGCCTCAATCTACAATAGATGGCGGACCGGGTCGATAAGATCCCGGCGAAGATTGGCCGGCAATATGCGCCCCACGCTGCGCGTTCATATGTGCGTGGAGGCCGTCAGTTTAACCGCAACGGTCGCAGGATAGGCGCGGAATTCGCAAAGGGTGTTTGCTATGCGACCATTGCGCCTTCCATTTGTCCTCGGCGATTCCTTGATACGTCGAATATATTCCGCAGCTCATTGATTCCATAGAAAGGGAATGCGCTCACTCCAACGCCGTCCTTACTTCATCTTCTCGATTCTCGTGCTCGCGGTCATCGTTCCCAAGCCGCGGGGCGCCGACAAAAGTCCCGCCTTAGTTCTTGCGCATGAGGTGGAGCGAATCGCCGGGAAAGGGGAATTGTGGCCGGGGTTCGATCCGATGGCCATTCCGCTGGCCATGTACGACGGCGAACGGACGTATCTCTTTCGCCACCCCGCGCCGCCCGAGGGATTCAGACTCGACGCCCGGACCCGGCCCATTGCCTATGTCTTTGCCGGGCGCCACCCCGCGATTACCGCGAACACGAGCACCGACCTCGGCGGAATCCGGACGGCAACCGTGATGCTCCCGCCACCCGACGCCGGGCGGTCGATGGCGAACCTCGCCGCCGTCGCCATCCACGAAGCGTTTCACGTTTTTCAGAGAAAGCGCCATCCCGCATGGCAGGCGAACGAGGCCGACCTCTTCGCTTATCCCCTCGACGATGCCGGCCTCCTCACGCTTCGCAGGGTCGAATCGGAAGCCCTGCGGCGTGCGCTGGAAAGTGCGTCGGCCTGTTGGGCCCGGCGTGCGATGGACGTACGGACCGAACGGTTTGCCCGGATGGACTCGGCGTCCGTGGCCTATGAGCACGGGACGGAACTGTACGAAGGGCTCGCCAACTATATACAGGGGCTGGCCGGCGATGCGCCGATTGACCTGGCTGCCGGCGGGTTTACTGCATTTGATGTGCGCCTGCGTGCTTATGCCACCGGCCGGGCCATGGCCGTCCTCCTCGATCGATTCCGGCTCGGATGGCAGTCTTCGCTTGAAGCCAATGATCGGCAGTCGCTCGACGAGATGCTGCGCAAAGCGCTCCCTGCCGTTACCGAGGCGTCGAATTGTGCCCTCTCAGCTGCCAAAGCGGACGCCATTGAACGTTCGGCACGGGACGATGTGAAGCATCTGGCGGACGAAAGGTTTCGTGCCCGCGCGTCCTTCGATAAATTGCCTGGCCGGCGCATCGAAGTCGTCGCGGCGGACGGGCGGCCGTTGTGGCCACAGGGCTTCGATCCGCTCAATGTCGATCGCGTCGCGGGCGGGCTGCTTCATACCCGGTATGTGCGGATCGGCAATGAGAGGGGCTACGTAGAAGCACTGGATGACGAGACGGCTGACATCACGGCGCTGACTGAAGGGGTCGGGCCGCATCCGCTTTTTAACGGCGTCCGGCGCGTCGTAATTGTCGTTCCGTCCGATTCGGTGGTTATCGAATCGGATGGGCGCGTTAAGGTTACTGCGCCCGGAATGGGGTTGTCGTTCGAGCACGCATCCGTGCGAAAGTCCGGCGGTGATGTCATTGTTGCACTGGACCGATGAGGCGTCGCTGCGCGTGGCTAACGGATGAATCTGTTGTCGCATCCCATCTATACGCTCATTACCCTGAACAAAGGAAGGATTAGTCATCTAATGAGAAGCGTTCTCACTTACTCGAAGGCTGTGTTTCAGATCGGTCCAACCATTTCGATCGGAATGAAAAGTTAATCTGGATGAGGCGTCTCGTTACTTAACCGTTCGGAATATGTCCCCCCGAAGAACTGAGGGCCCCCGGGCGCCTTCCATTGACGCTCGTCCCGGAATTGATCTTTTTCGTCACCGATTCTCGTATAATCATCGGCGGACCGGAGCAACTTCACAGTCATCTTGATTGAGAATAGGGGGCGCGTTTACCAGTTCATGGATGTAAAACGGTGTGAAATTTGGATTCCATGTGTATATTAAGTATCAAAATGTTTTGTAAATGAACGCTTGGCCGGGCCTTGTTAATGGTAGCCCCAGAGCATTCACTGCAGATACGGGATTATTTTACCGATCAGCGTAGTTTCGACCTTTACTGCATGCACCTTCAGGACACCGCCACCGTTTCACGACTCCTTCACGCGGTTCGAGAAGGGGATCATACCGCGCTAAATGATCTGTTCCCAATGGTTTATGAGGAATTGCATGCACGGGCCCGACGCCAGCGAATGCGCTGGCACGGACAGGGGACGCTAAACACGACGGCATTGGTGCATGAGGCCTACATCAAGATGGTCAACCAATCCGATGCACAGTGGCATGACAGGGCCCATTTTCTTGCCGTGGCGGCCCGGGCGATGCGACATATTCTTATTGATCGTGCCCGGCATGATCGGAGGGAAAAGCGTGGGGGAGAAGCCCCGCGTGTCGCCTTTGATGAAGTTGCCTATGGCGTTCACGCCGCGGAACTTTCTATTGACCTTGGCGAGCGTGCGGAGGCCTTCCTCGATCTCGACGCAGCGATGACGGACCTTGCCCGAATTAATGAGCGGCAGTGCCGGGTGGTCGAATGCCGGTATTTCGGCGGAATGACGATTGAGGAAACCGCCGAGGCGCTCGGTATTTCGCCCGCCACGGTCAAGCGCGCCTGGGTCATGGCCCGTGCGTGGCTTTTTCGAACCCTTCAATCGCATTCCCAGGCCCATGTCCATCAAAGCTGAACATGAACAGTGGAGCGAGGTCGGTGCACTGCTTGTTTCAGCTCTCGACCTACCCGATGGGGAACGAAGCGCGTTTCTGGATGAGGCGTGCCGAAGTCGGCCCGACCTGCGCGCGGCAGTCGACGAAATGATAGACGCTTATGAAAAGTCCGCCACGTATTTTGGAAAACTCGGCGTGGGTTTGTTACCGGTGCCCGAGGATGACGACGGACTTTACGAACCGAATGAACCACCGGACCCGTATGGGCTTATCGGGCAGCGCATTGGGCGATACGAGATCACGGCACTGCTAGGAGGGGGCGGCATGGGCGTCGTGTATCGCGCCGAAGATACCCAACTGGGTCGTACGGTCGCGCTCAAATTTTTACCCCCCCATCTTGGCTTCGACGAAGCCTCAAAAGCACGATTTCTACAGGAGGCACAGGCCGCTTCGGCCCTCGACCACCCAAACATTTGCACCATCTATGAGGTAGGCGAGACACCCGACGCTCGGTTGTTCATTGCGATGGCGTGCTATGACGGCGAGACGCTGAAGCAGCGGGTTTCGCGCGGAGCTATGGCCGTGGACGAAATCCTGGACCTTGCCATTCAGATCGGGCAGGCGCTCGTAAAATCTCATGCACAGGGCATCGTGCACCGGGATGTCAAGCCCGCCAATGTCATGATCACCGAAGACGGATTGGCCAAATTACTCGACTTCGGCCTTGCCAAACTGGCCGGGGGCGCTCACATTACTCGAACCGGTGCCACTATCGGAACGGCGGCATATATGTCGCCGGAACAGGCGCGCGGCGAAATGGTCGACCACCGCACCGACATATGGGCCCTCGGTGTGATGCTTTATGAAATGCTTGCCAGACGCCGCCCCTTCGAGGGTAGTTATGGCCCGGCCGTAATCTATTCGGTGCTTAACGAGGATCCGACGCCCATCATGCGAGATGGATTGCCGCTTCAACTCGGGCAGGCCGTGGAGAAGGCACTGGCCAAGCTGCCCGAGAACCGATATCAACATGCTTCGGAACTCGTGGCCGATCTCGAAGCGCTCCGCTCGCGCCGCGCAGCACAGTCAATGATGCGCGAGGAGGTCCTTCCTGCACCGGCTGCGCCCGATTCCAATCCGGTCGAAGGGCCAGATGATGGGCCGCCGGTCATACTCGTCGTGGATGATGAACCAGAACTTGAGCTTTTGATCCGGCAGCGATTCCGTAAGGCGATCCGGTCGGAGGAATGGCGCTTCGAATTTGCCGGAGACGGCCGGGAGGCACTCGAAGTTGTCGAGCGAAACCGCGATATCGCCCTTGTATTGACCGATCTCAATATGCCGGGCATGGATGGATTAACGCTCCTCAAACACCTCGCGGTTCTCGACCGCCCCATCAAGACCGTGGTGGTCTCTGCCTACGGCGATCTCGCGAATATCCGCGTGGCCATGAATCGCGGCGCCTTCGACTTCGTGACAAAGCCCATCGATTTCAACGATCTCCAAACCACCATCCGGAAAACGCATGGGGAGTTGGTAGCATATCGAAAAGCGACATCTTTGCGGCAGCAATTGCAGGCGCTTCAAAAAGAGATGGACGTCGCGCGTCGTATCCAGGACGCACTCCTGCCGGTCGCATTTCCTGAATCGGAGTACGTTGAAGGCTATGCGTTCACGACGGGAGCAAGGGATGTCGGCGGCGTTTTTTATGATTATTATCCTATTGACAGCGGGCAGATTGGCTTTTTGATCGGCGAAGTGGCGAGCAAAGGCGTGGCGGCCGCGTTGACGATGGCCATCTGCCAGGCGGTCCTCCGGGGAACGCGTGGTGTGGCGCCCGGCGAGGCGCTCACCAATATGAATCGGCTCCTCTCGGATCGAGGGTTTCCCGAGCAGCGTGTTACGGTTTTTCTCGGCCATATCGATACGAAGACCGGAGAGGTGGTGTATGCCAGTGCGGCGCATCCCGTGCCGTACGTTCTCCATGCTGGGGAAGCAGTGTCGGTTCTTGCCAATCCTGGGCCGACGCCGCTCTGGCAGGACGCGGATCATGTCTATGCGACGAACAGTGTGCACCTGAAACCGGGCGATGGATTGTTCCTTTACACCGGTGGTCTGGTGGCAGCTGCGGATGAAAACGGCCATGCCTTTTCCACCGATCGACTGGCCTCTCAATTGCGCACGGGTGAAGCCGTTACCCCGCCCCACGTCATCCGGCGAGTCGTCCGAGCCGTGATGGAATACGCGGCCGAAGAGACTGATGACCTCGCCGTGCTTGCGTTCCGGTATCTGGGGTGAAGGTGGCCGATGGCTCTTCTTCTTAGTATAATCTCACCTCATAGAGGGGTGCCCCGAAGCGTCGGGATTGCGGTCGCGGGCGTGATGAAAGTACTCAGAGAACAGGCAGATAAATTTTATGAGAGCAACGCCACATTCGCCTCTTGAGAGGGGTGCCGCGAAGCTGCGGGATTGTGGTCGCGAGCGTGATGAAAGTACTCAGAGCAAAGACAGATATTTTTTATGAGGGCAACGCCACATTCCCCTCTTGAGAGGGGTGCCGCGAAGCTGCGGGATTGCGGTCGCGAGCGTGATGAAAGTACTCAGAGCAAAGGCAGATAAATTTTATGAGAGCGACGCCACATTCTCCTTTTGAGAGGGGTTCCGCGAAGCGTCGGGATTGCGGTCGCGGGCGTGATGAAAGTACTCAGAGCAAAGGCAGATATTTTTTATGAGAGCAACGCCACATTCGCCTCTTGAGAGGGGTTCCGCGAAGCGTCGGGATTGTGGTCGCGGGCGTGATGAAAGTACTCAGAGCAAAGGCAGATATTTTTTATGAGAGCGACGCCACATTCTCCTTTTGAGAGGGGTTCCGCGAAGCGTCGGGATTGCGGTCGCGGGCGTGATGAAAGTACTCAGAGCAAAGACAGATATTTTTTATGAGAGCAACGCCACATTCCCCTCTTGAGAGGGGTGCCGCGAAGCGTCGGGATTGTGGTCGCGAGCGTGATGAAAGTACTCAGAGAACAATCAGATATATTTTATGAGAGCGAGGACACATTCCCCTCTTGAGAGGGGTGCCGCGAAGCGGCGGGGTGTGTTATTCAGGGAATCAAATGCGCAAAACCCATGAAACCACGTTTTATTCCATATAATCCGGCGCTTAAGGCCCGGGCAAGGTGCCTTAGAAACGACAGCACGTTGTCCGAGGTGCTCCTATGGAATCGATTGAAGAACAAACAGATGCGCGGCTATGATTTCCATCGACAAAAGCCTCTTGGTAACTATATTATCGATTTCTTTTGTCCAGCGCTGATGCTTGTGATTGAGATTGACGGCAGTAGTCATGCCGTGGACGGCGCCTATGAAAAAGACCAAATACGTCAAAGGGAGCTTGAGGAAATGGGGCTGTTGTTTGTTCGTTTCGATGACGTGGCCGTTAAACGGGAAATGGAGCACGTTCTATCTGTGATTGAGCAATGGATCCTTGATCATGAAATGGAGCGGAGCTAGCGTCGTCGCTGACGATCACACCCCGCCCCGAATCCTCGGGGCACCCCTCTCAAGAGGGGAATCATTGCGAAGTGGCATTTTTGATTTATGAAACAGTCGACACCCGATGGCCTCCAGCCGATAGATGACGATCAAGGCGCGGCCCGAATCCTCGGGGCACCCCTCTCAAGAGGGGAATCATTGCGAAGTGGCATTTTTGATCCATGAAACAGTCGACACCCGATGGCCTCCAGCAGAAAGATGACGATCAAAGCGCGGCCCGAATCCTCGGGGCACCCCTTTCAAGAGGGGAATCATTGCGAAGTGGCATTTTTGATTTATGAAACAGTCGACACCCGATGG
>Ga0114931_10000246_pt1 | contig 63159 bp, 46 predicted proteins | sample 2SBtaG_FD_89579 | JGI IMG/M metagenome (GOLD analysis project Ga0114931, IMG submission 89579) | Deep subsurface microbial communities from Kolumbo volcano to uncover new lineages of life (NeLLi) - 2SBTROV14_V59a metaG | ecosystem: Environmental > Aquatic > Marine > Volcanic | place: Kolumbo... | reverse complement strand
GCGTCCGGGGCTGGTGGTAACGATCCTGAATATTCACAAGCCGCGCGATCGCTCGCACTACGAGCGGTTTCGCCACTACCACGAAACGTTCTACCGCTCGGTCGAGGTGGGAAGCGTTACGCCGTTTTCGGCCCGGGCCCTCGACCGGGGGTTCGCCGGGGCGCTCGTAGCGTTGGCGAGGCACTTCGAGCGGGAGCTGTCGCCGCCCGAGGGGGCGCAGAATATTGCGGCCGTGCGGCGCGCCGTCGAAGGGAAGCTTCTCGCGGTATTCCAGGACCGTGTGCGCGAGCAGCCGATCACCGACGAGGCGGAGCGGGAGGAGCGGCTGCGCAGCGTACAAAGTCGCATCGGGGATCTTCTCGACTCGTGGGAATATGTGGTAGCCGAAAGTCGAAACGTTGGAGTCGACGTACAATACCAGAAGTATGAGCACGGAAGAGGCCAACCGCTGCTGCGCGACATGCTGGACGAGAACTTCGAATCCGAGCACCATCGGAAGTTTCGGGCGAACCGCTCGCTGCGCGACGTGGAACCCGAAGTGAATCTGTTTCTGCGGGAATTGACGTGGAGGAACGGAGGTCATCGCTCGTGAGCAAGAAAGGGCACGGGCAGATCCGGCGCGGGCAGGTGATTCGCACGTGGGGGCCGGGCGCGCTTCTCGATCTGCCCCGATACGCGGTAGTCGTCGGGGGACTCGAAACATGGCCGAGAACAGGCGACCTGGAAGAAATCACTGAGCTGCGGCTTACAAGAAAACTCCAGATTATGACGGGCGTAGACGCACCGCGCCTGTTTGCGCCGCCTGCGGCGACAAGCGACCCACGGACAAACCAGGGGATCGGAGTATGGCGTTTTCCGGAATGGTTCCTCGTCCAGGGAAAAAGTGGCGACGATGACCGGGATCGGTCGCGCAGGATGGTTCATCGAAAAGCACTCGACGACAAAGGACGATTCGACAAGAAACCTGTGGTGCCCACGCGATTCGTTCGTGCGTGTCCGAACGGGCACGTGGACGACGTGGATTGGTACGCATTTGTGCATGGTTCCGAAGACAGGTGCCGTCGCCCGCTGTGGCTCGACGAGCGCGGCACCAGCGGCGACCTGAGCGATCTGATCGTTCGGTGTGAGTGTGGAAAGCAACGAGCTCTCTACGAAGCGACGCAGCGTGAATTGAAACCGCTGGGAATTTGCTCCGGAGCGAGGCCGTGGTTGGGTGCGCATTCCCGCGAGGCATGCAACCAGCCCGCGCGATTGCTCATTCGAACGGCATCCAATGCGTATTTTCCCCAGGTGCTCGGAGTGCTCTCGATCCCCGACCGTGTGTCGGATGCTCAGTGTGCGGTAGAAGAGGTCTGGAGCGATCTGCAGGTGGTCGATTCCGCCACCGACCTTGCCGTCATGAAGAAGAAGCCCGGTGTGGCCAGCGTGCTCGCTCCGTTCGACGACGATGTGATTCTGGCGGCCATCCGGGAACTGAAACAGGGAGCCGCCGGGGAGCGCCCGATCAAACAGGTGGAACTCGACGCGCTGCTCGCTGCACCGGAGGGCTACGCGGACGACGTCCCCATCGACCCGAACTTTCATGCCCGCCGGCTTCCCGAAACGGTCTGGCGCAAGACCGCCGTTTCCGAACCCGTTGAGGCGGTCATTCAACTGCACCGACTGCGCGAGGTGCTCGCGCTCACCGGGTTTACTCGGTTCGAGGCCGTCGTGCCCGATATGTACGGGGAATACGAAACCGACGTAACGCGCGCCGACCTCGCGGCCGAGCCCGAGTGGTTTCCGGCTGTCGAGAACCGCGGCGAGGGCGTGTTTGTGCTGCTTCGAAGCGATGCCGTCGCCGCGTGGCAGAAGCGCAAAGCCGTGCAGACCAGGCTTGCACAGCTCGAGGCCGGCCACCAGCGATGGGCGAAAGACCGCAAGAACCCGCGTCCGTTTCCCGGTGGGCCGTTCGTGCTGCTCCATACGCTCTCGCACCTGCTCATCCAGTCGCTCGCGATGCGGTGCGGCTACCCCGCCAGTTCGATTCGCGAACGCATTTATGCCGACCCGGAAGCCGGGCGATTCGGTATTCTGCTCTACACCGGGAGTCCCGATGCGGAGGGGACACTGGGGGGCCTCGTACAGCAGGCCCGGCATATCGAAGCTCACCTCGCGCAGGCCCTGCGTGCGGCCGCGTTGTGTTCGAACGACCCGATCTGCGCGGAACATGCGCCGGGCGGCAGCCTGGAAAGCCGCTGGCTCCACGGGGCCGCGTGTCATGGGTGCGCGCTGGTTTCGGAGCCGTCGTGCGAGATGCGTAACGATTACCTCGATCGCGCGCTGGTGGTGCCCACGCTGGATACGGTCGATGCTGCGTTTTTCGGGAGGGTTGGATGACGGATGCGTTTCTGGCGCTTCCTCCCCACGTGCGCAGGCGACTGGCGCAGGCGCTCGAGTCGGGGTTATTGAACATGGATTGTTCGCTGACGGCGTTGCAATCGGCCGCGGGGGTGGGTGAAGGGGGCGAAGCGTTGTTGCTTTCTCTCGGCGAACTTTCGCGGCTGGGGCTTTCCGGCGCTGCCGCCGCCGCCTGGATCCGCGCCCTGGACGAAGTAGACGCGCGTGCGGTTCGTCCCGACCTGGTGTGTTCGGGCCCCGAAGTGCCAGGCGTGAACGCGCGCGATACGCGCCGCGTGTACGAAGAATTGCTGGGCTCGGCGGAGCGGTCGGTGTGGGTCAGCACGTACGCGTATTTCGACGGTCCGCGCGCGTTCGAGGTTCTGGCGCGGCGCATGGACGAGCTGCCGGCGCTGCGGGTGACGTTGTTGCTTAATATCCAGCGCCGGAGGGGCGACACGTCGGCGCCGGACGATCTGGTGCGGCGGTTCACGGACCGGTTCTGGGGAACGGACTGGCCGGGGGATGTGCGACCGGCGGTGTACTACGACCCGCGGTCGCTGGACCCGGACGGGCCCTCGGGCGTATTGCACGCGAAGGCCGCGGTGACGGACGAGTCGGCGGTGTTCATTACGTCGGCGAATCTCACGGAGGCCGCGCTGGACCGAAACTTCGAGCTGGGGTTGCTGGTGCGCGACGGGGCGCTGGCGTTGAGCGTGACGAGCCACTTTCGCGCCTTGATCGACCGCGGGTTGTTGTCGCGGCTGCCGGAGAGGTGATGGGGGTGGGAGCCCGGGAAGATTCGGGGAACAGTGTGTTGCCCCCTGGGCACTGGGAGCATCTCGAGGATTCCGGCGGCGCGAAAAGCGGCGAGTTGCACCAAATCTCCTGGAGGAGCTTCCGCGAGTAACCCATGATTTTGCAGGAGTTGCTGATGCTGCTCAATTCTGATGCGAGCTCTAGCCGAGAAAGCTTGCGTCGTGCTATCTTCTTACGTGTAATTGTTCCCGTTCTGCCCGCCGCCGTGTGATGTTGCCCTCATGCTGCGGAACAGTAGACGCGTTCTGCCCGGGACGGTGCTGTCGACGGGAACGGTACGCTCAGGAAGGGCACGGCCAGGCGGTCACAAGAGATTGTCGGAAGTAGTGCCTGGATAAGCGGGCAAAATAGTTGCCACGAGGCAGGTGAGCCATGACGGAAACCCAGGTCCAGACGCTCCTGGGAGCACTAAGTGACGTCGAGGAGAAAAACGCACCTCGCGTTCTCTTCCTCGAGGGTGACCGGCATCTCCTTGAACGAGGGCTTCGTGTCTGCGTGATCGGGACACGAAAGCCGACACGGGATGGCCAGGTTGCCGCGAAGAGGTATGCTGGCTTTCTTGCACGCAACGGGGTGACCGTAGTGAGTGGCCTTGCCATGGGAGTCGATACGATCGCGCACCAGGCGGCGATCGAGCAAGGGGGGTGTACGATTGCGGTTCTCGGAACGCCGCTAGACCAGACAAGTCCCCGCGCAAACGCTGAGCTACAACGTAAGATTGGAGAGCAACACCTTCTGGTCTCTCAGTTTGCGCCAGGTTCAACCGTTACGCGTTCGAATTTTCCGCTGAGGAACCGTACGATGGCGCTTCTCAGCGATGCCACGATCATCATTGAAGCCGGGGAAGGAAGCGGCACGCTTCACCAGGGCTGGGAAGCGCTTCGACTGGGGAGGCCACTTTTCATTCTAAGTAACGTCGTCAATTCGGGGCTTGAGTGGCCCCCCAAGATGCTCGACTACGGAGCGATGGCGCTGTCAGATCCGAAAGAGCTGTATGAGGCTCTGCCGATACGCATGGAGGCTGTCGGTGAAGAGCCGGCCAAATAGAATCACGTTCGGGTCCTTTCTCGTCTACCCGTCGACCGCAAAGACAGACGAAACGCGGAAATTCAAACAGACGATCCTCCGCATCAAGCTAGATCGCTATGACCGGACAGTCGCGATGCGGATGCCGGAGTATGCGGCGAAACGCCTGGCGGAAGAACTCCCAGGTAGCCCCCTGAAAGACTTTTTTGAAGGCGCTGTGCTAGTGCCGATTCCGCAAAGTGGTCTTAGACAAAAACATAGTCTCTGGCCGGCACAGCGAATCTGCGAAGAACTCGTGCGACACAAGATCGCAAAAAGATTCGAACCGGTGCTCGAACGGAAGACCCCCGTAAGGAAGTCGGCCGGGTCGGCAGACCGTCCCGCTCCACATGAGCACTACGAGTCTTTCGATGTGCTTTTGCCGCTGCCAACAGCGAGCAGGATTATTCTTGTGGACGATGTCATTACCCGCGGTTCTACAGCACTTGGGGCTTCGTGGAGACTTCTTGATATATTTCCAGAGCTGGAAATAACGGTCTTTGCGATGGCTCGCACGGTGCCGGCAGAAGATGCGCGGCAGTTCGTTGATATCCAGGTGGGAATGGTCGAGCTAACGAAGACCAATTGGCTCGAACGGAGGCCATAGAGGAACTTGCTCCACAGGTCAAAGTGTTACGTTTGGCCGAGCGGCCGCCTGGGTCGCGATAATTCTACGCGGAAACCGTGAAATTCTACACCGGACTAACCGATGGCGACTGGTTCGCCCAGCTCGCCGCGCACCCGCCCGACGAAGTCAACTTCTGGCGGCCCAGCGGACGTGCGTTTCGGGCGATCGGCCCCGGTGAGCCATTTCTCTTCAAGCTCCATGCCCCCTACAACGTCATCGCCGGGGGCGGGTTTTTCGTGCGCCACACCAGCCTGCCCGCCTCGCTCGCCTGGGAGGCGTTCGGCCCGAAAAACGGCGTGCGCAGCTACGCCGACCTCGTCGCGCGCCCGCCTCGGACAGGGCGCTTTTCGCGTGCTCGTCACCGACGCGTACGACCGCCGCTGCGCCGTCACGGGCGAGCGCACGCTTCCCGTCCTCGAGGCAGCCCACATCAAACCGTTCGCCGAATCCGGGCCGAACCTGCCCTCGAACGGGATGCTGCTGCGCTCCGACCTGCACAAGCCTTTCGACCGCGGCTACGTTACGGTAACACCCGACCTGCACCTCGAGGTCAGCCGCCGCATCCGCGAGGAGTACGAAAACGGCCCGACTACTACCGGCTCTCGGGGAATAGACTGGCCGTGGCGCCATCCCGGGAAGTCGAACGCCCCGGCCCCGAATTCATCGAGTGGCACAACAACCACGTCTGCCGGGGGTAGACGGCATCGCGCTTGTTCCGCAGCGCTTTCCTTAACTCTGGCAACACCGACACGCGCGCGTAGTGCTTTGCGTTCCGGTAGCGCCGGGTATAGTCGCGCCGCTCATCTTCGTGAATCGGTCCCACGCGGTCCATCGCTGCAGCTCCGCCGTTGGTTCCTTCATATCTATTCCGCCGTCGCTCAGCACCTGCTATCTTACCAACTGTCCGGTCCCGAAGGGGTACGGTGTACGTGTGCTCCACGTGTGGTCCCAGCGGCAGGGCTACCCGGGCAAGCACAGCGAGTTCGAGCTGATCTACGTAAACGGCACCAACAACCTCGAGAACCTGAAGGCCGCCGACGACACCTGGAAGGTGCGCCTGATCGAGGAGGATTCCCACCGCTTGATGTTCGATATGGAGAATGCCTGATGTCAGCCGTGCAATACCACGAAGGATGCTTTCCCCCGTCTACGATGGACTGGCCGGCGCTGATCCCATACCTCGGCCCGGCCGCTGCGGCCCTGGCCCGGTATGACGGGATGCTCGCAGCCATTCCCCATCCCAGGGTGCTGCTTGCTCCCCTGACCACCCAGGAGGCTGTCTTGTCTTCGCGTATCGAGGGCACGCAGGCCACAATGGGGGAAGTGCTGGAGCTTGAGGCTGGTGGAGAGGTGGCAACTCCGGAGCGGAGGGACGACATTCAGGAAGTGCTCAACTACCGGGCTGCGATGCGGCGCGCGGAGGCGATGTTGGAGCACCTGCCTTTGTCTCAACGCGTTATCCGCGAGGCCCACCAGGTGTTGCTGTCTGGCGTGCGAGGGATGAACCGCTCCCACGGCGAGTACCGGCGGGTTCCCAACTGGATTGGGCCCCCGGGGTGCAGTCGCGAGGAGGCCCGTTTTGTTCCGATTGATGCAGCAAAGCTCCCGGACGCGATAGGAACCTGGGAACGATTTATCCATGAGCACGCGCCCGATCGGCTTGTGCAGCTCGCTCTCCTGCACGCGGAATTCGAGGCGCTGCACCCGTTTCTGGACGGAAACGGGCGTCTCGGGCGTATGCTGGTCCCTCTGTTTCTGTGGCAGCAAGGCCTGATTGGCCATCCGGTTTTCTACATCAGCGGGTACTTTGAGGCCCGGCGCGAAGCCTACTACGACCGACTGCTGAAGGTTTCTCGCGACGGCGACTGGAGTGGTTGGTGCGTCTTTTTCCTGGAAGCTGTGCGTGCCCAGGCCGAAGACAATCTTGCCCGGGTGAGGGCGATTCTGGCCCTCTATCAGGAACGTAAGGGAAAAGTGGCGAGTATGACGCGATCGCCGTATGCGATTCATGCATTGGATTGGATCTTCAGCCAGCCTATTTTCTCCGGGTCGGATTTCGGTCGTCGGGCTGGGATTTCTACCCGGGCGACGGCAAAGCGGATGCTCGCGGTGCTCCGGGAGGCCGGTATCTTGATGGTGCTGCGCCCGGGAAAGGGCCGGAAGTCGGCGATTCTCGCCTTTCCACGCCTGCTGGAGATAACGGAGGGGGGAACCGTTCGTTGAGGCTCACGGGTGCACCACAAGGCGTGTTGTGGCTCATGAATATGTGATTTGTGAGCCACAACTATATTTCTGGCTCGCATGTGACCCACAAGAACGGGAGGGGCCCACAAAAGGGGGCGGGTTATATGTGGGGAGAGCGATTGCCATCATGAGTGCAACCCGGCAAATGAAACCGCCCGATTTCTTCTCCCTCGATGCGTTCCGTGGTCTGGCCCCGGCGCATGCGCAGCCAGCCAGACTCGACGACGACGGCCTCCGCCTCCCGGGGGAGGCAGCATTTCTTGTACTTTTTGCCGCTGCCGCAGGGGCAGGGGTCGTTGCGGCCGGGGGGCATGGGTTGGTCTCCTTGATGCGGCTCGATTCCTGGTCCGTCGTCTGACAGTATACCCGGAAAAAGGGGCTACGGGCAGGGGGCACCGTTGTGTTCTATGGCGACCGGGCGATCACGAACCGGGCCTCGCGCAAACTCCCCGTCCTTATTCCTCCGCCTTCTCCTTCCCCTCCTCCGGCAACATCGACACCCGCGCGTAGTGATCCCGCTTCAGGTACCGGCGCGCCGCGTCGCGGATCATCTTGCTGCTGCACCCCTTCCACATGTCTTCCTTGTCGACGATGTAGTGGAAATCGATCCCATTCATATCGCAGTACTGGAGCGAGCCGACCCAGTAGCCATTCTGCTTCGACCGCTCCTCGAACTCCCGGCGCTGCGTGGCCACAATCTTCTCCACGATCTCATCGCTCACCCCGTGCGCCTGGATGTCTTCGATCACCCCGAACACGTCGCCCACCAGTTCCTCGAGCCGCGCCGGGTCGGCCCCGAACGAAATCGTTACGCTGCTCTCGCTCCGTGGATGCTGCGTGAAGTTCGCGTTTACCGATACCCCGTACGTTCCACTCTCTTCCTCGCGAATCACTTCTCGCAGCCGGATCCTCAGCGCCTCGGCCAGAAATCGGATCGCATACCGGTTCTTGCGCGACCAATCGAAGCCCCCGCTGAAGCGCAGCGTGGTGCGGCTTTTCTCATCCACGCCGCGGTGGAACGACCGCACCACCACCCCGTCGGGCGCGTGGCGCCCCACGTCGCGCCAGGATTCTTTGCGCCCCTTCGTGGGAAGGGAGGCGATGTAGGTTTTCACATACCGGCGCAGTGCGTCCTCGTCGATCGAGCCCACGAACGCCATCGTGAAGTCGCCCGCATCGGCGAACCGGTCGGCGAAGAACGAATACGCGTCGTCGAAATCGATCGCCTTGAGCGCGTCGGTCGTAAACGGCTGCGACCTCGGGTGGTGGTTCGAAAAAATCACCGTCAGCGAGTCGTTGTAGACGGCGTTCGGGTTGTTGCGCAGGTTCTGCACGTAGGCCGTAATCCGCGACATCATCGCATCAAATGCGTCGCGGTCGTGGCGCGGTGCGGTGAAGAACAGGTACACCACCTGCGTCATCGTTTCGAGATCCTCGCGCGTGGACGACCCGGCGAGCCCCTCGGCCAGCTCGCTTATCTGCGGGGTTACACGGAACTGCTTGCCCGCGAGCAGCTTTTGCAGGTCGGTGGGACTGTAGTCGCCCAGGCCGCAGTTGCCGATGAGCGTGCCGGCCAGCCGCGCCGAAGCGAACGTCGCGTCGGATGCCAGCGAGGTGCCGCCCGGGCTCCACGCGCCGAAGATGATCTCGTCGTTCTTGAAATCGGTTTTCTTGACGAGCACGCGCACGCCGTTGGAGAGGCGCCAGATGTCCACGTCCACCGCGTCGTTGTGCGTTTCGTCGACGATCTCTCCCGGCGCGGGGATCGACGAGAGCAGTCCCTCGCCGGTGACGGTGTCTTTGTACGGCTCGATCTCCATGCCGTCAACCCCCGCGAGAATTGCACGCACGTCATCCCGCTTGGGAACGGCCACCCCCTTTTTGTCGACCGCGCTGACCATCACCACGTGCCCGTCGGCGCCGAAGAGCGTATCGGCCAGCGCGTCGATTTCCTTCAGCGTGATCGTCGGAAGCAGTTTCTTCGTGGCCTCGAGGGTGAACTCGATGCCGGGCACCGGAACGTGCTCCAGAAAGTGGGCCGCGTAGGTACGTGCGTACACGCCCGAGTCGGTCTGATCACGTTCGGTGTACTGTCGCTCCAGAGAACGAAGATACTTCCTGGTCGCGCGGTCGAGCTCGGTTTTCTGAAACCCGAAACGCGACGCGCGTTCGGCTTCCACAACCAGCGCGCGGGTGCCCCCGGCGATGTCGTCGTCGCGCGTGCGCGCGCCGAGCGCGTAGCCGTTGACGCCTCGAACCGGGTGGAACGGCCCGGCGTACGCGGCAATAAACGGTGGCGTCCCCTTCTGCACGATTTCCTGAAAGCGCGCGTTGAGCATCGAGCTGAAGAGCCCGCGCACGAGCGTGCGCCGGTAGTCGCCGAGCGTACGGATGGATTCGCGGGGTAACTTTGTGACGAGAGACACCGAGCTGCCGCCGGCCTCGGCGTCGGTGGCGATGGAAACCACCGTGCCCGATGCGGTCGGAACCGTGTAGTCGGCGCGTTCGCGCGGGTGTTTCGCGGCCGGGATCCCCCCGAATTGCTTTTCGATGCGCGCCTTGATCTCGCCGGTATCGATGTCACCCACGACGATCACGGCCATCAGGTCGGGTCGGTACCAGTCGTGGTAGAAGCGCACGACCTGATCGCGCGTGAAGGTGTCGAGACTCTTCTTCGTACCGATGGGATTGCGCTCGGCGTAGCGCGACCCGGCGAACAGCACCTTCTGGTGCGCCTCGCGCATGCGCTGGTCGGCGCCGCGCCCGGTGCGCCACTCTTCGATGACCACGCCGCGCTCCTTCTCCACCTCCTCGGGCGGGAACGTCTGCCCGTGCGCCCAGTCTTCGAGGATCAGGAAGGCTTTGTCGATATACCCGGCACTGTCGGCCGGAACAGTGAGCTCGTACGTGGTGTTGTCGAATCGCGTGAATGCATTGACGTCGGCCCCGAAGCGCATCCCGATGGTCTCGAGGTAGTCGACCAGCTCCTGGGCATTGAAGTGCCGGGTGCCGTTGAAGGCCATGTGCTCGACAAAGTGGGCCAGGCCGCGCTGGTCGTCGTCTTCCTGTATCGATCCCGCGTTGACGACCAGGCGCATATCGATGCGGTTCTCGGGCTCGGTGTTCTTGCGGATGTAGTACGTCAGGCCATTGGGCAGCGTACCCGTCGTCACCCGGGGGGAGAGGGGAAGGGGGGCGGACAGGTCGAGCGCGGACCAGGCGGGCGTTGCGCCGAGGCCGAGCAATACGAGAACGAGAACGGAGCGGCGTATGGCAAACATCGGTGTCCTCCCCGGGAAGATCGGAATGGGCCGGGCCGTGCAGGCAGGGGCCGGTGGCGACTTTCGGATATATCGAATACAGGGTGCCACGCAGGCCGGGGGATGTAAAGGGCGCGGGTTCACGGCTCGGGTCCACGGGAAGTGCGCGGTTTCAATCCACAATCGGTAGTGGGCGCGCCGCGTGCCGGGATCCGCCGCGCGGGCTTGAGACCCTCCGGATGACCGACATGGGTGACAATGCGCCGCCGGGGACGCATACCGTTCATGGAACGGGCCTGATCATTTTCTCCCGCGCGTGTAGAAAAATATTCTCTCAAGTTTTTTCCGGGTCGGTTTCCCCTCCATTTCCCGGTACGGCGGATTTCATCACGCCCCGCGCAACACGGGCCCGGGTCTGCACCGTCGGCCGGCCCCCGCCCGTTCGTTCCGTCGTCGATGATGGGATAAGAACGCCCTGTTCGGCATACGGTGCGCTTCCATCGCGCGCGTACTCCGCCTTCCGGGTACCGGTACCGTGTGCCACGCCCGCCGTGCCTGCCGTGCAGCGCACCGGTATATCCGCGCTGGCACGAGCACTGCTTTACCGCCCCGACGCGTGCCCCGACACCCGCCGCACCCACGGCACCGGTTTGCCACCTGCGTTGCGCCAAAACCCATGGGTTCGCAGATTCCTCGGGAATATCGCCAAATTGGACCGAACCATGACGACCGAGCGTGAGGGGAGAATTCGCGTGCAGGAAAACACCGGGACGTTCATCGAGTCGATTCGTATGCCCCGGCCGGTCATTCTGGCCGTGCTGGGGGTTATTCTTGCCGTGGGCCTCGTACTCTACGGACTGCGTGCCGTCATCATCGTCCCCGTCGATGTGACCCCGGAATACTATGCAACCACGTTTCTGGTATACGGGCTGTGGATCGGGTCGATTCTCTTCTTCATGCTGGCCAGTTTCCGCGGGGTCAACCGGTTCGCTCCGGCCGTTCCGTGCAAGCGGTTCTTGTGTCTGATTCCCGCGTACAACGAGGCACGGGTGATCACCAACTCGGTGTCGAGTTTGCTGCAACAGCACTATCCACGCGAGAACGTCGAGGTTGTCGTGGTGTTCGACGGAGCCGACGAAACCGGGGACATCGCGCGTGCCGCCGGGGCAACCGTAGTGCAAACACCACAGCACGGTTCGGGAAAACACGAAGCACTGGCGTTTGCGATCGACCGGTTGATCGATTCCGACGATGACCGCTACGTGGTTGTGGTCGACGCCGACAACGTGGTTGCGCTCGACTACCTGCAGCGGATGAACGACGCGATCATCGGTGGCGGGTACACATGCTTGCAGGGATACCACGCCGTCCTCAACCCGGCACGCAACTGGGTGACACGTTCTTTGTGGTGCGCGGTGGCGTCGTCATCGCGTTTGTACAACCAGGGGCGATTCAACAGTATCGGCAATGCGCTGGTCTGTGGCACGGGGTGGTGTTGCCGGGCCGACCTCATCAAGCGCTACTGGCCGCGTCTTCGGACACAAACCGAAGATATCGAACTCAACGGCGTTCTGCTGCTCAACGAAGGGATCCGCGTAGCGTGGGTACCCGACGCGAGATTCTACGATGAGAAGCCGGGTAACCTGTGGGTTGCCGCGCAGCAGCGTCAACGCTGGATGACCGGCCACATGCGGTTGTTCTTCTTTCTCGCCGGGCCCTGTCTGCGCGAGGCACTGCGCCGGTTTGACGTGGCGCTCCTCGAATTGGCGTTGTACTACGCGGTTCCGTTTGTTCTCTCGCTCGGCGTACTCCAGTTTTTCGGAATCAATGCGGCGATCGCAGTGGGAATCTGCTCGGTGTCGGGGCCGCTGGCCAACCCGGTGGTATGCGGTGCGTTGTCGATTACCACCGTGGCGATTCTCGTCGGGTACCAGGCGATCGGGTTTCGCATGGAGAACGGCGGCTGGGCGCGTGGATTCCTCTACGGTCTCTACACGATTCCGTTCTCCATCGTGGTGTGGACGATGGCGCTCGTGTCGGCCTGGGTCAGCCTGCGGCGGAGCGACTGGATCTACCATACACCACATGTGGTCGACGATGCGGAGGTTGCCGTCGAATTGAATTCCGAGCGCGGGGTGATGTCGTGAACGCCGGGGCAACGCCATGATCATTCGCTGGACGATGGTGCTTGTGCTGTTCATCACGGCGGGCATCGGTACAGCGACGGGTGGGAGGTTCCTCGGCAGCGAGAGGGCCTACCCCGATGCGGCGTCCCGAAGGGCGGCATTTGCACAGTGGCTCGTGTCGATCGAATGCCGGGACGATACCACGAGGGGGCTGTATCCGTACTTCCGGTCGGACGATCCCTCGTTCGTCTCGTCGGGAGATGATTTTCTCTCGCCGATGGTCAGCGCCAAGTGCGTGATGTTCTGGCTGCACATCGGTCGGCCCGATCGCGCGTTCGAAACGGGGCACCGGCTTCTGGCGTGGCAACGGGCGCTGTCTTCTCCCACTTGTCCACGAACATCGGGAGCCCTTCCGAGCGAAATCATCCGCCGTGATGGGAGCTGGCACGCGGGCACGCGATTCTACAGCGGAGACAACCTGGTCGTTCTCGAAGCGTTCATCCGGCTGTTCCAGCAGACTGGACGCGGCGAGTTCTACGAGGGCGCGCTCGCCAGTGCGACGTGGATTCGTGACGTGATGTGTCACGGAGAAAACTACGGGGTGTGGAGCGAACCGCACGGTGCACCGATGCACTTTGTTACCGCGGGCGGAGCGTTCGACAACACGATCTATACCGGTGTGGAATTCATGTGGCTCTATGCGTTGCGACACTTTGCCGAAATCTCGGGCGACTCGAGCTATGTGGACCAGTTCAACGTCGCGAAACAGTTTCTTCTGCGGGGTCAGTCTGCGTACGGCGTGTGGTTCGACCGCTATGACCCGGGATACCCGCCGCGCCCGTACAACCCCGGATACTGGCTGTGGTACGGCCCGCGCGGGCAGTACGTTGCCGACAACGCACTGCGCGCGGCAATTGGTGCACTGCGGGCCGGTGCGCCAGAACAGGCCGGCCGGTTCGCCGACGCCTTTCGTATCGACCGGGGCGCGGTTCCGGCGTACTACAACGCCACTACCGGAAAGCCGCAGTTCGCAAACGGAGACGGGATGTACTACGACGTGGTATCGAGCGGGCTGTGGGTAGAGCTCGTGACAGGGCTCGAACGCTGGGGCGATGCCAGAGGGGCACAACGGTTTCTTGTCCGGACCCAGAACCGCAACGGGGGGTGGTACTGGGGATTGTGGCGGTCGGGACTGCGCCCGGTTCAGCGAAGCGAGGCGGTGCTCACCGGAATCTGGGCGGTGCGTGCACTGGAACGAAAGCAACAAGCCAGAGGTGACGAAAGGAGAACGCAATGAGCGTCAGCTGGAAAATCTCAATGGTGGCGGTGACGCTGCTTGCTTTGCCGGCGGTTGCTCCGCACGCGGGCGAATTCCGTGAATCCGACAGGGTAACCCGCGTGGACGTGGGTGGATACCGGTATTCTTTTTCCCAGGGACATGCATTGTACGGGCCGTGGTGGGGTGGCCGCGTTCGCGTAGCGAACAGTCCCGCCGCCGGGTCGCCGGGGGCCACAGGTATCTTTGAGGCGGTCGCCGAAAGGCGCAATGATCCGGGAAATCCGGTGACCGGCGTATACCTCGTGGGCAGCGGGTACTACGACTGGAATGACCACCTCTACACGTACTCGGCCATCGGATACGGTTCCAACGAAAACTTCGCCCATTTTACCGCCCACCAGGAACTCGACATGAAGATGTTTTCGGATCGCTCCGTTGTGGTGTCTCTCGGGGGCGGATATCTCGATTATCAGTCCGGCGACAACACGCCATACATCTCGGCCGGGTCGGCGTACTACTGGAACGACTCGTTCGATCCGCGACGCAGTGTGATTTTGCAGTACCAGTACCGTCGGTATTTCTCGAGTGTGAACAACGGCCAACTGGGTACGCATATCTTCGGTGTGTCGGTCAGAAGCGGTGACGCACACACATTGTCGGTACGCTACCTCCGTGGACCCGAAGCGTATACGGTGGGTGGCGGTCTGGTTCCCACGACAAACGCAACGCTCTTTGGCCGCTCGTTGAGTGCGGAATACGAAACACGAATCGACGCGAAGTACGGATTCGCTGTTGGCGTTGATTTCATCGAAAAGGTAGACCAGTCGAACGACGCCACGCTGTACCGGGGACCGGGCGTCCGGGCCCGCATCATCCGGTTCTTGTAATGACTACGGGCGATCGGGACGATTTGTCCCGCGAACGCGAACGCGCCAGCGCTCGCCGGGAGGATTGACATGAAGGCGATGGTCCTGTTTGGAACTCGTCCGGAAATCATCAAGCTCGCGCCGGTCATCAAGGAACTTGAGCGGTTTGAGCCGGACGTAAAATCGGTGCTTGTTTCTACCGGACAGCACCTTGAGTTTACGCAGCAAATGCTCGGTCTGTTCGACATCCGTGCCGACTACGAGCTGAATGTCATGAAGAATCGTCAGACGCTCGCGCACGTGGTGTCGTCGGTAGTTCGTGATGTGGACGACATCATCGTACATGAGCAACCCGACGTGCTGATCGTGCAGGGTGACACGGCAAGTTGCGCGGCTGGCGCGATTGCGGCCAACATGCGCGCCGTACGCGTGGCTCACGTGGAGGCCGGTCTTCGCACGCCAGACAAGTTCGTGCCGTTTCCGGAGGAGATCAACCGCAGAATCCTCGGTGTGTGCGCCGACTGGCATTTTGCGCCGACCGCCCGCGCGCAGGACAATCTGCTGCGCGAAGGAAAGCGTCCCGGGTCGGTGTACGTAACGGGAAATACCGTGGTGGATGCGATGCACGCCATTCTCGAATCGCAACCTGTGACGGAGTACCGTGCGGAGAAATCCGGACTGCGTGACGTTCTGGTGACGATGCACCGCCGCGAGAACCTCGGGGACGGATTGCGCCGGATCTGCGGAGCGATTCGTTCGCTGGTGGACGATCACCCCGACGTGCGGGTGCTGATCCCCGTCCATCACAATCCCGCGGTGGGTGATGTGGTACACGATGAACTCGACGGGCACGAGCGCGTGCAGCTCTTGCCCCCACTGTCGTACGTTGATTTCCTGCACATTCTGCGCGGGTGCTATTTTGTGATGACCGATTCGGGCGGCGTGCAGGAAGAAGCGCCGTCTCTGGGCAAACCGATTCTCGTACTGCGGGACGTGAGTGAGCGCCAGGAGGCGGTGGACGCCGGTGTGGCGGTACTGGTTGGCACCGACGAACGGAAAATATACGCAGCCGCCCACGAGCTGCTCACCGATGAGACGACATACGCTCGGATGGCGAAAGAGACATGTGTGTTCGGGGACGGATTCGCCAGTGAGCGCATTGTGTCGGTGCTGGTTCGCGACTTCCGCAGAGAAGAGCCCGCTCGTCGTAGCGCGCAAAAACCGGTGAGGGAAGCGCGGGCGCCGGCTCTGGTGTAGCGCACAGGGGGGGTACCCGGTGGGGCGACGCGCGCAGTGTACCGTGGGAGCCGCGCGCGGGTGGGGCGAAAAAACGTGCTGGAGTGCAGACCCCTTCGGTGTGTATCGTGCGTGCATGCTGGCATGGCACAACGGCACGATCATACCGTACGAAGAGGCTCACGTGCACGTGAGCGACCTTGGTCTGTTGCGCGCGTACGCCGTATTCGACTACCTGCGTACGTTTGGAGGCCGTCCGTTTCGCCTGCACGACCACCTCGCCCGCTTCCGCAACTCGGCCGCCGGCCTCGGCATTCCCCTGCGTTTCGCCAACGAGCAGATCGCGGCGGCGATCGACGAACTGCTCGCCCGCAATCCCCTGGAGGAATGCGCGTTTCGACTGGTGCTGACCGGCGGGCACAGCCCCGACAGCATGACCATCTCCGATCCCAACTTCTTTATTCTGGCCGAACGACTGCCCGAATACGACCCGGTGTGCTACACCGAAGGCGTCAAACTCATCACCAGCGAGTTCCTGCGCGACGTTCCTACAGTAAAGAGCACCGGCTACCTCAACGCCATCCGCCTCGCACCGATCGTGCGCGAGCACGGCGCGCACGACATGCTCTACTGCCATGAAGGCCGCGTGCTCGAACTCACACGCAACAACTTCTTTCTCTTCCACGGCGACACGCTGGCGACTCCGAGCGACGACGTGCTGCACGGCATTACGCGCAAGGTGGTGCTCGAACTATGCCGCGGCGCGTTTCCGGTGGAAGAGCGCGATGTGCGGACCGACGAGCTGCGCGCCGCCACCGAGGCGTTCCTGTGCGGGACGACCAAGGGCGTGATGCCCGTAGTGCGCATCGACGACTTCGTGGTGGGCGAGGGCAGGGTGGGGGAGAACACGCGCCGCGTGATGGAACTCTTCGGCGCGTACACTGCCCGCAAGTAGCGCGCCCCGTTGCGCCCCTCTTTTAACAGGCCGTAACTACGTCAGTTACAGGTTTCGCGAAATTGGCCCCCGAAGGGCCTTACCGTAAACACGGCGTGAACGCCCAACACAGGGAACGCCAGGGCATCGCCGGCCCGGTGGATCTGTGCAGCCTCGCCCCGGTCCAGACCGGGGAACTACGGGGTGTTGTTGTGACCCCGGTGGTCCGTGTAGAGCGGATCGCTCGGTACGGTCGCGGGGAACGCGCGCCCGTCGGGCATAGCTGCTTCGATGTTGGGGTGGGCGGCAAACAGGCGCGCCGCGCGAACCATGTCGCCCTTGCCGCTCGTCTCGAGCATCACCCGGCGGTCCACGCCGGGCCGTGTGGCCGGCGCCTGGTTCCTGGGCTGTAGGAACGGCCGTTTGATGCGCTGCACGCCGTACCGGAGAACAAACGCGTCAACCGACGACAGCCCGGTTCGGGTTCCCGGCGCCGCGATTCGGGGTGTCCAGACATTCATTGCATCAAAGCGGAAATTTCACAAAAAACTGTGCACTCCATGAGAGTGGCGTACCAAACCCCGGCCCCATGTCAAGCTCTGTTGACAATCACCCGGTGGGTGTACCGGCGGGATTGTGGTATTGTGCGCCCATGCCGGCCTATCGCCTCGATAACCTGCCGGGGATCGCGACGCGGCAACGTGTGTTTAACACCTCGAGACGCCTGCCCGGGCAGGTGTTCGCGCTCGAACTATTGTCCCGTCCCGTTGTACTGCGCCGCGACGCCTCCGGCGCCATTGAGGTAACCGTCGACCGGCGCGGCGTCACGCACGCGGTCTATACCTCGGAGGGTAAGAACGCACTGTGCCGGGCCGCGCTCGCCGGATCCGCGTACGACGAGGCACGCGCGCTCGAAGAACGCGTGCACGGATTGATGACGGGGGCATCGGGTGCGGGGGAACTGAAAATTTCGTGCGCCAAATTTCCGCTGCGGTGGGCGTCGGCCGGAGTATTTCCGGTGGTCGAGTGGCGCGAGCATACGTGGACTCCGTTTTTCTTTCGCGACATTCCTCCCGTGGGCTGGAACATCGCAGCCGGCGGTTCGGACGATGATGCTGAGCTCAACGACCCCGTTGCATTCGGACTGCGCGAATTCGTCGAAGAAACCATCGTGTTGCCCGGAGCGCCCGAGGCGCGCGCATCGATTACTCCCCGCACGTTTGGTGGATTGCTCGGGCGTGCTTCGCGGGCGCGACCGGGGGCGATGCGAAGAACCCTGACCGCCCTCAACCGGCACCTTGCGCTGCGCACTCGTGAGGATGGAGTGCACTACACGCCGTTTTCTGAAGCCGCTGTTCCGCCGGAACGATCGATATCCGCGCGCGCCGACGCCACCCGCACGACCTTACGTATCATCGACGACAATAGAGAATCCGAAGTGCGCAACATCCTCGTGTGCATCAATGTTTTCGAACTCGGAATTGAAGTAATCGGTGTGGTGCGTTTCGATCTCGGCGACGACGAGGTTCTCCTGGACGGCGAAACGTACGAGCCCGCGCAAGGCGACCTCCAACTGATCCGCATGCCCGTGGCCATGATCTCGCACGACTATCTTCGAGAAGTGTTCGGCGCGGGATGCTCCCGCCTAGACTGGCGCCGCCCGCTGCTGAGGGAGTACGACACGACGCGGGAACAATGGGTAGGCCGTGCGCCGGCACAGCCGTCGGTCGTCCCGATGCGAACACCGCGCGTAGAAGAGGTGTCCGTGTTTGGCTGGGATGCCGGTGTGCGGCGTTGCCTCGGCGAGTCATCGCGCGCATCGTGGAACGCCGTGAGCACAGCAGTGGACGTGCGCCACGTGCGCTGGCTCAAGAACTTTGCACGCTATTTTGAGAACCTCGAAGGGGCGGCAGCCACCCGGGGTGAAGCGGTGTGCGGGTTTCCATGGTTTACCGCAGGTTCGGCCAAGAGTGCCCTGGCGTTTTTTGGCGCGGGATAGGTGCGTTCGATCTTAGCGATATCCGGGGTGTATCATGTGGTATATCCCGCGCCGTACCCCGTCTCGCCGCCGTATGCCCGTTTGTCTGCGCCGGTGCTTCCGTTTATCAAACGCGAAGCGGTACGACTTCTCGCCGCGGACTACAGGGACCGCTATCATGTGGTATACCCCGCGCCGTACCCCGTCTCGCCGCCGTGACGCGGCCCTCGACTCGATGGCAAACGCATTGCGGTCGTTCTATGCGCGCGATTATCCGGACGTGCTTTCGTCGCGTGCTGCCGACGTGGACAAAGCCGCCGCCCCGGGGAAGACGAAGTACTCGACGAATACACGGCGTGCACAGACCGTCACGACGGGGGAACGGGTGGCTATGAGTAGTTTTCTAAGAATTACTTAGCAGCCATGCGTGACCGGTATCATTCAATACAATAACATCGGTTATTGTGTTGTGGACGAGCCGGAGCGGTCAGGGTACGATTATTGCGCGTCACCGGATAATGAGCATGTGCCAGACGGAAGTCGCGCGCCGGGTGATGCGACGCGCTGCATGAATTCCGTTCCGCCGCGCGCGCAAGGGGTCTGCGTGCGCGGCGCAACTTCTCCTCGGAATCTTCGCCGCGCTGCGTCGACGTGGCCCGCTGGGAGAGAAACATGACAGTTTCTTCGGGATTCGATCGTGTGCGCAAGCTGGTGATCAGCAGGGCGACGGGTATCGTGAACGTGCGAACGTTTCTTGCTCATCAGCGCGCGCTTGCCTCGCACCCCGATTTTGATCCCTCGTATTCCCAACTCTATGATTTTCGCGGTGTCGAAAAAATTGAATTGGCCGGTGCCGATGTAGATCGGATCGCGTCGTCTACGCCGTTTGGCGCCGGAGCCCGCCGGGCGTTCCTGGTGGCCAGTGACGTTGCCTACGGATTGGCCCGTATGTACGAGGCTCTCACAGAGCGCTTTGAACAAGAACTGCGCGTGTTTCGCGATCTGGCCGAGGCCTGTTTGTGGCTCGGCATTGATGCCGCCGCCCTGGATTGGCCCGGTGAGAACGCGGACATCGTAGTGGAGTAGAATTCGGATGCAGCGAGTGCCGGGCAAGGCGACGGAACCGGGTCGCCGTCGGCGGGGAGCGGTGTGGGTTCGCTGCGGTCCTGCAATCGCTTCTTCGGCGTCATGTATCGCGAAGGGGTTGACGCATATGTTCCCGTAACCCGGTTGTGCCCCGGGGCGAAGCGCAAACGGTATCGATTCGCCCGCTTGTTATTTGCTCGGTGCGGCGATACAATGCCGAATGATGAAAATGTTCCCCTCATGCACGGTGCGTCGATTTCGCGGTCCGGCGCGCCGCGGTCCGATCCGGGTTCTGCCGGCGGGAGGCGATTTCGTGGCGGCCGTCCTCCTGGCCGTCCTTCTGGCCGCACTCTGGATGGTTTCCGGAGGGTGCGCGCACGATGTCCTCTCCGACCCCCTCTTCCTCCACCACGCGGTGGATTCCACCTATGCCGGTGGTCATATCAGTTCGCAGGCGGCCGGTGACATCGATCGGGATGGATTCATCGACATCGTCATCCGGTCGGGCAAGTCGGGCCCCGGCGAGATTGCATGGTATCGAAATCCCGGACGATGGGGCGCGGTGTGGACTCACCACGTAATCGCAAAGGTGGCGTATCCGGACGGACCGTGGTGTTCGGGTACCGGTCTTGCTTTGCACGACATCGACGGCGACGGGAGGCTCGACGTGGTGGCCGGGGCAAAGGATGAACACGGTCTCCGCGGGCTGTTCTGGTGGCGATGTCCGGCCTCCGCCCCGATCCGGGCCAGCGCGGATCATTCCGTCACGCGGGCCGGAGTGGGGCGAATGCCCAATCGCGACGGGGCGTCTGGCATACCCTCCCCGTGGGCCCGGTTCCCGATTGCTGTGGACCGTGGGCGCGGTGAAGAAGAGTTTCCGCCGCACGACATTCATTTTTCCGACCTCGACGCGGATGGTCGGCAAGACCTTGTATTTTCCGGTTCCTCGGCACAGGGCACGTGGTGGGCACCGGTTCCGCGCGCACCGCGCGCGCGGTTGCTCTGGACCCTGCACCGCGTGGGTCCGCCACAGGGGCAAGCGTTTGCCGGCATGGATACCGGCGACATGGACGGCGATGGCCGCGTGGATATCGTGCGCAGTGGTGTGTGGTATCGCTCGGTCGGGCCGCTGCACGATCCCCGGTGGCAGGAGAACGCGTACGGGTTGGTCAACGAACCGCCTTCGAACGTGGTGCTGTTCGACACCGACGGCGACGGCCGCCTGGATATCGTAGTCGCGTCGGGACACAATCCGCGTGTGGGAGAAATAGTTGTCTACGAGTCGCGCGGTCAGAAACCCGGGCACTGGCGGTCGCATCGGATCGCCCAGAATCTCTTCGGCCCGGAGAATCTCGTGGTGTGGAGGGATTCCTCGGGTGTAGAGATCGTGACCGCCGAGTTGGACTTTCGCCACCATCGCGCAGGGCGTCGCCGTGTGATTCGGCTGACGCGGGCCGCTGGCACGTCACGTTGGATTCGCCACCGCGTGTACACGGGCCCGAACTACCACGTGATGCACGGCGCCGATTTGGACAATGACGGCGACCTCGATCTCTACGCCGGGTCGTTTACCGAGCCCGATGGGTTGGCGCACGTGGACGCATTCGAAAACAAGACGCAATGACCTCTGGTGACCCCCGCGCCGAATTCTGGAATCTGCATTGCGGTGTGCCGGCGTTTATTGGAGCGCAGAACCGGCTCAACGTGGTTGGCCACGTGCACAACGCCGGCAATCTCGAGCGCATGACGTGGTCACTCAACGGCGCGTCACCGTACCCGGCGTTTGTGCAGGACGAATCCATGTCGGCGCGTCGTCTCGCGCGGCCGGGCGACTTCAACATCGATGCCATCGCCCGGTCCCGATTGCGCGAACGCAATCGGCTGATGCTCACGTTGCACACACGCGACGGACGTGCTCTGTCGCAGGAGATGGACTTTGGAGTTCGTACGACAGCGCCCGCGCGGGACGAAAGTGCCAAACCGCGCGTCTTCCTCGACCTCGACGGCGTGTCGTATCCCGAAGAGGTGGGGCAGGTGGTCGATGGGCGCTGGCGGGTGGGCACCGCGCCCGATGGGCGCCGGTGTCTGGAAATTGCCCCCGGCGACAACGGCCTGGATCGCGTGATCCTCTTTGGCAAAGATTCGTGGACGTCCGGGTATACGGTGAGGGCGACGCTGCGCGTAACGCGCTGGATACGGAAACCGTGCAGCGTGGGGGTTTTGTTCCACTGGAATCCGCACCTCCAGGGCGACGGAACGTCGCTGCCATCCTCCTGGAGCACCGGATTGGGCTATTTTTACTCCAACTGCCGGGGATTGCGCGTGCGCGTTGGTGTCGACGTGCACACCGACGCGGCGGGCATTAAGCACGGCGACAATGTACTCGCCGAGGCGCCGCTCTCGCGCGGGTGGGCCGCGATCGATCGATGGACGTCTGCGCTCGCGCGGTACTCGGGCAGACGCCTGCGCCCGCGCGCGCGTTTTGTGCAGTTGCGCCCGGGGGTCGATTATGTGTTTGAACTCGCGGTGGAACCGTCCCGGTATGCGTTGACGGTCCGACGTGCGGGCGCGCACCGCCCACCGGCGCAGGTAGTGGTCCCCGATCCGCCGTTGCTGCTCGAGGGGGGGGCGGTCGGGTTGATCGCCCACCGTTGTGGTGTGCAAGTATTCAACTTTGAGGTGAAACCGCTTGGGTGACGAACGCGAATCGCCGGATCGTTTCCCGGGTGGAGACCGGGCCGGGGGCCGTGATGGCGCCCCCGGAGGGGCCGATCGTGCTGGCCGGCGCGCCCATCGTAGTGGCCGCGGCGGAGCTGTGCGCGATGAACGCCGCAGCGATTCCGGAAACGATCACGGCCGCCATCCCGGGGGCATGCGAAAACGCACGGTACGGTCGGGCATGGCGATGACCGGCGGGTCAATTGGCGTGCAAGTCCTCGGGTTTGTTTCGAGCATAATCCTCGCCCGTCTGCTCGAACCGACTGACTTTGGTGTGATGCGTTTTGCCGCGGTCCTCGTGGGCACGATGAATCTGTTCTCGGGGATGGGGATGGGTCCGGCAGTGGTGGCCACCTCGGCCGACCGCGATCGTGCCGCGGGCCACGCGTTTGTTCTGACGATGCTGAGCGGTTCGGTGTTGACGCTGATCGTGTTTGTGTTTGCGGGACCATTCGCAGCTCTGATGGACCGTCCCGATCTCGAGTCGATTTTTCGTGTACTGAGCCTGCGCGTCCTGTTCGCCACCCTGTTCATTGTTCCCAATGCCGTGCTCGCACGCGAAATGTTCTTTGGCCGCACCGCAATCGCCGAAGTCACTTCTTCGCTGGTTCGTATGGGTGTTGCCGTTACCATGGCGTTCGCCGGGTTCGGGGTATGGAGTCTGGTCGTCGGTTCGATCGCGGAGATCGCGACGCGCATGTTCGCAACGTTTGCACTGTGTCCGACGCTCGGCTGGCTGCGGCGTGCACGCTGGGATCGAACCGTGGCCGGCGGGCTCTGGAAGTTCGGTTTTACCCAGATGCGGACCGGACTCGTGCGCTATGTGTACAACAATGGCGACGATATGATTGTGGGAAAGGTCCTCGGTGTACGTGCGCTGGGATTCTACACGCAGTCGTACTCCCTCTCCAATCTTGCGGTCAAGAACATCTCGATGGTAGTCAATGGCGTACTGCTCCCCGCGTATTCCAAAATTCGCGGAGACCGCAACCGCCTGGCGGGCGCATTTCTGTCGAGTTTTCAGTTTGTGTCAGTGCTCACCGTGCCGCTCGCTCTCGGTCTTTTCATACTGGCGCCCGACCTGATCATCGCTCTGATCGGGGAGAAATGGCGTGCGTCGATACCCGTTCTCGAGGTGTTCGCGTTGATGAGCCTGCTGCGACCGCTTTCGGGATCTACGTCTCCGCTCTTTCTTGCGCTGGAGCATCCGGAGTTCAATCTGCGCACCGCCCTGCTGCAGATGGTGATCATGTTTGCATTGATCCCGGTGTTTATCGGGCGCGGACCCACCGGTGTGGCAATCGCGGTGGTCAGCGCTTTCGGCATCGGTTTCGTATTCAACATATATCAGGCGTGCTGGAAAACGGGGCTGCCGCTGCATCCGGCGCAGTTGCTCGTGCGAACCTGGCCGGTTCTGGTGTCGGCCGCGGGAATGACAGTGGCAGTGTGGAGACTCAAGCTGCTGTTGTTGCGAGGCGCTGGCGACGCACGCGATATATTCGCGCTCATCGCGCTCGTGGGCGCGGGTGCGTTGACGTACATCGTATTGATGGTGGTGATCGGGCGGCGTATCGTTGGCGAAGTGCTCCTGACGGTGGAAGCAGCCATCGGTCGGCGGCTACCCCGCGGTGGTGCATGGGGCGCACGGCTCGCGCGCTGGACGTCGGGGCGCCCGCGCAGCGGGAGCGACGAACCGCAGTGGATGGATGGATCGCCGCCCGGGCTTCCGGCGGCGATGCTCGACGAGGCCGCACGCGTAACTGTGGGCGCCGCACCGGGTGCCGTTCGTTTTCAGCACCTTTCGAGCTGGAAACGCAGCGGAGCCTACCGGGTGGCCGTCCAATCGGGTGGCGCGCGCGCGACGCTCATATATAAGGAGGCAGCGTACGGCGCGGGAGAAATTGTCGCGCTTGAAGGCTTGCCGGTAACCCCCGGCCCGCCCGAGTTTCTGCTCTACTCCTCGGCGCGGGAGGCGTTGCGTAAATACCTGCCCGCCGTTCATGCGAGCGAAGAGGTCACGCCGGGTCGCCACTACCGCTACCTCTTCGAAGACCTCGGCGTTCATTACGCCAAGAGCCGCGACGCGGGCCGGATCGTCACGTTATGTGGCCGGCTACCCGGTATTCACAGGGCTCTGGCCGACACGGTGGCGCGTTCGCCGCGCCTGCGGGGGCGAATGCTGCGGTTCCAGGCGGAATTCTCCCGGCGGCTGCTCGGCTACGCATACGCGAACCTCACCGAACTGGCGGCGTCGCGCCGTGCGCCCGGCGGACTCGACGCATGGCTTTCGCGCTGGAACGATGTGTCGGAGGTGTACACGCGTGCGTTCGATCGGGTACACGGAGAGGAGGAAGTGGCCGTACACGGCGACCTCAACCGCGCCAACGTGCTCTACCACACAGGCGGGTCGTTCCGTGTGAAATTGATTGACTGGGAGTGGGTTGGAATCGGCCCGCCCGCCTTCGACCTCGCGGCCCTCCTCAAAGGACTCGACGAAGACACCGTTGCACGGGGACTTGAGGCGTTCATGCGCGGCAGCCACACTCCGCAAGAGAATGCCCTCGGCGCAAAACCACACGAGGGGCGCGCCGGGGACGGGGATACGCGGGGTAGGCGGGGCCCAACGCGGCATGCGGAGGATGCGATTGCACCGTTGCACCACGCGTTCGATGCGTGCGTCCTCCAGCGCGGACTATTCGACGCGGCATTTTTTGCACGGCAATCTCTGCACACCGATCATCGTGGCCGTCTCGACCTGGCATCGCATATCCGCGCAGCCCTCGACCGAGCGCAGCGCGCGGCCGACGCGCTCGCCGGCGGGGCGGGCTCCCGGCAGTGATGGGCACGGGAGCGTATGTCCACCCCGGACCGAGCAACGCACCCTCCCGCACCACGGACGCGAAATCGGGATCGCGCGATCAGAACTCCTGGAGATACGGGTTCGTCTTTACGCGTTTTATTTTTACGAACGAATGTTGCGTGGCGGCGTGGCACGCGTTGCACCCGGTGATCAGGTTGTCGTAGGCCGTTGAGGCCGCTGGCATGTTGCCCGCGTCGACCGCGGATTTCAGCGGTGCGATGTACGGATTGAGCATGGCGGGCAACAGAGCACCCACGGCGATTCCCTGGTACTGAGGGAACCGTTTGGCGACAATGCCCGATTCCTCATTGAGCTCTCCCACGTAGAAGGAAGCCAGATCCTTGTTCCCTGCGTCGATGGAGAGCCCGATCTTGTGCGCGATGTGCTGGAAAAGGGCCATGTACGTGGTCAGGTTATCGTTCGAAGCGCTTCCGCTGGCCATCGCCGGGCGAACCGCAACGTTTGATGCAGGCACGAACAGCAGGCTGCCTGCGACTCCGAGCAAAAAGGCGAAAATAACCAGGATAAGCGAGCGCTTCATTTGAGTAACCTCCAGCGTGTGATATGGTCTTGTACAGATCTCGTGGCGAGCGATTGGGCCGCCGCCGTAGGACCGGTGACCGGCAATTGGGTCGCCGGGGACAGTGTACCTGCATGGGACGACGGCGTCACGCCGAATCGGTTTCGTAGATCGCATGGCCAGAACATTCGATACGCCGGACGTATACCGTGGCCGGATCCTGTCGCGCGTGAAGCGCGCGCGCCAGCTGTTCGACCCGCGTAAACGCGACCTTTCTCCCGCGGTGCTTGACTTCGGGCCGGTTCGCTTCGTGGTGGCCCGTCACTTCGGGTTTTGCTACGGGGTGGAGAATGCCATCGAAATTGCGTGGCAAACGCTCAACGATTGTCCCGATCGCCGCGTGTTTTTTCTCAGCGAAATGATCCACAACCCGCGCGTCAACGGCGATCTTGTCGAACGCGGCGTGCGTTTCCTGTTTACGCCCGACGGCAGGCAGTTGATCGAGTGGGCCGAGCTAACCCCCGACGACGTCGTGGTGGTTCCTGCGTTCGGCACCACCCTCGAAATGCAGGAACGCCTGGCCGAACGCGGCATCGACCCGTACACCTACAACACCACCTGTCCATTCGTGGAAAAGGTGTGGAAACGCAGTGCGCGGCTGGGCGAAGAGGGATTCACCGTTGTGGTGCATGGCAAGTCCACACACGAAGAAACGCGTGCCACGTTTTCGCACAGTGTGCGATCGGCGCCTACGGTGGTGGTGCGGAATCTCAACGAGGCACGCATCCTTGCAGCGATTATTACGGGAAACGCGGAAGCGGCCGCATTTCTCCCTGCATTCGGCGCCAAGTCTTCCGCGGGATTTGACCCTGTCCGCAATCTCGATCGTATCGGGGTTGTGAACCAGACGACCATGCTCGCCACCGAGACCCGTGATATTGCGAAATGCCTGCGCGATGCGCTCGTCGAGCGCTGGGGTGTCGAATCACTCGGTGACCACTTTGCCGACACTTCGGATACGCTTTGCTACGCCACCAACGAAAACCAGAATGCCACATACGCGCTGATCGACCGCGGTGCGGATCTGGCGCTCGTGGTGGGGGGGTACAACTCGTCCAACACGTCCCACATCGTGGAACTTTGCACAAAAGCGATGCCCACCTGGTTTATCAAGGGGCCGGAAGAAATTCTATCGGCCGAGCACATCCGTCATTTTGTACTCGGAGAACGCGCCGCGCGCGAATCCTTCGGCTGGCTGCCCGCAGCGCGTCCGGTCGACCTGGCGCTCATCTGCGGTGCTTCGTGCCCGGACGCCATTCTGGACGAAGTGCTGCGTCGCGTTCTCGTATTCGTGGAAGGAACGCGCCCGGTCGCCGACGTGCTGACGCCGTGGCCGGACACCGAAACGCTTTCAACGGAGTAATGGTATGGAAAGTCTGTGGAACAACGCGGACGCCGCAGCGGCTGGCGATGACGCAGTTGCTCAGCGCGTGTACAGCTCGCGCCTGATCGGGAGAGATCCCGCGCTGGTGTTACACGGCGGCGGGAATACGTCGGTAAAGACAGTGGTACGGAATGTCTACGGCGAAGATGAGGATATCCTGTTCGTGAAGGGAAGCGGGAAGAACCTGGCAACGATCGAGCGGGACGGATTTTCTCCGGTTCGGCTCGATGCACTGCGCCGAATGGCCACCCTGGAGATGCTCACCGACGCCGACATGGTACGGATGCAGCGGGCGGCCATGATCGATCCTTCGGCGCCCAATCCGTCGGTGGAAGCGATACTCCACGCAATCATCCCATTCGATTTTGTGGACCACACGCACGCCGACGCGGTGGTAACTGTTACGAATACGCCGCGCGGGGTAACGATTCTCGGCGAAATATATGGAGACCGAATATTTACGGTTCCGTATGTGATGCCCGGATTCGAACTGGCGCGCGAGGTGTATACAATGACACGCGATATCGACTGGAAGCAGATCGAAGGCGTGATACTTCTTCACCACGGTGTTTTTACGTTTGGCGACGACGCACGCTCGAGCTACGAACGCATGATCGAAGTGGTGACGCAGGCCGAGGAATACCTCGATGCACGTGCGCCGCTCGCCGATAGTTACCAGGTCATGCCCACGCGTACGATGCCGACGGGTTCTCTCGACGGGGCTTTACTGCGGAATCTCGCCATGTGGCGCCGCGCGGTTTCGCGGGTGGCGGAGCGACCGATGATCGCGCACATCAATTGTTCGGCTGGGGCGAAGGAATTTTCCCGGTTGCCCGATGCCGCCAAGCTGGCTACGCGCGGCCCGCTCACTCCCGACCACGTCATTCGCACCAAACGGGCTGCACTGGTGCTGCGCGCTGATGTGGATGCCGCCGTGGACCAGTACGCGGAAAACTACCGCGCGTACTTCGACCGCTACACCGACGGCACTCTCAACTGTCTCGACCCGGCGCCGCGCTGGGCGTTGTGGCCCGATGTTGGCGTGGTGGCATTTGGAGAGGATGACCGTAACGCCGCGATCACCGGGGACATTGTCGGCCAAACATTGCTGGCAATTGTGCGGGCCGAGGCCCTGGGCGGGTGGGAAGTGCTCGACGAAGAAGACCTCTTCGAAGTGGAGTACTGGGAGCTCGAACAGGCGAAACTCGCCCGCGCGGACTCTCCGCCGGATTTGGCCGGGCGGGTTGCGCTGGTTACCGGCGGCGCTCGTGGTATTGGCCGCGCGTGCGTCGAGCGTCTGCGCGCTTCCGGGGCGGCTGTTGTGGCGCTCGATATTCGCACCGATGGTGCGTTCGCCGATGGCGGCGCGTTCGCCGCGGACAACGGCGTGCTCACGGTGAACGCCGACGTCACCGACGCGGACGCCGTGGAGCGCGCTGTGGCGATGGGCGTCGAGCGGTTCGGAGGTCTCGACATGGTGGTGAGCAATGCCGGGGTGTTCCCGGACAGTGAGCCGCTCGCCTTTCTTTCCGACGAGGCCTGGCAGCGCAGCCTGGCTGTAAATCTCGACGGGCACCGCCTGGTGCTGCAAAAATGCCTTCCGTTCCTGGAGTTGGGCATTGATCCTGCTGTGGTCGTCGTGGGTTCAAAGAATGTAGCCGCCCCCGGTCCCGGTGCCGGAGCATATTCAGCCGCCAAAGCCGCGCTGACCCAGTTGTGTCGTGTGGCGGCACTCGAATTCTCCGGAGCGGGTATTCGGGTGAACGTGGTTCACCCGAATGACGTTTTCGATACCGGCCTGTGGACCGAGGAGGGTATTGCGGCCCGCGCGGCGCAATACGGTATGACGGTGGAGCAGTACCGGCGCCGCAACCTTCTCGGTACCGAAGTGGGCGCGGCCGACGTGGCGGCAATGGTTGTGGCGATGTGCGGTTCGTTGTTCTCGTGCACGACAGGCGCACAGGTGCCGATCGATGGAGGCAACGAGCGGGTTATTTGACGGAATGTATATGAAGGGCTGTCTGCGAATCCCATTTGTGCGGTTGCTCATTGTGGTGTGTGGGTTTGCCGTAGTGGCGACTGCGGCGGGCAATGCCGCGCCGGCGATGGCCCGTACGGCCCGGCACACGTGTGCTACCTGCGGCAAGCCCATTGATGGAACATGGTTCCAGGCCGGAAACCGCTACTATCATCCCGGACATTTTCGTTGCGCGTGGTGCAATCGCCCGATTCGTGGCGAGTACACACACTACAAAGGTCGTGACTACCACCCTGGGTGTTTCCGCAGCCACGTTGCGTTGTGGTGTGCGCTGTGTGGCGGCATCATCCGGGGAAAATACATCACAGACTACTGGGGAAACGCGTACCACAAGCGCCACGAACACGATGCGCCCCGGTGCGATTCGTGTACCCGTTTTATCTCTGAGGGGCTCACCGGCGGCGGTGTTCGCTACGACGACGGGCGCTACATCTGTAATCTCTGTCGCCCCACATCGGTGACCGATATCCACGATATACTCGCGTTGATTGATGAAGTGGCCGGGAAACTCGCCGAGCGGGGGATCGACGTGGATTACAAGGGGATGACCGTGAACCTGATTGGCCGGCAGAAGATGCAGGATCTGTTCGGGGAACATTCGTCCGGACTGCGCGGGTTCACGGACTACCGCGAAAACGGGCGAATTTTCGGGCATGCCAGGGGGCGCAAGATCGTCCTTTATCTCTTGTATGCGATGCCGCGCATGGAACTGGTGAGCACAATCGCACACGAGTTGATGCATGTATGGCAGTACAATCGCGGGCGGTTCCGTGGCGATCCACAGTGGCGTGAAGGTTCGTGCAACTACGCCGCCTGGCTCGTCCTCGAACGCTACCCCGGCGAGAGCAGTGCGTTTTTCCGGAACAGCCTATCCACCGACCCGGATCCCGTATACGGCGGGGGATTTCGCCGTGTGCGGGAACTGGTCCGCAAACAGGGCCGCAAGCGCTGGCTTTCCCTCCTGGCCCACCAGAACAGTTTTCCTGACGCGAATTGAACGCGCTCCGGCCCGGGACGGTTGGTTCTGCCCGAATGGTTGGTCGGGCGGCACGCGCGATGGGAGGGCGGGACCGCACGCCGGCGGGTGGCACGGGCAGCGCGCCGGGCTCGGCGCGTTGCGCTGCACACGGGCGTGCGCCACACGCGGTGCGTCGGGCTCGGCGCGTTGCGCTGCACACGGGCGTGCGCCACACGCGGTGCGTCGGGCGCGGCGCGTTGAGCTGCGCGAGGGCGGACACACCGCGTCGTGCTGCGGTTGGCAACCCGGCCGCTGGTATGCTAGTATCCCGCCGCTGCGGGCGCATCGTGAATACCCCGCGGGTTCTCACCAGAATCCCCGTGCCGGAAGGAATTCAGCCTTGGGTCACCGCGTAGTGCTTTTGCCTGGCGATGGGATCGGGCCGGAAGTGACGGCGGCCGCAAGCCGTGTTGTGGACGCTGCGGGCGTGGATATTGATTGGATTCCCATGAAAATGGGGATGGCGGCCTTCGAGGATTGCGGAGACGCGCTGCCCGCCGAAGTGGTCGATGCCGTCGTCGGGTGCGCCGTGGCTCTCAAGGGGCCGACCACCACGCCGATCGGCCGTGGCCACCGGTCGGCCAATGTGCGACTGCGCCGCGCGCTCGACCTCTACGCCAATGTACGTCCCGTCAAAACGGTGCCCGGACTCGAAACCCCGTACGGGAAGACGGACCTCGTGGTAATTCGGGAGAACACCGAGAGCCTCTACGCGGGTCTGGAAAACGAAGTGGCCCCCGGTGTCGTGACATCGATCAAAGTAATTACCGAAGCGGCGAGCACGCGCATCGCACGCTTCGCGTTTGAATACGCCCGCAAGTGGGCACGCCGGCGGATTACGGCGGTGCATAAGGCGAATATCATGAAAAAGGCCGACGGCCTGTTTTTACGGTGCGCCCGTGACGTGTCCGTCGAATATGTTGACCGGGTACGATTTGACGACGTGCTCGTGGATGCGCTGACCATGCGCATGGTTTCGAATCCCGCACAATTCGACATGCTTCTGCTCGAAAATCTCTATGGAGATATTGTCAGTGACCTGGCCGCCGGGCTTATCGGTGGACCTGGTCTGGCCCCCGGAGCAAATTACGGAGACGAAGTGGCTGTGTTCGAGGCCATACACGGGTCGGCGCCCGATATCGCCGGGCGCGGGATTGCCAACCCCATTGCCATAATTCTGTCGGCTGCCATGATGTGTCATCACCTCGGGCACACGGATTCGTATGTGCGTATTCGAAAATCGGTGCGTACGATTACCCGCGACCACAAAGACGTGCTCACCCCCGACCTCGGCGGGTCGGGAACCACCGAGGCAATGACCGACGCGATCGTATGCGAGGTGCGGCGCCGACGTAAGCAAGCGGCTGCCGGGCGCGACGAAGAGCCGGAAGGGGATTCATGATTATCAAGCCGAAGGTGCGCGGATACGTCTGCGTTACGACACACCCGGTTGGATGCGCGGTCAATGTGCGACAACAGATTGGCGTCGTTCGTGATGCCGGTACAATTGCCGGGGGGCCAAAGCATGCGCTCGTTATCGGGGCGTCTACGGGTTATGGGCTCGGTTCGCGCATTACGGCGTCGTTTGGCTGCGGCGCGGCCACCACGGGTGTGTTTTTCGAGCGCCCGCCACAGGAGAATCGGCCGGCAACAGCGGGCTGGTACAACAGCGCCGCGTTCCATGAAGCCGCCGCCGCGCAAAATCTGTATGCGCGTTCGTTTAACGGCGATGCCTACAGCACGGGCGTGAAAGAGCGCGTGGTTGCGTCGTTGCGCGAGGCGCCGGCGCCTGTGGACCTGGTCGTATATAGCCTGGCGGCTCCCAAACGCACGCACCCGGTAACGGGGGTAACGCACTCATCGGTCCTCAAACCAATCGGTGCGCCGTATACGGGCAAGACTGTGGACACCGATTGTGGCGTTGTTACCGAGGTGACGATTCCGCGTGCGAGCGATGCGGAGGTGCGCGATACGATCGCGGTAATGGGTGGTGAAGACTGGGAAATGTGGATGGACGCGCTCGCCGATGGGGGCGTACTGGCGGACGGTGTGCGCACCGTGGCGTTCACCTACATTGGTCCGAAGATCACGTGGCCGGTGTACTGGGACGGTACGATTGGGCAGGCCAAGAAAGATCTCGAACGCGCCGCACACGCGCTGAACAACCGCCTGGCCACAAACGGTGGCGCGGCGGATGTGGCGGTGATGAAGGCGGTCGTTACCCAGGCGTCGTCGGCCATTCCCGTGGTGCCGCTCTACATCTCGGTTCTCTTTGGCGTGATGAAAGAAAAGGGATTGCACGAAGGTTGTGTGGAGCAGGCGGCTCGGTTGTTCTCGGATCGCATGTACAATGATGCACCACCGGATCGCGATGGCCAGGGGCGCATCCGAATGGATGATTGGGAAATGCGCGACGACGTGCAGGCGGCCGTCGACACAATATGGCCACAGATCACCACAGCAAACCTGCGCGATCTCACCGATTTTGCCGGCTACCAGGAAGAGTTCATGAAGTTGTTCGGTTTTGGCCTCGGCGATGTGGATTATGACGCCGACGTAGACCCGCTCGTGACGCTCGAAGCCTGATGCGCGTATCGCTGCTCGCCGATGTGCGGCGACTTCCGCGGGCGGCATGGACCCTCGCGGTGGGCGCGCTGATCAATCGCTTCGGCACGTTCGTACTCGTTTTTCTCGCGCTCTACCTCAAGTCGCTCGGGGTGCCCGTCGCGCGCATTGGGCTGGTACTCGGGATGTACGGAGTAGGCGCCCTCGGTGCCTCCGGCGCCGGTGGTGTGCTGGCCGATGCGCTCGGTCGCCGGAACACGATCGTGTTTTCGATGGTCTCGGCTGCCTGCGTGCTCGTCACGCTCGCATTTGTCCACTCGGTCGCCTGGATCATGGTGTTTACCGTGCTCGCCGGGTTTTGCAGTGAGCTGTACCGCCCTGCCGCCGCTGCTCTGCTCACCGACGTCACCACGCCCGATCAGCGCGTGACGGCATTCGCGCTCTATCGTCTGGCAATCAACCTTGGAATGGGGTTGGGTCCGGCCGTGGGTGGGCTGCTGATCAAGCGTTCCTATTCTCTTCTTTTCGGCGCCGACGCGCTGACGTCGCTAGCGTTCGGCGCCGTGGCTCTCGCCGCTCTGCCGAGGAGCACCGAACCGGACGCGCGTCCGCGCGGCAGCGCGGATGCCGCGCGTGTTGTGTTCTCCGACCGGCGGTTTATGTTGTTCCTGCTGGCGTCCACGCTTGCTGCGTTGGTGTACATGCAGTCGCATACGACATTTCCACTGCAGGTTCTCAATTATGGACACAGCGCGCGGTTGTACGGCTTGCTTCTCTCGCTCAACGGATTGATCGTTGTTCTTATCGAGCTGCCGGTGACCACATGGACGCGCCGGCGCAATCCTTATGCGACCATGTTTGTGGGGTTTGCGACGGTGGCTGTGGGATTCGGGCTTACGGCGTATGCGCGCGGTGCGCCCGCGTTGGCCGCCACGGTGACCCTCTGGACGGTTGGGGAAGTTATCGTTGTGCCGGTGGCCGCAGCATGGGTGGCCAATGCGGCGCCGGACGACATGCGGGGGCGCTACCAGGGGGCGTTCGGGATGACGTGGGCGATTGGTGCGATTCTCGCGCCGGTAATCGGCGCACGCATCTTTGCCGTGTCCGGCGTATATCTGTGGCGAGCGTGCTTTGTAACGTGCTTGACCGGCGGGTTGATTGCGCTGTCGCTCCCTCTGTTTTCCCGGGGCCTGGCGGCGAAGAGGTCGGCGATACCACCGGACGCGGACGTCGTAGACGATCTGCGAGGCCCGCAGTGACGCGAACCGACGCCGCAACGGGTTGGCATGTGGGGCATGAATTCCGTGCCGGTCGAGGCCGAGTGCGCGAATCCACACGCGCAGGTCCTGTGCAGCCCGGAACCGCACATGCCGACCGATATCATATCGCCGCGATTGGCGCTTGACCGCCACCGGCCGCGGCGCTACACTGCCGCCAATTTGATTTCCGCCGGTCATCGCGACACCCTTTAAACCGGCCCTGTGAGGTCGCAAAGGGACAATGACTCTCACTTCGCCATGGAACAATTCGCCCTGCCATTCAGGGCACGCGGGCATCTCCACCGCCTTCCCGTTGTATTTGCGGGGAGGTATTTTTTTTGTCCACCGGGAGGAACTATGCATCGACTGCTCGATCGCCCTACGGGAAAACTGTTGCTGGCCGATGGTACGCGCTACGATGGCTACCTCGCGGGCGCCGTGTGCGCAGAACCGGTATGGGGCGAGGTCGTATTTAATACCTCGATGACCGGATATCAGGAGGTCATCACCGATCCGTCGTACGCGGGACAGATGGTGATCATGACGTACCCGCAGATCGGCAACTACGGGATTACACTCGGGGACAGCGAAAATTCCTCGTGCGCCGCGCGAGCGCTGGTGGTGCGCGAACTGTCCACGTTTTTTTCTCCGGGCCCCGAGCGCATTTCGCTCGAACAGTTCCTGCGGGAACAACGGGTTGTATGTCTGACCGGGATTGACACGCGAGCCGTCACACGAAGGGTTCGCGCCCACGGCGCGGTCATCGGGGCCATCGGGCGAGCAAGCGACCGCGACAGCGATCTGGTCGCGATCGCCCGTTCGAAGAAACTGGATATGGACGCGGCGCTGGTTGCCTCGGTTACCGGCTCGGTGGGCGGGGTTGTTCCCGGGTCGAGCCCGGACGATCGTTTGCCCCGTGGCGCAGTACATGGCGGTGGCACGCAACGGCAGTACACGCCGGCGAGCACGCCGGTGGCGTATGCGCCAGAAACAGGCGTGCCGGTGTCGGCCGCTGGTGAGCGTGCCGCCGGACGTGCCGGTCGAGCGGCCGTGATTGACCTTGGTGTAAAGAAGAGCATCGTGAAAAATCTGATTCGCCTCGGGCTCTCGGTCGATGTGTACGGACCCGATTTTCGGCCTGACGAACTGGTCGCCACGGGGTATGACTGCGTGGTGCTCTCCAACGGACCGGGCGACCCGTGCGATATCCCCGATGTTGTCGACTCGGTCCGTTCGCTGCTCGGTCGCGTTCCCGTGCTGGGCATTTGTCTTGGACACCAGATCACCGCGATCGCGATGGGAGCCCGCACGTACAAACTTAAGTTCGGGCACCACGGTGCCAACCAGACTGTGACCGATCGGCGTACCGGTCGCGTGTTCGTTACCGCACAAAACCACAATTATGCCGTCGACGAATCGATCGCCGCGCGCGATGGCGTGCGCGTAACCTACACCAACGCCGGCGATGAATCGCTCGAGGGGTTTGTTGACGACCGGCACAATGTCGAGTGTGTTCAGTTTCATCCGGAAGCAGCACCGGGACCGCACGATACCACGTTTATCTTCGACCGGTTCTGGGAGCGGGTCCAGGAGTGGCGACATGCCGAAGCGGCCTGAAATTCGGTCGGTCATGGTGATCGGCAGCGGGCCGATCGTAATTGGTCAGGGGTGCGAGTTCGACTATTCCGGCACGCAGGCCATTCGCGCACTGCGCGAGGACGGCCTGCGCGTGGTGCTCATCAATTCCAACCCGGCCACGATCATGACCGATCCCGGGATGGCCGACGCAACCTATGTGGAGCCGCTGACGGTGGACACCTGCGAACGCGTGATCGAACGCGAACGGCCCGATGCGCTCTTGCCAACGCTGGGCGGGCAAACCGCGCTGAACCTTGCGATCGCATTGTGCGACAGCGGCGTACTCGACCGCTACGGTGTGCGCCTGATCGGGGTGAACCGCAACGCCATACGTCGTGCAGAAGATCGCAGCGCGTTCAAGGAAATGTGTGCGGTGGCCGGATTCGATACGCCCCGGAGTGTGGTGGCGAACACGCTCGACGAAGCGCTGCGGGCCCTCGACATGCTCGGCCTGCCGGCTATCGTTCGCCCGTCGTTCACGCTCGGGGGAAGTGGAAGCGGAATGGCGCGAACCCGTGACGAGTTCGTCAACGTCGTACGCACGGGACTGCGGCTTTCGCCCGTGAGCGAAGTGCTACTCGAAGAGTCGATCGAGGGGTGGAAGGAATATGAGCTTGAGGTAATGCGCGATGGGGCACAAAACCACATTGTGGTGTGTTCGATCGAGAATTTCGACCCGATGGGGACCCACACGGGCGACAGCATCACGGTGGCACCGGTACAGACTCTGCGCGACACGGACTACCAGGCCATGCGTGATATGGCGTTCGACATTGTCGACCGCGTTGGCATCGAAGGCGGTGCGAATGTACAGTTCGCACTGAATCCTGCCACCGGGCGCATCGTTGTGATCGAAATGAACCCGCGCGTATCGCGTTCTTCGGCGCTCGCGAGCAAGGCAACCGGATACCCGATTGCCAAGGTGGCAGCGCGTCTGGCATTGGGGTATACGCTGCCCGAACTGCCCAACGATATCGTGGGTACCATCCCCGCGGCGTTTGAGCCGTCCATAGATTACGTGGTGGTAAAGGTGCCGCGATGGAATTTTGAAAAATTCGAAGGTGTGCGCGACGCGCTTGGCTCGCAGATGCAGTCGATCGGCGAGGTGATGGCCCTCGGGCGCACATTCAACGAGGCGCTGCAGAAGGCTCTCCGTTCGCTCGAAAACGATTATATGGGGCTCGAAACTGCGGCGTTTGCCGACGACGGTACGATCGGCGAGCGGCTTTCCGCACCCAATTCAATGCGTCTCTTTGCGATCAAGGCGGCCTACCGGATGGGTTGGCCGACGGCGCGTATCTTTGATCTGTCGCGAATCGATCCATGGTTTCTCGAGAATATCCGGTCGATCGTAGCCTTCGAGCAGCGTGTGGTCGATGCAGGATTTCCGTGCGACAGCGTTCTGCTCGCGCAGGCCAAGAGGTTTGGCTTGAGCGACGCACAGCTGGCTGCACTGTGGAGCGTGGACGAGGGCGAGGTCCGCGCTGCGCGGGAGCTCGCGGGCGTACACCCTGTAGTGAAAATGGTAGATACCTGCGCCGGTGAGTTTGAGGCGCGTACGCCGTACTATTACGTGTGTTACGACGACGAATGCGAGATATCGGCAACGCCCACGGAATCCCGGTTGGCGCGCCGCGTGATGATTCTCGGGAGCGGTCCCAACCGTATCGGGCAGGGAATTGAGTTTGATTACTGCTGCGTGCATGCGGCGATGGCGTTGCGCGAGGCGGGCGTTGAGTGCATCATGGTGAACTGCAACCCCGAGACGGTAAGCACCGACTTCGACATTTCCGACCGCCTGTATTTTGAGCCTATCGAGTTTGAGCACGTGATGGCAATTGTCGCCAAAGAAAAACCGGATGGAGTGATCTTTCAGTTTGGCGGACAAACTCCGCTTAAACTGTTGCACCGACTGGCTTCGGCGGGAGTACATGTTCTGGGCACTGGCGTGGATGCCGTTGATCGCGCCGAAGATCGCGAGCGTTGCAGTGAGTTGCTCCGCTCGCTCGGAATCCTTCACCCCGAGTGTGCGTTCGCGAGAACGGCTGACGAGGCTCTTGTCGTTGCCCGGGGGCTGGGCTATCCCGTGTTGCTGCGCCCGCCGTATGTGCTGGGGGGGCGTGCCATGGAGATGGTGCGCGACGATGACGAATTACGTGCGTGCGTTGACGATGCCCTGCGCTCGAGCGGCGACGGTGCGCTGATGATCGACAAGTTTATCGAGGGTGCGGTGGAAGTAGACGTGGACTGCGTGAGCGATGGAACACACGTGGCCATCGCGGGAGTAATGGAGCATATCGAGGAGGCCGGGATTCACTCCGGCGATTCGTCATGCGTTACCCCGCCGCTCGCGCTCGAGGTAGAAATCATCCAGGAAATCGAGCAGGCCACACGGCGCATCGCCCTCGAGTTGGACGTACGCGGAATGATGAACGTGCAGTACGCGGTGAAGGATAACCGTGTGTACTGTTTCGAGATCAACCCGCGCGCGTCGCGCACGGTGCCTTATCTGAGCAAAGCCACGGGCGTGGCGTGGGTCAAAGTGGCCACGCGGACGTTACTCGGAGATTCCGTCGGCGATTTCTCGCTGGCGCATGGGACGGTTGCGCCGCCGCCCACCGGGAACGCGCCGGCGGATGCGCGACGTGCCGATCGGCTACCGGCGAGTCGACCGCGCTCGCCCGGTTTTGCGGTAAAGGCACCGGTGTTCCCGTTCGAGAAATTCCCGGGCGTGGACACGATACTTGGCCCCGAGATGCGTTCGACGGGCGAAGTGATGGGCATTGGAGCTACGTTCGACGAGGCATTCATCAAGGCGCAACTTGCCGTGGGGTTTCATATGCAGCCGGGCGCGAACGTGTTTATCAGCGTGGCCAACCGCTACAAACGAAAAGTGATCTTCCCCGTCAAGGCGCTGCACGAAATGGGCTACCGGATTGTGTCCACGCCGGGAATGGCGCGCGTATTGCGCTCGCACGGAATTGACAGCCAGGTGGTACGCAAGATCAGCGAAGGGGATCCCGGTATCGTGGAACTCCTCGACAACGGAGATGTGGCGCTGGTGGTCAACATGGCATTCAGTCGCAAGTCGATTGATGACGACAAAGCCATTCGTCTGGCGGCGAGTCGCATGAAGGTGCCCTGCATTACAACTCTTTCCGGTTTTCATGCGATGGTGCTCGGACTGCAACAACTGCGCGATGGGCGCATGCATGTGGAGTGCCTGCAACACCTGCACCAGGATAGCTCCGCACGAATTCGCGGCGCCTCGCCCGGTGAAATCTCGCCCGGTGAAACCGCAGACGGTGAAACCTCGCCCGGTGAAGCCGCGGACGGCCCGGCGGCCCGGCAACCTGGTGAAACCTCTCCGAATTCTCTCCGGGTGGATTTGGTCGGCGAGACAGAAGCGGACGCGGCATAGAATGGGCAACCGCGTGATGCTCTCCGCCGCGGTGATCGCGCAAGATTGCGCGGACGATATCGCGGCGTGCGTGGATTCTCTCTCGTTCGCGGATGAAATCGTGGTGGTGGACGCGTGCAGCGAAGACGGCACGGACCGGGTGGCCCATGCACATGGAGCGCGCGTGGTGCGCAACGCCTGGCCTGGATTCTCCGCGCAATGGCGTCGTGCCGTCGACGAATGCCGTGGAACCTGGGTGCTGATTTGCGCGTCCGACGAGCGCGCGACCGTCGAACTGGCGTCGTCGGTGCGTGCTGCAATCGGGATGACTGAAGAAGAAGCGATCCCCGCGGGCGGGAGGACGGCATTTGCCGGTGGCCCCAATGAAGAGCGCGACGCGGTCATCGGATATACCATTGCACGCCGAAATCATTTTCTCGGCGTACCGATCCATCACGGGCGCTGGGCGCACGACAGGCCGTTGCGGCTATTTCGCCGTGCGCAAGTGCGTGTGGACGATGCCCCGGTGCACGAGGGCTTTCATGTGGACGGGAAGACGGGCGATCTCGACGGGGTGCTCGATCACTTTACGCACCCCTCGCTGGATGCAAGTATCCGGCGGGCCAACCTCTATACCACGCTCGAAGCGCAGGGCCGGATGGCCGGGCGTCGGGTGTATCTTGTCGAGGCGTTCGTCGCAGCACCGCGAACGTTTTTCAACTACTACCTGCGCGGGGGACTCTGGCGGGACGGAGTGCCCGGCATCCTGCTGGCCGCCACATCGGCGATTTACCGCTCCTTGCTGTATTTGAAAACGTTTTTGTTTCAACGCGATGTGCGCGATGCACAGAAGACCGACGCCATGGGTTCGTGACCGCGATCTGTTGCGGAAAAGACGACAATCGACAGGTGTCCCCTGGCCTGCCATTCACGGTTTGCACGCGGTTTGACACCGGCGCTTCACTCTCGTAGGCTCAGCAAATGAAAATTGATTTCCCCGGGTGTATCCGGTTCTCAGGACGTGTCCGATGGGCCGCGCTGGCTATGGCGACTGGTGTAGTCTGCGCGGGTATTGCTGCGCCGGCACACGCGGCGCACAACGACTCGACCTTGGTTGTCGGACTTCTCAGCGAACCGGCCACGCTCAACCCGCTCGCCGTATCGTCTGCCGAAGCGCTCGACATCATCGACCGCATGTTTCTCAAGCTCGCCGAGGAACAGGGAGACCTGTTGCATTTCAATCCGCGACTCGCGAGCGCGTGGCACGCGTCCGCCGATGGTCTTTCCATCACATTCGTTCTGCGGGACGACGTACGCTGGAGTGACGGAGAGCCGGTGACCGCACGCGATGTGAGATTTTCGTGGAGCGTGCAACGGGATACGCTCGTTGCGTGGCCCGAAGCGGACAAGAAACAATCCATCACGGGTGTCGACGTACTCGACGACCGTCACGTGGTGTTTCACTTCGACCACCGTTACCCACGGCAGTTCAAGGACGCCAACCTGGGTGTGATTCTTCCCCGTCACATCCTGGGCGAGTTGCCCCGCGCGTCACTGCGCAACGCATCCTTTGGGCGCCACCCGGTAGGATGCGGGCCCTATGAACTGGAGTCGTGGAAGCCGGGCCAGTCGATCGTGCTGCGCGCACGTCCCGATTACTATGAAGGACCCCCGCGCGTTACACGCGTGGAGTTTCGTGTGGTGCCCGATATGGTGGCGCTCGCGGCGCGCCTGAAAACCGGGGAGGTCGACGTGCTCGAGTCGGTCCCGGTCGACCGCGCCCGCGAGCTGAAGAAACAGCCCGGGATTCGATTGTACGCGTATCCGTCGCGGCGCATGGCGTTTATTGCGTGGAACCTCAAGCGGCCGCTTTTCGCCGACCCCGCGGTGCGCCGGGCGCTCGCGATGGCGGTCAATCGCGACGAACTGATTCAGACGCTATGGGGGGGGTACGCAAAGCCGTTTCAATCGGCGATCCATCCGCTCTTATGGGCTCACGATCCGCATATCCAACCGATCGTATATTCTCCCGCACGTGCGCGCGAGGCACTGGGCAGTGCGCGTTGGACGGATCCTGATGGCGATGGTGTGGTGGAATCGCCGAACGGGACGCGCTTTGAATTCACACTCATCGTCAACAACAATCCATTGCGGATTGATGCCGCCACGCTGGTGCAGTCGTACCTGCGCCGTGTGGGCGTAGTTGTCCACGTGCGCGTTTTGGAGTTCAATACGTACATCAAACGAATTCTGTCGGGAAATTATGACGCGGCGTATGTGAACTGGAAGTCGGGGACCAAAGCCGATTTGAAAAGCATGTGGCACTCGGGATCGGTGCCCCCCGGCGGGTATAATTTTACCCGCTACAGGAACGCGTCGGTGGACCGGTGGATTGAACAAGCGCGGGCGGCCACGAGCCCGGATAGCGCGCGTGCGCCATGGTTTCGCGCGCAGGAAGCGATCTACAAGGATCAGCCGGCTTTGTTTCTGGCCGTCCCCCAGGATGTCGTGGCTCTCAGTTCACGCTTTTGCAACGTACACCCCAACGCGATCAGTTTTTTCGCCAACCTGCGCGACTGGAAAATCGTGCCGGACTGCGACTCGGCCCGCTGATGGGGCGCTATGGGGTGATCGGGACGGGACGTTCCCGGCGGCGGCGTGCCGGCGTGCGCCGCGTGAGGAAGTTCGTCCCGGGCACGCGACGACGGCGGGTGCGGGTGCCCGGCCTCGACGCACGTGGCGTGCGGGTACGCGTTCTGCGCGAGCGAACGACAATGCGTTCGCCGCGGCGCTCGATGGACACCGCAGCGTAGCCCGTGTGCCGCACAGCACCCTCTACGGCACACAGGGTATGGACGCCGGCGGTTCGGACGATTCCGATCCGGTAGGGTTTGTCCCGCGTACTCACGCGAACCGTCGTGACGAGCACAAGACGGCCGGTTGCGGGAACCGGCGACAGGCCGACGTCCGCGCCACACCGCGGACAGCGCGCGTGCCGGTGAATGAACCGATGGCCGCGCGCGCAGCGCCACGCTTCGATGCGCGGGTTCCTCACGCCGACGCCTCCACGACAAATACGAATGTGTCGCGGGCAACTCCACCTGCGCTCTGGATCATGGCGCACGAGGCCCCCGGGTGCTGCCGCCCGCCGGCGTGGCCGGTGAGCTGCTGCCACACTTCGAAAAGCGATGAGAGCCCACAGACGCCGATCGGGTGCCCCCGGGCTTTCATGCCCCCCGACGGGTTGACAGCCAGTATCCCCCCGCTGTGCAGCTGGCCGCGCACGAGTGCGCGCCAGGCGTCGCCGCGGTCAAAAAATCCCAGTGCCTCCAGATTCATCAATTCGAACGGGGAAAACGCGTCGTGAATTTCCACCATGTGGACGTCGCGCGGCGTTCTCTTTGCCATGGCAAACGCTGCGTGTGCGGCCCGCGCGGCGGCGTCGAACCGGGCCAGATTGTGGCGCTCGTGAAAGATAGATGCATCCCGTCCGTGCGCCCACCCGCGTACGGCGATGCCGTTTCCGGGGGACGCATCCGTTCCGATCACGCACGCCGACGCGCCATCCGACATGGGTGCGCAATGGAAGCGCCGCAACGGGTCGGCCACCAGCGGGCTGTGCGCTACATCGGAGCGCGTGATCGGGCGCTGGAAATGGGCGAGGGGATTGCGCGACGCGTGGTCGTGGCTCTTTACCGCGACGTCGTCGAACGCCGCCTGCGGCACACGGGCTTCGCGCGTGTACGCGGTGGTGGCAAGGGCGGCGAGCGCGGGAAGCGTGGCCCCGTGGGTCTGCTCCACCGTGTGGACCACGCGGGGAGCGAGCAATTCGGATGCTTCGGCCGCGCTGCGGTGCGTCATCTTTTCGACACCGATGACCAGCGCGTCCCCGTCGATAGCTCCGGTGTCCAGGTCGGCGAGCGCACGATACAGCGCGTGCCCCCCGGTGAGGAACGGCCCGTGAACCCCGACATCCGCGCATTGGCCATCCGCCGCGAGTATTTTCGCGATGCGGCCGGCGGGGTCGCGAATGCCGCACAGCGGCCCCGGCGCGAACGCCGAAAGATATACGGCAGCGATGCGCCGGGACGTGGCGGCGGCGAGTGCCTCGCGCAGCGCGGATCCCGCCAGGCCTTCCCAATCGGCCTCGTGGCGTCCAATTGGCGTCATGGCGCAGGAAAATATCTTGAACCCAGACACGAGTTCATTATATAACCCGTTAACAATGTGTCAATTATGCTCATATGTATCCGGCGACGACGGGCGGCTGCCGTGATTCATCCGGTCGGAGTTGCCGCATTGCTCGCGGGATTGATCGCGCAGTGTCTCAAGGTCATCATCGAACTGATTCGCACCCGGCGTTTCAACCCGCTACGCTTCTTCGATAACGGGGGGATGCCCAGTTCCCATACCGCTCTTGTTACGGCACTGACTGTCGGTGTGGAACGTTACACTGGTTTCCAGTCATCGCTTTTCAGCGTAACATTGATTTTTAGCATGTATTTTGTTTTTGAGGCAGCCGGATTGCGGCAGGAGGTTGGAAATCAGGCGCGCGTGCTCAACGAACTCGTCGACGAGATGCGCCAGACGCACCATTTTGACCGTACACGGCTCAAAGAGCTGGTCGGTCACACGTGGGGCGAAGTGCTGGGTGGGTTCGCGCTCGGGCTTATCGTCTCCTACCTAGTCTACTGACCCCTGTGCTGTCCGGAAACGCGCACCGCGGAATATGCAAGAAATTGATGGATTCACACCGGGCCGGGCGGCGTGGAGAACGGCTCCGTCTCCGGGTCCGGGAAAACGCTTGACAGATTTTTCGGCCGCCGTGTTAACTCGCTACGAGGGGTAATCGCGCAACAACCCCCATGGGGGTTGGGTACGGACCAGGTGGAGACCTATGAGCCGAAGCGCAACGACATCGCTCGACTTCGTCAGGGCGAGCGTATGACGATCAGGCCGGATTCATGCCGAATCCGGCTGTTTTTGTGTCCGGTAGCAGTACTTTGCGGGAGGTAGTCCGGATGAGAACCATAGCGATCATGAACCAGAAGGGGGGCTGCGGGAAAACCACCGTCGCGATCAATTTGTGCGGCGCTCTCCAACACATCGACCGAAAAACGCTATTGGTCGATCTGGATCCGCAGGCGCACGCATCGATCGGCCTGGGGGTGGAGAACGAGCAGCAGAGCGTCACCACGTATGAGCTGCTGCTCGACCACGAGGTGACCATTCACGACGCCATTGTCCCTGTGACGGAAAAACTCTTCGTGGCGCCCGCGGCGACCGTACTCAGCGGGGTGGAACAGGAACTCGCCGATGCGGAAGGCCGTGAGCGCAAGCTGGCCGAATCCCTCGCCGCACTGGATCCCGACGAATGGGACTTTGTGGTGATTGATTGCCCTCCGAGCGTGGGCCTGCTCACGTTTAACGCGTTGATTGCGGCGGATGAAGTGATGATTCCGGTCGACGCCAGTTTCTTTTCGATGCACGGTTTGATCAAGCTGCGTGAAACCATTGAGGTAATCGAAGACGAGCTGGATCACCACATGCACGTGCATGTGCTGTGCAACAATCTGGACACGCGAACCCATTTTTCGAACCAATTGCTGGAAGAAGTGGAAAAATTTCACGCCGGTGTCCTGTTCGACACCTATATCAGCACGGCCGTGCGTCTGAAGGAAGCCGCGGCGCGCGGTTGCACTATTTTTGAAATCGATGGCAGTGGACGAGCGGCCTCGCAGTTTCTATCTCTGGCGCGCGAACTCGTCGAAAAGGCGCCCCGCATCGAAACGAAAGATATCGCCGCCTGGATGGAAAAGCTCCACGGTCCCATGCGCGTGCCGGACGGGGTGTTGTTCTCGATCGATTCGCCCGATGCGGGCGAGGTGCGCGTGACCGGCGAGTTCACAAACTGGTCGCGCGAGGGCGTTGCGCTCCAGCGGGATGCGTCGGACGGCCTCTGGAAAACCGTGGTGGACATTCGTCCCGGTGAGTACGAGTACCGGTTTATCGTAGATGGGGTATGGGTGCGGGATCCGGGGAACAAAGACTACGTACGCAATGAATTCGGACAGGAGAACTCGCTGCTGATCGTTTGACAGTAGTCGCGGACGCCCACCGATGGAATCGAGACAACCGAGACGCATCCGCGATATTGCCCATCTTTACCTTTCAGGGGTAGAGAGGCGTTCCTCCGCACAAAAGAAGACCGTCGCCGTTGCCGGCGTATCGGTGCGATTGTTTCCCGCGTTTCATGCGGCCAATCTGGCCGCGGCGTTTGCCGCGTCCGGCTGGACGGTTCACGTGGTGGAACAAAGCGGGCTGGTCGTAAACGCGGGCCGATTCCTGTCGCTGCCCGCCGCCGTGTACGTCGATGGCCCGTATGCCGCGGACGAAACGGTATACGCAGCGCTCGATGGAGTTTCCCTCGGGTTTTCCCGAGCGTCCACAATGCCGGCGTGCGCGGATGGCAACGGAGCGCGCAAGCTGGTGGAATTGGTGCATGTCCCGCCGTTCGAGTCCGCGAACCATGCGGAAGTTTTCGGCGAGCTTGTGGCGAACGACGATTTGGACGCCGTGGTATGGGTGTGTAGCGCCGGGTGGGACCTGCCTGCACTGCCCGGGGCAAAGGACGTGCGCGTCGGTGCACTGACGGTCGAGGGCGTCGGGCAGGCCCACGCACAACGGACCGCGGATCAAGCCGCTAGGGCGGGTGACTCGGGCGCGCGGCGGCGAGAAGTTTTGCCGCACGCGTTGCCCGCCGGGCGCGGTGCCCCCCGGATTTGGGGGCATGCGGAACGGTGGAGGCAACTGCTGTGCGACCCGCTCCCCGTCGCGCTCCGTGCGCCGGAATCGGCACTGGCTCGAGCATACCGTGACGTGGCCCGTCACGCGATGGAACGGGAGAGGATGCATTATGGCACGGGAAAAACCGCCCGCCCGCCCGCCCGCCGGCGGATCCGCAGCTACCCGGCGCGCGACGTGCGCTGACATCATCGCCGATCCCCGGGTTCGGGAGTGCTACGATCGTCTTGCGGCGATGGCAGCGGCGATTCATCCGGACGTCAATGTGGCCGACGGTGCGGTGGAGTTTCGCGTCGAATACGACGGCTGCTTGCTCTGCCGACTGGTGCCGTACCGGGCTCTGATCCACATGCGCGTGGGGGATCGCCCCGGATGGGAAACCCGCGTTCGTGGCCCCGAAGCCTTTCACGCCGCCGCAGATCGAATCGTGGACACATTTCTCCGGCTGGCATCGCAGTCGTCTCGCCATCCGGGGGCTGTAGTCGGTGGAATCGGCTGAGCACTTGCTCGGTCCTCGCAGGTTTCCTATATTATCCACGTCGGTCCCGTTGAGCCCCACCTTGCGGTGCACGCGCATTGCACGCCGCTATGAAAACCCATTTGAAGCATATCGTTGCGGTCATCGGGATGGCTACGGCCATCGCGGTGGGATCGTGTGGAAACGAATCGCTCGTGCGGGTGGATCGTCCGCCGATTGTGCGTTTGTTTGCGCCGACCGACACCGCAATCGACGCTGTGATCGGGGATACGCTCCGGTTTTCGGTGTCGGTGGTGGACCTCGACCACGACGATCTGGACGTGCGCTATTCGATCAATGATTCGGTGGTCGCCCATTCGTACGCGTGGACGTATGTCGTAGAGGGCCAGGGCTCTGTCCCGGTGCACTTCCGCGTGACGGACGGTGAGTTGGCCTCGCAGTTGACGTGGCGCGTCCACCAGTCGCACCCGGTAAATTTTCCGCCCCGCCTGACCGGCTTGTTTCCCGTGGAAGCCAATCCTACGATGGTCGTCGACACCGACCAGCAGTTTGCTGTAGATGCCGAAGACCGCGACGGCGATACCCTTTCGTATTCCTATTCGATCGACGGGGTAGACGTTTCGGCCGGCCCGCGGTACACCTTTCATCCGACGACGAAGGGAACCCGCATGGTGCGGGCTGTCGTGTCGGATGGAGAGAACACCGTGGCGCATGACTGGAATGTGCGTGTCACGGGCATACCCGACTCCATCGCTCCGGCTATCGTCCAGATCACCGCAATTGGTGAGGGGACCGAGCCCGGAGAGGTGGACATCGAATGGATCACCGTTGGAAAAGACGGAATGGTCGGGGTGGCGTCCAATTACCTGGTGCGCACGTCACCGACGCCTATCCGCGACGAGGCCGACTGGAGTCGAGCGAGCGAGAGGCCGGGAGTACCCTCGCCTTTGCCGGCCGGGCAAACGATGCGCATGACCATTCGCAACATAACCCCCGCGCGACATACGTACGTGGCGGTTCGCGCGGTAGACGACTTCGGCAATCTCTCGCCGATCAGCGCACCGGCCGAAACATTCAGCCGCGGCATGTGGATTTCCGGGCGCGTGCTGGACGCGTTGACGATGCAGCCAATCGCCGGCGCGATCGTTCGGTTTTTGTCCCGCGAAGACACGACGTCTACCGACGGCTCGTGGCAGCTTACGGAACTTTCCCCGGAGATATCGACACTTGTTGCCATGGATGAGGACGAACGGCTCGTGATTGGATCGTATTTCGATTACGGAGTGTTGTACGCGGCGAAACAGCTCGATGATCTGAATCTGTACCTTATTCCCGCCGTCCGGATGGAATCGACGATGTACCCGGATTTCCTCGTGTTCTTTCGTTCGATGACCGACACACCGGGTATTCCGGTGGGTAGTTCGCAGCGACGATGGAATCTTCCCGTCGATTTCTATGTGCCCTCGTTCAGCAAGGGTGGCCTCGACTACGCCGCGGTGATCACGTCGGTTGCCGCGGAGCTCGACCAGGATATCGGGCAGAGCGTCTTTCACCTGGTTTCCGCGACCCCGGCGGTAGGGGTGGACATTCGCTACCGCACCGACATTACGCGCGACAATTTTCTGATGAGATTCTGGACGGCGCAGTGGTACCCGCAAGACGGTCGCATCGAGCACCGGCAGGTGTACACTGCAGCGAGCGAGCTGGCCCTGCGCAACATTTCACGACACGAAATTGGCCACGCGCTCGGTCTCAATCACAGTATTGACCCGATCCACGTAATGGTCGGCGGGGTGGCGCCAACGGCCACCCGCTTCACGTCGGACGAAGTGGACGTATTGCGCGTGCGCTATCACCTCCCGCGCGGGCTGGATAACGCGGGATTTCGCGAAGACTGACCCTCCCGAGATCGACTCTTCCGGCGCTGGAAAGCCGCCATTATGGCATGCCACCATGGCAGTTCCCGGAGGCTTTCGTCCCCGACGTATGCGCTTCTAAAAGTATAACATCATGTTAATTAATGCGTTATAAAATTGTCGCCGAATTGGTCCCGATCGTGCGTTCATCGGGTAGAGGCGAAAACTCAGGAGGCAATACACACAATGATGATGGAACGAATGACGGAGAAAGCACGGGCCGCGCTAAACGACGCGGCGGAACTCGCTTTTTTGGGCAACCACGCCGAGATCAATTCCACGCACCTGCTGCGTGCTCTGCTCGATCAGGAAGACGGATGGATTGCTCCCCTGTTCGAGAGAGCGGGAATCCCTGCCGGTCGTGCGGTGGCGGAGGTGTCCGCGATGCTCGATGGTCTGCCGCGGCAGGAGGGGGGCAACGCGACGATGAGCGCCCGCCTGCGCGGAGCAATTCAAACGGCGATGCGCGAGGCCGGGGCGCTCTCGGACCGCTTTGTATCCACCGAGCATCTGCTGCTGGCCATCGCGGCGGATGCCGGCGATGAGGCCGGTCGTTACCTGCAATCTATCGGACTTTCGCGCGAGGCCATCCTGGCCGCGCTGCAGGCGGTTCGGGGGGACGAGCGTGTGGAAGACGAAAACCCCGAAAGCCGCGCGCGCCCGCTCGAGCGGTTTACCATCGACTTGACCGCGCGGGCCCGCGCCGGCGATCTTGACCCCGTCATTGGCCGCGATGAAGAAATTCGGCGGGTCAGTCAAGTGCTCTCGCGGCGAACGAAGAACAACCCCGTGCTCATCGGAGATCCGGGTGTGGGGAAAACGGCCATCGTCGAAGGGCTTGCGCGCCGCATTGCCGACGGCGATGTACCCGGCGCGCTGCGCGAACGCAGAGTACTCGCGCTCGACATGGGGGCGCTCGTCGCGGGCACCCGGTTCCGCGGGGAATTCGAGGAGCGCTTCAAAGCGCTCATCAAGGCGGTCCAGAAGTCGAACGGAGAAATCATCCTGTTTATCGACGAACTGCATACCCTCGTCGGCGCAGGGGCGAGCGAGGGCTCGCTCGATGCTTCGAACTTGATCAAGCCCGCGCTGGCCCGTGGCGAACTGCGTTGCATTGGGGCTACGACGCTGGCCGAACACCGCAAATACATCGAGAAAGATGCCGCGCTAGAACGCCGGTTCCAGGCAGTTCTGGTCGGTGAACCGACGGTGGACGACACGGTCGCCATCTTGCGGGGGCTCAAGGAACGCTATGAAGTGCACCACGGGGTGCGCATCACCGACGGTGCCATCCTGGCAGCGGCGCGGCTCTCTGATCGGTACATCTCCGCGCGGTTTCTTCCCGACAAAGCGATTGATTTGATTGACGAAGCGGCCAGCCGTCTCAAGCTGGAGCTCGACAGCTGCCCGGCCGACATCATGGCGTTGCGCGAAAAAGCGATTCAACTGAAGATTGAGCTGCAGGTACTCGAAAAGGAAAAAGACCGGAAGTCGAAACAACGAGCGGGCGAAATCGCGAGTCGGCTCGGAGAAATCGAGGAAAGGGAGCGCGCACAAACGCTGCGATGGGAGAACGAAAAGGCGGTCGTCGATCATATTCGTGATGTGCGCGAACGCATCGAACACGCGCGTCGTGAAGAGGAACTCGCGCGCCGGGCCAACCGTCTGGAGGAAGTCGGCGAAATTGTCCACGGGCGTATCCCCGCCCTGGAAACAGAATTGCAGGAAGCCGACGACGAATTCACGCGCTTGCAGGAAGCCGGCGGCGTTCTGCGCGAAGAAGTAACGGCCGATCTGGTGGCAGAGATCGTGGCGCAGTGGACGCATATTCCGGTCTCTCGGATGATGGAGAATGAACGAGAGCGCCTCCTGCACCTCGAAAATCGTTTGCACGAGCGCGTTGTGGGGCAGGACGAAGCCGTGGTGGCGGTGAGCGACGCCATTCGCCGCTCGCGCGCGGGGCTGGCCCAGTCCGGTCGCCCGGTGGGGTCGTTCGTGTTTGTTGGCCCCACGGGAGTGGGCAAGACCGAACTCGCCCGGGCGCTCGCCGGGGTGCTGTTTGACGACGAGGGGGCCCTCGTTCGTATTGATATGTCGGAGTATATGGAAAAACATTCGGTTGCGCGGCTAATCGGCGCGCCCCCGGGCTACATAGGCTACGACGAGGGCGGCTATCTGACCGAACGTGTACGTCGGCACCCGTATGCGGTGGTACTTTTTGACGAAATCGAAAAGGCCCATCCCGACGTGTTCCACGTGCTCCTCCAGGTTCTCGATGACGGGCGCCTGACCGATGGGCAGGGGCGCACTGTGGATTTTAGTAACACGGTCGTCATCATGACATACAATCTGGGCACATCGTCGGAAAATGCAGAAAGTCCGCAGGCGCTCCGTCGCTCGGTGATGGATGCGATGCAGCGCACCTTCCGTCCCGAGTTCCTGAACCGTATAGACGACATCATCGTGTTCGCGTCGTTATCGGCCGAACAAATGAACGAGATCACGCGAATGCGTATCGACGACCTGGCACGTCGATTGGCCGGTCGGGGAATTGGACTGGAGGTCGCGGACGACGTGGTACAGGCCATAGCGCGGCAAGGGTACGATCCGGTGTATGGAGCGCGCCCGCTGGCGCGATGGATCCGCCGCCGGATCGAAAACCCGGTTGCCACGGCCATTCTTTCGGCCGCGGCGGGCGAAGGCGTGGACGTGTGCGTTACGCTGCGCGACGGGGACATCGTGGTCGATGCAGCGGCCGGCAAGTCCGACCGTTGTGTGGCATAAGCCGCGGCGCCGATACCGGCGCGCTTCTCCCTGTTGGTCAGAAGTGCAACAAGTGCCTCGGTGGGCGTGGTGACGTCGCGCGCGCCGGTCCAATCAAGATGACAACCGGCGCACCATGTTTTTCTCGTCGCGAGTGTCCATTCTTGTTACCTGCCTTCTTGCGGGCACACGTGTTTCGGAAAATAATGTAACCACGGTATTTCGCGTTGTGGGAGTAATGGCGGCGGCCAGTATTTATTGCGCTTCGTGGTGAGGTCCGGATCTGGGGTTTCTGCTCTACCGCATTCATGTTGTGCTCCACGTGGTGGACGGTGAACTGGCTCGTCTGCGCGAGTCGTGCTCTCCGACAGGGGTGTATCTCGACTACCGGGCCCATTATTTCGTGTATACCTCGGCGGGATTTGGTCTGGGCGTACGTGTGTGGGGGATGACCGGCAACGCGGCAGATGTAATGGCCGGATTCGGCATCGGGGTGGGTCTGATGATGAACCTGGCGAGCAAAGACTACTGGCACCGCGCCAACTTCGCAAAGTCGTGCAACGTGGAGGGCCGGCAGCCCATGTGGCGCGGTTCAGCGATCACGATTGTTGCGGCGCGGGTGATGAGTGGGCATACGGTGTGGTTCGCCATCGCGGTTGCCACGGCGGTCGCATGGCGACTTCAGCCGGTATCTTCGCGTGTGCCGGAAATCATATTGTATTTTTACGGCGTTACAATGCCATGTTTTGCGATTGCGCGCGCGGCGGTAACCGGCCGGCACGGGCACATTCCGCGTCGCCGTGCGTGGTACTAGAAATCTCTATGACCGGCCGGCGGATTGCCAAAACGGTTTGGAGTGTCCGCCGGTGCGGTTGGCCAGCGGAAAGGGCGTGTTCGTCCCCGAAAGGTGTCACGGTTTCGCGTTGGTTCGTAAACCGCCGCGCCGGAGCATCGCACGCCGCGGGCCATTCCACTCTTGCTGTGCAACCGACACACCGGCCGACAGGGAATTGTTGACGCAAGGCCTACCCACGCGGTATACTCTGATCCGTACACAAGAGTGGTGTGTCACTCGGAATGGTGGGCTGATCAGTCCGATCACCCGTGCCGGAGTTCTTTCCGGAACGCAATGATCCTTGAGGAATGGGCAGCCGGACGTCGTCCGGTCCCGCGTCGGTCGCTGCCTCTGGCGGCCATTATTATTTGACGTTCCAGAATTCAGGTAACGACGTCCCGCACCCGGACAGCCGTGGCGGGGCGTGTCGTCACGTGATTCGGCCAGAATTGCATCCATGGGAAGGAGGGAACAGTTGTTAAGGTTCTCCCGGGCCCGCATCTTCTCCTCCGCGATTTTTTCCATTTTGGTGTGGAGCGCTGTTGCCGCCCGCGCCACAGTACTTGATATCCCGGTCACCCAGTTGCGCACTGACGTCCGCGTTAGTGGTTCGCATGTGGGCCTGTCATGCCAGGGCGCCACTTCGCTGCGCGAAGTGGGTGAGCCGGTTCTGCCGTATCGAATCGTCAACGTACTGATTCCGCGTGGTCAGCGTGTGGCATCTACGGCTATAGACGTGTCGGCGCCGGTAGAACTCGTTCGCTCGTTTGAACCGGAGGTGATGTCGGCCCTGCGTTCGGTGCGGGGCGAACCCGGCGCGAGCGACGGTGTGGCGCAGCGGTCGGCCGACGGGCGTATGTGGCCGGGCGCCAGCGCGCGTTACCTGGCAACCGGGTTTTACGACGGATATGTGATTGCCAGCTTTGCGGTATTCCCATTGCGTATCGTCGATGGCGCACTGCAGCTGAGTGAATCGATTACGCTGCACATCACCACCGAGGGCGACCCGGGCGCAAGACCTGTGCGCAGACTGCGCCTGCGTCCGAAGCTCGATGCGCGTGATAGCCGACGGGTCGCGACGCTCGTGCGGAACCGGGGGGCCGTACGCGGTTACCTTCCCGCGGGAGTTCGCGTGCCGCATCCAAGCGGAGGGTTTCAGGCGACGCCCAGCCCCGCGCTCGAAGGTAGCCCCGTGGATTACGTCATCATAACCAACGACTCGCTCGCCGCGTCGTGGCAGCGCCTTGCCGACCGCAAGACGGCCAGCGGTATCCCGGCCGTGGTGCGAACTACGGAATGGATCCAGAGCCACTATCGCAACGGCGTGGACCTGCAGGAAACCATCCGAAATTTTGTGATCGATGCGTACCAGCGATGGGGAATCACCTATGTTCTGCTCGGCGGGGATACCGACCAGATTCCCGCCCGCCTTGGTGCTTCGTTTTATCTCGCGGATAAGGATGTCCCTGTCGACATGTACTATGGATGCCTCGACGGTGACTGGAACGCCGACCATGACCAGTATTTCGGCGAAGGTGGACCAGTACCTGGCGGTGATGCGCCCGACCTCTACCAGGAGGTCCTGGTGGGCCGGCTCCCGTCGATGAACAACACGGATGTAAACGTATTTATCAACAAATTGGAGACATATGAGAACCCTCCCGACCGCAGCTACACGAACAGGGTGCTCCTGCTCGGAGAGGTGCTCTTTCCGGTCGACTGGAATGGAGTAGATCCAATCGCCGTGGATGGTGCGTATATATCCGACATTCTTTACCAGACCGCGTTCACAAATCCGGCACTTTCCGTTTCCGAAATGTATGAAAACTACGTGCCGTACCCCGGGTCGGTAAACGAAACCGTATCGGCGGTGATCGACTCGATTAACACTGGTTACAACTTGATCAATCACGTCGGGCATGGATTTCGATTCAACATGTCCGTGGGAAGCGGCAGCATCGTCAACGGGGATGCCGACGCGTTTTACAACGCGAGGCGACCATCCAACGTGTACCTCCTCAATTGCACGGCGGTTGCGTATACATATTTCTGTCTCGGGGAGCACTGGCTGCGCAATCCGTCCGGCGGTGCCGTATCGGTAATCGGGGCCAACGAGAGTGCGTTTCCAATCGCCTCGCAACCGTACATGGACCAGTACTACAGCCAGATTTTCAATCTCGGGGTCAATACCATCGCACAGGCTTTTGTGAATTCCCGTCTCGGTCGCACCCCGATCGCAGAACTCGGCGACAATGTAGATCTGTGGACGCACTACATTTACAGCATTCTCGCCGATCCGCAACAACAACTCTGGACTGGACCGATTGATACGCTTGCCGTTACGTACACCGACACAATTCCTCTCGGTCCCACCACCGTAAACGTATCGGTGCAATCGGGCGGTATGCCCCTTGCCGGTGCTACGGTTTGTCTCTCGCGGGTGGGGGAGGATTATACCGTAGGCGTTACGGACGGTGCGGGGTACGCCGCGCTCTCGTTTAGTGCGGAATCTCCGGGCAGCGTGTCGGTAGTTGTTACGGCGCGTAACCACACGCGGTTTCAGGGTGAGATGGTCGTTGCCGAACCCGGCGTTCCGTACGTGAGCTACAAGGCGGTGACGGTGGACGACGATTCGGTCGGAGGAACATTCGGAAATTCAGACGGCAACCTTGATGCGGGGGAAGTGGTAGACCTCGACCTCGAACTTGTTAACGGCGGGACGGGTACGACGGGACCCCTGACGGTCCGGTTGCGTAACACGTCGAGCGGTGTGACGATTCTCGATAGCGTCTCCACGTGCGTTGCCCTTGCCCCCGGGCAATCAGCCCACGTCGACACGCCGTTGCGCGCGTCGATCACCCCCTATCTGGCCGACCAAACGGCTATGGATTTCTCCGTTGTTGTCGAGCAGTCGGGTGTCCCTTTGTGGACCGACAGCTTCCGCAAACTGGCACATGCACCCGTGCTCGACGCGGTTGTCTTGCGCATCGACGACAGCGTATCGGGCAACGGCGACGGGACTGTGCAGGCGGGGGAGAACGTAGATCTCTATTACGCGATAAAGAACCGGGGCACGGGCATGGCCTCTGGTTTGACCGCCGCGTTGTCCAGGACCTCGGGCGGTGGTTTTGTACTGCTCGACAGCATCTCGACGTATCCAGACCTTGCGGCGGAGGTAGAGATCGAGAATTCGGTGCCATTTCGTGTGCGCGAAACGGATACAACGGTGACCCATCAGCTGCGCCTGGATGTGACGGATCCATACGGGCGATTGTATTCAAAAGTTTTTGAACTTCGGAGGCCGCTACCACCCGACAGTCTGATACTTGATGCGAGCCTTGGGCCCGATCGACTTCACATTGTATGGGCGGCGAGTCCATCCCCGGATGTGGCACACTATCTCGTATATCGATCCCAGGTCCCCGGCGGGCCGTACACACGCGTCAGCAAAGACCCGGTGGATCACACGGTTTTTGTAGATCGGCCATTACAGGCGACCACCCGGTACTACTATCGAATTACGGCGGTTGACGCTTCCGGAAACGAAAGTGTGTTTTCACCGGAGTACGAAGCGAGCACAAACCCGTCGCAGGTGACGGGATGGCCCATCGGGATGGCTCTGGAAACGGTGAGTTCCCCGGTTGTGGGAGACATAGACGGCGACGGTACGTTCGAAATCGTGCAGGGCGACGATCGCGTGTACGCGTGGCACAGCAACGGCACGGAATTGCTCGATGCCGACCACAACGCGCAAACGTGGGGGGTACTCAGCACACAAGGAGACCAGTTCGTTTCGCCCATCGCTCTGGCGGACGTCGACACGGTGCCGGGCCTCGACATCATCGCCGCATCGCGCAACACCAGGGAAATCTACGTGTTCAATTACCTCGGCCAGGTGCTGCCGGGGTGGCCACAGCCGGTAGAAAACCCGATTCGTGCGGGATTGGTCGCGGGGGACATCGACGGAGACGGCAAGCGCGAAATCATCGCAATCGACGAACTGGGTGTGCTCTACGTGTATAACCGTAACGGTACGGAATACCGCGATGGCGATTCCAATCCGCTGACCCCCGGTGTATTCCGACGATTTGGCGGGTGCTCGTACGAGTACGGGAGCCCCACGGTGGGGGATATGGATGGCGATGGGGTCAACGATTTGATCGTGGGTACGCAGGGTGATTCGATTTTTGTTTTCCATAGCGACGGATCATCGTTGCCCGGGTGGCCTGTCGCCCTCACCGGCGACGTGTCGGGGAGTATCGCCGTGGGTGATATCGACAATGATGGCAGCCTCGATCTGGTGGCGAACCAGTGGGACGGCTGGGTCAAGGCGTATCATTCCGACGCATCGGTGATTTGGCAGCGATGGATGAAGAATTACCTCTCCTTTTCGCCGTCTCCCGCGCTGGGCGACCTGGACGGCGACGGCAAACTCGAAACCGTGATCCCCGACGCGAACGGTAACATTTATGCCATTACGTCAACGGGCGGCAACCTGCCGGGCTGGCCCGTGGTGTACTCGACGAAATCGTGGACCGAATCGTCCCCGGTGATTGCCGATATGAATCGTGACGGATTCCCCGATGTGATCGTCGGGGACGAAACGCGTTTCATCAACGGATGGGACGCTTTCGGCCACGAACTGGACGGATTTCCGCTTGCCACCGGGGATGCCGTGCGCGCCACACCGACGCTGGCCGACATAGACAAGGACGGCGACATCGATCTGATCGTCTCCGGGTGGGATAAGCACGTGTACGTATTCGATTTTCCCGGCATGTTTGACCCCCAGGAATAACGGTGGGCGAGCTTCCACGCGAATCTGTATAACGACGGCAATACAAGCACGTCGCTGCCCACGCCGGTGTTCGAAGTGTCATTCGGCTACGCGCTGAGCGAAACCGGCGTGGCGCTCGAGTTCCATGTTCCGGCCGAACAGGGGTATCGCTTCGACATCGAGCGCCGCCGCGCTGGAAACAGTGGCCCGTCACCCTGGAAGCAGGTGGCCGAACATGTGTTGCCAACTACAGATGGAATCGTGCGGTATGATGACTCGGGTGTTGTGCGCGGCGAGAGGTACATGTATCGTATCTCCCCGTCGGGAGATCCGGACCGGGCCGTGACGACCCGACCAGTATACATAACCATAACGCGCGCCGGGCTGGAACAAAATACGCCGAACCCGTTTAATCCGAGAACAAGTATTGTATACTATATACCGGACGGCGGAACCCGGACGGTCAATCTCTCGGTCTATGATCTGCACGGGGCACGTGTGGCTACCCTCGTGAACGGTGTGAAGCCAGGGGGACGCTACATCGCAAACTGGGATGGACACGACCGTGCGGGTAGCCAGGTGGCGTCGGGGGTATATTTTTATCGTCTGGTCGCGCCGGGTTTTTCTGCCACGAAGAAGATGCTGTTACTCAAATAACCCGTTTTGGGGCCGGTCCGGTACCACGCAACTCTCCTCGACACACCAGCGTGCCGGGCCGGCCGCTCCCATCATTCCGGGGTCAATTCGAATCTGGGCGACCTCGTCGTCTTCGTTGACACAACCGCCGCGGGTGTGCGATAATTAAGACCCGCTCCAACTGTCGAGGAGTTTACTGCAGCAACTGCTATTGCCTTGGGAAAATTAAAGGACTCGATACCCATCGCGCCGTCATCCGGCCGGGTACGAGTACGCTGAGTCATAATCGTCGAACCACATAACCGCGTTTATCCCGGCGCGGTACACGGATCTGACACCGGAGGTCGTGCAACGATGCGACGTAACATCCATCGGGTTCAGTATACGTTGTTGCTTTCATCGCTCGCGCTGGCATGGGGTACTGGATCCTGGGCGCGAACTTCTCCGCAATCCCGATCGTCGTTTGCCGTCGTAACCGATCGTGCTGACGTTGCCGTGAGTATGGAGAAGAATGGTACAACGGTCCGTATCCAGGGTGCCGATGCGTTTACGATAGATTCCCCCGGGCTACCCCTTCTTGGATATCGCGTCGTCCGTTTTCTGTTGCCGCCCAACACGCGCGTGACGGGCGTGGTGGCGTCTACATCGGGTCGGATCGACCTGGCCCACGACGTACGGCTCGCGACATCGGGCCCGAGAATAACCAACGATGGAGGGCGTGTCGCCGCCGATGCGCTACCGCTGGCGACGGGTAGCGCTACGCAGTTTCCCGACCGATTTGTTCACCAGCTCGGTACGGGAACGCTAGACGGGTACATGATCGCGAGCTTCGCGGTGTATCCGGTACGGGTGGAAAACGGCGACGTGGTTCTCTACCAGAATATAAACGTACGTCTAACGTTCGCCGACGATTCACGAAGTTCTGTTCGGCGCGAGCGCGCCGTACCGGGGCAGGCCGGTGCCGACGCGGCGCGTGTTCGCGCGCTCGTATGCAATCCTGGCGTGCTCAGTAGCTACCCTGAACCGGCTCCGCCGGCTCCGCCGACCCCCGGCGGGTTTGCACCCACTCCGTATCCTTCTCTCGAGGGAAGTCCGGTGGAGTACTTGATCATCACCAACGACTCCCTCGCCGCCACGTTTCAGACTCTCGCCGATTTCAAGACGGCCAAAGGGGTGCCCACCGTCGTGCGAACTACCGAGTGGATTGCCGCCAACACGCGCAACGGGTCGGACCTGGCCGAGACGATGCGCAATTTCGTCATCGACGCGTATGCGCGGTGGGGCATCCGCTATCTGTTACTCGGCGGCGACACCGACTATGTGCCGACGCGGCTCGCCTGGAACGGGTTTTACGACGGCGGTCGTTTTCTCGGGGTGGATATGTACTTTGGTGCGCTGGACGGGGATTGGAACGCCGATCACGACGCGATATTTGGCGAAGCGCTCGTCGACAGCGTCGATCTTTACAACGAAGTATACGTGGGACGTATGCCGGCCAAGAACAACGCCGAGGCGGCCCTGTTGATCAGCAAGGTGATGAATTATGAACGCGCTGTAGACGCGGCATATATGAAACGTTCGCTGTTTCTGGGCGAGGTGTTGTTCCCCCCCGATTACAAACCGGGCGATACAGTTACACTCGATGGCGCGGACTTGAGCGAGTTCATTCGGACGTCGTTGTTTACGGCCCCCACGCAGGAAACCGAGGAACTCTATGAGCGCAATAGCCTCTTTCCGGGGTCGACCCACGAAGATAAACCCACGGCGATCGATTCGCTTAATGCCGGATTCAATAACGTGATTCACATTGGACACGGTTTCCGCTTCAACGTGTCGGTGGGCAATGCAAGCATTGTCAATTCGGAAGCCTCGGCATTGATCAATGGAATTCGTCAGTCGAACGTGTGGTTCCTGAACTGCACCGGTTGCGCATTTCTGTATGATTGTATTGGGGAGGCGTTGTTGCGCAATCCAAACGGAGGTGCGGTGTCTGTTATCGGCGCCAACGAGAGTGCTTTCCCGCTCACGTCGATCAATTACATGTATGCGTATTACGACATGCTCAACAATCAGAACGCGGTGCACATCGGTGAGGCCTTTGCGCTATCCCGTGAAACGCGAACTCCGCTCGCGCTTCTCGGCGACAATGTGGATTCGTGGACGCACTATATAATGACTCTCCTCGCCGATCCAGAGATGCCGCTCTTCACCGGACCCGTCGCGCAGGCATCGGTGTCGTTGCCGTCGGGGCTTACAACGGGTACGAACCCGGTGACGGTGACAGTGATGGCATCGGGGTCCCCTGTGGATTCGGCCGTGGTGTGCCTGTCGAAGGGGTCCGACGACTATGTGGTGGGGACGACGGACGCGTCGGGAAGCGTCACTGTGAATTTCCGTGCAGAAAGCGCGGGGAGTGTGGGTGTGGTGGTAACGGGACTTAACCTCGCGCGCTGGGAAGGGTCGGTTCCGGTGACGGTTCCGGGGGGTAGCGCATACGTGTCTTTGGGCACAGTGAGTGCCGACGACGACAGCACGGTGGGCAGCGCGGGAAACGGCGACGGCGTGATCGATGCGGGCGAAACGGTCGACCTGGGGCTGAGTGTTGCGAACACGGGGAACGTGGCGAGCGACACGGTGGACGTAGTTGTCAGCACGTCGAGCCCCGGTGTCACACTGCTCGACAATACGGCGCGCGTGGGCGTCGTGGCGGCAGGTTCCACCGCGGTGGCGTTGGATCCGGTACGCGTGCATTTCGACGCGGGCATCGCAGACCAGACGACGGTAACGTTTACGGCGAGTATTCGCAACAATGGGGCGGCGATGTGGACCGACGAACTGAAACGGGATGTACACGCGCCGAAACTCGAAGGAGTGTCGTTGCGTGTGGACGATACGGCGACGGGGAACGGGGATGGCGTCGTTCAGGCGGGCGAGGCGTTCGTGCTGTATTACCGGGTGAAAAACTATGGAACCGGGAGTTCGGTGCCAGCAGATGTGGTGATCACGAACCTCGACGGAGGCTTCGTAATGGCCGACAGTACAGACACGTATGGCGCCATTGCGACGCTGGCCGAGCGGGAGAACACGAGCGGTTGGTCGCTGACTGAGCCGGATGTGAGTGTACCGCATCGTCTCGAGATCGCGTCGACCGACGTGTACGGGCGCGCAATGTGCGATACCGTGGAGTTGCGGATACCGCTGCCGCCCGATTCGATTGTTATCGACCCGAGTCTGGGGCCGGATCGCCTTGAGTTAACCTGGCAAGCGAGCCCGAGTACCGACGTGGCCGGATACCATGTGTACCGCGCGCAAACCCCGGGCGGGCCATATACGCGCGTGGACGTCGACCGTGTTCCGCATACGCTGTTTGTGGATCAGGGGCTGAGTGCGATCACCCGCTTCTACTATGTGGCAACCGCCGTCGACCGGTCGGGAAACGAGAGCGCGTTCTCCGCCGAGTTCAATGGCAGTACAGGTCCGCCACTTCTTTCGGGTTTCCCGATTTCACTCTCCAGCCCCACGACGAGTTCGGTCGTGGTGGGGGATATCGACGGTGACGGAAGTCCTGAAATGGTCGTCGGCGACGACCATGTCAACGCATGGCACGGTAACGGGGTCGAGATTCTCGATGGGGACAACAACGCCCAGACGTGGGGAGTGCTCTCGTCGGTTGGCGCGACGTTCGTGTCGGACATCGCGCTGGCGCGCATGGACTCGAAGCCCGGCCTGGAAATTGTTGCGGCGTCACGCGACTCGCAGAGAGTGTACGTGATGGATGCCACGGGAACTCTGCTTCCAGGTTGGCCGCAACCGGTGGAAAATCCAATTCGTGCCGGCCTGTGCGTTGGCGATGTGGACGGGGATGGCCTATTCGAAGTAGTTGCGATTGACGAAGGCGCGGTGCTGTATGTTTGGCACGCCAACGGGACGGAGCTGATCGACGGGGACGCCAACCCGTTGACGCCGGGCGTTTTTGCACGCGTTGGCACTGCGTTTCTGCACAGCGCCACTCCGGCGCTCGTCGATCTCGATGGAGATGGAGCGCGCGAAATCGTGATCGGCACCCAGACCGATTCGCTCTATGCGTACCACGCCGATACCTCGGTATGTCCGGGGTTTCCCGTGGCGCTCGGGGGCAATCTGGCCGGGAGCCCGGTGGCCGGTGACATCAATAACGACGGCATGGTTGACCTGGTGGCTTGTGACGCGGGTGGGGCGGTGCGTGCACTACATGCGGACGGAACGCCTTTGTGGACGCGCGGGATTACCAACACCACATTCTTTTCTCCGTCCCCCGCGCTCGCGGACGTCGACGGAGACGGCAAGCTGGAAACATTTTTCCCCGGGTCGGACGGAAAGTTGTACGGATTTGATGACAATGGATCGGATCTGCCGGGCTGGCCCGTTACCTATTCGACGATCACAACAACGGAATCCTCTCCTATCATCGCTGACATCGACGGCGATGGCGGTCTGGATGTGATTCTTGGCTACGAAGACCGTTTCATTCTGGCCTGGCACAGCAACGGATCCATCGTGGATGGATTTCCCGTCACAACCCTTGATGCGATGCGCGGTGTGCCGTGTGTAGCCGATGTGGATGGCGACGGCGATATCGATTTGCTCGCGGCCGGGTGGGACGGCGATGTGTACGTGTGGGATTTCGCCGCCCCGTGGAATCCCGCGCTGGCACCGTGGCCCGGATTTCATGGCAACGCGATGAACGACGGCGAGTACGGGTCGCCGGTTCCGACCCCCGTGCATGCGGTTCAGTTTTCGGCCGTCCCCGGGAACGGGCGGATGAACGTGAAGTTTATTGTGCCCGATCAGGGAGGCGCGGCGTTTGAAGTATGGCGCGCGCCGGCAACGCATTCGGATTCGGGCGTGGCGAGAGACTTCACCCACCGTGTGGGCGCGGTGAGTGCGGATGCGGACGGGATCGTGCGCGTTGTGGACACGTCAGTTTCTGAAGGGCAACGATATGTGTACCGGCTGTCGAGTGCCGATGGATTTATGTTTGACAGTCGACCCGTGTATATCCCTGTTACGCGCGCACGTCTGGAACAGAATGCCCCTAACCCGTTCAATCCTGCCACAACCATACGCTACACGGTGCGCGAGGGCAAGAATTCGCGGGTACGGCTGGTTGTATACGACGGCCGCGGCCGCCGGGTACGCACTCTGGTGGATGCGCTAGAGGCCGGTGGGGCGTATGAGGCAAAGTGGGATGGCAGGGACAACCACGGACAGCCGGTATCATCGGGAATTTACTTCTACCGTATGACCCAACCGGGATTCATCGCGACGCGAAAAATGTTGTTGCTCAAGTAGTATGGAAACGGCTGGTGTCAACCTCCGATATGTTTGCCGAGAGGAGAGCGATTGCCGACGATCATCAGACTAGCCTCAATGCGTCAAAAAAGAACAAGTCGGTGGTCAGCGCCGGGCGCCAGGACGGGGGCGCTCGGGCTCAAACAGTCCTCGCGCGCCGATGAAGAGCGATTCAGCATACCTCACAGTTCGTGGGCGGTCGGCGCGCTGCGGAACTCGCCGTCGACCCCCGTCCTTACGCGCCCGGCCGACGTTTCGG
>Ga0114931_10000245_pt1 | contig 63313 bp, 64 predicted proteins | sample 2SBtaG_FD_89579 | JGI IMG/M metagenome (GOLD analysis project Ga0114931, IMG submission 89579) | Deep subsurface microbial communities from Kolumbo volcano to uncover new lineages of life (NeLLi) - 2SBTROV14_V59a metaG | ecosystem: Environmental > Aquatic > Marine > Volcanic | place: Kolumbo... | reverse complement strand
TGCCGATGTCAATCTGGGTGCCTGCCAGGCAATCCAGCTCAGCTGGCAGAGTGGCGGGGTTCCCCAGAATGGCAAGACCATCAGCTTCTCCGCCACCCGGGGGACGATCTATTCTGATAATGCCTGTACCACCACGGCCACTTCAGCGGTGACCAATGGCTCGGGTCTGGCGACGGTCTATATCAAGTCCGCCAATGCCGGGCAATCTACTTTGACTGCCTTTGTCAGTGGAGGGCCAACTACCAGCAAGGCCGTCAATTTTGTCGCTACCACGGCGGCTTTTATCGACCTCCAGGTGGATAAGGCGACGATCGGGCCCAATGATGGTTCCCAGTCGGTGCAGCAGCAGGCCACCATCACCGTCACCATCCGTGATCCCAGCAACAATCTGGTGAAGGGGAAAGTAGTCCGATTCTCCATCACCCAGGATGTCAGTGGCGGAACCCTGAGCACGGCGACAGCGACGACGGATGCCCTGGGCCGGGCGGCCACAACCTATATTTCGTCCGCTGCCACCACGGCCAAAAACGGGGTGACGATCACGGCCTTTGTGGAAGATACCCCGGCGGTCACCGGCAGCATCAACCTGACTGTTGCCCAGAGTGGCCTGTTCGTCCGTCTGGGCACCGCGAATAATGTGGCCAAAATCGGCGCCACCTTGTACAACAAGCAGTATACGGTGATCGTGACCGATGCCAGTGGTAATGCCGTGGCCAATAAAAGCGTCAATATTTCCATCAACCCGGAGCAATACGGCAAGGGTTCCTGGACGGTGGTAGGCAGTAGCTGGATTCAAAACAGATTATCGCCCACCTGTCCAAACGAGGATGTGAATGAAAACGGTATCCTGGATACGGGGGAGGATACCAATGGCAATGGGACGCTGGAGCCGGGTAATATCGCCAGCTCTCCCAGTCTGGTGACCACCGGTGCAGACGGGACCTTTGAGTTCGATATCATCTATCCGCGGGAATTTGCCGAATGGGTTTATGTCCGGGTGACGGCAAGTACCCAGGTAGCGGGCACGGAATCCAGCGATACCGTCAAACTGTGGCTGCCCATTGCTGCCGCGGATGTCAAGGACATCACCGTCTCCCCGCCGGGGCAGGCCAGCCCCTTCGGTGTACAGGTGGGTTGCAACAACACCAATTGATCTTTCTGTAGCATAATCCCCCCGAAACAGGGGGATTATGGCTTCTGCCGGTTTGATTTCTCCGCCCAAGTCTGGCATATCTTGCGCTCATGGACAGCGCGGCCAATATTTTCCTCATCGGACCCATGGGTTCCGGCAAGACCACCATTGGTCGGCAACTGGCCCGCTCCCTGAAAAAGCAGTTTTTCGACAGCGATCATGAGATCGAGGCACGCACGGGTGCGGATATTCCCTGGATATTCGATATCGAGGGTGAGGCGGGTTTTCGGGAGCGTGAGCGGGCGGTGATCGAGCAGTTGAGCCGCGAGCAGAATATCGTCCTGGCCACCGGAGGCGGTGTGGTGCTGAATGAGGATAACCGCCGCCATCTGGCTGAGCGCGGGCTGGTGATCTATCTGCGCGCCTACGTGACGCAACAGCTGCAGCGCACCGCGCGGGACCGGCACCGGCCCCTGCTGCAGACAGCGGATCCCAGGGCGCGCCTGGAGGCGCTGATGCAGGTGCGCGACCCCTTGTATCGTGATGCGGCTGACTTGATCATCGATACCGATCACCGTGGTATTCGCAATACCGTCAACAGGATTTTGCAGGCGATCATGAATTATCGATCACGTGAAGCCGCGGCGGCCCCTTCCGTCAGGGAAGAGCTGCCATGAAAACGCTGCAGGTGGCGCTGGATGACCGCAGTTATCCTATCTACATCGGTCATGGATTGCTCCACAAAGCCGATCTGCTGAGCCCCTTCATCGCGGGCCGGCAGGTCATGGTGGTGAGTAATGAAACCATCGCCCCCTTGTATCTGGCGCGGGTGCTGGAGACCCTGGCGGCTTATCAGTGTGCTACGGTCATCCTGCCGGATGGGGAGGAACACAAGCACCTGGCTACGGTGGAGCGGATTTTCGACGCGCTGCTGCAGGCCCGCTTCGCTCGTGATGCCACTCTGGTGGCGCTGGGCGGTGGCGTGGTCGGGGATATGACCGGCTTCGCGGCGGCCTGTTATCAGCGGGGTGTGCCCTTCATCCAGCTGCCCACGACCCTGCTGGCCCAGGTGGATTCCTCGGTGGGCGGTAAAACGGGAGTCAATCATCCCCTGGGCAAGAATATGATCGGCGCCTTTCACCAGCCGCGCTGTGTGCTCATCGATACCGCCACGCTGCGTACCCTGGACGAACGCCAGCTGCGGGCAGGTCTCGCCGAGGTCATCAAATATGGCCTGTTGCGTGATGCCGATTTTTTCCTTTGGCTGGAGGAGCATATGGAATCCCTGCTGGCAGGCGATGACGAGATACTGGCCTATGCCATCGAACGTTCCTGTGTCAACAAGGCGGCCATTGTCGCCGTTGATGAAAGGGAATGTGGTTTCCGGGCGTTGCTGAATCTGGGGCATACCTTCGGCCACGCTATTGAGACGGGTCTGGGCTATGGCGTCTGGTTGCATGGCGAGGCCATTGCTGCAGGCATGTGTATTGCGGCAGCCATGTCCGCCAGGATGGGCTGGATAGGTGAGGAGGATCAACGGCGCATTCAGGCACTGATCGCGCGTGCCGGTTTGCCGGTGCAGGCACCTGCAGCCCTGTCCGTGGAGCGTTTCATGGCGCTGATGGCGGTGGATAAGAAGGTTCAGGCGGGCCGCTTGCGGTTGGTATTACTACAGGCCATTGGTAAGGCCGTGCTGGTCAGCGAGTTCAGTGAGCAGATATTAAGGGAAAGTATCAACGCCTGCCAGGAGGCGTCCTCATGATGTGGTGTGGTGGCTGTCTGCTTACTGTTGGTACGGGGTGCCGCGGGTGATCGCAGACCCTGCCCAGGTGCCAGATTGGCCGCTGGCACCTTATGCAGTCAGTGCGCAGAAGTCCCGCGGGCGGCGCTACAGGGAGGCAGCACCGGCCTATCGCAGTGAGTTTCAGCGCGATCGTGACCGCATTGTGCATTCGGCAGCCTTCCGGCGCCTGGAATACAAGACCCAGGTTTTTGTCAATCATGAAGGGGATATGTATCGTACCCGGTTGACCCACTCGCTGGAGGTGGCCCAGATCGGTCGTGCTGTGGCCCGGGTGCTGTGCCTCAACGAAGACTTGACGGAATCTATAGCCCTGGCCCACGATCTGGGGCATACCCCCTTTGGGCATGCCGGACAGGATGCCCTGAATAGTTGTATGCAGGACTATGGGGGTTTTGAACATAACCTTCAGTCGTTGCGGGTAGTGGATGAGCTGGAAGAAAAGTATGCAGAATTCAACGGCCTCAATCTGAGTTATGAAACCCGGGAGGATATTCTGAAGCACTGCTCTCTCAGCAATGCCCGGCGCTTGGGTGAGCTGGGCGAGCGATTTATTAATAAACGACAGGCCTCGCTGGAGGCCCAGCTGGCCAATCTGGCCGACGAGATCGCCTACAACAACCATGATGTGGATGATGGCTTGCGCGCCGGTTTAGTGAGCATCGCTCAACTGCAAGAGATCCAGCTGTTTCGGGAGCAGTATGACGAGGTGTGCCGCCGTTATGCCGCCTTGTCACAGCGGCGGATTATTCACGAGGTGGTCAGGCGGATGATCAACCGCCAGGTCAGTGATCTGATCGAGAGCAGTCAGACACGGCTGGCGGAGCTGGCGCCCGCCACCGTCGATGATGTGCGCGCCGCTGTCGGTCCATTGATTGGCTTCAGTGAGTCCATGAAACGGTGGAATCTGGAATTAAAACAATTTTTACGCCAGGGACTTTACCGGCACTATCGAGTCATGCGTATGAGCGCCAAGGCCGGTCGAATCATTACCGCTTTATTCGCGGCTTTCCTGGAAGATCATCACCTGCTGCCACCGGAATATTCCCACAAGGTTGTGGGAGAGGCAGCCGCGGGCGGTGTTGCAGGGCAGGCCCGAGTGGTGGCAGACTACATAGCGGGTATGACGGATCGTTTTGCCATAAGCGAATATGAACGGCTGTTCACTCCGGGGCAGGCAACCTGAGGTTGGCACTAGTGGGCAAAGGCACACAAACAGGTAGCATCACCGATGCAAATATACATGCAGATTGCGCCGCCTGATAACAAAGCCCCGAAATTTTGCCATTTGTTTCTCCAGCAGGATATGCTTGGCGGCTGGACACTGGTGCGCGAATCGGGTGTTCAGGGTCATGCGGGCAGATTAAAGCACGAACATCACGCGCATCGAGAGGCGGCCGTTGAGGCGCTGATGCGTGCCAGGGATGCCCAGATTTTACGGGGTTATCGGGTGGTGTTCGCGCAAGGAGAAGAAGGCAGCTTCCCATGACAACGACGACGGCATTTCAACACAGCGCTACCGCAGCGGATTCTATGGCGCCTTCAGGCGCGGCTCCGGCGCCTTTTTCGCAAGGCATCGACGAGGATTTCTTTTATCCGGAAACCCAGCGTGCCAAGTGTCTGCATTTCCTGCTCCACCTGGTCCCCTATAGTCATGTCCTGTTGCTGAGCGGTGTAGCGGGCAGCGGTAAGAGTTGTTTGTTGCATCAGCTGCAGGTCCGGTCGAACCCTTCCTGGCGGATCTGTCACATCGATGCCGACGATGCCAGTGATATCGATGCCGTGTTACGGATACTGGCGGATGTATTTCTGTTCGAGATGAGTGCGGACATGGATCTGGATGCCAAGTTGTGCAGTTTGCGGAAAATGCTCCGTGCCATGCGCACCAGTACGCTGGTGCCGGTACTGATCTTCGATGGCGCTGATCGCTTATCGACCCCCCTGTTGCGGTTCCTGGATCGGCTGGTAATGCCTGAACAGTCCCAGGAAAGCCTGTTATGTATTGTGCTTGCCGGGGAGCCCGAGCTGGAGGAACGCTTGAAGGAGCCGGCCTTGCAGTTGCTGCGTTCTCATATTGGCCATTCCTTTGAACTACCCCCTTTTAATTGTGAACAGACCGAAGCGTATATCAGACACCGCCTGGCGATTGCCGGCATTTCGGTCGAGGATATTTTCACGCCGACTGACTTCGTGGGAATTTATCGCGAATCGGGGGGGCTGCCGGGGCGGATCAATGCCTGCGCCCAGACCTTGCTGGCGCGCCATGAGTCTCCGCCGGCTGCCGTTACGGTGGTGCAGGAAGGGGGTAGTGCCGGCAAGCCACGCTCCTGGCGTACCATGGGGCTCATTGTGCTGTGCCTGCTGGCGGTTGTCATGTTGCTTTTCCAGGATAGAATCAATGCCTGGTTTGCAGTGAAACCGGGAACATTGCAGCACAAGTCTGCCCTGCTCCCGTTTTCCGGAGCCCCGGAGGCTGGTGGCAAAGCGGTTCGGGGGCAGGGATCTGCTCCTGTAGTGGCTGACAGGCAGTCATCCGTCCGTACAGCAACACCTGATGAGCAGCAGGGCAGCGCTGGTGTCACGCCCCCCATCGTCGCGGGGCAGCAGGAAAAAGCAGCGGTGTCTCCCCCTCCCGTGGTGCCGGCCGGGCAAGCATCAGGACCCGCCAAGGCTGTAGGGAATGAAGATTTCATCGTTCTGGACGAGCCGCAGACGATAGTAGCCACTGAGGACACGCCCGGGCACGACAATGGATCCGCTGCGCCCGTATCGCCAGCGGGCGGGAAAAACCATGTGTCGTCGTCTGTGATCGGTCCCGAGGCTCGCAACGAGGACTGGATCCTGAGCAGAAACCCTCGCCATTACACGGTCCAACTGGTGGCCATGGACAGGCCCAGGGTGATGGCCTTGACCCGGCAATGGCAGTTGCAGCCACCGCCCGCCTACTTTGCCACCCGGGGTGCCTTGATCGCGGTGCTGTACGGTGATTACGATAGCAGGCAGGCTGCGATCGAAGCCGGCAAGAAGCTGGGGCAGCGCTTCAGTGGTATCCGGCCCTGGGCGCGTTCCTTTGCCGCAATTCAGCAAAAGATCAGCGCCCGCCGGGTGGTTACGGACAAGGTTCCGGTGGTATCCCGCACTGCTGTGGATGCTGGAGGATTGCAGGATGCCCCGCTGGTAGCGCGCGAGCAGTGGCTGCTACAGCGGAAACGGGGCCATTTTACCCTGCAATTGATGGCGATGGATCTCAGCGCTGTCACCAGGCGGGTCAAGCGTTGGTCTATTGCCTCCCGGGTAGCTTACTACCGTACACTCAAAGATGATCGTGAACTGGTAGCGGTTACCTACGGTGATTATCAGACTCGACAGGCAGCCGCCGCAGACAGCCGTCGACTGACTCGGCATATCCAGGGGATCAAGCCCTGGATCCGCAGTTTTGCTGCAATTCAGGATGCTATTCATGAGTTCCGCCTGGTCAGGCGGTGAGCGCTGCCTGGCACGCCGGATATGGCCTTCACGCTAATCCCGGGTGGGCGCGCTGCATGGATAAGAGGCTGCCGTATCCTGGTGCTCTGGATTGAATGGTAGCGCGTCGGCAAGTATAATCTCCTCCCTTGTGCTCGCATTTCATGAGCGAAGATAGGCAGCGGATGGACAGGCTTTTGCGCTTGCGCCCGCCGGGACCGGGGGCGGAATGCGTGCTGACGGAAACAATGACACTAGATTGATTCGGGGTTTGCTGAAGATGGTTCATCAGGAGGGATTGCCGGCGCGACCGGGGAAACAGGGTTTATATGATCCTGCCAATGAACATGATGCCTGCGGGGTAGGTTTCGTTGCCAATGTCAAGGGCCGCCGTAGTCATGCCATTATTCGTCAGGGTTTACAGATACTTGAAAACCTTGCTCACCGGGGTGCAGTGGGTGCGGACCCTCTGGCAGGAGATGGCGCCGGGATCCTGATGCAGCTTCCGGATGACTTTCTGCGGGAAGTCTGCAAGCTTCAGGGTTTGACCTTGCCTCCAGCAGGTGGTTACGGGGTTGGAATGATCTTTCTGCCGCGCGCGGATAAGAGCCGCGAGATCTGTGAAGCTCTGTTGCAGCGCACCATCGAGTCGGAAGGTCAGCGCCTGCTTGGCTGGCGTGACGTACCCACCGACAACAGCGGTTTGGGTGACAGTGTCCGGCGGGTGGAGCCGGTCGTGCGCCAGGTCTTCATTGCCCCCGGTGCCGATTGTAGTGAGCAGGATGCCTTTGAACGCAAGCTGTTTGTTATTCGCAAGCTTGTCGAACATGCTATCCGTAATACCGCCATGACGGACGGCGGGCAGTTTTATGTCCCCTCGCTGTCCAGCAGGACCTTGTGCTATAAGGGTATGCTGCTGGCCAATCAGGTGGATGCCTATTATCCGGATCTCCGTGACCCGCGTATGGTGTCGGCGCTGGCCCTGGTACATCAGCGTTTTTCGACCAACACCTTCCCATCCTGGGATCTTGCCCATCCCTTTCGCATGATTGCCCATAATGGCGAGATCAACACCCTGCGGGGCAATATCAACTGGATGGCGGCGCGCCGCCACGCCATGTCGTCGCAATTGCTGGGTGAGGACCTGCAGAAACTGTGGCCCCTGATTGCCGAGGGGCAGTCGGATTCCGCCTGTTTCGACAATGCCCTGGAACTGCTGGTTGCCGGGGGATATTCCCTGGCCCACGCCATGATGCTGTTGATTCCCGAGGCCTGGGCCGGTAATCCTCTGATGGATGAAAAGCGGCGTGCCTTTTATGAATACCATGCCGCCCTAATGGAACCCTGGGACGGACCAGCGGCAGTGGCCTTTACCGACGGCCGGCAGATCGGGGCTACCCTGGACCGTAATGGGCTGCGCCCGGCCCGTTATCTGATCACCGATGATGATCTGGTGCTGATGGCCTCGGAAATGGGTGTGCTGGAGATACCTGAACACAAGATTATCAAGAAATGGCGGCTGCAGCCGGGCAAGATGTTCCTCATCGATATGGAGGCGGGGCGGATTATTGATGATCATAAGCTCAAGACCCAGCTGGCGGAGATGCACCCCTACCAGCAGTGGCTGGATGGCACCCAGATCCTGCTCAACAACCTGCCCGGCAAGGCGCAGGCCAATCATTATAATCTGGACAGCCTGCTGGACCGTCAGCAGGCCTTTGGTTACACCCAGGAAGATCTCAAATTCCTGATGACGCCCATGGCCGTAACCGGTCAGGAGGCCATCGGTTCCATGGGGGCAGACAATCCGCTGGCTGTATTGTCTCGTCGTCCCAAGCCCTTATTTAACTATTTTCAGCAAAATTTTGCCCAGGTCACCAATCCGCCCATCGATCCTATTCGGGAAGAGCTGGTGATGTCGCTGGTTTCCCTCATCGGTCCGCGCCCTAACCTGCTTGATCTGGAACAGGTGGGCAGTCACATGAGGCTGGAGGTTCACCAGCCCATCTTGACCAATGAAGACATTGAACGGATACGCCATATTCATGAGCATACCGATGGCGCTTTCCGGACCCGGACACTGGGTATCTGTTATCCCGCGGATCTGGGTGCCCCGGGTATGGAGGCGGCCCTGGATACCCTGTGTGAGCAGGCCGAGGCCGCGGTCAACGAAGGTTTTAATATTCTGATCCTTTCTGATCGCGACGTGGATGAGCAGCATTTGCCCATTCCCGCGCTGCTGGCTACGGCGGCAGTTCACCATCACCTGGTGCGGGCCGGCCTGCGCACGGAAACCGGCCTGGTCGTGGAAACCGGTGCCGCCCGGGAAGTCCATCATTTTGCCGTGCTGGCCGGTTACGGTGCCGAGGCCATCAATCCTTATCTCGCCTTTGAGACTCTGGCTTCCCTGTGCGACAGTCTGCCCGAACCCATGGAACTCGGCGAGGCCCACGGGCGTTATATCAAGGCCATTGGCAAGGGCCTGTTGAAGGTGATGTCTAAAATGGGCATCTCCACTTATCAATCCTATTGTGGTTCACAGATTTTCGATGCTGTTGGCTTGTCCAGCCGTTTCGTGGACCGCTATTTTACCGGTACGGCCACCATGGTTGAGGGCGTGGGTTTGCAAGAGGTGGCCGAAGAAGCAGTGCGCTGGCACCGGGATGCCTATGGTAATGCGCTGATTTATCGCAATGCCCTGGATGTGGGCGGGGAATACGCTTTTCGTCTGCGCGGTGAGGACCACATGTGGACGCCGGACAGCATCGCCAAGCTGCAACATGCCACCCGCGCCAATGATGCGCGTACCTATCGTGACTTCGCCCGCCTGGTCAATGACCAGAATGAACGCTTACTGACGTTGAGGGGGTTGTTCGCCTTCCGTTTCGCGCCCCAGGCGATTCCCCTGGAGGAAGTGGAGCCGGCAGCCGAGATCGTCAAGCGTTTTGCCACCGGTGCCATGTCCTTTGGTTCCATCTCTTATGAGGCACACTCCACGCTGTCCATCGCCATGAACCGTATCGGGGGCAAGTCCAATACTGGAGAGGGGGGTGAAGAACCGGAACGGTTCAAACCACTGCCCAATGGGGATTCCATGCGCTCCGCCATCAAGCAGGTGGCCTCGGGGCGTTTCGGGGTGACCACTGAATATCTGGTGAATGCCGATGACATCCAGATCAAGATGGCCCAGGGGGCCAAGCCCGGCGAGGGCGGCCAGCTGCCGGGGCACAAGGTCAACGCCATTATCGCTAAGGTGCGGCACTCCACACCGGGGGTCGGGCTGATCTCCCCGCCACCCCATCATGATATCTATTCCATCGAGGATCTGGCGCAGCTGATCCACGATCTGAAGAATGTCAATCCTGCTGCACGGATCAGCGTGAAGCTGGTTTCTAAGATTGGGGTTGGTACCGTGGCCGCCGGGGTGTCCAAGGCCCATGCCGATCATGTGACCATTTCCGGTTATGATGGCGGTACCGGCGCCAGTCCTTTGACCTCCATCAAGCATGCCGGCTCGCCCTGGGAAATCGGTCTGGCGGAGACCCATCAGACTTTGGTCATGAACCGGCTGCGTGGCCGCATCGCCGTCCAGGTGGACGGCGGCTTGCGTACTGGCCGCGATGTGGTGGTGGGCGCCTTGCTGGGGGCGGATGAATTCGGTTTCGCCACGGCACCGCTGATCGTTGAGGGCTGCATTATGATGCGCAAGTGCCATCTCAACACTTGTCCTGTGGGTGTGGCCACCCAGGATCCGGAGCTGCGGCGGCGTTTCACCGGTAAGCCGGAGCATGTGGTGAACTACTTTTTCATGGTGGCCGAGGAGGTTCGGGCCCTCATGTCCCGGCTGGGTTTCCGCCGCTTTAGCGAGATGATCGGCCAGGCCGAACTTCTGGATATGCGCCGCGGTATCGATCACTGGAAGGCGCAGGGACTGGATTTCAGCCGTATCCTGGCCAGGCCGGAGGCGGCGCCTGGGGTGGCAATTTATAACTGCGAGCGCCAGGATCATGGCTTGAGTACGGCACTGGACCATCAGCTCATTCAACAGGCGCGTCCGGCGCTGGAGCGTGGTGAGGCGGTACGTATCGAGACGGCTATCGCCAATACCAACCGAACCTTTGGGGCCATGTTGTCAGGGGAGGTGGCCAAGCGTTATGGCTACCAGGGGCTTCCGGAAGACAGCATCATGATCACTGCACGCGGTACCGCAGGGCAGAGCTTCGGGGCCTTCCTTGCCCGTGGCGTTGCCATCGAACTGATTGGCGAGGCCAATGACTATGTGGGCAAGGGCCTGTCCGGTGGCCGGATTGCGATCTACCCGCCGGCGGAGACGCCGATTGTGGCGGAGGAAAATATTATCGTGGGTAACACGGTGCTCTACGGCGCCGTCGGTGGAGAATGCTATTTCCGCGGGGTTGCCGGCGAACGCTTTGCGGTGCGAAATTCCGGGGCTGTCGCCGTGGTGGAAGGTCGGCGACCATGGCTGTGAATACATGACGGGGGGGGTGGTGGTAGTGCTGGGTGAAAGCGGGCGCAACTTTGCTGCTGGCATGAGTGGCGGTATCGCCTATGTACTGGATGAAACCGGTGATTTCCGGCAGCACTGCAATCTGATGATGGTGGAGCTCGAGCCCATCGAAGAAGAAGATGAGGCGCTGGAGCAGCTGGAGCATCAGGGCGGGGATCTGGAAACCCATGGCCTGGTGGATATCAGCCATGATATGTCCCGTTATGACGCCCGTCGCCTGAAGTGCCTGATACAGCAGCATTTACACTATACCAACAGCAGCCGCGCCAGAGAGATCCTGGCAGACTGGGAGCTTTGGCTGCCACGCTTTGTAAAGGTGATGCCGGTAGATTACCGCCGCGCCCTGGAAGAAATGAATCTGAGCCAGCATCTGGCGGAACTGGATGCCGAGGCCGAGGAGGAGAACAAAGCGATGGGTAAACCTACAGGTTTTCTGGAATATCAGCGGCTCGATCGGGGTTATGCGCCGGTTGATGACCGTATCAAGCATTTCCGGGAGTTTGTCATTCCATTGCCGGAAGAGGAAGTCAGGACGCAGGGTGCCCGCTGTATGGATTGCGGCATTCCCTTCTGTCATCAGGGCTGCCCGGTCAACAATCTCATCCCGGACTGGAATGATCTGGTCTACCGGGATGACTGGCGCCGGGCGGTGGAAGTGCTGCATTCAACCAACAATTTTCCGGAGTTCACCGGTCGCATTTGCCCGGCGCCCTGTGAGGCCGCCTGTACTCTCAACATCGATGACAATCCGGTGACCATCAAAACCATCGAATGTGCCATCGTCGACCGGGGCTGGCAGGAAGGCTGGATCAAGCCGCTGCCTGCAAGTCACAAGACGGGCAAGTCAGTGGCGGTTGTTGGTTCCGGGCCGGCCGGTCTGGCCTGTTCCCAGCAGCTTGCCCGTGCCGGCCATGAGATTAGCCTGTTCGAGAAAAATGATCGGGTGGGTGGGCTGCTGCGCTTTGGTATCCCCGATTTCAAAATGGAGAAGCATCACATTGACCGCCGTTGCGAGCAGCTGCAGGCAGAGGGTGTGGTGTTCCACTGCAATACCCATATTGGTGCTGATTTTCCCGCGGTGCGTTTGCTGGAGGACTACGATGCCGTTGTGTTGACCGGCGGCAGTGAGCATCCCCGTGATCTGCCTGTCCCGGGCCGTGAGCTTGGAGGGGTGTATTTCGCCCTGGAATTCCTGGTTCAGCAGAACCGGCGGAACAACGGAGAAACGATACCTTTGGAGAAGGAAATCAGCGCCTGCGGCAAGCATGTAGTGGTGATCGGCGGCGGGGATACCGGATCCGATTGTATCGGTACTTCCTTCCGGCAGGGTGCGCTGTCCGTCACCCAGCTGGAAATTCTGCCCAAGCCGCCGGAAAAGGAAGACAAGGCCCTGACCTGGCCCGACTGGCCCAATAAGCTGCGTACCTCAAGCTCGCAGGAAGAAGGCGCAGTACGTGACTGGTGCGTGGCTACTCAGTCATTTCAAGGGGTGGCGGGTAAAGTGACGTCCGTGCAACTCGTTCGCGTGACCTGGGAGCGGGATGAACAGAGCAACTTGCAGATGCGGGAGATCCCGGGGAGTGAATTTGAAATCAAGGCGGATCTGGTGCTGCTCGCCATGGGCTTTGTTCATCCGATACACGAAGGCATGCTGGCAGAGCTGGGCGTCACCCTGGATACGCGCGGTAACGTTCGCGCCGACACCGATGATTATCAGACTTCCTTGTCCAAGGTATTCGTCGCGGGTGACATGCGACGCGGTCAGTCCCTGGTGGTATGGGCCATCCGCGAGGGCCGGCAGGCAGCCCGGGCGGTGGATCGTTTTCTCATGGGGCGGAGCGATCTCCCGCGATGAGCGTTTTACAGAATGATCGCTTTCTGCGGGCCTTGCTGCGCCAGCCAGTGGATGCTACGCCGGTATGGATGATGCGCCAGGCGGGCAGATATCTGCCTGAATACCGCGCCACCCGTGAGAAGGCCGGCAGCTTTATGAAGCTTTGCCAGACGCCGGAACTGGCCTGCGAAGTTAGCCTGCAGCCTCTGGAACGCTTTCCCCTGGATGCCGCCATCCTGTTCTCAGATATTCTCACCATACCTGATGCCATGGGTCTGGGGCTGTATTTCAGTGCCGGAGAGGGCCCCCGCTTCGAGCGACCGGTGCGCAGCAAGGCCGATATTGAGCGCCTGCCCGTACCGGATCCCGATGTGGAGCTGCGTTATGTGATGGATGCGGTGCACCTGATTCGGCGTGAGCTGCATGGCCGGGTACCGCTCATCGGTTTTTCTGGCAGTCCCTGGACGCTGGCGACCTACATGGTGGAGGGCGGATCCAGCAAGGAATTCGCCAGGGTCAAAGGCATGTTGTTCGACCAGCCGGATCTGCTGCATCAGCTGCTGGCGCGGTTGGCACGTGCAGTGACAGCCTATCTCAATGCCCAGATTCAGGCCGGCGTCCAGGCGGTGATGATCTTCGATACCTGGGGCGGGGTTCTCACCACCCGGGATTACCGGGAGTTTTCTCTAGCTTATATGGAACAGATTATCGACGGTCTGCAGCGCGAGCATGAAGGACGGCGGGTGCCAGTGATCCTGTTTAGCAAAGGTGGCGGCGGCTGGCTGGAAATGATGGCGGCCAGTGGCTGCGATGCCCTGGGTATCGACTGGACGCTGGATCTGTCGGTGGCACGCCAGCGGGTAGGCGCCCAGGTGGCGCTGCAGGGCAATATGGATCCCTGTGCGCTGTATGCCTCGCCGGAGCGCATTCGCAGTGAGGTGGCGGCTGTTCTGGCCAGCTATGGTAAGGGCAACGGGCATGTTTTCAACCTGGGACATGGTATCCATCAGTATGCCGATCCGGAGAAGATGAGCACCTTCATTGATGCCGTGCATGAACTGAGTACCCCGTTTCACGGCTAACGACAGGATCCAACAGAATATGCATGACATGAATGGTCCCCCGCAGGAGATACCCCCGCAGTTTGAGAAGTTGCGCGAGATGGAAGACTTCAGCGAAGAGATGTTCAATCGCATCGTGGCCTTCCAGGAGCGCCTGCATCCAGCCTGGAATGCGGCATTGCCGTTTGCGGAGAGAATCCGGGACTTGCCTCTGCATGCCCTGATCTTCAGCAATCCGGATCGTGACCCGGCGGTTTGCGCCCAGACGATTGCCCCCTTCTACCCCCTGCGGGAGGAAATGCAACGGATCGACCACTGCATACATCAGGTAGCGCCGCAGCCAGTGGTGTGTGATTTCCACAGTCGCAACGGTTTTATGGGTAGCCTGCTCGGGCGCGAGGGGGTGACAGTAGTGGGGCTCAAGGATCCTGCCGACAAGCCCAATCAGATTGCGGACTTTTTTGATCCGGCTGTCTTTCGGCGTCATGAAGTGGATCAACGGCCGGTGGACTTTTCCTTTGATGTTGCCTTTTCCGCCTGGATGCCAGCGGCTATCAACCGTACCCCCGAGATATTGCAATACCGGCCAAAGCTGATTGTCTACATTCATAGTGATCATGTGGATGAATCCAGCGGCCTGCCCCAGACCGGCACGGCAGAGGCCTACAACAACTTACCGGAACATTATCGCCTGGTGGCCTCGTGGTCCATCACGCGGCCACAGGATCTGCTGCATGAGGTCTGGCCTGACCTGACGCCCAGCATTGAGGAGGTCCGCCAGGTGAAGATCTTTGCGGATACCCCCTGGCACACGATTGATGTCAGCGCTTCTCTGGATACGGTGACACCCTATGATTGGGAGCGGGAGCTGGATATGGCTTTGACCGCACTGGAAGCAAAGGCGCATTTGCGCGCTCAGGGGGTTGCGGTCTAGCCTGAACAGGCTGCAATTTTTTGGCAAGTCAAACAGCATTTATGGAAAGAATAAAATGAGCAAACAAAATTATCTTGCGTTGATGGCGATCGGTTTGATTGCCTTGTTGCTGTTGACTGCCTGTTCAATTCCTGATCATGGCATCCAGGCGCGGCGCTTCGCCCAAAATTATTATGACTTTATCAAGGCCAGGCAGTTTGCCCGGGCGGCGGCGATGTATCCGCCGAAGATGCGGGTTGAGTGGCAGAATAAACTGCAGGACACCGCCAAGAAGCTGGGTAATCTGCAGTCCTATCAGATCAACAAGCTTGAGGAGAGCACGGTCTACAGTGGAAAGTTCTATATATTTATGGTAAACACCCGCTATGAGAAGACGACGGCGGGAGAGATTCTGACGCTGCGGGAAAAGGTCAACGATAACAAACTCTATATCCTCCACGAGAAGATCAGTCCTGATAAATAGTGTCGTCAGCTTTGTTCCAGCAGACGGGTTATACGCTTTAATTCCTTCATGGCCTCATGGTGGGTGTGCTGGATTTTTTGATGTCTCTGGCGCATGGTCTCATGTTTTTCCCGCCCCTGGTGATGGATGCGCGCGAGTTCCGCGTATTGCTTTTCCTCTCCATGGCCACTGAGGCAGGCCGCCAGCAACTGTTCCTGGGCCTGTAACTGTTGTTCGTGGGCCTGGATGGCCATGGCGTGTTCTCTCAAGGTTGCCACATGATTGGGCAGGGCGCGGTCCAGTTTAAACAGCATCACTTCGGCAAGTTCCTGCTCTCGGCGCCATAGATCCACATCCCTCAGCCAGTCCGCATGCTCGGTGCGCTACTGACTGTGCTTTTTGTGAATAATACCGATCTCGGGGGGGCTCGCCAGCGTCGTATCCTGTCCCATACTTCTCCTCCTTGTACGTTCCTGTACCTTGTGATGGATGCCAGATCAATCAGAAGTCCCTTAATAGCAATATGGATATCATGAGTCAAGTACGCATTGTCTATTACCCTGCCGGTGGGGTATTGCGGTCAAGACATCGATAGGCGATGGCCTCGCCGAGGTGGCAGCTGGCGATGTGTTCTGCACCATTCAGGTCGGCAATGGTGCGCGCAAGCTTGAGGATGCGGTGGTAGGCGCGTGCGGAAAGCCCCAGCTGTTCGCTGGCGGTCTCCAGCAAGTGGGCCTCATCCTCTGTGAGCGGGCAGCTGCGGACGATTTCGGAGGGTGTCAGCAGGTGATTGGCTTTGCCGCAGCGCTGCAGTTGCCGCTGGCGCGCCTGGCAGACCCGCTTTCTGATTTCCCGGCTGGTGATGCCTGGCTGCAGGTGGTCTTCACGCCACTGCTTGCGGGGCACTGCCGGGACTTCGATATGCATGTCAATACGATCCAGCAAGGGACCGGAGAGGCGGGCACGGTAGCGCCGGACCTGTTCACTGCTGCAATGGCAGCGTCCGGAGGGGTCGCCCAGGAAACCGCAGGGGCAGGGGTTCATGGCGGCAATGAGCTGGAAACGCGCCGGAAATTCTGCCTGCTGGAGGGCCCGGGAAATGATGATCCGGCCCGACTCCAGGGGTTCACGCAGGACTTCCAGTACCTGGCGGTTGAATTCCGGCAGTTCATCCAGAAACAGGACGCCATGGTGAGCCAGTGAGATTTCCCCGGGAAGGGGGCGGCTACCGCCGCCCACCAGGGCTACCCCGGACGCGGTGTGATGCGGGGATCTAAAGGGGCGCTGACGCCATTGTTGTACGCTGAAACCCTGTCGGCTGACGGAGGCAATCGCAGCGGATTCCATGGCTTCTTCTTCCGTCATAGGCGGGAGCAGGGCGGGCAGGCGGTTGGCCAGCATGGTCTTGCCGGTACCTGGTGGACCGATCATCAGCAGGCTATGACCACCGGCCGCAGCAATTTCCAGGGCACGTTTGGCGTGGTGCTGGCCGCGCACATCCGCCAGGTCCGGGAGCGGGTCGAGTGGTTCGGGCATGACGAGCTCTGGCTGTAGAGGGGTCAGGGGCTGTGAGCCGCTGATATGGGCGCAGACCGCCAGCAGGCTATCGGCCGGTAGAATGGTGAGGCCGCTGATCAGGGCAGCTTCCCCGGCGCTCTCTGTGGGGAGGATCAACTGTTTCCCCGCTTTACGGGTATGCAGTGCCATGGGCAGGATGCCATGCATGGCACGAATAACGCCGCTCAGGGCGAGTTCGCCGATGAATTCATAGTGATCCAGCTGATCAGCGCTGATCTGGCCGGAGGCGGCTAGGATGCCCAGCGCGATGGCCAGGTCATAGTGTCCACCATGTTTGGGAAGGTCCGCAGGCGCCAGATTGATGGTGATGCGCCGCGCCGGAAACTCGAAGCGGCTGTTCAGCAGCGCAGCCCTGACTCGGTCGCGACTTTCCTTGACAGCGGTTTCCGGCAGGCCGACGATGGCGAGGCCGGGAAGACCATTGGCGAGGTGTACTTCCACGCTGACTGCTGGAGCATCAATGCCGCTTTGAGCGCGACTGTAGAGTGTCGCTAATGCCATGTCTCAATCCTTGAGTTTTTTAGTCCCTGATTACCCGCAGGTGCTTGTCAGTCGCTGCGCGTTTGTTCCTGTGCTTCCAGTTTCGTGATGCGTGCAGCCAGTCCTTCCAGTTGACTGCGGGTGCGTGCCAGTACCGCTTGCTGGACCTCGAATTCCTCCCGCATGACCAGACTCAATTTTTCCAGGCTGCTACTGAGCATGGCGCGGAGATTCCGTTCCATATCGGTCTGCAAATCGCGGGCGCCGGCAGGGATGATTTCTGCAAGGCGGTTGGTGATGTCTTCAAATAGTCTGGGATCCAGTGCCATGGCGGATGTTCCGGGTGTCTGTATGAAATGGTGAGTTTACATGAAGCTTAGGGGAAAACGTAGCGCGGGGCGCGCTTCTTGTCAGCCCTGTATTGGGGCGCTATCCAGTATTAGATGCACGAATAGGGTGCGATCAATTTAAGAAATAGCCTTATTTATATGTTATCCATTTGTTATTTATCATGTTTATTTTTTTGGCACGGATGATGCTGTTAGTGTGTGTCACAACAGTATTTCTGGTTCTGCTCTGAATCCTGACAGGGGTTCAGAACATTGATATGAGGATAGTCTTATGAAGTTAGTCAGCGCAATCATTAAACCTTTCAAAATGGATGATGTCCGTGAATCCCTGTCCGAAATCGGCGTGCAGGGAATCACCGTGACTGAGGTCAAAGGTTTCGGTCGCCAGAAGGGGCATACGGAACTTTATCGTGGTGCCGAGTACGTGGTCGATTTTCTGCCCAAGGTAAAAATCGAGGTGGCAGTGGATGCTTCGCTGCTGGATCAGGTGGTCGAGGCCATTAGCAAGGCGGCTAAAACCGGCAAGATCGGTGATGGCAAGATCTTTGTCTTTAAGCTGGATCAGGTCATTCGAATTCGTACCGGCGAAAGCGGTAACGAGGCACTTTAAAAATAGCCCAGGAGTCAATGAACATGTATAGAGTTAATCGTAAAACCTTTTACACCGGCCTGGGAGCGATCGCAGCGCTGTTACTGCCTGCCCTGGCGCAGGCGGAAGACACGCTCAACAGCGGCGATACCGCCTGGATGCTGACCTCTACCGCCCTGGTGCTGTTTATGACTATTCCGGGGCTGAGCCTGTTCTATGCTGGCATGGTGCGGGCCAAAAATGGACTTTCGGTGATGATGCAGTGCTTTGCGATCACTGCCTTGATGTCCGTATTGTGGGCAGTTTTCGGCTACAGCATTGCCTTTGGTGGCGATGGCGCCTACTGGGGCGGGCTGGGCAAGGCCTTTCTGAAGGGGGTGGGTGTGGACAGCCTTAGTGGCACCATTCCAGAGACCGTCTTCATGACTTTCCAGATGACCTTCGCCATCATTACGCCAGCGCTGATTGTCGGTGCCTTTGCCGAACGCATGAAATTCTCTGCCATGCTGTGGTTCATGGGCATCTGGCTGGCCCTCGTTTATGCGCCCATTGCCCACTGGGTCTGGGGTGGTGGTGGCTGGTTGGGCGGCAAGGGTATTCTGGATTTTGCCGGCGGGACCGTGGTACATATCAATGCCGGTATTGCCGGTCTGATGACGGCGCTGGTATTGGGCAAGCGCAAAGGCTACCCCACCACGGCCATGCCGCCACATAATTTGATGTTTACGGTGGTTGGCGCGGCCATGTTGTGGGTCGGTTGGTTCGGTTTTAATGCCGGTAGTGAACTGGCAGCAGATGGCACGGCGGGTATGGCCATGGCTGTAACCCAGATTGCTACCGCCATGGCAGCCCTGGCCTGGATGTTTGCGGAATGGATGGCGCATGGCAAGCCCAGTGTGCTGGGTATCGCTTCCGGTGCTGTCGCCGGTCTGGTTGCCATAACCCCGGCTTCCGGCGCCGTGGGTCCTATGGGTGCACTGGCCATCGGGCTGGCCGCGGGTGTGGGCTGTTTTCTTGCTGCTACCCGGCTCAAACGGGCCCTGGGCTATGATGATTCTCTGGATGCCTTCGGGGTGCATGCCATCGGTGGCATTATCGGTGCACTACTGACCGGGGTCTTTGCTGCCAAGAATCTGGGTGGCGCGGGCTTTGCTGATGGTATCAGCAGTATCGGTCAGCAGGTTGGTGTTCAGTTCATCGGCGTAGCCTCTACACTGGTGTATACCGCTGTGGTGACGCTGGTGATCCTCAAGGTTCTTGATGCCCTGATCGGTTTGCGGGTCACGGAAGAGCAGGAAACTGAAGGTCTGGATCTGGCCTTGCACGATGAACGTAGCTATAACCTGTAGTTTTATTTCTCAGCGGCCAGGGATGGCATGAGACGGGCGCCTTCAGGCGCCCGTCTCATGTCATGAACTAAGGCTGTTAAAACGCTGGATCAAAGACTATTGTGGCTGCCGTCACAAAAGGGCTGATCCTTACTGTGTTTGCAGCCACACAAGGCGACTGTGGCCGGTTTCTCGAGGGTGAATTCTGTGGGGGTGATATCAGAATCGGCGTGCGAGCCATCGCAAAATGGTTGTTTGGCCGATTTCCCGCAGGCGCACCAATAATAGGTTCCGGCATCGAGATTCAGGACATAAGGCGCTTTCTGAGCAATCTCAGGTGTTGTCATCACATTTTCCTCAGTTGTGGTTAACGCTTTGAAGCAGCAAAACAGAGTGTAACTAATCAGGGTATGGGATGCATAGGGGCTGAGCATCGTGATTGATGTCATGAAATCTACGGATGTTCCGATATATCTATATTAGCAAATGAATCACTGCCGGAGACGACGTATGATTAAGGTGACACAGGTGCTGTGGGTATTGTTGCTGGGTTTTGCCACTCTGGCACAGGGCGGTAGTATCTATCGCTGGGAAGATGTTCATGGTCGCGTGCATTACAGCGATCAACCGCGGGGTGACCATTTTCAGAGTGTGGAGATGCCGTCTGCGGTGCGCTATCCGCACCAGACAGAGAAACAACAGCCAGAAGGCAAAGCTGTCCACCCAGGCAGTCAGCGAGAGAAAGCAGCCGCCAAAGAAGCTATTTCACCGGATTCGGCCTTGCGCAGCAAAAACTGCCGGATCGCACGAGATAATTTACAACACAATCAGCGTATTTCCAGGATGTATCGTCTCGATGCCGGAGGGGCGAGTCAGTTTCTCACGACCGAGGAACGGGCCGCCGTGCTGGAAAAGTCCCGGGAGCAGATTAAAAACTGGTGTGGCTGAGTGCTAACAGGCTATTCAGTCGGCCAGTCCGCGGAGAAATTCAGGTGTTGCCAGGGCGGCCCGGTGAATGTCCGCATTGTAATAACGGGTCGTGAATGTGCGGGTCTCCACCGCTACACTCCTGAAGTTTCCCACTGCCGGTAATGAAGCTGCCATGGTCGCTGTCCACCAGCCTGAAGGATAGACGCACTGTGGGAAGTGCAAGGTGTGCCGACTACTAAAGCCGGCATTTTTCATGGCCTGGTGCATGGACTTGATGATATCCAGATGCAGTAGAGGGGATTCGCTTTGCTGTACCAGGAGGCCGTTTTGCCCCAGTGCGTGCCTGCAGCTGCGGTAAAAATCCTCGGAAAAAAGGCCTTTGGCCGGGCCGATGGGATCCGTGCTGTCGATGATAATGACATCGTAGCTGTCCGCTTCCGCCTCTGCAGCCCAGCGGATGCCATCACCGAAATGGAAATGGGCTCGGGAGTCCTGGTTGGCACTACACAATTCCGGGAAATATTCTGCAGCAAGCTGGGTAACCCGTTCATCGATCTCTACCTGCAAGACTGTTTTTACCTCCGGATGTTTCAGCACCTCACACAAGGTTCCACAGTCTCCGCCACCGATAATCAGCACTCGCCGGGGATCAGGGTGAGTGTATAGCGCCGGGTGAGCAAGCATCTCATGATAGAAAAAATTGTCCCGTTCACTGAGCATGATAAAGCCATCGAATACCATCAGGCGTCCAAAACATTCAGTCTGGTAAATATCGATCCTTTGAAAGGGCGTCTGTTCCGAGTGCAGCGTTTCCTGGATTTTCAGTGAAAAAGCTGTGCCACCTTCCTCACAAATTTCCGTAAACCATTGGGGGTTCATTTTCATTCAGAAAGTATACGGTACCAGCTTATGCAGAGCCAAATGAAAAAGTATTAACTGGTGTTCGATCCCTGTCCCGTGAACAACAGCTTGCATGGGTATCTCCGGTCAATACAGGTAGCAAGCCATTTGCTTTCTGTGTCTGTAAACATAGGGCTACCCCCCCCTCCACTCGCTCGTTATTCCGCTTACCCTGAATCTCGTGCTTGCAATGATTCCCTGGTTGGCAGAACCGCTCGGGAATGAGCATGTATAGTTAACGGAGCAGCACCATAGTACAATATATTGAGACAATATTGGCTAGGCGGTATCGTTATACACCGCTGAGTATCTTGGTAAAATCCTGTCGATAGTTTGTTTGATTTTTTTCATCAAATAGGCTGATGCAATAATAGCTTACATCCAGGCCGCCATATAAAAAGCTGAGGACAGCCATTTTTAATAATTTATCGGAAGAGAGATCGGGAAGCCGCTGAATGTCTCTTATGAAAACTGCATCAGTCCAAATATATTGCGAGGGAAAATGGGGATTATTTTGAAATATAACGGGTTTGAGCGCACGGCCACCCATGCCGAGAAATTTCTGAAACATGAAATTCTGTTTCGTAAGAAAGCGACACACGTCACCGAACAGCGGTTGGTCAATATATTGGGAAATGAATTCGACCTCACTGACAATGACGGTAACGTCTCTCAGTGTCTTTAAGCCTCCTTTGAACACATCCAGTTCGGCGCCCTGAATATCGATTTTGATAAAATCAACATCTTCTATTTTGTTTTTTTTCATGAAGAAGTCCATGCTGACTGTCTCAATCAGGGTTTCTGATTTGAGCATGGAGACTTCCATATTGTTATACTGTTTGAGTAACGCCTCATTAGGTCTGTACAGGGAGCAGCATGTTGGGTCTACCGTCTCATAGAATTTTCTCCGCTCCTCTTTTTTTCCCAATGCGGCAGGATAAAACTTAAGGCCTGGTTTCGCTTTTTTATTTAATTCTTCACACAACTGTGCGTCAATTTCAAAAGCGATGATCTTTGATCCGGGGAAGATCTCTAGTAAATGGTGGGCGGGTTCTGGTTGATCTTCCGAGGGGGCGGCCCCGATTTCCAGGATGGTAAAAGAGAGTGCCCTGGACATTTCGTGAATTAATTTCCCTAATTCATTGATTTTATTTTTGGGTACTTTGTTATACAATTTTTAATTCCTTGCCGCTGCACACTGTTATTGGTACTCAACAGAATCAGTATAAAGTGCTCAATTTGGCTTTGCCATCTGAGATTGAAAGTGTATATCGGCGGCCTGTCTGGGGTGAGCGCTGTTTTTTGTTGTCAGCTCTGGAGTATGCGTGTAAGCTGTTCATCGACAGGGAGGTTGGTCGCGAGTAACAGGGAAGTGTCGCAAGATTTTTCCGGGAGCTTCGGCTGGGGAAACAATCGCTGTACCTCCCGTAACTCCCCCCGCGCAGGGAAGCGTGGGGGGAGTTGTCATCCCGGTCTGCAGCTGTGCATGCCGTATGTATCTCACCGGATAAGCTGATGTGTTACAAGTGCTGCCCCGATCCCTGGTAGAAACTGATGTCGTCGTGGACTGTCGATCATGCCCGTGAGACCTATAACCTCGCCCATTGGGGTAATGGTTATTTCGATGTTGATGAGCAGGGGCATGTTATTGTCCGGCCGGCAGGAGATCGCCAGGATGGGGTCATTGATCTCTATGCGCTGATCCAGGAACTACAGGACCGCGGACTGTCCACCCCGGTGCTGCTCAGATTTACTGATATTCTCCATCACCGGGTGGCGGTGCTGTATGAGGCCTTTTCCCGGGCGATGCGCCAGCATGAATATCAGGCGGACTATACCGCCGCTTACCCCATAAAAGTCAACCAGCAGCGTAGCGTGGTGGAGGAGATTCTCAATCGGGGGGATGCTCATGTGGGGCTGGAGGCCGGCAGCAAGCCGGAACTGTTGGCGGTGCTGGCGCTGGCGGGTGGTGCCGGCGGGCTGATTGTATGCAATGGTTACAAGGACCGGGAGTATATCCGTCTTGCCCTGATCGGCAGCCTGCTGGGCAAGCGCATCTACATCGTGGTGGAGAAATTCCCCGAGCTGGATATGGTGCTCGAGGTTTCCCGGGAGCTTAATATCGCGCCCCTGATCGGCGTACGGGTACGTCTGGCTTCTCTCGGCAAGGGCAAGTGGTAGAACACCGGGGGTGAGAAGTCCAAGTTTGGTTTTTCCACGGCTCAGCTGCTGCAACTTAGCGCCCGCCTGCGGGAGGCGGGCATGCTGGATGCCATGCAGTTGCTGCATGTTCATCTGGGTTCGCAGATCGCCAATATCCGGGATATTCAACGGGGGATGTGCGAGGTGGCGCGTTGTTATGCCGAGTTACGCCGCCTGGGGATGAACATCAGTTGTGTGGATGTAGGGGGTGGTTTGGGGGTCGACTACGAAGGTAGCCGTTCGCGCAGTTTCTGCTCCATGAATTATTCTGTAAGTGAATACGCCAATAATGTGGTGCATAGCCTGTTGGAGATTTGTGCGGAACAGGCTTTACCACATCCCGCCATCGTGACCGAGGCTGGACGCGCCATGACAGCCCATCACGCCGTACTGGTCAGCAATGTCATTGATGTTGAACGGGTGGCCGTCGCAGATGCCGACATGAAGCCGCCGGAAGATGCACCACAGGTGATCAGGGATCTGTACCACGGGCTCCAGGATCTGTCTGTCCGCTCGCTGATCGAGACTTATCACGATGTCGGCTATTCCCTCGCATTGAGTCAGGACATGTACCTTCATGGGTTACTGAGTATGGAACAGCGGGCACTGGCGGAGCGGCTTTACTATGCCATCTGTCGTCGCCTGCATCCCCTGCTGCAGCCGTCCAGGCATGCCCATCGCGAGGTGCTGGATGAACTGCATGAGAAACTGGCGGACAAATATTTCTGCAATTTCTCCATCTTTCAGTCACTACCGGATGTCTGGGCCATCGACCAGATTTTTCCTGTGCTCCCCCTCCATCGCCTCGCTGAACGTCCGGGACGGCGCGTGGTGATTACAGACATTACCTGTGATTCCGATGGCCGTATGGATCATTACGTCTCTGGTGAAGGCATTGCTTCTACCTTGCCACTGCATGCGCTGAATCCGGGTGAGGACTATCTGCTCGGTTTTTTCCTGGTGGGCGCCTACCAGGAAATCCTCGGCGACATGCATAATTTGTTCGGTGATACTAATGCGGTTAATGTGGCGCTGACCGACAGCGGCCACCGCCTGGATAAAATCCAGCATGGTGACCGTGTGGATGATGTGCTGCGTTATGTGCATTATGACCCCGGCGAGCTGATGCAGCTGTTGCATGGCAAGATACGGGCGGCAGCGCTGGATGACAGGCACCGGCGCATTTGTCTGGAAACCCTGCAGGCGGGTCTGCAGGCCTATACCTATCTGAACAAGGATTGAGTGCCTTCCGCGGTGGCAAGTGGCGGCTTCAACCCCTGATTTTTACCACCATATAATCGATATGATTCTTTTGCAGTTTGCGGCGGGCCTTTTTGAAGGTGTGCACATTCTTGAAGGGGCCGAGGCGCACCCGGTGCCAGGTGGTTCCGCTGCGATTGGTGATCGGTTCGATTTTCGCCACCAGGCCCAGTAACGCCAGTCGTGCCTTGAGTTTGTCGGCTTCCTGGTAGCGGCGAAATGAAGCAACCTGGAGGATATAGCGGCTATTGTCATGATGGCGAGGTGCTATTCGTAGTGCCCGATCGAGTTCCTCACCGGTAATTTCCATCTCGATCCTGGGTAGCAGGGTATAGAAATCGAAACGGGATTTGCGGTGTTCCCCGGTCGTTGCGGTAGCAGAGGATCTCCTGGGCAGCTTCTGCCGTGCATGCTCAACCGGTGGTACACTGGTCGCTGTTTCGGTCGGTAGCCGATAAAAATAGATTCCCAGGCCAATAGTCAGTCCCATGAGCAGGCCGCCGAGCAGCCAGATCCAGTTGTCGGAGTTGCTGCCTGCGCCTGTTTTTTTCCTTTTTCTTGTTGTTGCGCTACGTTTCTTCGCCATGCTTACATACTGTCAGGCGCACTGACGCCCAGCAGACCTAAACCGTTGCGCAGCACCTGGCGGGTAGCGAGGATCAGGGCCAGACGGGCATTGCGCAGGCTGGTGTTCTCGACCAGAAAGGCATGGGCGTTGTAATAGGTATGGAAGGCAGTGGCCAGTTCACGCAGATAGTAGGCCAGCTGATGGGGCTCATGGGCCAGGGCGGCCATAGCCACTGTTTCCGGGTAGCGTGTCAGTGTCTTTATCAGTGCCAGCTCGTGGGTTTCGACCAGTTGTGGTAACTGCTCCAGGCCCTGTTCCTGATTCCAGCTCAGGGATTTTTCTGTCAGCTGGCGCATCACACTGCAAATGCGGGCATGGGCATATTGCACATAATAGACCGGATTGTCACTGGACTGGGATTTGGCCAGATCCAGGTCGAAGTCCATGTGCTGCTCGCACTTGCGCAGCACATAGAAAAAACGCGCTGCATCTCTGCCGACTTCTTCGCGCAAGGCCCGCAGGGTGACGAATTGCCCACCCCGGGTGGACATGGGCACTTTTTCCCCACCCCGGTAGAGGTTGGCGAATTGTACCAGCAGGACATCCAGGCGATCAGGCGAATCGCCCAGCGCCGCCAGCGCGGCCTTGATGCGCGGCACATAGCCATGATGATCGGCACCCCAGATATCGATGACCCGTTCGAAACCGCGTTCCAGCTTGTCCATATGGTAGGCGATGTCATGGGCGAAATAGGTGGGCTGGCCGTTTTCCCGCAACACGACCCGGTCTTTCTCGTCACCAAATGCACTGGCACGGAACCACCAGGCACCGTCCTTTTCATAGAGATGGCCACCCTGTTTCAGCCGTTCGATAGCGCGCCGGGCGATGCCCGCGGTCACCAGTGAACGTTCCGAATACCAGGTTTCGAAGACAATGCCAAAATCCTCCAGATCGGCGCGAATATCCGCCAGGATGGTCTCCAGGCTATAATCGAATACACTGCGATAAGCCCTTGCCCCCAGCAATTGTTTACTGCGTCCGACCAGGGCATCGATATGGGCTTCGGCGTCGCCGTGCCCTTGCCCGTCGTCATCGGCTGGCAGTGCGTCCATGACGATAGCAGCGGGGTGGTACAGGGTGCGTCCCCGTGTCTGATGGAGCTGTGCCGCCATGGTGACGATGTAGTTGCCCAGATAGCCGTTGCGGGGGAAAGGGATGTTTTCACCGCATTGTTGTAAGTAGCGTAGCCACAGGCTGGTAGCCAGGATATCCATCTGCCGGCCGGCATCATTGACGTAATATTCACGATGCACCTGGAAGCCGGCGGCCACCAGCAGGTCGGCCACCGCGGCACCATAGGCGGCGCCGCGTCCGTGTCCCACATGCAGGGGGCCCGTCGGATTGGCGGAGACGAACTCGACCTGGACGCGGCGGCCTTCACCGAGGGTGCTGCGGCCGTAGGCTTCCCCTGCTGCAAGAATGGCCGGGATCACCTCGTGGAAGGCATGGGTAGCCAGATGGAAATTGATAAAACCCGGGCCGGCAACTTCCGTGCGGGCAATCCTGTCGCTAGCCGGCAGCGCGGCGATGATCTGTTCCGCCAGCTGGCGTGGATTACAGCGGGCCTTGCCGGCCAGCACCAGGGCACTGTTGCAGGCGTAATCGCCATGGCGCTGGTCGCGCGTTCTTTCGATCTGTATGTCCAGAATGATTTCCCGAGGCAGGATGTCTTCATCCTGGAGCCTGACGATGGCCCGGGCGACGAGTTGTTCCAGATAGTCTTTCATTTCAGGTGATGGCCGCTGGTTCTTGCGTCCGGTCGACTGCCAGCGCAAAGCGCCTATTATCCCCGCTGGCCGGGAGGATGCAAGCAAAAATCGGCTCTGGCTACAAGGTTTCCTGGGGATCGATATCCAGCGACCAGCGGACCTTGCGTGCCAGCGGCTGGGCCGCGATCTGCTGCAGCAGGTATGTCAGCACCCGGTGGAGGTTCCCGCGGCTGGTGGATTGCAGTAGCAGATGGGCGCGGTAGCGGCCGGCGCGTTTTTCCATCGGGGCGGGGACGGGGCCGAGCAGGTGCACTTCCGGGGGGCACTGCAGCGCGGTTTGCTGACAGACTGCCTGCAAGAAGGCCAGCGGTTGTTGTTGGCTGACGGCTTCCGCGCGCAGCAGTGCCAGGGCAGTGAAAGGGGGCAGCTGGCTGTTGCGGCGTTCTTCCTCCAGCAGGGCCGTGAAGGCGTGATAGTCATGCCGGATGAGTGGTGCAAACAGCGGATGATCGGGATAGCGAGTCTGGACCAGAACCTCACCTTTTTTTGCGGCCCGGCCGGAGCGCCCCGCCACCTGGAGGATCAGCTGCCCCATTCTTTCGGTCGCACGGAAGTCGGCTCCGAAGAGGCCTTGATCGGCATCCACGATCCCCACCAGGGTGAGATGGGGCAAGTGGTGGCCCTTGGCAATCATCTGGGTACCCAGCAGGATCTGTCGTTGCCCCTGTTGCACCCGCTTCAGCAGGGTGGCCAGGCTACCTTTGCGGCGGGTGCTATCACGGTCGATGCGGATGATCTCGGTGGTGGGAAAATGCCGCTCCAGCGTTTCTTCGATGCGCTGGGTGCCCTGTCCCAGGGCCTGGAGTTCCAGGCTGCCGCACTGTGGACATTGTGCGGGCAGTGTCTGGTGGGCGTCGCAGTGATGGCAGGCGAGGCGGCGTTGCTTGCGGTGAACAATCATATGGGTATCGCAGCGTCGGCACAGCGCGATCCAGCCACAGTTCTGGCAGAACAAGGTGGGGGCGTAGCCCCGCCGGTTGAGAAACAACAGCACCTGATTGTCCCTGGCAAGATGGCCCTGCATCGCCGCCAGCAAGGGCCGGGAAAACCCTTCTTCGTGTTGGCCAGTGCGGGTGTCGATCAGCCTAATGGCGGGAGGGGCGGCTCCGCCGGCGCGTCGCTGCAGGCACAGCGATCGATATCTACCCTGTCTGACATTGTGGAGGCTTTCCAGCGCCGGCGTGGCTGATCCTAGCACGATAGGAAAGTGTTGACGGCGGGCGCGCATCACGGCCGGGTCGCGGGCATGGTAGCGAAAACCGTCCTGCTGTTTGAAAGAGGGGTCATGTTCCTCGTCAATGATGATGATGCCGGGGCGTTGCAGGGGCGTGAAAATGGCCGAGCGGGTGCCGATGACTACGGGAATATCACCAGTCCGTGCCAGCAGCCAGGCATGCAGGCGTTCGCGCTTTCCCAGGCCAGAGTGCAGCACAGCCATGGGGACCCGCAGGTGTTGCTGAAATCGCGCCAGTAGCTGGGGTGTCAGGCCGATCTCGGGGATCAGAACTAAGGCCTGCTTGTCCTGACGGATGACTTCTTCGATAACGTGTAGATAAACCTCCGTTTTTCCGCTGCCGGTAACGCCATCCAGCAACAGTGCCTGAAAATTGCCCAGGCAGTCTTTGATGGCGCTCACCGCCTGAGACTGGGATTCATTGAGGTGAAAAGGATGGTAGAGGGGGCTGGGTTCGGCAACATTAATGCCGTCGGCTGCCGTTTCCTCGCTGTTGACCCAGCCCTTGGCGGTTAGTGCGCGCAGTGCAGGACGCCATTTTTCATCATAAGCTTGTAATTGTGCCGCCAGCAGGCCAGTGGGGTGCCGGGAGAGTAGCTGCAGTACGGCCGCCTGGCGTGGCGCGCGTTTTTGTAGTGCAGCGGCATCTATCTGTTGGCCGGCGGCGCTTAGTCGGTAACGACGCAGCAGGGTCAGGGCGGGACTATCCCCCTGGCGCAGCAGCACCGGCAGGCTGCTGAAAATGGTTTCGCCGAGGGGATAATGATAATAGGCCGCGGCCCACTGGAGTAGGGATAGCATATCGGCCGGGATCAGAGGCTCACGGTCCAGGACTTCAACAATCTGTTTCAGGCGCTGAGGGTTCAGTTTGCAGTGATGACTTTGCGCCAACACCAGGCCGATCTTGGACGTGCGTCCGAAAGGTACCCGTACCCGCATGCCAGGCTGGATCGTTGCCACTGGATGACCGGCCGGTGGCAGATAATCGAAAGGGTGGTAAAGCGGTGCCGGCACCGCGACGCTGAGGATATCCTGCGGCGGCTTCATGAGCGGAGACTCTAGCATGTCAGGCCTGGGTTTGGGGCATGAATTATCACCGATGTTTTAGGCGTATTGTTATCATCTGGAGCTAAGTTGTTGTCACCTCATGGGTTTGACAGTTTTCCACAATTTCTGTGGATAACTTTGTGGAAGAAATGGGATCATGTGCGCCCAGCCCGCATGGTTGTTGGTCTTGTGACATTTTGATGACAAAATAACCCAAAATGAAATATGATTAATAATCATATGGTTACAAAAAAAGATAAGGGTGGGTCAAGAAATTGTAGCCTCAGCGCTCAAGATGCCCGGCCCGGCGCGGCAGACTGTGTATAAGATCAGGCTAAAAGTCAAGAAAAACGACTGAGCCGGCGTGTCGGCGGCAGATCACGTATATTCAATAAGGCTTTACGACAACCAGGATCACAATGGCTGTCAGCAGCAGGACGGGGAGTTCGTTCAACCAGCGGTAAAAGCGGTGTTCATGGGTATTCCGGCCTTCGCGGAAGGCGCGCAGCAGGTGACCGCAGTAGAGATGATAGACCACCAGCACCAGAACCAGCAGGAGTTTGGTATACAGCCAGCCGCTGGTGGCGTACAGGGTCCAGGCATAATCGATGAGCAGCCACACACCAAAACCGATGGTCAGAATAGCGCCGGGCGTCATGATGCCGTAATACAGTTTGCGCTCCATGATCTTGAAGCGTTCATCGCCGGGGCGGTCGTCACACATCGCATGGTAGACAAACAGCCGGGGCAGATAAAACAGACCGACAAACCAGGTGACCATGAAAATCACATGAAAGGCCTTGACCCATATCATCGTTGTTGCCGCTGTCCGCGCATGGGCGCAATATAGCCGGCTCCGGAGGGCATGGCAAACGCGGGGCACCCCGAGGAAGCGCATGCCAGGTTGAGCGGACTGCGATGGGCGCATGACAATAACAGCTGTCGGGACAAAAGCGGAGTGGGCCAGCTAATGACATTGATGACAGCGAGTGATCCTGCGCTGTGGGGGCTGTTCCTCAGCGCTTTTGTGTCGGCTTCGCTATTTCCCGGGGGCTCGGAGGTGCTGCTGTTTGCGCTGGCTGCTGAGGGTTCACGCGATCCCGCAAGCCTGTTGGTAACGGCCACGCTGGGCAATACCCTGGGAGGCATGAGTTCCTGGTTGCTGGGACGCGTGCTGGCCTGGCGTTTTCCTCATCGCCCGCTGTTGAAGGGGCAGCGTCATCGCGCCGCATGGCGGGCCATGCGGCGCTGGGTAGCACCCATCCTCCTGTTTTCCTGGCTGCCGGTGATCGGTGATCCCTTGTGTGTAGTTGCGGGATGGCTGCGGACTGCGTTATGGTCCACGGTGTTTTTTGTCGCGGTAGGTAAACTGCTGCGTTACGGGGTAATTTTGTATCTGGCTTGATGGGTAGGGCAGGGCCCGGCCCGCAGATCTTGGAGGTTTTGACAAAGGGATGGCAAAAAGACTGGGTGGCTTGTTTCTCCTTTCCGTTGCAATTGGAGTAGTTTCCGGTGTGGTGGCCTGGCTTTTCCGCCTGCTGATCGGAATCATTCATAATGTGGCCTTCTATGGTCAGTGGTCACTGGAGTACAACGCCAATCAGCACACCACCGCTTCGCCCTGGGGCGCCCTGATTATCCTGGCGCCGGTACTGGGTGGGCTGGTGGTGGTCTGGCTGGTAAAGAACTTTGCGCCGGAAGCCAAGGGTCACGGCGTGCCGGAGGTCATCAGTTCCATCTATCATAACGAGGGGCTTATCCGCGGCATCGTCAGCCTGGTCAAGGCCCTGGCCTCCGCCATCACCATCGGTAGCGGCGGTTCTCTGGGACGCGAAGGCCCCATTGTGCAGATCTGTTCCGCTTTCAGCTCCGCCACCGGCCAGTGGTTCGGGCTTCCCACCAATCAGCGCATTATTCTGATCGCCTGCGGCGCCAGCGCCGGGATCGCCGCCACTTTTAACGCCCCCCTGGCCGGCATTCTCTTCGCCATTGAATTACTGCTGGTTTCTATCAATAGCAAGACGATCCTGCCGGTCGCCATTGCCACAGTCATTGCCGCCAACATCGGCCGCATACTGATCGGCCCCCAGCCCTCCTTCGACGTGCCCGCTTTGCACAGCGCTGACGCCATCAGCAGCCCGATGTTGCTGGCCTTATATTTCCCCTTCGGGCTATTGATGGGACTTGCGGCCTTATTGTTTGTGAAAAGCATCTACTGGGCCGAAGACTGGTTTGATCGGCTGCCGGTCAATGATTACATCCGGCATGTGCTGGGGACCCTCAGCCTGGGGATCATCTTTTATTGTTTTTTTCGCCTTAGCGGTCATTACTATGTCCAGGGTGTGGGTTATGCCACCATCGAGGATATCCTCTCAGGAGCCCTGTCCAGTCCCTGGTTTATCCTGCTGTTATTTGCCAGCAAGCTGCTTGCTACCTGCCTGACTATCGGTTCAGGCGGTTCAGGGGGGGTTTTTTCTCCCTCACTCTTTCTGGGGGCAGCCCTGGGCGGGAGCATAGGTAATCTGCTGGCCCTGATGATGCCGGATATGGGCATCGATCCAGCGGCCTTTGCGGTGGACGGTATGGCTTCGATTGTTGCCGCTGCCACCAGCGCACCACTGACTGCCGTTATCATCACCTATGAGATGACGCTGGACTATTCGGTGATTCTTCCAGTGATGATCAGCGTGAGCATTGCCTACGCGGTACGGCGCTATTTTTCCGAGGGCGACATCTATACCTTGAAACTGCTGCGCCGCGGTCAGCTGGTGCCGGAGGGCCTGGCGGTAGACATTAGCAGCCACCAGATGCTCAAGGATATCATGGACCACGATCTGAGTTTTGTGGAGAAGGGTCGATCGTTGTCATCACTGGACAAAACCGCCTGCATTCTGGAAAATGACCGGGTGATCGGCATTGTCGAGGCGATACGTTATCCTGTGGAGCTGGAAATTTCTCTGGAACAGACGATGCGGGTCGATTTTGCTGTACTGCGGCCGCATATGACGGTCAAACACGCACTCCAGGAACTGGGTGAAAAACAGACGGATATTGCTATTATCAGCCAGACGGGCGGGCTGGAAAGGGAGGCGGTAGTCGGTTTTATTGATGCCAGGCTGCTGACGCAGGCCTTTGCACGTGGCTCGAAATTCCATTTTCACTAATCAGGACCTGCGAACGGTGCTGATGTGCGCTCATGAAGCATGATTCCGGTGCAGGCTGCCGCTGCTATTTCATACTGCTGGTGATGTGTTTAGCCTGGGTCCCGGTATCTCAGGGTGACGACGATCAGGCGGCACGGCTGGAGCGGCTACGGCAGCAGATTCAGACGCTGCAGCTGTCGCTCAATGGTCAGCGCGATCAGCAGCAGCAATTGCGTCATAAGCTGCAGACCGCAGAAAAGGCACTGGGACGGCTTAGCCGCGCCTTGAAGGGGACCGCGCGGAGTCTGCAACGGCAGTCCCGTCGGTTGCAGCAACTGCAGAAACAGCACCGGCAGCAGCAGCAAGATCTCTCCCGACAGCGCGCCATGCTTGCCCGGCAGATGCTGGCAGCCTATGCCATGGGCCGCCAGAGTTATCTGAAGATTATTCTCAATCAGCAGGATCCCGCTGAGATCGGACGAACCCTGGTGTATTATGATTATTTCAACCGGACCCGGGTGGTACGCATTCAGCAGATCAATGCGCGCCTCAGGGAAATCCGGACACTGGAGCAGGCCATCAGCCGCGAAACCGAACGTCTGGCGGCCTTAACAAAGCAACAGCAGCGCCAATGGGCTTCGCAACAGCAATTACGCCGTCGTCGCCATCAGGTGCTGGTGAAGCTGGATGCGGTAATCCAGGGTAAGGAACAGCGCCTGCAACTGTTTTTGCAGGATGAACGGCGGCTCCGCAGACTTCTGGGTCAACTGCAGCAGGCTTTGTCTGATATTCCCCCTGAGGCCGGGCACCGCGGCAGCTTCGCCAGCCTGAAAGGCAAGCTTAGCTGGCCGACCAAGGGGCGGATTCTCACCCGTTTTGGCCAGCGCCGCCGTTCTTCAGGAAAGCTCAAGTGGCAGGGCGTTTTGATCGCGGCGCCGCCAGGCGCGGAGGTGCATAGCATTCACAGTGGGCGCGTGGCCTTTGCAGACTGGTTGCGTGGGTTCGGTTTGTTGATCATCATGGATCATGGTAACGGTTATATGAGCCTTTACGCCCACAACCAGAGCCTCTATAAGAGTGTTGGTGAATGGGTAGCCCAGGGGGAGGTGATCGCCACGGTGGGTGATAGTGGTGGCCGCAACGTGCCGGCGCTGTATTTTGAAATCCGTCACAATGGTCGCCCTGACAACCCATTAAAGTGGTGTCGGGCGGGAAAATGAGGCGTCCCATAGCGTGCAGTTCAAGTCACCGGGATTTTTCTGCTAAAGTAGTTGTCTGATCTTATGATTTTTGGCGGAGCAGCAGGTCCGCGAATGAATGTAGGAAGCGTTGATTAATGCTGGGCGCTGTAGATTGTGATCTTGAATGTTCAGATTCAGGGCGCGAATCGCACGTAATCGCTGGCTATTGCGAAGATTCGTAACGCAGAAGCTGGATTTCAGGCGCAAGATACGTGTTTATGAATTGATCAACGCTTCCTGTACTGGGATATTCTGCTGAGTTATCAGCCTAACGGAGTTATTTTATGAATTCGACCACAAGGAACTTTCTGATCCTCAGCCTGGGTTTGATCCTGGGCGTTTCGCTGACGGTGGGGCGCAGTGTCTTCGCCGAGCGTGACGCTAATATCGGGCCGGGGCCGCTGCCGCTGGAGGAATTACGCACTTTCACGGATGTATTTGCGAACATCAAGAGCAACTATGTTGAGCCAGTGGCCGACAAGGAATTGCTGGAAAATGCGATTCGCGGCATGTTGTCCGGGCTGGATCCTCATTCCACCTATCTCGACAAAGAGGCTTTCAAAGAGTTGCAGGTGGGCACCACTGGCGAATTCGGGGGGCTGGGCATCGAAGTGGGCATGGAAGATGGTTTCGTCAAGGTGATTGCCCCCATCGATGATACGCCGGCACAACGGGCTGGTATTGCTGCGGGCGATCTGATCATCCGCCTCGATGATACACCGGTCAAGGGCTTGAGTCTGCGCGATGCGGTGGGGATCATGCGCGGCAAACCCGGTAGCAAGATTGTGCTGACGGTGGTTCGTGAAGGTGCCGATGCGCCTTTCAAAATTACCATCACCCGCGCTATTATCAAGGTGAAAAGCGTCAAGTCGCGTCTGCTGGGGGATGGTGTAGGTTACCTACGTATTACCCAGTTCCAGTCCCACACTGGCGACAACCTGCTGGCCGCCATCGATAAGCTCAATAAAGAGAACAAGGCTTATCTCAAGGGGCTGGTGCTGGACCTGCGCAATAATCCCGGGGGGGTTCTCAATGCTGCGGTGGATGTGGCCGATGCTTTTCTGACAAAAGGCATGATCGTCTACACCAAGGGACGGGCACGGGATTCCAGGGTGGAATTCAAGGCGACGCCGGGCGATGTGCTGGCTGCTGCTCCCATGGTGGTGTTGATCAATGTGGGTTCGGCCTCGGCCTCAGAGATCGTCTCGGGCGCCTTGCAGGATCACCACCGTGCCGTCATTATGGGCAGCCGCTCTTTCGGCAAGGGCTCGGTGCAGACGGTACTGCCCATGAAGAACGGCGCTGCACTGAAGCTGACTACCGCGCGCTATTATACGCCATCTGGGCGTTCGATACAGGCTGAGGGGATCACGCCGGATATCCCGCTGGAGCACGTTAAGGTGACGGCGGTTGAGAGTAAAGGCTTTACACCGGTCAAGGAGGCGGATCTGTCGCGTCATCTGGTCAACGGTGATGCAAAAAAAGATCAGGGGAAAGCGGATGATACTGTGGCGGAGCAGGAACACAAACTGCTGAATGAAGATTACCAGCTCTTTGAAGCCTGGAATCTGCTCAAGGGCTTGCAGATCCTGCAGCGGGAACAAGCTGCCGACTGAGCACAGTCTCCCGGTGCGGTGTCGCTTGTACCTGAAGCGCCGTACGGGGATAATGGCCGGAAGTCGAGGCGCGCCAGGGCAGCAGAGGCGCCTATAGCGAAGGATAGCCGGTCTGCCACCTGAGGCTATATAGGTGGCAGACCGCTGAAAAGCGACAATAACGAGAATAAGGTCGACTATGAAGGGATGCCTCCCGGCTTGTCTGCTGGCCTTCTTTTTCAGCTGTCAGGCACAAGCGGCGGAAAAGTCGCCGCTGTTGCCCCTGATGGTTGGCGGACAGCGACCGGCCATCGCCATCATCATTGATGACATGGGGAATCGCCTGGCTCCAGGGGTTCGGGCAGTGCGCCTGCCTGCCGAGCTGACTTATTCGATTCTGCCTTACACGCCTTTTTCCCGCCGTCTGGCAAGCCTGGCCCATCGCCTTGGCAAGGAAGTGATGTTGCATCTGCCCATGGAGGCGCTGGACCATCGTCCCATCGGTCCTGGCGGCCTGCGGCCGCAGATGACACGGCATCGCTTTGTGCGGACCATTCTGGCCGATCTCGCCGCGATCCCCTATGTTAGTGGCATCAATAATCATATGGGTAGTCTACTGACCCAGGATGTCAGTGCCATGCGTTGGCTGATGGTGGAAATTGCCCGCCGTCGTTCACTGTATTTTATCGACAGTTATACCAGCAGGGAGAGCATTGCCCAGCGCGTCGCCATTGAGCACCGGATTACCAGTCTGCGCCGCAATGTTTTTCTGGACAACGAACTGAATCCGCGTGCCATTGGGTTCTATTATCGCCGCTTGCTTACTCTGGCGCGCCGGCAGGGGATAGCGCTGGCGATCGGCCACCCTCATGCAGAAACCCTGGAGTTTTTGGCGCGTCATCTGCCCCGGTTGCTGGAGGAAGGTATCGAGCTGTTGCCGGTGTCGGCGCTGATCAAACGGGCGCGTCGCTATGAGGAATGGCGACGTATGCCCCTGTTGGCCAGCCATGCGCTTGAACTGGAAGCGACTAAGGCCGACAATTAGTGCCGTGATATCCATGTAAAGGAGGTGCACCATGGTATTGATTCCACTGGCGCAGGGCTGCGAAGAACTGGAGGCGGTGACAGTCATCGATCTGCTGCGGCGGGCGGGCATCAAGGTGGTTACTGCGGGACTGGATGAACAGCCGGTGTGCGCCAGTCGCGGCACGGTATTGATTCCGGATACTACCCTCGATGCGGCCTTGCAGAATGACTACGAAATGGTGGTGTTACCGGGTGGCTTGCCGGGTGCCGATTATCTGGATCAGGATGAGCGGATTCGCGCCCTGTTGCTGAAAATGGCGAACAGCGAAAAATTCACTGCTGCGATTTGTGCAGCACCCAAGGTGCTGGCCCACGCCGGCTTGCTGCAGCACAGAAAAGCGACCGCTTATCCCGGGGTGCTGGAAAGTATGAATTTTCCGGATGTCAGTCTGCAACAGGCGGCGGTGGTGCAGGATGGCAAGGTGATCACCTCGCGGGGGCCGGGAACCGCTATGGCCTTTGCCCTGGCGCTGGTCGAGGCCCTGGCGGGCAGGGAAAAACGTGAAGAAGTCGAGGCGGGCCTGGCATGCTGCTAAGGCAGGTATTTTTCAGGCCGGCAGCCGGTATACAGCGCTTCAGTACCGCCCTGTCGGTCGATTTCTGATTAGCACAAGGAGGCCACAACCGCCCAGCAGCCAGGCCGACCAGGGTAGATTGATCAGCAGGGGGCCCGCGTCAGCACCCAGGGTCGCGAGGATGGTGGCGCTGACAAGCAGGGCTGCTCCCACGATGGCACCGTAGCTACGGCGGTTGCCCCGGCGGATCTCGCAGCGGATTTTTTCCATTGCCTCGCCCTGCAGTGCTATCGGCAGCTTACCATCATGCAGCTTTTGTAGTACTTCGTGCGCGAGCAACGGCAGATCAGGCAATTTCTCCAGCAGATAAGGGGTGTTTTTGCGTAGCGAGCGCATGAAAGCCCGGGGGCCGATATGGTCACTCATCCAGCGTTCCAGAAAGGGCTTGGCAGTTTGCCACAAATCCAGCTCAGGATAGAGCTGGCGTCCCAGCCCTTCGATATTGAGCAGCGTCTTTTGCAGCAGGACCAACTGTGGCTGGACTTCCATGTTGAAGCGTTGGGCGGTCTGGAACAGGTGCAATAGCAGACGGCCAAAGGAGATGTCCTTCAGGGGGCGTTCGAAAATGGGTTCGCAGACGCTGCGGATGGCGGATTCGAATTCATCAATGCGGGTCTGTGCAGGTACCCATCCCGACTGCACATGCAGCTCGGCCACCCGATGGTAGTCGCGGTTGAAAAAAGCCAGGAAATTTTCCGCCAGATAGTGTTGATCCTCGGGGCTGAGCGTGCCCATGATGCCGAAATCCACCGCGATATACTGTCCCCGGGGAGAAACGAAGATATTTCCGGGGTGCATGTCAGCATGAAAGAAATTATGGCGGAAAACCTGGGTGAAGAAGATTTCCACGCCGCGTTCAGACAGCTGTTTCATGTCGATACCCTGGTTTCTCAGGGAAATGATGTCGCTGATGGGGGTGCCGGAGATGCGTTCCATGACCATGACGTTCCGGCGGGTATAATCCCAGTGGATTTCCGGGACGTAGAGGATCTCTGAGTCGGCGAAATTGCGCCGCAGCTGAGAGGCGTTGGCCGCTTCACGGATCAGGTCCAGTTCGTCGAAGATGGTTTTTTCATACTCCTTGATCACTGCTCTGGGACGTAGGCGTCGTCCCTCCAGCCAATAGCGTTCGGCGAGATCGGCGAGGATGTACAGCAGTCCCACATCCCGGCGGATGACACGGGCAATGCCGGGGCGGACCACTTTGACTATAACCTCACGGCCGTCGCAGAGCCGGGCGGCGTGGACCTGGGCGATGGAAGCGGATGCCATAGGCGTTTCATCGAAGTGGGCAAACAGTGTATCGACAGACTGGTCGAATGCCCGTTCGATGATCCGCCGGGCGGCAGCGCCGGGAAAGGGGCTGACACTGTCCTGCAAGAGGGCCAGTTCGTCGGCGATATCGTCGGGCAGCAGGTCGCGACGGGTGGACAGGATCTGACCGAATTTGACAAAGATCGGCCTCAGATCCTCCAGTGCACGCCGGATGCGCAGGGCGCGGGGCTCGCGGCGGCGCCGGAACCAGTTCCAGGGCACGGTGTAGAGCAGGAAGCGGAACGGTCGAAACAGGTGGGTGGCGAAGATGATCTCATCGAGACCGTGCTTGACCAGAATACGGTTGATATTCAGCAGGCGGAATACCTGCCCGGGCTGGATCACTCGGTTGGTTCCTCTGCGCCAGCGGCTGGCTGGCGACAGTTTTTCTCCAGGCGTTGCAGACGTAGCATGAGACGCTCGCTGTCATCCCGCAGGGTATCTACAGCCGTCAGGAAGTGATTGATCTCCAGTGGGTGGGGGAGGTGGCGGCTTTCTTCCTGCAGGTACTCGGTGACGTCGGCCTCCAGGTGGCGACGGGACTGCCGGCCCCAATCAGCCAGACCGCGCCACAGCACGCCCGCCTGATGGGCCGGCACATCGCCAGACAATTTTGCCAGCTGTTATTCCCAATCGATGTTGAGGTTGTGGAGCAGGGTCTGCAATTGTTGCCCGGTTTCCACATCCCCGCTGATTTCGAGATCTCCGCTGAACAGCATGTCGGGCCCGCTTCTACTGCTTGCGCTGCGCAGCAGGGCCAGTGGCGTGCCGCGCAGGATCGTATCCGGTTCACTATCGATCCGGGTGCACAGATGAAGACCGTTATGAGTGACTAACAGGTAACAGATGTTGCCCAGGCCGCGCAGCTCTATGGCGATCACCTTGCCGGCCATGGCCGCAATGGTTGCGTCGCAGTCGGGATCCTGGCGGAGGCAGCCATTGATGGCGATTTCCAGCCCGGCACAGAGGTGCTCCCGGATTGCCGCTGCCAAGCCCATTTCGTCCTAGAGTTTGTAACCACGATGCAGCGCCACGATACCGGCGCTGAAATTCAGATAATTGCAATGCTCAAAGCCGGCAGCCTGCATCATATGGCGCAGGGTCTCCTGATCAGGGTGCATCCGGATGGACTCCGCCAGGTAGCGGTAGCTGTCGGCATCATTGGCAATGAGCTTGCCCAGTTGTGGCAGGACATTGAAGGAATAGCGCTCATAGAGCTGTTTGATCAGGGGTATCCGGGTATGGGAGAACTCCAGGATCAGCAGTTGGCCTCCGGGTTTCAGGACGCGGTAAAAAGAGGCCAGGGCCGCCTCTTTGCGGGTGACATTGCGCAGCCCGAAGGCGATGGTGATGCCGTCGAAATAGTTATCCGGGAAGGGCAGCTGTTCGGCGTCGGACTGTACATAGGCCACATTGCCGCTGATTCCCTGATCGATGAGACGGTCACGGCCGTGTCCCAGCATGCTGGCATTGATGTCGGTGGCGATGACGGTACCCTCAGGGCCTACCAATCGGGCCAGCCGGGCGCTGAGATCACCGGTGCCGGCAGCCACATCCAGCACTGTTTGGCCCGGTCTGACATGGCTCAGCTGCAGGCTCAGCCATTTCCACAGGCGATGGATGCCGAAGGACATCACATCGTTCATGATATCGTAGCGCTCGGCAACGGAGTCGAAGACCCGGGCGACTCGGTGCTTTTTGCTGGCTTCCGGCACTTCCTCGAAACCGAAGTGGGTGCTGGCGGTTTCGTCTGTCATAGCTTTATCCCTCATCAGCGTTGTTGTCCCGCCTGTGACAGACGTTCAAGATATTGTTGCCACAGTATTTCCTGTCGGTTGCCCAGATCATGGAGCAGATCCCAGGAATACAGGCCGGTGTCATGACCGTCGTCGAAATGCAGGCGGATAGCGTAGCTGCCCACCGGATCGATGCGGGTGATATTCACCCCCTTTTTGCCAACCTGTAATACCTCCTGGCCGGCACCGTGTCCCTGGACTTCGGCTGATGGGGAATGGACCCGCAGAAATTCGCAGGGTAGCTCGAAGCGGCGCCCGTCAGGGTAGCACAGCTCCAGTACCCGGGATTGCCGGTGCAGGCGGATGGCTCTGGGCCGGATACTGGTTTGTGGATCGCTCATGCCGACACTCAGAGAATATACCGGCTCAGATCTTCGTCCCGCACCAGTTCATCCAGATATTCGTTCACATAGTCTGCATTGATGGTAACGGTTTTATCGGCCATATCGGAGGCGTCGAAGGAGAGGATTTCCATGACCCGCTCCATGACCGTATGCAGGCGTCGGGCGCCGATGTTTTCTGTGCGTTCGTTGACCTGCCAGGCAATTTCCGCGATACGGGCGATACCATCCGCAGTAAATTCGATGTCCAGATTTTCGGTCGCCATCAGGGCCTGATACTGCTGGGTCAGCGAGGCATCGGTTTCTGTCAGGATACGGACAAAATCTTCGACGGACAGGGCATTCAGCTCCACCCGGATGGGCAGCCTGCCCTTCAATTCAGGAATGAGGTCAGAGGGTTTGCTGAGGTGAAAGGCACCGGAAGCGATAAACAGGATGTGGTCGCTTTTCACCATACCGAACTTGGTGGAAATGGTACAGCCTTCCACCAGGGGCAGCAGGTCGCGCTGGACACCTTCACGGGAGACATCCGGGCCGCCATGCTCCGAACGGCGGGCAATTTTATCGATTTCATCGAGGAAGACGATGCCATTTTGTTCGACCTTTTCCAGGGCCCGGGTCTTGATGTCCTCTTCATTGATGAGCTTGGCGGCCTCTTCATCGCACAGTAGTTTAAAGGCCTTGCTAACGGTCAAACGCCGACTCCGGGTGCGCTCGCCGGCGATATTCTGGAACATGTTTTGCAACTGGCTGCTCATCTCTTCCATGCCCGGCGGCGCCATGATCTCCACCCCGACTGATGCGACATTCAGCTCCACGTCAATCTCCCGGTCATCCAGTTTTCCCTCCCGCAGCATCTTGCGGAATTTTTGCCGGGTGGTGGAGTGCGTCTCCGCCGCGCTTTGCTCGCCTTCGGTGCGGGCCGGTGGCAGCAGGATATCGAGAATGCGCTCCTCGGCGTTGCCTTCAGCGCGGTGCCGGACCTTGGCCATTTCGTTTTCCCGCGTCATTTTTACCGCAATGTCCGCCAGGTCGCGGATGATAGATTCCACATCCCGTCCCACGTAGCCGACTTCGGTAAATTTGCTGGCCTCAACTTTGATGAAGGGCGCTTGGGCGAGTCGGGACACCCGGCGGGCGATTTCAGTTTTGCCCACGCCTGTGGGACCGATCATGAGGATATTTTTCGGGGTAATTTCGTTACGCAATTCCGCGGGCACCTGCATCCGGCGCCAGCGGTTGCGCAGGGCGATGGCGACGGCGCGCTTGGCTGCCTGCTGACCAATGATGTGTTTGTCCAGCTCCTGGACGATTTCGCGAGGGGTTATTTCGGACATAATGGCTTAATCACCTGTTGTGGATTCCAGTTCTTCGATAGTCACATTATGATTGGTATAGACGCAGATGTCCGCGGCGACCGCCAGTGCCTTTTCGACAATGGTGCGAGCATCCAGTTCAGTATTCTCCATCAGTGCCCGGGCGGCCGCCTGGGCATAGGGTCCACCGGAGCCGATGGCCATGAGCGCCTGTTCAGGTTCGATCACGTCGCCATTGCCAGAGATGATCAGCGAGACCTTGCTGTCGGCAATTGTTAGCAGTGCTTCCAGACGCCGCAGCATGCGGTCGGTACGCCAATCCTTGGCGAGCTCTACTGCGGCGCGCAGCAGATTGCCGGAATACATTTCCAGTTTGCCCTCGAAACGTTCGAACAGGGTGAAGGCGTCGGCAGTACCGCCGGCGAAGCCCGCCAGCACCTGGTCGTTGTAGAGTCTTCTGACCTTGCGCGCATTACCCTTCATGACGGTGTTGCCCATGGAAACCTGGCCGTCACCACCTATGACGACCTGTCCATGTCGCCGGACAGAGAGAATCGTTGTGCCCCGGAATTGTTCCAAACGCCTACTCCTCAAAGATGATATGGGACGGGAAATTGTACACCATACCTCAAACCGTAGAGAAATCCAGTCGCTGGCCTGCCTGTTAGCGTTTCCTGGCGCGCGGATGGGTCTGGTCGTAGACCCGGGCGAGATGCTGGAAATCCAGATGGGTGTAGATCTGGGTGGTGGCGATGTCCGCATGGCCCAGGAGTTCCTGCACCGCACGCAGATCACCGCTGGACTCCAGCAGGTGGCTGGCGAAACTGTGGCGTAGCAGATGGGGGTAAACCGGGGTGGCCAGTCCCTGACGGGCGGCCTGCCGCCGGATGCGTAGTTGTACGCTGCGCGCCGAAAGCCGCCGCCCCTGGCGGCTGAGAAACAGGGCGGCCTCATCACGACCGGGAAAGCCCTGTCGTGCAGTCAGCCACAGACGCAGGGCATGGCGTGCCTGCCGGCCAACGGGCACCACACGGGTTTTGCCGCCCTTGCCGGTGACGCGCACCGTGCCTTCATCGCAGTCCACGGCGCCGATATCGAGCCCCACCAGCTCTGCCAGCCGCAGACCGGAAGAATACAATATCTCCATAATGGCGCGATCCCGCAGTGCCAGGGGGCCGGTTTCCTCCCCATCCAGCAGATGGTTCATCTGGTCGACGTCCAGCACCGCCGGCAGGCGGCGCGCCGTTTTGGGGGCGTGGATACCGACTGCAGGATTACTGTGCAGTACGCCTTCGCGCAACAGGAATTCGCAGAAGCTGCGCACTGCCGAGAGCAGTCGCTGGATACTCCGGCCGCCCAGGCCGCGGCGGTGTTGAGCAGCGCTGAATTCTCTGATGTGGTGGCTGTTTAGCGCCCGCCAGTCATCCACTCCACGTGCTGCACAGAAACTCGCCAGGCGGCGGAGGTCACGTCGGTAATTGTTCCGGGTGTGGGGCGACAGGCGCCGTTCAACCTGGAGGTGCGACAGAAATGCTTCCGGCCAGTCGTGCCCGCGCATGATTTATTTCAGGCAGCCACCAGATGGGGCGCCAGTTTGCGGCTGATCAGTTCGGCCATGAACTGTAGATATTGGGTGCCCATCTCGGCATGAAAGCGCTTATCATCATGGCTGCCGATGGCCAGTAGTCCCTGTGCACCCTTTGTGGTTGCGTCGAAGTGCAAGGGCAGCAAGGCTGCAGTAGCGATATGTTGACCCTCGTCAGTGAACAGACTATCCAGCAGTTCCGTCTTGAATTTGCCGCAACAGGGTTTGGCACTTGCAAGTATTTTACGTAGCTCACGGGGGATATCGCCAGCTCCGGCATGGTGGATAAGGCGGATGAAATTATCGTTGCTGATATCGGTGGGTTGGTGCGCTACGCCGGCAAGATACAGCACGGCGGCATCGGCGTGGAAATCCGTCTGCAGGCTGGATTGCAGGAGTGCGATCATGTCGGGCAGTTGCTCAGTATCCATCAGGCTAAGGGTGAGCTGTTGTAGCCGCTGAATGAGTTGTTCATTGTCGTGGGCGATCTGCACGAGATCCTGCAGTTGTTGCCGGTACTGGTGATTGTGATGGCGGAGGATGCTGACCTGGCGCTCGATCAGCGAGGTGGCAACCCCGGTTTCATGAGGGAGCGCCAGTTCCGCCAGCAGATGCGGCTGGTCGCTAAAAAAATCCGGATGGGTGCGGAGGTACTTGACCACCGACTGCTCATCGATAGGGGTTGCAGAGGATGTTGTTTGCTGCTGGCTGCTCATAGTGTCATGGTGCCTTCGAAAACGAATACCGCCGGTCCCGTCATCATAACGGAATGCCCCTCTCCTGGCCATTGTATCTGCAGGCTGCCGCCGGGTAACGTCACTGTACATTCGCTATCCACCTGCTCACGGCGCCGGGCGGCAATCATGGCGGCACAGGCGCCGCTGCCGCAGGCCAGGGTTTCTCCGGCACCCCGCTCATAAACCCGCAGGCGCAAATGGCTGCGATCACGGCATTCCATAAAGCCTACGTTGACGCCCTCCGGGAAACGTTCATGTTCTCCGATCAAGGGACCGATGAGATCAACTGCCGTCCTGTCTATATCCTCTACCAGTACGACCGCATGGGGGTTGCCGATGGACAGGGCACTGATCTCGTATTCCCCGTTTGCTGTATCGAGACGATAAGTCGGGGCTTCAGCCGTAGCGATGAAGGGGATTTCTCCCGGGGCAAAGTGCGGCTGACCCATGTCCACCCTGACCTGTTCATCTTTACAAAGGTGGGTATGGATCAGGCCGCCCAGGGTTTCCAGGATAATGTCCCTTTTATCCGACAGGCCTTGTTCATAGACATAGCGGGCGAAGCAGCGTGCACCGTTGCCACAGGCCCCGGCCTCGCTGCCATCCGCATTGAAAATGCGATAGCGAAAGTCGGCGGCGGGATCCCGGGCAGGCGCGACCACCAGCACCTGGTCGCAGCCCACGCCGAAATGACGGTCGGCGATCAGGCGGATCTGGGGTGCGGACAAGCGCAGGCCGGAGCAGGCATTGATAACCACGAAGTCATTGCCCAGCCCCTGCATTTTAGTGAAATGGATTATCATGTTTTTATTCCAGGTTTCTCCGAGGGGTATTGCAAAAGCATCGCGCTGAATTTGCTTGGTCACATCCAGAAGAGAAAAAATTAAGTATACTGTCACCCGTATTCAACTTTGAGTAACAGTAACATGAGTATAGAAAAAGCATTATATGTCCGTAGTTAATCAAAATGTGAATTGTGCGGTGCAGCAGAGAATCTGGCCGTGTATGAAGTGCCGCCGGGTGCAAATGGTGATGTGGATAAGTGTCTGCTCATTTGCGGGCTTTGTCGTGAACAGATTGATAGTCATGATAAAATAGATGTTCATCACTGGCGCTGTCTGAGCACTAGCATATGGAGTCAGGTGCCCGCGGTGCAGGTGATGGCATGGCGCATGCTGACGCAGCTGAGCGCCGAGGGCTGGGCGCAGGATCTGCTCGATACAGTCTATCTGGATGAAGGTACGCAATCCTGGGCACAAGCGACGGACGGCGGAGAAAATGATGAGGCTGTCATCAAACATCTCGACAGCAATGGGGTTGAGCTCGCAGCGGGTGATACGGTCACGCTGATCAAGGACTTGAATGTAAAAGGAGCCAGTTTTACGGCCAAGCGCGGGACAGCCGTCCGCGGGATCTCTCTGGTGGCGGACAACCCCGAGCATATCGAGGGTCGTGTGAACGGCCAGCAAATTGTCATTTTGACAAAGTTTGTCAAGAAAACAAATTGACCATCCTGATAGTTATGCCCTAAATCAATTAAATTTCCAGATTTCAGGTATCGATAATCCGCGTGCCTTGGACTATTGCCGGGTGCTTGCCAATAGCAAAGGTGCACGTTATACTCTCGCGCCGTATTCGGATGGGGCATGGGCAATGAACGAGAAACCCGCAGGCCTTACGCTGGTTCTCGTCAGTGTGGACACGGTGTTGACCTCTATGGTCGTGGCCGGTTTTCTGCTGGGTTATGCTACGGATAAATGGCTGGATAGCCAGCCGGTGTTCATGCTATCATTTGGCGTCCTCGGTTTCGTAGGGGGCTTGTTGAAAGTGTACAGGCTGTTGAGCAGGATTGGGTAGAAATTGAATGTCAATGCTCAGGAGCCTAGCCTGGAAAGCCGCAGGCTGATAGGCTTGCAGCTAATGATTGCTGTCCTTGCTGCCGCCGGGTTTTATTTCGGCAGGGGGGCGTGGGAGGTAGTGTCGGCCTTTTATGGCGGCCTGATCAGCGTACTGTCGGCATCATTGTTGCGCTATGGTATTGTCAAGGCCGGCAGCGCGGTGAGCCATGACGACAAGAAAAAAAGCGAAGCTTTACTCTATGCGGGCGCCGCAATACGTTTTTTGCTGGTGCTGGTGTGTTTTGCGATCGGATTAGCCGTTTTGAAACTGGCGCCTATGGCTACGGTCAGCGGGTTCATCGCTGTTCAGCTGGTGTTTTTGTACGCGGCCAATACGGCCCGGCGGTGATCATCCGGATCATTTGGGGGAGAGAACTGGTTTGAGTCCAAAAGAAAATTCATCCGGCGGGGGGACTGTCGAATATATACAGCATCACCTCACCAACCTGTGTGCAGGTGACTGCGACCCGGTTACCCATAAAGATGCTGGTTTCTGGGCCTGGCATCTTGATACCATGTTTTTCAGCATTGTGCTGGGTGCACTGATCGTTTTTGTCGCCTGGCGCCTGGGCAAGAAGCTCACCACGGGGACCCCCGGCGGCTTCCAGAATTTTGTCGAATCCATCATTGACTTCGTCAGCGGGCAGGTCAAGGATACCTTCCCCGGCCACAACCCCCTGATAGCGCCCATGGCGCTGACCATTTTCGTCTGGGTATGGCTGATGAATTTCATGGATCTGATCCCGGTCGATCTGCTGCCCCTGATTGCCCGTTTTTTCGGGATTAATCATCTGAAAGCGGTACCAACTACCGATCTGAGCACCACCTTTGCCATGTCGCTGACGGTGTTTGCCCTGATTGTGTATTACAGTATTAAAATCAAGGGGCCACTGAGTTATCTGAAGATGTTTCTGTTCCATCCGTTCGGCAAGTTCCTGGTCCCGGTCAACATTGTGATGACGCTGATCGAGGAGCTGGCCAAGCCACTGAGCCTGGGCTTGCGACTTTTCGGCAACCTGTTTGCCGGGGAACTGGTCTTTATGCTGATCGCCCTTATTGGGGGGACGCTGGCGGTAGGATTTGCGGCCCTTTTCTGGCTGCCCCTGCAGGTGACGCTCGACCTGGGTTGGCTGATTTTCCATCTGCTGATTATTACCCTGCAGGCGTTCATCTTCATGGTGTTGACCATCGTCTACCTGGGTATGGCCCATGTGGAGGAGCACTAGGGTTAGTCTGGCATACGGTTGAGATCACGGGTTATTTACATTAATTTACAACGTCGTTCTGAAGAGAGGAGAAAGTAGCAATGACACCGGAAATGATTGCACAAATTTATGCCTATACGGCGGTTGGTGTGGGCGTGATCCTGGCCGCTGCCGGTCTGGGTTCGGCGATCGGCTGGGGCCTGATCTGCGCCAAGACTCTGGAAGGTATAGCCCGCCAGCCCGAGATGCGGCCAGCATTGATGACCAATATGTTCATTTTTGCCGGCCTGATGGAGTCATTCCCCTTCATCATTCTGGCTTTCGCCATGTGGTTCCTGTTCGCCAACCCCTTTGTCGGTGCATTGAGCAGCGCGCTGGGGGCGTAGTCGCCATCCCCAGGCGGATTCGCGTCTGGTTAGCTAAGAGAGGAAGAGGTTAATGAACATAACCGTGACTCTGATCGGACAGATGGCGGCATTTGCCCTGCTGATCTGGTTTGTCAATAAGGTGTTGTGGGGCCCTTTAAACGATCTGTTGACTGCACGGCAGCAGCGTATCGCCGATGGCTTGGCAGCCTCCGAAAAAGGCAAGCACGAGCTGGAGATGTCAGAGAAGCGTGCCCGGGAACTTATTCATGATGCCAAGGCCCAGGCTGCCGAGATTATCGCCCAGTCAGAAAAGCGTGCCAGTGAGATCGTCGAGGAGTCCAAGACGGACGCACGTACAGAGGGCGAGCGGCTGCTTACCGCTGCCAATGCTGAGATTGAGCAGGAAATCAACCGTGCCAGAGAACAGCTGCGTTTGCAGGTTGCCGGGATCGCTGCCGCCGGAGCGGAGAGGATTCTGCGGCGGGAGATCGATCAACAGGCCCATGAAGATCTTCTGAAGGATCTGGCGGCACAAATATAAGGCGGCGGCAATTATGGCGGAAAAAAGAACGATTGCACGTCCCTATGCCCAGGCAGTCTTTCAGTTGGCTGAGAAGCAGCAGCGACTGGCGGAGTGGTCTGAGACATTGCAGTTACTGGCGGCCATTGCAGCCGACCCTGCCATGCAGACACTGGTCAACAACCCGCGGGTATCGGCAAGCCAACTGGCCGAGGTGTTTCACGCAGTTGGTGGTGAGAAGCAGGACGCTGCCGCCAAGTCACTGATTAATATTCTGGTGGAAAACGGCCGGATCAGCCTCCTGGCGGAGATTGCCAGCTTATACGAGAGCTATCGTGCCGAGGCTGAGAAGGTAGTGCAGGCGGAGGTTATTGCCGCCTACCCTGTTAGTGATGAACAGCAGGCCGCACTGGCTGCGGCACTACGGGCGCGTCTCGGACGGGACGTCAGCATCAGCTGCCGTACGGATGACAGTTTGATTGGTGGTGCGATCATCCGCGCCAGCGATATGGTTATCGACGGCTCACTTACAGGACAGCTAAACAGGTTGAGCCAGACCTTATTACAATAGATTTCATACAGTTTGAGGGGAAGGTAAATGCAGTTAAATGCAGCAAAAATCAGTGAACTGATAAGACAGCGTATCGAAGGTTTCGAGGCGGTTACCGAGGCGCGAACCGAGGGTACGGTGGTCAGTGTGACCGACGGTATTGTGCGCGTCCATGGCCTGGCCGACGTCATGCAGGGTGAAATGATCGAGTTTCCCGGTAACACCTACGGGATGGCGATGAATCTGGAGCGCGACTCCGTGGGTGCGGTGGTGCTGGGACCTTACGAACACATCACAGAAGGTGACACTGTCAAGTGTACCGGGCGCATTCTTGAAGTACCCGTGGGCCAGGGCATGATTGGCCGGGTGGTCGATTCCCTGGGGAACCCCATTGACGGCAAGGGGCCGATTGATGCCAGCGGTACCTCGCCCATCGAGAAAGTGGCCCCCGGCGTGATTGCCCGCGAGTCCGTCAGCCAGCCGCTGCAGACCGGTCTCAAATCCATTGACGCCATGGTGCCTGTGGGACGTGGTCAGCGTGAGCTGATTATCGGTGACCGCCAGACCGGTAAAACCGCGGTGGCGGTGGACACGATCATCAATCAGAAAGGCTCCGGGGTCACCTGCATCTATGTGGCCGTTGGGCAGAAGGCCTCTTCCATCGCGGCAGTGGTCCGCAAGCTGGAAGAACACGGCGCCATGGAACATACCATCATCGTCGCTGCCAGCGCCTCGGAACCCGCCTCCATGCAGTTCATTGCACCTTATGCCGGTTGCGCCATGGGCGAATACTTCCGTGATCGCGGTGAGGATGCCCTAATCGTCTATGACGATCTGACCAAACAGGCCTGGGCTTATCGCCAGGTATCATTGTTACTGCGGCGTCCGCCAGGTCGTGAGGCGTATCCTGGTGATGTCTTCTATCTGCACTCCCGCCTGCTGGAGCGGGCTTCGCGGATCAATGCCGAGTACGTTGAAAAGTTGACTGATGGTGAAGTCAAAGGCAAGACAGGTTCATTGACCGCCCTGCCGATTATCTAAACCCAGGCGGGTGATGTTTCGGCCTTTGTGCCCACCAATGTGATTTCCATTACCGATGGCCAGATTTTCCTGGAGTCGGATCTGTTCAACGCCGGTATCCGCCCTGCCATCAATGCCGGTCTGTCGGTTTCCCGGGTCGGTGGTGCCGCCCAGACCAAGATCGTCAAGAAGCTGGGTGGTGGTGTACGACTGGATCTGGCCCAGTATCGCGAGTTGGCTGCCTTCGCCCAGTTCGCCTCGGATCTTGATGAGACGACCCGCAAGCAGCTGGAGCGCGGTCAGCGGGTGACCGAGTTGATGAAGCAGAAGCAATACAGCCCGATGAGTGTGGCAGAACAGGGTGTGTCCCTGTTCGCAGCCAACGAGGGCTTTCTGGATGACATCGAGCTGAACAAGATTGGTGATTTTGAAGCGGCGCTGCTCAGCCATATGAAGTCAAATCATGGTGAACTGATGGACAGCATCAACAGCAGCGGTGACTACAACGATGAAATCGGGCAGGCACTACGCGCGGCGGTTGAGTCGTTCAAGGCGAATAGCGTCTGGTAGATAGGGAGCAGCGTAATGGCGGTCGGCAAAGAAATCCGGGTTAAGATCAACAGTATCAAAAATACCCAAAAGATCACCCGCGCCATGGAAATGGTGGCGGCCAGCAAGATGCGCAAGGCACAGAATCGCATGAGTGCCTCCCGCCCCTATGCAGAGAAGATGTTGACCGTGGTCGGACATCTTGCCAATGCCCATCCCGAGTACAGTCACCCCTATATGGTTGAGCGGGAAGTCAGGCGCGTTGGCTATATTGTCATTTCCAGTGATCGGGGTTTGTGCGGTGGTCTGAACAATAATCTGTTCAGGCAAGTGGTTGCTAGCATGAAGGCCCACCATGATCAGGGGAAAGAAATCGATCTGTGCACCATCGGGAGCAAGGCCTACGGTTTCTTCTCGCGCCTGGGGGGCAATCTTATTTCCCATGCAGAACACCTGGGGGATGCGCCGGAGATCACAGATCTGATCGGCACCGTGAAAGTAATGCTCGACGCCTATGATGAGGGGAAACTGGACCAACTGACCCTGGTGTATAACCAGTTTGTGAATACCATGACCCAGAAGGTGATTCTGGAACAGCTGCTACCCATCCCGGCGGCTGAGGATGAAGCGCTGAAGCATCATTGGGATTATCTTTATGAGCCGGAGGCAAAAGAGGTGCTGAACGCGCTGCTGATTCGATACATCGAATCCCTGGTTTATCAGGGCGTGGTGGAGAATCTCGCCTGTGAACAGGCCGCGCGGATGGTGGCAATGAAGTCAGCATCCGATAATGCCGGTGAGCTCATCAATGAATTACAGCTAATCTACAACAAAGCGCGCCAGGCAGCGATTACCCAGGAAATTTCTGAAATCGTCAGTGGGGCGGCAGCGGTATAAGGTTCTGGATACCATTTAAGATTTATGATTTATATTTTTCAAGAGGAATTGAGGCGATGAGTGCAGGAAAAATTGTGCAGATAATCGGCGCCGTGGTCGACGTGGAATTTCCACGGGATGCCATGCCCAAGGTCTATGACGCTCTGGTCGTTGATGAAGAGAATCTCACCCTGGAAGTGCAGCAGCAACTGGGAGACGGTATTGTGCGGGCCATCGCCATGGGATCTTCGGATGGTTTGCGGCGTGGCAAGTCAGTGAGTGGCACCGGCGCGCCCATCTCCGTCCCGGTCGGCACAGAAACTCTGGGCAGGATTATGGATGTGCTGGGCACACCCATCGATGAAAAGGGACCCATCGGTGAGCAACAGCGCTGGGCCATTCACCGCAAGGCACCTTCCTATGAGGAGCAGTCAGGCGGTACTGAATTGCTGGAAACCGGCATCAAGGTGATCGACCTCCTCTGTCCCTTCGCCAAGGGTGGTAAAGTGGGGTTGTTCGGTGGTGCGGGTGTGGGCAAGACCGTCAATATGATGGAGCTGATCCGCAACATCGCCATTGAGCACAGCGGTTATTCCGTATTTGCAGGAGTCGGCGAGCGTACTCGTGAAGGCAATGATTTCTATCATGAAATGACGGATTCCAATGTGATTGACAAGGTGGCGCTGGTGTACGGTCAGATGAACGAGCCGCCGGGTAACCGCCTGCGTGTAGGTCTGACCGGGCTGACCATTGCCGAGCAGTTCCGTGATGAAGGCCGCGATGTATTGCTGTTCATCGATAATATCTACCGCTATACCCTGGCCGGTACCGAAGTGTCGGCGTTATTGGGACGTATGCCTTCCGCAGTGGGTTACCAGCCCACGCTGGCGGAAGAAATGGGCATGCTGCAGGAGCGGATTACTTCCACCAAGACCGGATCCATTACTTCTATTCAGGCAGTGTACGTGCCGGCAGATGATCTCACCGATCCCTCACCGGCGACTACTTTCGCGCATCTTGATGCAACAGTGGTGCTGTCCCGTCAGATTGCCGAGCTGGGTATCTATCCGGCAGTGGATCCACTGGATTCCACCAGTCGTCAGCTGGATCCTCTGGTGGTGGGCCAGGAGCACTACAATGTTGCCCGTGCGGTACAGGGAACCCTGCAGCGCTATAAAGAGTTGAAAGATATCATCGCAATTCTGGGTATGGATGAGTTGTCGGAAGAAGACAAGCAGACCGTCACCCGGGCACGCAAGATACAGCGCTTCCTGTCCCAGCCTTTCTTTGTGGCCGAGGTGTTTACCGGTTCACCTGGCAAGTATGTTTCCCTCAAGGATACCATCAGTGCCTTCCAAAAGATTATCGACGGTGAATTTGACCATCTCCCTGAGCAGGCATTCTATATGGTAGGTTCCATTGACGAGGCGGTCGAAAAGGCCAAGACCCTGCAATAAACTGAGGCAAAATAAATGGCTATGACCATCCATGTAGACATCGTCAGCGCGGAAGCGGCAATCTTTTCCGGGCCGGCCGAGATGATATTTGCCTCTGGCGTTATGGGGGATCTGGGCATTATGCCGCGTCACGCACCCTTGCTGACCCAGCTCAAACCAGGTGAGGTCAGGCTTAAAAAAGAAGGTGGCGAGGAAGAGTTCTATTATATTTCCGGCGGGATGCTGGAGATTCAGCCCAATGTGGTGACGGTGCTGGCTGATACCGCGGTGCGTGCCAGGGACCTGGATGAGGCCGCGGCGCTGGAGGCGAAAGAGCGGGCAGAGCAGGCGCTGAGCGATAAAACCTCCGAATTTGAATATGCCCGGGCGCAGACCGAGCTGGCGGAGGCCATGGCGCAGCTGCAGGCGATCAAAAAGCTGCGCGACAAGACCGGTCGTTCCTGATCAGCATCGGCGTATCCTGCCAGCACGCTTAATCAAGGCCGTTAACAGCGGCCTTTAGTTTTTCCGCCATTCTGTCGTAATATCCCCTATACCCTGTTTCTCCATAACTTAAGTGACTTCAACGAAGCTGACATGGGACTAAGCATTGTCATTCTGGCGGCAGGCGAAGGCAGCCGCATGTATTCCGATATACCCAAGGTATTGCATCCCGTGGGCGGGACACCCATGCTGGCGCATGTGGTGAATACCGCTCGGCAGCTTGATGATGTCAGGGTATTGGTGGTCTACGGTCATGGTGGTCAAACGGTGCCGGAGGCACTATCGCATTTACCGGTTAGCTGGGTGGAACAGGCGGCGCAACTGGGCACTGGCCATGCGGTTCAGCAGACCCTGGGTTACCTGGAGGCGGACGATACAGTACTGGTGCTCTATGGAGATGTGCCGCTGATCAGGGCTGAAACGCTGCAGCGCCTGCTGGAGCAGGTGGATGAGACAACGCTGGCCTTGCTGACCGTTCACCTGGAAGAACCCGCCGGATACGGCCGTATTATTCGCGATGAAGCTGCGCAGGTCATCGCCATTGTAGAGGACCGTGACGCTAGCGTTGCGGAGCGCGGCATAGCCGAGGTCAATACCGGTATTCTGGCAGTCAAAGAAGGCATACTGAAGCACTGTCTAGACGCACTGGAAAATAACAATGCCCAGAGGGAGTATTACCTGACGGATATCATCGCCCGCTGCGTGGCGGAAGGTCTGCGCATCATGACCACCAGTCCTGACAGTCCCGTCGAGGTTATGGGCGTCAACAATCGGCAGCAGCTGGCACAGGTGGAGCGCCATTTTCAGCAACGCCAGGCGGCGTGCCTGATGCAGGCTGGTGTCAACCTGCAGGATCCGACCCGCTTTGATTTGCGCGGTGGGCTGCACGCCGGTCGGGATGTCACTATCGATATCAATGTGATCATTTCCGGCGAGGTTAAGCTGGGAGACCGGGTTAGCATAGGCCCCAATGTGGTGATCCACAACAGCATCATCGGAGACGATACCAGCATTCTGGCCAACTGCGTCATTGAGGATGCCGTGGTCGGTGAAAATTGTCAGATCGGTCCTTTTGCCCGCTTGCGCCCGGAAACGGAACTGCAGAAAAATGCCAGGGTCGGTAATTTTGTGGAAATCAAAAAGTCTTCCATAGGGCGGGGGTCCAAAATAAATCATCTGAGCTATATCGGCGATACCACGGTTGGCTGTGATGTGAATATAGGCTCGGGCACCATCACCTGCAATTATGACGGTGCCAATAAGCACCGCACCGAAATCGGCGACCGCGCCTTTATCGGTTCCGATAGCCAACTGGTGGCGCCGGTGAAGATCGGTGCCGGTGCTACTATCGGCGCCGGTTCCACCATTACACGCGATGCGCCGGCAGATGAGTTGACCCTAAGCCGGGCGCAGCAGCAGACACGTACAGGCTGGACACGGCCAGTCAAGAAGCTAAAGAAGGAATCGTGAAGGTGAGGTTCTGGAAGGAGAGATTGAGGCGTCTGCCCGGGCAGACAGCAATCAGTAATGAAGTGAGGGATCGATAGCATGAACGCTGCAGGGAGTGCGGGCTGATGTGTGGCATCGTCGGTGCCGTTGCCGAGCGGGATGTCTTGCCCATCCTGGTCGAAGGATTGAAACGCCTGGAATACCGGGGTTATGACTCGGCCGGAGTCGCCCTCCTGGATGATGCGGACGCCCTGTGCCGGGTGCGCATGCCCGGCAAGGTCAGGATTCTGGAAGAAGCGCTGGCGGAGCGCGGGCTGCGGGGCATGACCGGAATCGCGCATACCCGTTGGGCGACCCACGGTGTACCCAGCGAGGCCAATGCCCATCCCCACATCTGTCGTCAGTCCGTAGCGGTGGTACATAACGGCATCATTGAAAATCACGAGGCCCTGCGGGATGAGCAACGCGCCCAGGGTTACGAGTTCACTTCAGAAACCGATACAGAAGTGATTGTTCACCAGATTCATAGATTCCTGGAACAGGGGATGACGCTGCGGGATGCGGTCTGCCAGGCAGCGAAGCGATTGCAGGGGGCCTATGCCCTGGGGGTGATCAGCAGTGCGCAGCCCGGCGTCCTGGTGGCTGCCCGGCGCGGCAGTCCGCTGATTATCGGTGTCGGTATCGGTGAGCACTTCATCGCCTCCGATGTCAGTGCCTTGCTGCCGGTGACCCAGCGATTTATTTTTCTGGAGGATGGCGATGTCGCGCTGATGAGCAAGGAGAATTTGCAGATATTCAATGCTGCGGGAGAAACGGTGGAAAGAGCCATTCACAAGAGTGAATTGACCGCCAATGCCATGGAGCGTGGTGAGCATCGCCACTACATGCAGAAGGAAATCTTCGATCAGTCCCAGGCGGTGGCCGAAACGCTGGAGGGGCGCATCAATGACTCACGGGTGCTGGAGGCGGCCTTCGGGCCCCGGGCTGGGGCCATTTTTGATGCTGTTCAACATGTGCACATCATCGCCTGCGGCACCAGTTATCATGCGGGTTTGATCGCCAAATACTGGCTGGAGACCCTGGCCGGAATTACCTGTGGCGTGGAGGTGGCCAGTGAATTTCGTTATCGCAAACCTGTGGTGCGCCAGCATTCCCTGATCGTCACCATCTCCCAGTCCGGCGAAACAGCGGATACTCTGGCCGCCCTGCGGTAGGCAAAAAAACGCGGTTTCGGCTACTCCCTGGCCATTTGCAATGTGCCGGAAAGCTCCCTGGTGCGGGCCTCTGATCTGGTCCTGATGACCCGTGCAGGTCCCGAGATCGGCGTGGCCTCCACCAAGGCCTTCACCACCCAGTTGGTGGCGCTGCTCCTGTTGGTTATCGTGCTCGCCCGCCGCCACGGTTTGACTGCCCGGCAAGAGGCTACCGTGGTGCAGGAACTGCAGACGCTACCCCGGAAGATTGATACCGTACTGGAACTGGACGGGGCCATCCAACAACTGGCGGAGCAGTTTGCCGACAAACACCATACGCTATTTCTGGGACGCGGCAGTCAGTACCCGGTTGCCATGGAAGGGGCCCTGAAGCTCAAGGAAATCTCCTATATCCATGCCGAGGCCTATCCGGCCGGGGAACTGAAGCACGGTCCCCTGGCCCTAGTGGATGCCGAGATGCCGGTTATCGCTGTGGCGCCCAACAATGAACTGCTGGAAAAACTCAAATCCAATCTGCAGGAAGTACGTGCCCGTGGCGGTAAATTAATCGTCTTCGCCGATACCGCCGGTGGCATGGAGGCGGAAGGTGATGATGTGCAGGTCATCGGCGTGGCCCCCACCGATGATCTGATTGCCCCGATCATTTATACCATCCCCCTACAATTGCTGGCCTACCATGTGGCGGTGCTGAAAGGAACCGACATCGACCAACCTCGCAACCTTGCCAAGTCAGTGACCGTGGAATAGCAGGCTTTCCCGGGTACCCTTTATGTATTTGGTTAGAATAAAGTCGTAAAACCCAGGGACAATAGAGGGCGAAACTAGCCTATATTGGCTGCTCATGCTAAAACCTTGTATTTACGCTCAACACTAATGGACATTTGAACCTGGGTATTAGGCTTCGCCTTTCGGCTATGAACGGTCATTCAACAACTTCACAGCTAATCCCGATTCCGCATGGACCTGTTCAAAAAAGCTTGGGATGCGCTTATCCCTAAGTCCTTTGACACCCTGCCTCGCAGGCAACGGATGGTTGTTATCCTGAAATACTACGAGGGGTTGAGTTACGGCGAGATCGCCTGGGCAATGGGAACGATGGCCAAGGCTCTGGAGTGACTGCTCGACTATACCAGGAAAATTATCTAATCCAATGTGTCATGTATAAAAAATAGGAAACAGCGGGGGGTTTCCATTCCTCGCCCGTTTAATATGGGCACGATGGCGGCGCATCCGGGGATTCATTCATTTGGCCAAGGTCATCAATGACGTGAAATTCAAGGATGGAATCGAAATAAACAGCAACTCCGGGGAAACAAGGATCGTCGCCTGATAATGAATCCATACACCAGATTTGACTATATCTCATGGGGTGTTGACTCGATCCTCATAACGATTATTGCGTTTCTGGCGCCCCGATTAAAGGTTGGCATCCTCTGGTTTGTCCTGGTCGATGTGGGTATGTCTGCACTCATTCTGTGAAGGTGGCATGGTGATAGGCTTTACAGATGAGCAACTCATGTCGGAGGTAGCTGAAGGTGACCTTGACGCCTTCAACGAGCTTGTATGCCGTCATTAACATACCGCCTGGAGGATCGCTCATCGATTCCTTGGCGATCCCGCGGAAGCCGAAGACATTGCCCAGGAGGCATTTCTAAGGATATTGGCTGCCTCCCCCCGGTACAAGCCCAGTGCGGCTTTTTCAACGTATTTGTATCGGGTTGTTGTCAGGCTCTGTATCGACAATACCAGGAAAAAGCACCTCATCTTTAGCAACACACTTCCTGAGCCCGTTGACTCATCTCCTGATCCCGCAACAGCCCTTGTTCAAAAAGATCGGGATGCGCTGATTCGCAAGGCCTTGACGCTCTGCCATCCAGGCAACGGATAGTCATCATTCTGAAATACTACGAAGAGTTGAGTTATGGCGAGATCGCCCAGGCAATGGGAACGTCAGTTAAGGCCGTGGAAAGACTGCTCAGCCGCGCCAGAAAGACTCTCCCAAAACGCTTGTCACACATAGAGAAATAGAAAAGAGCGGGGGGTTTTCCTTTCACGTCCGTTTAAGGAGTTAAAAGGAGCGTCCCATGAAGTGCAAAAAAGTACTTTCTTGCCTCAACGCCTACGTGGATGGCGAAGTATCAGCAAGGCTGCATCATATCATGGCAGCTCACCTTGCGGCCTGCGAGTCTTGCCGAGGGCGGCTTGAGGAAATCCGGAAAATAGATGAGCTATTCCAGGGGGCCCTCCCCATTCCTCCCGTGCCGGGTAGGCTTGCCCCGCGGATCATGGCTGAGGCCCGGAAAAGACAGCCGGCGCGTACTCACAAGGGGCGTTTAGCCCACCTGGCATGGACCGCTTTCAGATGGATAGCCGGACTTTCGGCGCCCATGAGGCTTACTGCGTGTGCCACCGTGCTACTGGCTCTTGTTGCAGGACTATCGCTCGATGGGAGAGATGTAACCAGACAAAATATGCTTGTTGAACAGGGAACAGATCTCTATGGGCTTGAATGGTTTTCCTCTGTCCCGCCCGGTTCTATCGGCGCAGTCTATATCGCCATGACCGATGAGGATGACAGGAAAGGAAGAGGACGATGACAAAGAATCTCAAAATACTGGCTATCATATTTTCGGTGGTATTGAATATCGTTTTCATTGGCTCTTATGTTTACCATCAATCCGGCCTGTTCCCGCGAACGGGGGAGCAGACGCAGCACAATCGCCCCCTTTACGAGGAGTTGAATCTGAATCGGGAACAGTTAGAGAGCTTCGGACCAGTCCGCGACAGCTTCCACGCCTTTGTCAATGAGCAGGACCGGAAGATCAAAGACCAGCGACTTGAACTTATCGCCCTCCTGTCCGAGAAGAATCCCAACGGCCGGGCGATTGATGCAAAACAGGAGGAAATCCAGGCCCTGCAGCGGCAGATGCAGGTCAAGGTGTTAGACCACCTCCTTGAAGAGAGCAGGATTCTGACGCCGGAACAACGGCAGAAATTCTTCGCGCTCATCAAAGAACGAATCGAGAAAAGCAGTGGACCTCATCCTCGGTGGATGCCGCGGACGCAGCCAAGTCCTTCAAAAGGGAAACACCCATGAAGAAAATGGCCCGTTTCTACATTCCTGTCCGCACCACGGTAGCTATCCGCCTGCTACACGGCTCTGGCTCGGCTCGAGCGGGTTATCGGGCGAAGATTGGTGCAGGGGAAAGCAAGGTCATTAACGGAGAAAACCGCCGTTGATGAAACGCAAATTAAGCAAGCTGTTCATCGTATTGGCCTTATTGTTTTGCGCTGCCGCTGGAGCCGCTTGGTGGACCTTCGGCCATAATAAGGATTCCAGAATTTCCGCTCCGGAAACTGCCAGGGTTATCCGCCGCGATTTTTCTTCGACCGTGCTGGCCACCGGCGCTGTTAAGCCGCAGGTCGGGGCCGAGGTTCGGGTTGGAGCCAGAATATCCGGGAAGGTGGAGCACCTGTGTACCAACATTGGTGATTATGTGAAAAATGGACAGGTGATCGCCGAACTGGAGAAGGCCGACCTGGAAGCGTCTGTTGCAAAAGCACGGGCCGAAGTGAAGGTGGCCGAAGCCAAGGTGGCTGATGCCGAGTCCAGGGAAAAATTGGCGGACCTGGAATATCAGCGACAGCAAAATCTTATAAAAGAAAATTTTACCAGCCAGCAGTCAGTCGATAAGGCTCTGAAAGAAAAAGAGATTGCCCATGCCGGGCTAAACCTTGTCAGGAAACAGCTCGACGCCACTCGAGCCGCCCTCAAGGAGAGTGAGGTCAAGCTTTCCTATGCAACCATTACTGCACCCATCTCCGGCGTCGTCGCTTCTGTCTCCACTCAGCAGGGTGAGACAGTGGCCGCCGGACTCAACGCCCCGACCTTTGTCACCATCATCGACCTGGAACGGCTGCAGGTGGATGCCTATGTGGACGAGGTGGACATCGGCAAGGTGGAAGCGGACCAGGCGTGCATCTTCACGGTAGATGCTTTTCCCGGCCGGGAGTTTCACGGCAAGGTGGCCGCCATCTACCCCAATGCGGTAATCCAGGAAAATGTGGTCAACTATGACGTGGTAATGGAGATCGCGGATCCATATAAGGGCTTTCTACGTCCCGAAATGACCGCGAGCGTCACCATCTCCCTTGAGAAACGCAAACAGGTGTTAGCTGTGCCCGCCAAGGCAGTGAATAGAGAACGTGGCAAAACCATCGTCTATATCCAGTCGCAAGCAGGTCCGGAACCCCGCCGGGTCAAGATCGGATGGAAAGACGGCCAATGGCTGGAGATCGCCTCCGGTTTGAAAGAGGGCCAGACCGTACTGCTGGAAAAACCGGGAATCAACCATGGAGGAAATAAAAATGATTGAGGTGGATCAACTTGATAAAACCTACTCCGCCGGGAGGGTGCTAACTCCTGTACTGAAGGATGCCAGCTTCCGTATCGATGAGGGGGAATACGTGGCGATCATGGGTGCCTCCGGGACCGGTAAATCTACGCTGATGAATATCTTGGGCTGCCTGGATAAGCCGACGGCCGGCCGTTATCTGCTGGACGGTACCGACGTGGCTGAACTGGATGACGATGCCCTCTCGCGCCTGAGAAACAAAAAGATCGGTTTTGTATTCCAGCAGTTTCACCTTTTGGAAAGGGCAACGGCTATGAGAAACGTGACGCTGCCCCTCATCTATGTTGATAAATACCCGGAAGACGCAGAGAAGATGGCTGAAAAGGCGCTCGCCGCCGTAGGGCTGGCGGAGCGGATGCAATACAAACCGAACGAGCTTTCAGGCGGTCAGCAGCAGCGGGTTGCCATTGCCCGTGCCTTGATTACTGATCCGGAAATCATCCTGGCGGACGAACCTACGGGGGCACTCGATCGTAAGAGCGGTCTCGAGGTCATGTCCATTTTCAAGAAGCTGCACCAGGAGGGGCACACCATTATCCTCGTAACACATGATCTAGCAGTGGCCGAACACGCGCAAAGAATAATTGCATTGAAAGATAGGCAGGTTACCGAGGACCGGCGGATCAAGCAACAGCGTGACCCAGACCTGGAACTGGATGCACTTGGAGTTGGGGAGGTTAAAAAGTGAGAATGTGGAGAATCATCGGCCAGGGCACCCAGGCCTTGGGCACAAATAAGATGCGCACCTTTTTTATGATGGTCGGTACCATCGTCGGCATCGCCGCCCTTACTGTAATTATGGCGATGGGGAATGGTGCGGAACAGAAAGTCATGAAACGTATAGAAGGCTTTGGCCCGCGTGCCATCATGCTGATCGCTGGCGGCGGCAAAGACCTCCCTCCACCCGACCTCACGGTGACAACCCTCACGCTGGATGATGCTGAAGCTGTTCGTGACAAGGTGCATGGTATTGAAGCCGCCACCCCCGTTGCATTCAAAAGGAATATGCCGGTCAAGGCGGGGGCCACGCAGAGCACTGCAATGATCTTTGCGGTCGAGCCAGACTGGCATGAAGCATGGGACTGGTATGTTAGTGATGGTGATGCTATCTCTGCCGCAGACGTTGCGACGCTGGCCATAGTCTGTGTCATCGGGCAAACCTTGAGCCACGATCTGTTTGGTAGTGAATCCCCCCTCGGTAACTATATTCGGATTCAAAACGTCCGCTTCCGTATTAAGGGGATATTGGAGCATCGAGGAACGAGCCCTATGGGAACCGATTTCGACAACAGGGTACTTGTTCCCCTAAGCACAGGGATGCGGCGATTGTTCAATCAGGATTACATTACCTATGTCCGCATCAAGGTCAAAAATCTGGATCGTATCAAGTCCGTCCAGAAACAGGTTCGACAGCTTATTCACGAGCGCCATCATATCACGCCACCTCAGGAAGACGATTTCCGAATCGTCTCGGCGCAGGCTGTGGGCGAGCTGGCTCGTGGAACATCAGGAACGCTTTCCATTCTGCTCATGGCCCTGGCAGGGCTCAGCCTGCTTGTCGGTGGGGTGGTCCTGATGAACATCCTGCTGATCTCCGTAGGTGAGCGTCAGAAGGAGATCGGCCTGAGACGTGCAGTTGGTGCCACCCGGAAGGATATACGCTCCCAATTTCTGGCCGAGTCCCTGGCCGTCACCTGCAGCGGCATGCTATTGGGCGGCGGGCTCGGCACGGTAATTACGCTGATTCTAGAGCACACCACGCAAGTTCCCATTGTGCTTTCATGGGAGCCTTTTGCCCTGTCGCTGGCTTTTGCATTGCTGGTGGGAACTTTTTTTGGAGTACAGCCGGCCCGGAAAGCGGCATCGCTGAACCCTGTTGAAGTCTTGAGATGAAACTCTACAAGAGCATTACTTTGTCTTATGAAATACTGGCTGCCCATAAATTACGCACCTTCTTGAGCATGCTGGGTATCATCGTGGGGGTGGGCACGGTGATACTCATGGTGGCAGCCGGTAAAGGAGCGGAAAAGCGCATCCTGGATCGGATCAGGGACATGGGAACGAACCTCATCATCATCAACGCTGGTCAGACCCGTATCGTGGCAGGCCGGCAACGGCAGATGGGCACAGTGACGACACTTGTCCCGGTCGATGCGCGCGTTATTGTAACAGCTTGTTCGAGCGTGAGGCTTGCAGCACCCGCAATCAGTAAAAAACTCTCTATCAAGTTCGAGTCCGAAAACGCGAATACCAACGTGGTTGGCATGACGCCAGATGGTTTTCGTATTCGCAATATTGAAATAGCCACAGGCCGCTTTTTTGATGCGGAAGAGAGCCGAGGCAGTAGGCGTGTCGCCATTCTCGGTCCCACTGTGGTCAAAAACCTGTTCGGTACCGATGACCCAATTGGGCAGAGAATCCGTATCGGCCGGGTTCCTTTCGAGGTAATCGGTGTGACTCGGCCAAAGGGCATGGATGCCAACGGGGTTGACCAAGATGACCTGATCATTACCCCACTTAACACTGCCATGCGGCGTCTGTTTAATGTAACTTACATTGATAGAGTCTATGTGCAGGCGATCAATGCGGCCGTCCTCAATCAGGCTGAGAAGGAAATTCGTAGTGTCTTGCGGCAGCGTCACCGCTTGAGAGAAAAGTTTGATGACTTCACTATCCAGAACCAGGCTACTCTCTTGAAAACCGAACGTGAGACATCCCGATCGATGATCCTCCTGGTCGGCGGTGCCGCCGGTATCTCCCTGCTCGTGGGTGGGGTGGGTATCCTTGCGGTCATGCTGATATCGGTGCACGAGAGGACCGGAGAAATTGGCCTCAGGCGTGCCGTGGGGGCGCGCAAACGGGATATCCGCAACCAGTTCCTCATCGAGGCGACCATCCTGTCCTGCACCGGGGGCGTAATCGGGGTTTTGTCTGGCGTTGCAGGCGCATTGATCCTTTCCCGTCTGGGTTACTGGGAAACAGTCATTTCGTGGCCCGCGGCCGGGGCAGGTTTCCTTTTTTCCGCGTCATTGGGCATCGTTTTCGGTATCTACCCGGCCCTTCGGGCTGCCAAGTTAGAACCTATTGA